>Ga0209220_1000533_pt1 | contig 12363 bp, 9 predicted proteins | sample BlaSpr_A8_OM3_M3_FD_187984 | JGI IMG/M metagenome (GOLD analysis project Ga0209220, IMG submission 187984) | Forest soil microbial communities from Thunder Bay, Ontario, Canada - Black Spruce, Ontario site 2_A8_OM3_M3 (SPAdes) (version 2) | ecosystem: Environmental > Terrestrial > Soil > Boreal... | reverse complement strand
GGGCGGCACTGGCACCGGCAAGACGACCTTCCTGAACGTGCTGTCCGGTTTCATCCCGGTGGAGGACCGCATCGTCACGATCGAGGACGCGGCCGAGCTTCAGCTCCACCAGGAGCACGTGTGCCGGCTGGAGACGCGACCGAGAGACATCAACGGAGAAGGCGAGATCACCATCCAGCGACTGGTCATCAACGCGCTCCGCATGCGCCCCGAGCGAATCGTCGTCGGTGAATGTCGTGGCGGCGAGGCGCTGGACATGCTGCAGGCCATGAACACCGGCCACGACGGTTCGATGACGACCCTCCACGCGAACACGACGCGCGATGCGCTGGCCCGGCTCGAGACCCTGGTCTTGATGGCGGGCGTGGACCTGCCCGTGCGGGCCATCCGTCAGCAGGTCGCGAGCGGTATCAACCTCATCTGCCAGCTCAACCGCTTGCGCGATGGCTCCCGCAAGGTGACCGCGATCGCGGAGATCGTCGGCATGGAGCAGGACATCATCACCATGCAGGACATCTTCATGCTGGAGCAGAAGGGCGCGACGCCGGACGGCAAGGTGATCGCCGAGTTCAAGCCGACAGGGCTGCGGCCGAAGATCCTGGACCGCATCTTCGCCCAGGGAATTCCCCTGCCGAAGGAGATCACAGCACTCTTCCCGCCGCCTCCTGGGTACAAGCCCTCGGCTCGCTAGGGTCATATACTCGGGTCGTGAAGGTCGTCCTGCACGACCGCACCGACGGGGTGGGGCAGGAGGTGCGTGAGACCGCTGAGCGCAAGCTGACGCGCCTGGTGCGCCACTTCGAAAAAGTGGCCGACGCTGATGTCGACTTCTCGGAGGAGCGCAAACGGAGCGGCCTCGCCACCATCGTCTGCCGGATCAACGTTCACCTCGATGGCCGGCGCACGCCGGTTCTTTCCGCGCACGAAAGGGGCGCTGACGCCATGTCGGCGCTCGACCTGGCCCTCGACAAGATCGACCGCCAGGTGGTCAAGTACAAGGACAAGGTCACCCATCGTAAGAAGGCGGTCTCCGCGCTCCGCGTTCCACCTGAGGATGGCGGCGACGAGGCCAGATCTCCTGAGCCGAAGAGAATCCGCCTGAAGCTGCGCCCGATGAGCATTGCGGACGCCGTGGCCGAGCTCGAAGCCGACGGGCAGGCGTTCTACGTCTTCCTGGACGAGGACTCCGGGGCGATCGAGATCGTGGCGCGGCGGGCGGACGGCTCGGTGGCCGTGATCGAGCCGATCGTCACCTAGCCTCCCCGCCACGCGGGGGGTCGTGCCGCGCCCGTAGGGCGCCGCACGGGAGGGGAGATTCGGACTTGTTCTGTCCGGGTACCCTAGTTCTAGGCATGATGGCACCCCTGACGAGGCTTTTTGACCCGAACGAGCGCGAGGTGAAGCGACACCTCGCGGTCGCAGCCGCGGTCACCGTGCTGGAGCCCGAGCTGAAAGAGCTCGACGACGCCGCCCTACGGGCGCACTCGGACGAGCTCCGCGAGCGCGCACAGCAGGAGGACGCGGACCTCGACGACATCCTGATCGAGGCTTTTGCCCTCTGCCGGGAGGCAAGCCGCCGCACGATCGGTCTCCGCCACTTCGACGTGCAGCTGGTTGGGGGCATCGTCCTGCACCACGGAAAGATCGCTGAGATGAAGACCGGTGAGGGCAAGACCCTCGTGGCGAGCCTTGCGCTGTATCTCAACGCGCTGGCCGGCAAGGGCGCACACCTCGTCACGGTCAACGATTACCTCGCCCGGCGCGACGCCGGCTGGATGGCCCCGATCTACCACCTGCTGGGCATGAGCGTAGGCGTCAACGTCGGCACGGCGGGGACGTTCGTCTACGACCCGGAGTTCCTCGACGAGACCCACCCCGACTCACGGCTTCAGCACCTGCGCCCCGCGACCAAGCGCGAGGCTTACATGGCAGACATCACGTACGCGACCAACTCCGAGCTCGCGTTCGACTATCTGCGCGACAACATGGCGCACGACCTGGCACAGGTCAGTCAGCGCCCTCTTCAGTTCGCGATCGTCGACGAGGTGGACTCGATCCTGATCGACGAGGCGCGCACGCCGCACATCATCTCGGGGCAGTCGGACGAGTCGACTGAGAAGTACTACGAGTACGCCCGCTGGGCCGGTCGCCTCTCCGAAGGCGACGACTACGAGGTCGACCTGAAGCACAAGTCCGCGTCACTGACCGAGGCCGGCATCGCGAAAATGGAGCGCTGGACCGGTATCCGCAACATCTACGACCTCGAGAACGTGATCGAGGCGCACCAGATCAACCAGGCGCTCAAGGCGAAGGCACTGTTCCTGCGCGACAGGGACTACCTGGTCAAGGACGCTGAGGTGATCATCGTGGACGAGTTCACCGGCCGCACCATGCCGGGCCGCCGGTGGTCCGACGGACTGCACCAGGCGGTCGAGGCGAAAGAGGGCGTCAAGGTCCAACAGGAGCAGAAGACCATCGCGACCATCACCGTGCAGAACTACTTCCGGCAGTACAAGAAGCTGGCGGGCATGACCGGTACCGCTCTGACCGAGGCGGAAGAGTTCCACAAGATCTACGGCCTGGACGTGGTCGTCATCCCGACTAACAAGGCGATGGTTCGCACCGACAGCCCCGACGTGATTTACAAATCTGAGCAGTCGAAGTTCGAGGCGGTGATCGACGAGATCGTCGAGATGAACAAGGCTAAGCGGCCCGTGCTCGTCGGCACCGTATCGGTGGAGAAGTCCGAGCGGCTGGCGCGCATGCTCGAAAAGCGCGGCGTCAAGCACAACGTCCTCAACGCCAAGCAGCATGAGCGCGAGGCCGGCATCATCGCCGAGGCGGGTCAGCCCAGCGCGGTCACGATCGCGACGAACATGGCCGGACGAGGCACCGACATCGTGCTCGGCCCTGGCGTGACAGACGTGGGCGGGCTGCACATCATCGGCACCGAGCGCCACGAAAGCCGGCGGATCGACAACCAGCTCCGCGGACGCGCCGGCCGCCAGGGCGACCCTGGCTCGAGCCGGTTCTTCATCTCGCTGGAAGACGACCTGATGAAGATCTTCGGGCCCGCCGCCGACCGCATTGGAAGGCTGATGGACAGTCTCGAGGTCGAGCCCATCGAGCACCCGTGGGTGGCCAGCTCGATCGCGGGCGCCCAGAAGAAGGTCGAGGGCATGCATTTCGACGCCCGCAAGCACGTGGTTGAGTACGACGACGTGATGAACAAGCAGCGCCAGATCGTCTATGAGGAGCGCCACAAGGTGCTCGAGGGCGCCAACGCCCGTGACAACATCCTCGCCTACGCGAAGGAGCTGATCGAGAAGGGCGTCGAGCAGCACTGCCAGAGCCGGCACCCAGAGAACTGGGACCTCGAAGGGTTGGTCAAGTACCTCAACGCTTACCTCCCAATCGCGTCCGATTCGCAGATTCCCGAGGAGGCGCTGCGCAATGGACCGGAAGGTCTGGTCGAGCACCTCGTCGCGGCAGCGTCCGAGACGTACGACAAGAAGGTCGAGGAGGTCGGCGCCGACCTGATGCCTCTGGTCGAGCGTGACGTGATGCTGCGAACGATCGACTGGCAGTGGATGGAGTATCTGACCCAGATGGAGCACTTCCGCGAAGGCATCGGGCTTCGCGCCTACGGCCAGCGCGACCCGCTCGTCGAGTACAAGAACGAGGCGTTCGAGATGTTCAACGAGCTGCGCGAGCGGATTCAGGCCTCGATCGTGGCCCGGATCTTCAGGGTTCAGGTCCAGCGCAACGCGCCACCTCCTCCACCGCCCGTCAGCAAGGTCTACGAGAGTGGTCCAGGCGATCCCGACGGATCAGGATCGAATGGCGCTCCGAGAAAGCCGCGGCCTGCGGCGCCCCTTCCAAACGCTGCGGTTGCGGCGGGTGCTGTGCCAGCCGGCGCGGCCGCGCAGGGTAAGATCGGCCGCAACGACCCGTGCTGGTGCGGGTCAGGAAAAAAGTACAAGAGGTGCCATGGACGCTGAACTGAACCCCAAGGAGCTCCTGGAGCGGATCGTGCAGCTTAAGGAGCACCTTTGACCTTCCAGCGAAGGCCAAGCGCGCCGACGAGCTTGACGCGCAGCTGGTTCAGCCTGGCGTTTGGGACGACCCTGCCCGCGCGGGGCAGATGGCGCGTGAGGCTGCCGAACACCGCCAGCTGATCGCATCCTGGGACCGCCTCGAGAAGCGGGCCCGCGACCTGATCGAGCTCGACCAGCTTGTTGACGGCGACCCCGAGCTCGAGAAGCAGCTGGCCGAGGAGAAGGCCGCGATCGCGAAAGATCTGCGTTCGCGCGAGCTGGACCTGCTGTTCACCGATCCGTACGCAAACCACAACGCCGTGGTGACGATCTCCGTAGGCCAGGGCGGCGTGGAGGCGCAGGACTGGGTGGAGATGCTGATGCGCATGTATCTCAAATGGGCGGAGCGCAAGCACTTCGAGACCGAGATCATCGAAACCTCGCCAGGCGAGGAGGCGGGGCTCAAGAGCGCGACGTTCATCGTGCGCGGCCCGCGGGCTTATGGGCTTTTGCGCTCGGAGCACGGCGTGCATCGGCTCGTGCGCATCTCCCCGTTCGACCAGAATCACCGCCGGCACACGTCGTTCGCCCTGGTGGAGGTGATGCCCGAGCTCGAGACCTCGGACGAGAGTGCGGTCGTGATCAACCCCCAGGACCTGCGCATCGATACGTACCGCTCCACGGGCGCCGGTGGCCAGCACGTCAACAAGACCGACTCGGCGATCCGCATCACGCACCTTCCCACCGGCATCGTCGTCACCTGTCAGAACGAGCGCTCACAGATGAAGAACCGCGAGACGGCGATGAAGGTGCTGAAGGCGCGGCTATTCCAGCGCCAGCAGCAGGAGGCCGCGGCGCAGCGCGACCAGATCCGCGGCCAGGTCATGCCTGCCGAGTTCGGATCCCAGATCCGGAACTACGTACTGCAGCCGTACACGCTGGTCAAGGACGTCCGGACCGGGCTCGAGGTGGGGAACGCCCAAGCTGTGCTCGATGGTGACATCGATCCCTTTATCGAGGCCTGGCTGCGCTGGCGCCTGGGCCAGAACGGAGCCCCTTAGCAGCCCCGCGCAAGCAAGTCAGAACGCCCCCGTTAAATACATGTTTGTCTCTCTGGGAAGGGGTTGGACTCCGTGGGGGCATCGGGTATACTGCCCGCGACTTAGCCGCACGCGCCCACTGGCGCGGAACGTCACAGCAAGAGACGCACTTTATGGTTCTAACACCAGATTTCGATACCCGGCCGGTGATCAGCTTCCAGCACGTCTGGAAGACCTATCCCACTGGGACTGAAGCTCTCCGCGACGTCAACCTCGTCGTGCCCGAAGGCGACTTCCTATTCCTGGTCGGGCCATCGGGCGCAGGCAAGTCCACCCTCGTTCGGCTTCTGATCCGGGAGGAGAAGCCCAGCAAGGGCAAGATCTTCGTCGACGGCGTCGAGCTCGGCCGCATGAAGCGGCGCCAGCTGCCCAACTACCGGCGCAAGGTGGGCCTGGTCTTTCAGGACTTCAAGCTCCTGCCCAATCTCACGGTCTACGAGAACGTGGCTTTCGCCCTGCGCGTGCACGGTGAGGCCGAGCACACGATTCACGCGCGCGCGGCGGAAGCCCTCGACACCGTGGGCCTGGCGGGGAAGGACCAGACCTATCCCGCGAACCTCTCCGGCGGCGAACAGCAGCGCGTGGCGATCGCCCGCGCGCTGGTGCACGCGCCTCGCTTCATCATCGCCGATGAACCCACCGGCAACCTGGACCCTGCCACCGCCTGGGAGATCATGCAACTCTTTCTGCGCATCAACGCGCGTGGAGCGACCGTCGTGATGGCGACCCATAACCGAGAGATCGTCGACCTGCTGCGCCGGCGCGTCGTCGCCATCGACGCCGGGCAGGTGGCCAGGGACGATCGTTCAGGCCGATACCACGATGATTTATCGAAACCTCAGATTCGCGCTCAATAGCGCCTGGCAGAGCTTCTGGCGAAACCTCGCGGTCAGCATGGCCGCGGTAGTTTCGATCACGCTTATCCTCATCCTGGCCGGCGTCAACCTGCTCGTGGGCCACGCTTTTTCGCAGGTGCTTGACGGCTTCAGGGCGAAGGTCAGCGAGATCTCGATCAACGTCGCGGACGGCACGCCTCTGCAGGCCGTGTACGACTACCAGCAGCAGCTGGCTGCCGACCCGCGCGTGACCAGCGTGAAGTTCATCACCAAAGATGAGGCACTGGCTCAGTTCAAGGCCGACCCAAACAATGTGGTGCTAGCGCAGCAGATCGACGGCAACCCACTCGACGCGAAGCTCCAGGTGCGAGTGGCCAAGCTCGACGACGTGGCGGCGATCGACACGCTCGCGCGGCGCTGGTCGGGTGTCGATCCGACCGATCCGACGAACTACCAGGGTGACTTCGTCAACCGGATGCTCGGGCTCTCGCAGTGGCTGGGCCTGGCCGGCGTCGGGTTGCTCGGGATCCTGGTGGTGGTTTCGATCGTCATCGTCATGAATACCATCCGCACCGCCGTGTATCACCGTCGCAAGGAGATCGAGGTGATGAAGCTCGTCGGTGCGACGGAATGGTTCGTTCGCGGGCCGTTTGTGATCGAGGGGGTGATGACCGGCGTGATCGCGGCCGCTTTCGCCCTTGCGCTGCTGGTGATTGCCTACGAACCTGCTGTCGACCGCTTCCGGTCGGACATCGCTTTCATTCCGCTGTCCTACGACCCCGGATTCGTCGCGAGCCTGGCGCGCGACCTGCTCCTCGGTGGAGCCCTGCTGGGAGCCCTGGGCAGCTACATCGGCGTCCGCCGATACGTGAGGCTGTAGTTTGGCGAGGCGCCTTCTCGCCGCTGTGGCGATCGCGACCCTGACCTGGCTGCCGCAGTCGGTTCAGACAGCGCAGACGGTGTCCGCCGTGTACTGCTGGCCGGGCGATCCGCCTGCCGTGTACCAGGCTTGCGTGGATTACAACAACGGAATCGGTCAGCAGGTCGCGAACCAGCGGGAGCTTGCGCGCATCCAATCGCAGATCAATGGCGCGGAAGCACAGATGAACGCGATTGGCACGCTGATCAACAACCTGAATCGTGAGATCGCGAGCCAGCAGGCCCTGATCGCCCAGACGAAGGCGACGATCGACGACCTGAACCGGCAGATCCGGTTCGGCGAGGCCGACCTGACTCGGTTGAAGGCGCACATGAGCGTGCGCGACGAGCTGCTGAACCAGAGGATGCGGTACGTCGACGCGCACGGTGCGATGAATTACGCGGAGCTCGTGCTGACTTCAAACAACTTCAATCAGATGATGAATCGAATGATTGCCGCCCAGCAGGTGGCAGCCTCAGATCGAAAGCTGCTGGACGACCTTGCTCAGCAGCACTCGGCGATCGCGTTGGCGAACGATGCCCTCGGCGTCAAGCGCAGCCAGGTGACCGCGTTGCTGGTGCAGCAGCAGGCCACCGAGGCGGACCTCCAGAAGAGCCTGGTCGCGCAGGCGGCGGCGATGGCTCTTGCCAAGCAGCTCGAAGTGCAGCTGTCCGCACAGTACGCGGCGGTCCAGGCACAGCGCGCCGCGATCGATGCCGAGGTCGCATCGCTGCAGCAGAAGTACGAAGCAGCGGCACGCGCGGCGGGTGGCGGCACCGGCCAGTTCGAGTGGCCTGAGCCACAGTGCGGCCACGGCTGCATCAGCCAGGGTTTCGGCTGCAACAGCTACTGGTTCGAGCAGTACGAGCCGAGCTGTCCGTATCCCCACCGCGTCCACACGGGCATCGACATCGCGGGGCCGTACGGCACCCCGATCGTCGCAGCTGACACGGGTGTCGTCTACTTCTACCCGGGCTCGTATGGCTACGGGAACTACATCTTGATGATCCACGGCAACGGCTACTCCACGCTCTACGGACACCTGTCGCGATTCAACACCAGCATGGGCAGCGGCGCGATCGTCGCGCGTGGCGACGTGATCGGGTACGAAGGATCGACCGGCAACTCGACGGGCCCGCACCTGCATTTCGAGATTCGCGTGAACAATGCGTGGAAGAACCCCTGCATCTGGCTTGGGTGCTAGTCGTGGCGGCGATTTCGCTAGTCTGCTGACATGAATCGCCGCGCCTCCCTGCGGGGTGGCGCCCTCCTCCTGATCCTCGTCGTCGGCTTCGTCGCGGGCGTCTACACCGACCAGGCGTTCCCCGAGTGGGTGCCGTACTTCGGGCATCGGTCAGTGAGCGGTGTGGATCTCTCCGAGCTGCAGCAAGCGGTTCGATTGATCCAGGCGGACTACGTGGACGGCAACCTCGACACGACAAAGCTGTCCCACTCGTCGGTTCAGGGCCTGGTCGCCGGGTTGGGCGATCCGTTCTCCGCCTACTTCGACCCCACGCAGTACAAGCGCCTCCAGGCGAGCTACCAGGGCCGATACTCCGGGATCGGCATCTACCTGAGCTTCACCACAGGATATCCGGTGATCACGGGGACCGTGCCCGGTTCGCCGGCTGCGGCGGCCGGCCTGCGGGCAGGCGACCAGATCGTGAAGGTGGGGGACAAGGACACCAAGGGCATCACCGGCGACCAGGCGACCGCGCTCATCCAGGGCCCGGATGGGACGAAGGTGACGCTGGAGGTCTCGCGTGCCGGCTCGACTTTTTCCGTGACGCTCACGCGCGCTGAGATTCACGTTCCGACCGTTCGATCCGCTGTGATCGCCGACCACGTGCTGTACGTGCGGATCTATCAGTTCGGATCGGACACCTCGACCGACTTCGCGTCGGCTCTCTCCAACGGATTGCCCGGCGCGGTCGGAATCGTGCTGGACCTGCGTGGGGACCCGGGTGGTTTCATCTCGGCCGCCGACGACGTGATCAGCCAGTTCGTGGCGAGCGGCGAGACGTTCGAGCTGCGCAATCGCAGCGGCAAGGTGGACCGGCACACGGTCGGGGCGAAGCACGCAGCGCCAACCTTGCCGCTGGTGGTGCTGGTGGACGCCAACAGTGCGTCGGCGTCGGAGATCGTCGCCGGGTCGCTCCAGGTCCACCACCGCGCCAGGCTCGTGGGCCTAACGACTTTCGGCAAGGGGTCGGTGCAGCAGGACTTCGTGCTGAGCGACGGTGCCGACATCCACCTCACCGTGCAGCGCTGGTACCTGCCCAACGGGCAGACCATCGACCACAAGGGATTGACGCCTGACATCCCGGTGACCCTGGCGAATCCGACCGACGCATTCGATGTCGCGTCGCCGGCACAGGGGTATGCCAAGGACACGCAGCTCAACACCGCGCTTTCGTCGCTCGCTGGCTAGACTGACTAACCGCGCGGGCGGTTAGCTCAGTTGGCCAGAGCGCCTCGTTTACACCGAGGAGGTCGGGAGTTCGACCCTCTCACCGCCCACCACAACGTCAGGATCTTCGTGGCCGATAGAATCATCCGCCGTGCCGAGGTAGCTCAGCTTGGTAGAGCACTTGACTGAAAATCAAGGTGTCGCCGGTTCAAATCCGGCCCTCGGCACCAGCCCGGCTCTAGTGGATGTAGTCGAAGGCGAGTGAGGCCCCGAACAGGACGAGACCCGCCCAGCCTGCCAGGAATGCTTTGACCGCGAATGAGTCCTTGCGCATTACGGACCAGTTGTTGACCGCGGTCGCCAAGACCAGGTATAGGTACGTGACCTCTGCGGACATGACGAAGAAGTGAAACTGGCCGACGTCGCTCCAGTGAAAGGCGACCGGCATCGACCAGTTGACCAGGTCGAGCTTGGCCTGCATCAGGAAGGCGGCGGTGGCAGTGGCGATGCCAAGGACCATGTAGACGGGCAGGCGCTTCCATGGAATTCCCGGCGCCAGCTGGCGAAGCAGGACGAAGGCCGATACGTTGACGGCGGGGATCAGAAGTCCGTCGCCCAGCACGCCCGAGTAATAGGAGAAGACGGTGTGCTGGTGCCCGCGGTAGGTGAAGTAGAAAGCCCACTGGTATCCAAACAGCAGCAGCCAGCTGAGGGCGGCGGGCAGCGCGGGCACCCAGGCACGATCGCGGGCCAACCGAAGGACAGCGGCCACAACGCGACATACTAACCGGCCGTGAGCAAGCCTCGGCCGTTTCGATTCGCCGTGGAGGAGCACCGTTCCGGAAGCGCCACCGAGTGGCGCGAGCGGGCTCGGCGCATCGAATCACTCGGTTATTCGACGCTATATCTTCCCGACCATTTCGGCGACCAGCTTTCGCCGATCGCGGGTCTCATGTCCGCCGCGGATGCCACCACCAAGCTCCGCGTCGGATCGCTCGTCTTCGACAACGACTACCGGCATCCGGTCGTGCTTGCCAAGGAAGCGGCAACAGTGGACCTCCTGTCTGACGGCCGTCTTGACTTTGGCCTCGGGGCCGGCTGGATGGCGTCTGACTACGAGCAGACAGGCATCCTGCTCGACTCGCCTGGAACGCGCATCGGGCGCATGGCCGAGGCCCTCGAGATCATCAAGAGCTTTTTCGCCGGAGGGAGCGTTTCCTTCGCGGGCAAGCACTACCGGATCAATGGGGTCGAGGCCTCGCCCTCGCCTGTGCAGAAGCCGCACCCGCCGATCATCCTGGGCGGCGGTGGCCGGCGCATGCTGAGCCTGGCGGCGCGTGAAGCGGACATCGTCAGCATCAACTACAAGCTGAGCGAGGGCCGGATCAACCGCGACCTAGTCCGCACCGGGATGCCAGACGCGACTGACGAGAAGCTGGCCTGGATCAAGGAGGCCGCGGGCGACCGGTTCTCGAAGATCGAGCTGTGCGCGACCGTCTTCACCTTCAGCGTGACCGACGATCGAGACGGAGTGGCGGCAGCGTTTGCGTCCAGGCTTGGGTCGGAACCGCGCGAGGTCCTGGAGATGCCGCACTTTTTGATCGGAACCACCGATCAGATGGTCGAAGACCTGCAGGCGCGACGCGATCGGTACGGGATTTCCTACGTCGTCGTTCCCGATTCGGCGTTTGAGGCGCTGGCGCCGGTCGTCGCGCGATTGACGGGCACCTGAACTCCTCCTGTAGATTTGGTGGCGATGGCCACCACTGAGTCGGTCGTGCTCAAGGGCCCCAACGACGGGCGCTCGCCTGAGGTGCTCACGCCGGACGCCCTGGCCTTCGTTGGGCGGCTGCAGGGCGAGTTCGGCGATCGCCGGCTCGAGCTGCTGCGAATGCGTGACGAACGTCAGGCTCGACTTGATGAGGGCGAGGTGCCGGATTTCCTGGCCACGCGATCGGTGCCTGAATCGGACTGGAAGGTTGCCCAGGCCCCGAAGGATCTGGAGGACCGTCGGGTCGAGATCACCGGTCCAACCGATCGCAAGATGCTGATCAATGCCCTGAACTCCGGCGCGCGCGTGTTCATGGCGGATTTCGAGGACGCGAACTCGCCGACGTGGGCGAACCTGGTCGAGGGCCAGGTGAACCTGATCGACGCCATCGAGAGGCGGATCGATTTCACGAGCCCGGAAGGAAAGCAGTATCGCCTCAACGACAGGGTCGCAACCCTGGTCGTCCGGCCGCGCGGGTGGCACCTGGAAGAAAGGCATGTCGAGGTCGGCGGAAAGCCGGTCTCGGGCAGCCTGTTCGACTTTGGCCTCTACCTCTTCCACAACGCTGAGCGGCTCGGTACGAAGGGCAGCGGTCCATATTTCTATCTGCCCAAGCTCGAGAGCCACCTCGAAGCTCGGCTGTGGAACGACGTTTTCAACTTTGCGCAAGATGACCTCGGCATTCCGCGCGGCACCATCCGCGCCACCGTGCTGATCGAGACGATCCTCGCCGCCTTCGAGATGGAAGAGATTCTCTACGAGCTCCGTGAACATTCGAGCGGTCTCAATGCAGGGCGATGGGACTACATCTTCAGCATCATCAAGAAGTTCAGGAACCGCCCGGACTTCGTGCTCCCCGACCGGGCGCAGGTGACGATGACGGTTCCCTTCATGCGCGCGTACACGCAGCTGCTGGTCAAAACGTGCCATCGGCATGGCGCTCACGCGATGGGCGGGATGGCGGCGTTCATTCCCTCGCGCCGTGACCCAGAGGTCAACCGCGTGGCGCTGGCGAAGGTAAAGGAAGACAAGGACCGCGAGGCGGGAGACGGGTTCGACGGGACTTGGGTCGCGCACCCCGACTTGGTGCCGACGGCGACCGAGGCCTTTGACCGGGTGCTGGGCGAGCGGCCGAACCAGCTCGATCGGCAGCGGCCCGATGTCGTGGTCACCGCGGCGGAGTTGATCGATGTGCGAGTGCCAGGCGGGAGCATGACGGAAAACGGACTGCGCATGAACGTGGGCGTGGGGATCCAGTACATCGAGTCTTGGTTGCGCGGCGTAGGCGCG
>Ga0209220_1000531_pt1 | contig 12376 bp, 12 predicted proteins | sample BlaSpr_A8_OM3_M3_FD_187984 | JGI IMG/M metagenome (GOLD analysis project Ga0209220, IMG submission 187984) | Forest soil microbial communities from Thunder Bay, Ontario, Canada - Black Spruce, Ontario site 2_A8_OM3_M3 (SPAdes) (version 2) | ecosystem: Environmental > Terrestrial > Soil > Boreal... | reverse complement strand
CCGCAGTGACGACGAGTCGCCGGAACATGCCCTTCTGCACGTGGAGCGTTCCGTCGGGGCTCGGGAGAAAGCACATGATCAGGTAGTTCCCCGGGGCGACGTTGGCGGTCGCGTTCGAGGTGTCGCCGCTGATCACGACGCCCGGGCCGGCGGGGAACGTCAACCATTCGGGGATCGGCCCTTCCTTCAGCATCGCCGCTTCGATCTCGTCGAAGCTCCTTCCATTGACGCCCGCGATGACCGCCTGATGCGGCTCCCCTCCCTGGTTGGGCATCCGGAACGTCGTGAGGCCGGCCGGGATCGTGTCGGGCGCGCTGAAGGCGTAATCGGTCGCGATGATCGTGACGACGTTGGGTCCTCGAGGCGTGCAATCGACCAGGACGAGCGGGAGCACGATCAGGGGCGACCGCATCAGATTCACAACCGTCTCCTTAGGATTGATGTTCGAACAGCACGATTCCGGAAAACCGCTTCATCTTCTCGCGGCGCTTCTTGGAGCCGAGGCGCGCCATCAATTTCCACAGCCACGCCATCTTCGGCGCTCGCGCGAGTCGGATGGCTTCGTCGAGGATCGGGCGGTATTCCGCTTCACGCCAGCCCGCGGGCTCGAAGAACTGGGTGCCCTCGGCCGGCGCGAAGATCATCGGCGCGTTCCCCTCGCGGAGCTTGCCGCCCCATGTCTTCTTCAAGAACTCGAGGAGCGCAGGTGACCCAAGATCGATGAGCCACCACCGGAATGCCGGCTGAGCGGCGAGGTCCGAGGCGAGCGCGAATACGTCCTCGGGCTGCAGGTAGACGAGGAGTCCCTCGGTGATCACGAGCACCCGCTTGGCGTTGGCGCCGACCCGCTGGAAAAGTGCCCGGCGCGCGACGGCATCGGTAAGGTCCACCCGCACGAATTCCACCCGGCAGCGGGGCCGCTCCCCGGCGAGTGCGGTTTCCTTATAGGACAGGATACCGTCCAAGTCCGCGTCTACCCAGCGCAGCTCAGCGGGCAGATCCAGCCGGTAGGGGCGTGCGTCCAGCCCGGCCGCCAGATTGAGCACCGTATCCACCCCGTCCCGCGTGACGGCGCGCATGATGATCTCGTCCATTACGGCCGTCCGGACGATCATGGGCCATGCCCAGCGCGTGGCTTGGGGCATCCCTCGCATGATCCGCTCACCGATCTCCCCGCCCAAACGGCGGGCGTAGGGGTCACGGAACAGCGCGTCGGGGCGCTCGCTCTCCATGGCGCGGTAGAGCGCCACCCAACGCGCGGTGTCGGAGACGTGGGTAATCGGCGTAGAGCTAGGGCTGGACATGACGGGGCGAAACGTAACGCGAGGTCTAGCGGCCTTCCAGAACCTCGCCCACCGCTTTCACAAGCTCGACAGCCGTGAAGGGCTTCGCGAGACTCTTTGCGGCTCCCAATTGCACCATCTCCTTCCCCAGGTCCATCCGACCACTGGCGTCCCCGCCGGAAATGGCGATCACCTTCACTGCCGGGAATTCCTTGCGAATCCGGCGCACGACGTCAATGCCGTCCTGCCTGGGCATGAAGACGTCCGTAATCACGAGGTCCGCGCCGCTGACGGCGAGCAACTTGAGTCCCATGTCGCCCTCACTGGCTTCAAGCACCTCGTGTCCCACAGGCTCCAGCGCCGCGCGGACGGCGACCCGCACACCCGCATGGTCGTCGATCACGATGATACGAGCCATCAACTCTCCTTTATGAAGCGCGTCGTTCAGACTCAATACGTGTGGCGGGGGCAATTGTTGACGACTGAAACGCCAGCAGCTGATGTGTCAGCTCAGCGGCCCGCAGCGCGGATCCGCGCCGGCCAAGCGGGCGCCCAGGCGAATGGCGTCGAAAACGGCCCACAAGGCGGCGGACGCTGCCAACGCCACCCCCCGGCCAGGCGGCTACTGTCACTGCGTCGCGTCCCCCGCTAAGTTCTTGTGCTGCAACACGCGAGGCGGTAGCTCAGTTGGTAGAGCAACGGACTTTTAATCCGTAGGTCCTGGGTTCGATCCCCAGCCGCCTCATCCAGGACCGTTCCCTTTGCCCGGAGACACAGCGTGACCGTAGTCTGGATCGACGGCAAGTGGTACGACCGCGCCACCGCGGTCGTCTCGGTGTTCGATCACGGCCTGCTGTACGGCGACGGCGTCTTCGAAGGCATTCGCTCCTATGGTGGCCGGGTATTCCGCCTCGATACCCACCTCAACAGGTTGTTCGCGTCCGCCAAAGCGATCTGGCTCGAGATCCCGATGGCCAAAGAGGCCATGGGGCGTATGGTCGAGGAGGGCGTGGCGAAGAGTGGACTCAAGGATTCCTACATTCGCCTGGTCGTCACGCGCGGGGTCGGAGACCTGGGGCTCGATCCCCGCAAATGCGCGAAGCCGACCATCTTCTGCATAATCGACACGATCAAGCTGTGGCCCCAAGACCGCTACGAGCAGGGACTGATCGCGCTGACCGCCGCCACTCCGATTCACCACCGCGAAGCCCTCTCCCCCCGCGTGAAGTCGCTCAACTACCTCTCCCATATCCTCGCCAAGGTCGAAGGCATTGCGGCCGGCGTGGATGAGGTGATCATGCTCGATTCCGCGGGCTATGTCGCCGAAGCGAGCGGCATGAACCTCTTCGCGGTCGCGGACAACACCCTGCGTACCCCGCCGCCCTACTCCGGCATCCTGCGCGGCGTCACACGCGACACCGTGATCGAGCTCGCCCGCGAAGCGGGGTACGGGGTCGAAGAGCTCCCGATGAACCGGTACGACCTGTACACCGCCGACGAAGTCTTCCTCACCGGCACGGCCGCCGAGGTGGTGGGGATCTCGAAGCTCGACGGTCGGGCGATCGGCCGGGGCGTCGCCGGCTCGGTAACGCGGGATCTCGCGGCGCGCTTCCGGGCCTACGTCACGCGGGGTGATTAAGACTCACTAGTGCGCTGTCTGGTTCACACCACACTCTGAAGGCCCCTTCATTCGGGAATGGCTCGACGGCCTCGGGCGCGTCAAGCTGCGCCCGCATGCTGCCGGCACGCTCGGTGACCGGCTCGCACACGCTTTACTGTTTTCGCGGGCTCCGGGGGACGGCCGCCGCCGCCCCACACTAGCTCAGGCGAAGGCGCGGGTCATGGGTGCCGGATTGCGGCTGCGGTTGCTGCGCCCCCTGCGGGAGGTGCGCACGTTGCAGGATGCACGTGTGCTCGGATTGTTGAAAAGTAGGCCGCCAACCGAAAGGGATTAAGTCCAACTGTTGACAGGACTTAACCTTATACACATATTGCTGGTCCTTTCCCACCTCCCCAAGGACGAGGTGAGCCATGTCATGGCGGGTGATCGCCCACGGGGATCAGGTTTGGCATGTACAGGCGGTCGCCGAACGTCGCCCGAATACGGCTGCGTGGCAGCTCGTGTTGTCGTTCCGCGTCGCGTCGGAGGCAGGCCGGCAGCAGTCGTTTTGGACGGCGTATCCGTTGGAGGCCACCTCGAAGTCATCGCTGTACATCCAGGCTGAGCGGATCTCCGACGCTGCCTTGTCACAACTCCTGGCCGAGCGCCTCACGTGAGCGCGCCAGACCTCCAGGACCTGCGGCGCATCGTTGGCGCCGTGACGCGGCTACGGGGTGAGACAGTCAAACATGTGACCGTGCGCTCCGATGTGCGGCACGTGAAGGTGGAGTTCGACAGCGGACTGATTCTCGTCATCTCGGCGGAACGCGACGCGCAAGGTCGGCCGCGCCTCGAGGTCGACGTGGTGGAAGCGATACAGGACGCAGGACTGAAGCAGCAGATCGAAGTCCGTTTCGACTGAGGGGCCCCGGTGCCCGACGAGCGGCTGCGGTTTCACGAATTCGGCTTTCAACGACTTGCGAACGGCCGCTGCCGGGCGAAGGTCGTGCTGACGTGGTCGGACGGCCGGCGCTTCGAGGGCGCGTCGGATGGCGTGTCGTCGCAAACCGGAGAGTTGCGCTGCTGCGCCGTGGCGGCTGTGAACGCGTTGGAACAGGCAGTGCAGCCGCGGCTGACGTTTGAATTGCTGGGCGTAAAGGCGGTGCGGGCGTTCGATGCGACCGTGGTGATTGTCTCGTTGTCGGCGCGCACCACGGAAGCGACTCGGCTCGTGGGTTCATGTTTGACGGAAAGCGATCCGCCGCGCGGTGCGGCACTTGCGGTCTTGAACGCGACAAACCGGTTACTCGGGAACTATCTGGCGACACGATGACACGACGGTACGCAGTTTGGCTTTCGATAATCGGCGTGGCGATGCTCGGCACCGCCTGCGCGTCTGGTCCGCATATGGTAGGCAGCGGCCTGGTGGCTGGCGCGCCGTCCCCTGCGCCGACGGACACCACGGCGCTCGCGCAGCTGGGCACGGCGCTCGCGAACGCGGAGCAGGATTCCGCCGCCGACCAGTCGGCGCTGGACAGCCTGCATCACCGGCCCGCCGAGTCCCTCGCTCCGCCGCGCACCAACACGCCGGTACGCGGTGAGGAAGTGCAGCAGGAGGCCGAGCGGTTGTTCGGCGCCGGGACGGGAGCCATCACGGACGAGGCGGGCGCGACCTTCGACATCGACGTGACGAGCTTCGCCGCGAATCGGCGGGTGCTCGAGTACCTCGAGTTCTTCCAGCTGGACGCGCGCGACCGCTTCGAGATCTGGCTGTCGCGGCTCGGTCGCTACGAGGGCATGATCCGCGAGCGGCTCCGGGCGCGGGGCATGCCCGAAGACCTGGTCTACCTCACGCTGATCGAGAGCGGCCTGTCGAACACGGCGGTGAGCCGTGCCCGGGCGGTGGGGATGTGGCAGTTCATCGCGGGCACTGGCCGCACGTACGGCCTGCAGATCGACCCCTGGGTGGACGAGCGCCGCGACCCCTTCAAGGCGACCGATGCCGCGGTGAATTACCTGGAGGACCTCGTCCAACGTCTCGGCAGCGTCTATCTCGCGGCGGCGGCCTACAATGCCGGCGCCGGGCGGATCGAGCGGGAAATCCGACGGCTGCCGGGCGGCAGCGGCGGGGGCGAGCTCGACACCGTCGGCGATTACACGTTCTTCCAGATCGCCGACCGCCGTAACCTGCGCCGGGAAACGCGCGATTACGTGCCCAAGCTCATCGCCGCGGCACTGATCGCCAAGCAGCCCGCCCGCTATGGCTTCACCGAGGTGCAGCGCCTGGCACCCCTCGTGTTCGACGAGGTCACCGTGCCCGATGCGACGGGGCTCGACGTGCTGGCGCGGCTCGCCGACACCTCCGTCGCGGCGCTGCTCGAGTTGAACCCCCAGTTCGTCCGCGGGATCACGCCGCCGGATCGGAGCGTCGTCGCGCGCGTGCCGCGTGGCACGGGCGCGCGGGTGGCCGAGCGCTACGCCGAGCTGCCGATCAACGAACGCGTCACCTTCGTCGATCATTATGTGACGGCGGGCCAGACGCTGTCCGGCATCGCCCAGCGCTACAAGGTGACGGTGACGATGGTGCAGGCGGCGAACCCGCACCTGCGTGCCCATGCCCTGCGCGTGGGCCAGCGCGTCATCGTGCCCATGAGCGGCCGCGTGGTCCCGCGGGCGGCGTGGAGCACGCCCCCCGAGCCGCGCGTGCGCCGGGTCTCGAGCCGGTCCAGCTTCGGCGGCGGTGGCAACAGCCGGCACCGCGTGGCGCCGGGAGAAACGGCGAGCACGATCGCCCGGCGGCACGGCATCGGCCTGGCGGCGCTGCTCGAGGCGAATGATCTGACGATGAGGAGCATCATCCGGCCCGGGGAAGTGCTGCGCATCCCGAGCCGGTAAAGCACCGGCACCCGAGGTTAGTGGTGCCGGAATCCCTTCATGACTTCCGTTTCGTAGCCGTTCGCGGGGTCGCGCCCTGCGCCCAACAGCTGTTCCACTTTGGCGGGGCCGCGATTGTACGCCAATAGCGCCAACTCCATGTTGGCGGGGTAGCGATCCAGCAGGTCCCGCAGGTACCGGAACCCAATCCGCAGATTCGTGTCACGGTCGTAGAGCTGGTGGGTCGTGAGGCCCGGCTCGTACAAGCGCGCCGTGCTCGGGAGCACTTGCGTGAGGCCAACCGCGCCGACGTGGCTGGTGGCGCGCGTATTGAAGCCTGATTCGACCTTGACGAGGCGGAAGGCCAGGCCGGGGTCGATACCTTCGCTCAGCGCGACGTCGTACACGGCGATGGCCATGTCGGCGGGCAGCCGGTAGTGTGTCGAATACTGCATGATCGCGTCGACGCGATCGAGCTGCAGCCGGGCGACTTCGAGCTCGCCCTGCTTGGCATCCAGCTGTTGGCGGAGCGAGCGCAACTCGCCCAGAAGCTCGACGCCGGAAGCTGGCGCGCGCTCAGCGTCGGCCGTGGTGCCGCCTGCCCACCCGCCCACGGTACTGACGAGCAGTGCGGCCAGAACGATCATCCCGCCCCGCAGTATCAAACGCTGAATATTCGTACGCATACCCCTCTCCGTTCCACTACTGTGGTGAGCATCGTTGCAACTGCGGTTGTGCGCCCTAAGCTGCGGCGCGGTGATCAAGCATCGCTCAAGTGTCTATCGGTACCTTTTGTTTCTTGACCAACTGCACGTCCACGATGACCATTCCCGGGTCGGCCGCCTTCACCATGTCGTACACGGTGAGGAGCGCGATCGACACGGCTGTGAGTGCTTCCATCTCGACGCCGGTGCGGCCCACAGTCCGTACCGTCGCCCGTACCCGCACTCCCGGGAGCGTCTCGTCCAGACTCGCGTCGACCGCGACGTGGTCGAGACCGAGGGGATGGCAGAGCGGGATCAGCTCCGCCGTCCGTTTCGCCGCGAGCGTTCCCGCCACCTCGCTCACCGCCAGCACGTCGCCCTTCGCGACGGCCTGGTCCGCAACCTGCTGGAACGCGTCCCGCGTCATCTGAATCGCGCCGGCCGCGACCGCTGTGCGGTCCATCAGCGGCTTGTCGCCGACGTCCACCATGCGGGCGCGGCCCGCCTGATCCACATGCGACAGCTTCACGGCCGCTGCGCCCTGCTCAGGTCCTCGGCCAATACGGCGGCGAGGAGCTGGGGGTTCACGTTGCCCTGCGCCAGCTCGCGGGCGTCCATGACCAACGCGATCGCCTCGACGAGCTTCTCGGTGTCGCCCCCGCGTTTCGCCTCGGCCCGCAGGCGGCCGGCCAGCCCATCCAGCATGTCGGTGAAACCGCCACGAGCCTGAAAGGGCATCTGCGCGAGTGCGAATGCATGTCGTGTCGCGGGCCCCTTCTCCACCGCCTCCAGAAACCGATCTCCCTGGTCGGGGTTTTCCACGGACCCCTGTGTTGCAAAGAGCTTGCCAATACATCCTTCTGCGGCATTAACACGTTGCGGCACTTCAGGTTTAGGCGTGTTCGCCAGCATTTGCTGCACGAAAGCTGTCACGGCAGTGTCGGCGATTCGTGCCACACGAACGAGCACAACGCGCGAAAGAATCGTCGGCAGCAGGGCATTGGGATCTGCGGCAGTGACGAGGATCACCGAGTCCGCGGGCGGTTCCTCGAGCGCCTTGAGGAGCGCATTCGCCGCGTCCTCACTGCCGCGCTGCGGGATGAGGCGTTCCGCATCGCCCACAATGAAAACCTTGCGTTTTCCCATCGCCGGCGTGAGTGCCAGCCGCCGGAGCAGCAGCCGCACGGCGGCTATCGGATGAATAGCCAAGCCGCTGGGCGGAGCGTACAACGGCTGCTCGCGGCGCGCCGTCATCTCTTCGGCGAGCGCTTCGGCGACGAGATCTACCTGCTTGTCGGCGTCCGCCCCTTTCTTACTCAGCTCGATCGGCACGAACCAATGCACATCGGGATGCTGCAGCGTGAGCACCAGGTGACAGGAGCGGCACTCGCCACAGGGTTCGCGGCCGTCCGCCCGCGGCGCCTCACAATGGATCAGCTGCGCCAACCAGAGCGCCAGGCGCTGCTTGCCGACGCCACGGGGCCCCGCAAGCAATAGCGCTTGCGGCAACCGGCCTGTTGCCGTTGCGCGGGCCAGCCTCTGTTTGACGCCTTCATGCCCAACGAGGGGGGGTAACTGCATGGCGGAATCTAGTGGCAGGGCTGGTCCGCGGTCGCTCCTGCGCATGTAAAGCATTAATCCTGAAGCTAGTACAGTTCTGATTTGGCCCTTGCGCCAACCTAAATCATTTATTCATAACAATATACTTCATTAAGTGAGCACACACTCGCTAGATAATGCCGAAATCATCGATCTTTTCGGTACTTATTCGGATGTGCCTAATCGAAGCGGCGCCATTCATGGCAAGAGGGTAGGTCGACGCTGATCATGCGTCCAGCACATCCCGTACCTTGCGCGCGAGGGTATCGGGCGAGAACGGCTTCTGCAGAAACGCGCTGCCCGGCGGGAGGGTGCCGTGTTGCACGACCGCGTCTCCCGGGTAGCCGGACATGTACAGCACGCGGATGCCGGGACGGCGGACCTGCAGCTGGTCCGCGAGGTCGCGGCCCGAGAGGCCGGGCATCACCACGTCGGTCAGCAGGAGATCGATGGTTCCGCCGTGGCGCTCGACGATGCGCAGGGCATCGGCCCCGTCGGCGGCGGCGAGCACCGTATACCCCTGGGCTTCCAGCGCCCGGTGGCTGAGCTTCAGCACCGCGGCCTCATCTTCGACGACGAGGACCGTCTCGGAGCCGCGCGCCGGGCCGGCCTTGGCGGCGCCGACCGCCGCGGCGCTCGGCTCCGCCTCGATCCGGGGCAAATAGACTTTGAAACTCGAGCCCTGCCCCGGTTCCGTGTACACGGAGATGTATCCGCCGCTCTGCTTGACGATGCCGTACACGGTGGCGAGCCCCAACCCGGTGCCCTTACCCACTTCCTTCGTCGTGAAGAACGGCTCGAACAGGTGGGCGCGCACGCCGGCGTCCATCCCGGCCCCCGTATCCGTCACCGCGACCATCGCGTAGCGACCCGCCACCGCACCGAGGTGTGCTTGTGTGAAGGCCTCGTCCAACTCCACGTTGGACGTTTCGATGGTGAGCTTGCCCCCGTTGGGCATCGCGTCGCGCGCGTTCACGGCCAGGTTCACGATCACCTGCTCGATCTGGTTGGGGTCCGCCCGCACCCGCCCCAGATCGGGCGCCGGCACCGTGACGAGCGCGATATGCTCGCCGATGAGGCGGCGCAACATCCGGTCCATGTCGGCGACTACCAGGTTCAGGTCCAGCACTTCCGGCTGCAGCATCTGGCGGCGGCTGTAGGCGAGTAGTTGCCGCGTCAGCGCGGCGGCCCGCTCGGACGCCTTGCGGATCTCTTCCACATCGCCGCGCTTCGCGTCGCCGGGCGGCAGGTCGCGCAGCAGGAGCTGCGAGTTGCCCAAGATCGCCGTGAGCAGGTTGTTGAAGTCGTGGGCGATGCCGCCGGCCAGCTGTCCCACGGCCTCCATCTTCTGCGATTGCCGGAACTGCTCTTCCAGGTGGCGCTGATCGGTGACGTCGCGCTGGGTCCCCCAGACCCGCACCAAATGCCCGTCCTCCACGAACCCCACGACGTTATTGAGGAAGACGCGCGGCCGGCCGTCACGGGCCCGCTCCCGCGTCTCCGAGTCGGACAAGCGATAGCCGGCGCGGACGAACGCGCGCACCTGCTCACGGTTGGCGGGGTCGGCACTGTCGTGGAGGTCGGCGAGCTGCGTGCCGACGAGCTCCCGGGCCTCGGTGTAGCCGTACATCCGCGCCATCGCGTCGTTGCACTCGGCGATGCGGGCGCCCGCGTACAGCCGGTCCACCTGCTCTTCGTCTGACACGTTCACGGGCACCGGTGGGTCGATCTCCAGGCGGGACACGCCCTCGGAGCTCTGGGCGATGAACGTGCGGTAGCGCTCCTCGCCCCGCCGCAGGGCCTGCTCGACGACTTTGCGCTCAGAGATGTCCATGCCGATCCCGAGCCACCCCCCTTGCGTCAGGGGCGCATTGGCCCAGATCGTGTCGAGTACCTCGCCCCCCTTGGTGCGGGTGCGGAAATCGGTCCATTGTCCGGATGGGGCGCCGATGGAATCGCGCACCCGGCGACGGTCCGCGGGGTCGGGGTAGAGCTCGGCGAAGATGTCGCGCTCGCGGGCTTCCGCGACCGTGTACCCCAGCGTCCGCGTCCACTCGTCGTTCCCCCAGCGGATCCGGCCCTGCTCGTCGAGGAAGACGAGCATCACGGGAATGTTCCCCACGATCTGTTGCAGCAGCTCGCTTTGCTGGCGCCAAGCATCTTCGATGCGTTTGCGCTCGATCACCATCGCCATTTGCGACGACACGAACGTGAGGATGTCGAGCTCGCTCTGGCCGTAGCGGACGCCCTCGGAGTAAGTCTGGGTCACCACGACACCGATCGTCCGGTCCTTGACCGTGAGCGGCACGCCCAGCCAGTCGATCGAGGGCGCGCCGATGAGCTCCGCTTCTCCAGCGGCGACGAGCCTTTCGTAGACCTCGGGGGTTGCGAGCAGGGGCTTGCCCGTTCGCAGCACGTACTCGGTGAGCCCCTTGCGGAGCGTGCGTGGGGGGACGTCGCGGTCGGTGTCGTACTCGTCGACGAAGTAGGGGAACTGGAGCCGATCGGTCTCGGGGTCGTACAGAGAGACGTAAAAATTCTTCGCCGGCATGAGCTCGCCGACGATGGCGTGGATGGCGCGGAGCAGGTCGCGCAGATTGTCGGCGGTATGGGCGGTGTGCGAGATCCGATAGACCGCCTCCTGCACGTACTCGGCCCGCCGCCGCGCCGTCACGTCGCGGAAGCTCCACACGCGTCCCACGGCCTCGCCATCCAGGCGCTGCGGGATCGAGTAGCGCTCGAACACGCGCCCGTCCGTGAACGTCAGGATGTCGAAGCTGTCGGCGCCGGGGTTGGCGTACAGCTCGCGCACTTTGTCCATAAACTGGGCCGGATTCGCCAGCTGATTCTGGGCGTGGGCCAGGAGGCGGTCGTCGATCCCGGCGGCGACCAAGGCCGGAGGGAAATGCCACATCTCCTCGAACCGGCGGTTGTGCGACACGACCTGTCCCTTCAAATCCACCACGAGGATGCCGTCGGCGGTGGACTCGAGGGTGGATCGGAGCAGCGACACCGTGAGCGAGTCCGCGGCGCTACGGGGTTTCTTCGCCCTTTGCTTCGGGGCCTTGGGTGCCTTGTGTGCCTTGGGACGCCGGGGAGCCATGAGGACGAATCTATGGGTCGGGGAACGCTTGGCCATCGGTCACTGCCCCAGGTGCGGAGCGAGTCTAGATTGTGAGCCCTTCCATTCCTCCCCAAGCCATGGACCAGCGCCGACCTGCTCGCTCGCGTGCGGGAGCTGCTGGACGCGCGGAAGCCCTAGAACTCGAACTCGAAACGGGACGCAAACACGAGGCGATTGGCGGCGGTGGTCGTGCCCGCCCCCACGCTCAGGCCGAGCGTGACGTCGCTGAAGTGCAGATCGACACCGGGGAAGAACTGGTGGACGTGAGCCAACCCGAGCGGATCGCCTAGCTCCCCGAACACGCCGCGGTAATCGAGCCTAGCCGTAGCGACCGCTGATACCCGGTAGGCTACGGCGGCGCTCGGCTCGAACTCCCACCCTTCTGCGGTACCGCCCAACTCGCCTTTACCCAGGTCACGCTCGACGTTGGCGTTTAGTCCCAGCCGCAGACGGCCGAAGGCTTTCTCGAGAATGGGGGTGAGCTCCACCGTGGGCGACGCGCCGCCATAGGCGGGCCGCGGGGCCGTGATTTCGCCGCTGAACCCGAGGTCGAGCGGCAACCCCCAGCGCGCCGGCGCGTGCACGCGCGAGCGAACGCGCCAGCCTGCGTATTCCGCGCCCACGCCGGGCCGGTATGCGCTGAGCACGTACACAGAGGCTTCCCAGTTCGCCGTGATACCGCGCGTCAGCTCGAAGGTGAGACGCGTTTGGTACTGCGTCGGCGCGACCCTGCCATTGAACGCGGTGGTGCCCCGCGCAGTGTAGTTGAGATGCGTCTCGAGCTCCCACTCGCCTCGGGCGGCGGTGGCTGCCGGGTACACCTTGATCTCGAATGGATCTTGGGCGGCGAGGGGTGAAACCGCTGCGAGCAGGCAGCCCGCAACGACTACCATGGGTAGGAAGCGCAAGCAGATATCCTCGAAAACGTTCTGACCGACAGCAGCGGTGCGAGAGCGCCCAACGATAGCGGGGACGGCCCAGTCGGTCAAGACGATCTGAGAATGATTCTCACCGACATGCAAGAGAGCGCCGTCGGGTCTGACACGACGGCGCTTTCGGTTGCAGAGGTTCTTACTAGTGACAGGTCCCGGTGCCGCTATCCTGGACGTGCGAGTAGCGGGTATTGAGGAACTCCCACGTGTAGGCGCCGTCTCCGAGCACCAGCTTTAAGAACCCGTTCCCACCGCTGCGG
>Ga0209220_1000530_pt1 | contig 12408 bp, 11 predicted proteins | sample BlaSpr_A8_OM3_M3_FD_187984 | JGI IMG/M metagenome (GOLD analysis project Ga0209220, IMG submission 187984) | Forest soil microbial communities from Thunder Bay, Ontario, Canada - Black Spruce, Ontario site 2_A8_OM3_M3 (SPAdes) (version 2) | ecosystem: Environmental > Terrestrial > Soil > Boreal... | reverse complement strand
CGCCACTGCCTCGAGCCAAGCATGTTCAAGGCCGCCTGAACGCCCACCCGCGCATCGCGCCGACGACTAGGGCGCAAACGAGCGCCAAGGCGCCGATAGCATAGAAGCCGGTGACGATGCCATAACGGTCGGCAAGAAAGCCCATGACGAGCGGGGTGCTCAGGTGCGAGATGCCCCAACCCAGCCCGCCTAGAGCCAGCGCCGAGCCGCGCTCCTCCTGCCGGCTGGCTTCGGCGATGGTGATCTGGAAGTACAAGGTCATGGCGCCGGAGCCGATCCCGACGAGAAGCAACCAGAAACCGATAGGAACAATATGGTTCACTGTCGGGACTAGGCCTACCGCGCCTGCGACGGCGATACCGCACAGTACCGGCCATAGGGTTTGCGGCCCGGTCCGTACGAAACGCGCTGCAATCAGCCCCGCGGCTATCGCGCCAAGGGCACGCAGCGCGAGCAGGATGCCCGACGCGCCTTCGCTGTAGCCGAAGTCCGCGAGCAGCAGGGGGTAGAACGAGATGGAAAGCGAAAACGGCAGCGCCGACAGGTAGGCGCAAAGCATCGAATACTGGATGATGCGCTGGTGGAGCAGCCGCGAGTAGCCGACCAGCAGGTTGTGCCCGTGCGGGGCTGGCTTCCGCGCCGCCGGCTTTGTGCCCAGGCCGGCAAAGAACGCCACCAACCCCGTGCCCGCCAGCGCCAGGAATGTAGGCTGGAATCCCGCTGCGGCAAGGAGAAATCCGCACAGCGCGGTGCCGGCGATCTGCCCCATGTTCGTCGCTGCGTTGAGGCGCCCCAGCTGGATGCCGCGCGCCCCCGGCAGCTCGCTCGCCATCGCCCAGGTCGCCGGCCAGAATGCGGCTCTGGACAGGACCAAGGCGAGCTGGCCGAGCATCAGCATCCAGAAGCCATGGGCGAACGTGAGCCAGACGCCGGCGGCGAGCGTCGCCCAGCACGAGCCGAGCATGATGCGCCGCCCGCCGATGCGGTCCGTATAGGCGCCGCCTACGAGGTTGAGAGGGACTTGGGCGAGGACCGGGGCGGCGAACAGCGTGCCGATCTCGGCGTTGGACAGGCCCTCGGCATGGGCGTAAAGCGGCACTGCGAGCCAAGTCATGCCGAGGCCGAAATTCCACGCCAGCGAGGCGAGGAAAAAGAACTGATGCGGCACGACACATTATGGGTCTCCGGTCCGTAAGCCGCAGGCCGCCATTTCGACCAAGGCTCATGCGTATCGCAGCCGCATTCCTGGCGTTCTTTCTGGCAGGCGCCGCCGAGGCGGGGCAGTGCAGCGCTCGGAGCGGGGAGCGGACCACCGCGCTCGTCGAGCTCTATACCTCCGAAGGCTGCAGCAGCTGCCCGCCGGCGGACCGCTGGCTCTCCGGCCTCGGCGCTCGGGGCTACGTGCCGCAACGGGTAGTGCCGCTTTCGCTGCACGTCGATTATTGGGACTACATCGGCTGGAAGGACCCGTACGCCAAAGGCGAATTTTCAGCGCGCCAGAGAAAGCTCACGCAGCTCCAGCGCTCGGCGCTCGTGTATACGCCGCAGGTTCTCCTGCAGGGGCGGGATTTCAGACGCTGGGGAAGCAGCGACTTCGACGTAGCGGTGGCCAGGATCAATGCGCAAGCCGCCAAGGCGCGCATCGCACTTGAGATCCGTTCTGTCGGTGTGCGGGCCATGGAAATCGAAGCGCACGCCGAGCTGCTGGATCGCGCCGAAAAGGACGATATGACGCTCTATCTGGCGGCCTATGAGAACAAGCTGATTAACCAGGTAACGGCCGGGGAAAACCGGGGCCGCACGCTGGCGCACGATTATGTCGTCCTGGAGTGGCAGGGCCCGTTTGCCTTCTCCCGAGACGCCCAGGTGCTGGAGCACCGGTCTCTGCCGCTGCTCCCTAAGGCGGTACCCGCGAACTCCGGAGTGGTCGGATTCGTGCAGAACCGCCGCACCACGGAGGTGCTGCAGGCCCTGATGGTGCCGGCCTGCCCGGCCTGATGTTTTTTTCGCTCTAGGCGATCCTCGGGTATATTCGCGCGGTCACGCCCGCCCGGGGGGCCGGGCATTCGATTGGGAGCGCTCATGCAAGCGACGCAGATCCGACAAAAGGACGGCGTCTTTTACTTCGTCAGCTATCGAGCCAAGGACCTGCTGGCGAAGGTGCGCTTCATCAGCCGCTTCTACGGCGAAGGCGAGCAGATCGAGCCCGGGCGCATCTCGCAGGACGACGACATCGCCCAGTTCATTGCCAAGATCGAGCGCAACGATCAGGCCTTCCAGCGCTCGCTGTCGCGCGCCAAGGTGCGCCAGCTCAAAAACTTCTACGAGACGGCGATCACCCAGCCGCCGATTCCCGGCACGGTGCTGCTGTTCACCTCCGAGCGGCTCACCTTCCGCCCCGGCGGCGAAGGCGGCACCGGCAGCGTGAACGAGCCCTCTTCCAAATTTCTGATCATCGACGGGCAGCACCGTCTCGCGGCGCTGCAGTTCTACCTGCACGAGCGGCCCGACGACGTGGCGACGATCAACGTGCCGTGCATCATCTTCGACGGCCGCAGCGAGGACTTTGCGACCGAGATGTTCGTGATCATCAATTCGACCCCGACGCGCATCAACAAGAGCCACCTTGTCGACCTGTACGAGCACGTGTCGTTCGCCGCGCCCGATCGCAAGTTCGCCGCGCGCCTCGTCGAGAAGCTCTACAGCGAGGGCGACAGCCCCCTGCGCTACCGCATCAACCGCCTGGGCGGGCGCAGCCAGCGCGACAAGTGGGTGCTCCAGGCCGAGATCTTCAACGAGCTGCACCGCTGGGTGCGCGGACGCTGGCGCTCGATCCAGCTGGCTGGCGGCAGCTCCAAGGAGGTGCCGCGCTACTACGCCATCGTCCGGGACTTCCTCAAGGCGGCGCGCGCCGTGTTCGGCGACGCGGTGTGGGGAAAGGACAACTACATGGTCACCAAGCCGGTGACCATCAAGGCGATGGTGCGGGTGTGCGCGGACCTCGCGCGCGAGGACGCCGAGCCCGAATCCGGCCGCGTCGCGCGCTGGGAGCAGCGCCTTGCGCCGTGGGCCGAAATGGCGCGCCAGTTCCGGGAGGAGGGCTTCTACGAGCGCTTCCCCGCAAAGGGCGAGGTCGAGCGCGTCGCGCGGGTGCATCGCGACCTCGCGCGCGTCGTGGGAATCGAGACCGCCAAGAAGCCCTAGACCGCGCCGTCGGCCGCCAGCCGGTCGATCTCGGCGGCGCTGAAGCCGAGTTCGGCAAGAACCGTCCGGGTGTGCTCGCCGGCCGCCGGGACCGGGTCCATCCGCGGCTCCAGGCCTTCCACGTTGAAGGGCGGCTTCAGCGCGTCGATCTCGCCGGCCGGGGAGCCGACGCGCGCCCAGCGGCCGCGCGCGGCAAGTTGGGGATGGCGCCAGAACTCTTCCATGCTGTTGAGCCGTGCGTTCGCGATGTCGGCCGCTTCGAGCCTGTCGATGACTTGCGGGGTGGTCAGCGTCGAAAAAACGCGTCCGATCTCCGCGTGCAAGGCATCGCGGTGCTCGAGGCGGGCCGGCCCCGAGGAAAATCGTGCGTCATCCTTCAGCGATTTGTTGTGCAGCACCCCCTCGCAAAACCGCGCGAATTCGCGTTCGTTCTGGACGCTGAGGAACACCGTGCCGCCATCGCCAGCCGGGAAGGGTCCGTAAGGAACGATGGTGGCGTGGTAAGCGCCGGAGCGCGGCGGCGGCGAGCCGCCGTAGGCAGTGAAATACGACGGAAATCCCATCCATTCGCCAAGCGCCTCGAACATGGTGATGTCGAGCGTCGCGCCTTCGCCGGTTCGCTCCCGCCTGAAGAGCGCGGCGAGGATGGCCGAGAAGGCGTACATCCCGGCCGCGATGTCCGCGACCGGGATGCCCGCCTTCGCCGGCGCCTCGGGTGTCCCGGTCACCGAGAGCAGGCCCGCTTCGCATTGGACCAGCAGGTCGTAGGCTTTTTTTTCGGCGTACGGTCCCGAGGGACCATAGCCCGAAATCCCGCACCACACGAGCCGCGGGTGCGTCGCGCGCAGCTCGGCCGCGCCGAGGCCGAGCCGCTCGGCGGCGCCGGGCGCAAGGTTCTGCACGAAAACGTCGGCGCGCTCGATCAGCCTGGCGAGGATCTTTCTCGCTGCAGGATGTTTCGCGTCGAGCGAAAGGCTTTCCTTGGAACGATTGGTCCACACGAAGTGCGACGACAGGCCTTTCACCGTGCGGTCGTAGCCGCGCGCCGCGTCGCCGCCGCCCGGGCGCTCGATCTTGATGACGCGCGCGCCGAGCTCGGCAAGCTGGCGCGTAGCAAACGGCCCGGCGATGACCTGCTCGAGCGCAACCACGGTGATGCCGTCCAGGGGGCGCTGCATGGGAGGTCGATTCTAAGCCCCGTGCTAAATTAGCCGCTTCTATGGACCATGGCCTCGCCTGGACGGTGATCGGTCTGGTGCTGGTCATCGCGGAGCTCCTGACCGGGACGTTCTACCTAGTGATGCTGGGCGTCGCGGCATTCGGCGCCGCTGCGACGGCATATCTCGGCCTCGATTTCGCAGTGCAGGTCATCGTCGCGGCACTGGTAGCCGCTATCGGCTGCTACGGCGTGCATGTTTACCGCGCGAAGAGCCGTACCCGGCAGATACCGCCGATCGACGCCGGAAATCCCGCGCGGTTCGAAAGCTGGGTGGATGCAGGGGCTCGCCTGGCCCGTGTGAGGTACCGCGGGGCATCGTGGGATGCGCGCGTCGAAGACGCCGAAACGCTGGAGCCGGGCGCCACCGTGTACGTCCTCGCTACCGATGGCAATAAACTCAAAGTTACGAAGAACCGCCCCGCCTGAGGGAGGCGGGACGTCTCATCACACGGGGGAATCCTCCATGATATGGAAGCTTGGTGTTGCGGTCGTACTCGCCGTCATCGCCGCCGTAGTTCCCGCGTTGTCGGGCTACTGGCCGTGGGTTCTGGTCATCGGCGTGGTGGTGGCGTTCATCATCGAAGGTGTGCGCATCGTTCCGCAGCAGAGCGCGTGGGTGGTGGAGCGCCTGGGGCGCTTCCATGGCACGCTCGAGCCCGGCCTCAACCTGATCATTCCCTTCCTCGACCGTGTCGCCTACACACACTCACTGAAGGAAGTGCCGCTCGACGTACCGGAGCAGATTTGCATCACCAAGGACAATACCCAATTGGGGGTCGACGGCATCCTGTATTACCAGGTCACGGACCCGCGCCTCGCTTCGTACGGCTCATCCAACTACATCGCGGCGATCTCGCAGCTGGCGCAGACCACGCTGCGCAGCGAGATCGGCAAGATGGAGCTCGACAAGACTTTCGAGTCGCGCGACGAGATCAACCGGCAGATCGTCGCCTCGCTCGACGAGGCGGGCCGAAACTGGGGAATCAAGGTGCTGCGCTACGAGATCAAGAGCCTGACCCCGCCCGAAGCGATCCTGCGCTCGATGCAGCAACAGATCACCGCCGAGCGGGAAAAGCGTGCGCTCATCGCAAAATCCGAGGGCGAGCGGCAGCAGGAGATCAACGTCGCCGATGGCGAGAAGCAGGCCGCGGTACTCAGGTCCGAGGGCGAGAAACAGGCGGCCATCAACCGAGCGCAGGGCGAGGCGACCGCCATACGGGTCATCGCCGAGGCGACTGCCGCCGGCGTTCGCGCGGTAGCCGACGCCATCGGCGACAAGGGCGGGATGGAAGCCGCCAACCTCAAGGTGGCACAGCAGTACGTCGAAGCGTTTGCAAATCTGGCGAAGACTTCCAACACGCTCATCGTGCCGGCAACCGCGAACGACGTGGCGGGTTTCGTGGCCACGGCCATGACGGTGCTGGACCGAGCGCGCGTCGCGAAGACGGCATAGTCCCTCCGTTCGTGAAATGGGAAGGGCTGGCTTGCAGCCGCTGGCTGGCAAAACCGCGTCAGCGCGCGGCAGCGAGTCTCGTCTTCAAGCCCGCGAATATGAGCCAGGCGGCTGGCACGAGCACGAGCAAATACGTGAGCAGCGCGCCGTACTGGCCTTCCGGGCCATAAGGCTCAGTGGCCACGTGCCAATACGCGTTGTCGAGCGGCAGGAGGTTCGCCTCGGTCGCCTCGTGGAAAGAGTAGATGACGAGTTGAAGCGCGAACAACACGAGGAAGACAGACGTTACCTTGAAGAACAGCCCGAGGTTGACGAGCTGGCCATAGCGTATCCAAGCCCACGCCAACGCGGCCGCCAGGCCGAGCCCGACGAAGGCGCCCAGCGCGAAGTGCGCGGTGTCGGTCTGGCGGAAGAGGGATGCGGTGATGAAGGCCGTTTCCATTCCCTCGCGGGTCACCATGAGTACGACGAACAGGAACACTCCGAGCCATGCCCCTCGGCCGGTCCGCACGGCGGCGGCTTCCAGCCTCGCGCCGATGTCGCGCCGCATGTGCTTGGCCGCTTTCAGCATGTAAACCACCATGGAAATCACCAACACCGCCGCGATAAGCGCGAGCAAGGCTTCCCACTTGGGCAGAACCGCTACCTCGGCGAGCCAGGTTCCCAAAACGACGGAGGCGGCCACGGCCGTGGCGGTTCCCCAGCCGACCGCGGAGAGCAGAGGGGAGCGGCCTGTCTTTCTGAGGTACGTAGCGGCGATTGCCACAATGAGGAACATCTCGATCCCCTCGCGCAGCGTCACCAGCAGCATTTGGCTCATAGGCGTTTCTAGGCGGTAGTCGTTGATGACATTGTGCATAACGATAATAGTTCTCATTACAAATGTCAATGATTCTCAGGTAGAGTTTCACTAGCTGGGACAATTAGTTAAGTGTAAGTGACCACTGGCTTTAATGCCGCCAGCAGGAGGCAGCGGGATCTAGCTAGGCCACTCTGGTCAGAACCTGCTGGCCGGCGAAGTGCCGCCGCAGGTTCTCGATCTGCAGGTCGCCCATGGCTTTACGCGTCTCCACGGTCGCGCTACCCACGTGCGGAAACAGCACCGCATTGTCGAGGCTGAAGAACTCGGGCGGCACGCGAGGCTCGTCGGCGAACACGTCCAGGCCGGCGCCCGCGATGCGCTTTTCCTGCAGGTAGCGCAGCAGTACCGGCTCGTCGATGATCGAGCCGCGCGCGATATTCACGACATAGCCTTCGGGACCCAGCGCATCGAGCACCTTCGTGCTCACCAGTTTGTGGGTTTCCGCGCCGCCCGGGGTGACGATCATCAGCACGTCGCTGTTTTTCGCCAGCGTGACGGGGTCGGGATCGTAAGGGTAGGGGACGTCTTTTTTTCGCCGGTTGTGGTAGCGGATGTTCATGCCGCTCGCCAGTGCGCGCTTGGCGATCGCCTGGCCGATGCGGCCCAGGCCCAGGATACCGAGGGTTTTGCCGCCGGCCGACGTGGTGAGCGGGTAGGGCCCGCGCGACGCCCACTTGCCGGCGCGCAAGTAAACCTCGGCCTGCGGGAACTTGCGCAGGGTGTTCAGCACCAGCGCGAACGCAGTGTCAGCGACGCAGTCGTTCAGCACGTCGGGCGTGTTGGTGACGATGATGCGGCGTTTCTTCGCGTCCTCGAGATTGATGGCGTCCACGCCGACGCCGAAATTCGAGATGATCTCGAGCTTGGGCAGCGCGTCCATCAGCTTGCCGTCGACCGGCATCGGGCCGAAAGTCGCGAGCCCGCGCACCGTCGGCGCGTGCTGCTTCAGGAAGGCGGCACGGTCCGCCGCTTCGAACAGCTTGTGGCAGGTGAACTCGCTTTGCAGTGTGGCCATCGTGCCGGCATGGCCCTGCGCGGTAAGAATGATTTCGGCTTTCATCGTTTTCAGGATTTGAATTTGGCGGCGAGCGCTTCAGCGCCGCGCGCAAGGATGCCGACGTCGGCGCCGACGGCCACGAACAGCGCTCCGCAATCCAGCCAGTGGCGCGCGTCGGGCTCGTTCGGCGTCAGGATGCCCGGCGCCTTGCCCGCCTTGCGGATGCGGCGGACCGCGGCGTCGATGAGCGGCTTCACCTTGGGATTCGCAATCTCTCCGGCATGGCCGAGCGAGGCGTGCAGGTCGGCAGGGCCGATAAACACGCCGTCAACACCGTCGATGGCGCAGATCGCCTCGATATTGTCGAGGGCGTGCTGGGTTTCCACCTGGACCAGCAGGCAGATTTCCTCGTGCGCGCGCCTCGCGTAGTCCTTGATCCGGCCGAAGCGGGTGGCGCGGGTAGTGCCCGCGACGCCGCGCACGCCGGCAGGCGGATAGCGTGTATAGGACACCGCAGCTTTCGCCTCGGCCGGCGTGGAAACATAGGGCACAAGCAGTGACTGTGCGCCGATATCGAGCATGCGCTTGATGGTCACCATGTCATTCCAGGGGACCCGCACCACCGGGTGGCTCGGGTAGGGCGCCGCCGCCTGCAGCTGCGTCAGCACGCTCTCAAGATCGCTCGGCGAGTGTTCGGTGTCGAGCAGGATCCAGTCGAACCCTGCGCCGGCAATCACCTCGACGGTGTAGTTGGACGACAGGCTCGACCACAGGCCGATCTGCGGCCGGCCCGAGGCGAGCGCGCGCTTGAAGCCGTTCTGGGGCAGGTCCATCGAGGATGTGGTTTGTCCGGACTGAAGCGTCGCATTTTAACGCTAGTGGATTTCCGGCTCGGGAATCGGCGCGGTGCCTTCGAGGAAATCGAAATCGCAGCCCTCGTCGGCCTGCCGGATGTGCTGCGAGAAAATCGCGCCGTAGCCGCGCTCGTATTTACGGGCGGCGGGTCTCCAGGCGGCCTTTCTCTTCTTCAGCTCTTCGTCGGGGACTTTCAGGTTCAGGACCCGGCGCTCCACGTCGAGCTCGATGAGGTCGCCGCTGCGCACCAGGGCGAGCGGCCCGCCGACGAACGACTCCGGCGCAACGTGCAGCACGCAGGTGCCGTAGCTGGTGCCGCTCATGCGCGCGTCCGATACGCGCACCATGTCGCGCACGCCTTGCTTCAGCAGCTTCTTCGGCACCGGCAGCATTCCCCACTCCGGCATTCCCGGTCCGCCGAGCGGCCCGGCGTTGCGCAGCACCAGCACCGAGTCGGCATCCGCCTCGAGGTCGTCGCGGTCGATGCGTGCCGTCATGTCGTTGTAGTCCTCGAATACGACCGCTTTTCCCACATGTTTGAGCAATTTGGGAGTCGCGGCGGCGGCCTTGATCACCGCGCCGTTGGGCGCCAGGTTGCCGCGCACCACGACCAGGCCGCCCGCCGCCTTGAGCGGATTCGCGCGCGGCCGGATGACGTCCTCGTTGTAGATCTTCGCGCCTTCCAGATTCTCGCCCAGAGTCCTGCCGGTGACGGTTTTCGCTTGCAGGTGCAGCAGATCCTTGAGTTGGGACAGCAAGGCGCGCAGTCCCCCTGCGTAATAAAAATCTTCCATCAGGTACTTGTCGCCCGACGGACGCACGTTGGCGAGGAGCGGCGTCTTGGCGGAAAACTCGTTGAAGCGCTCGAGCGGCAGCTTGACGCCCGCCCGGCCGGCCATCGCCACCAGGTGAATCAGGGCGTTGGTCGACCCGCCCATCGCCATCAGCGTCACGATGCCGTTATCAAAAGATTCTTTTTTTAGAATATCCCTTGGCTTCAGGTCCTCCCACACCATGTCGACGATGCGCCTGCCGGCGAGGCTCGCCATTTTCGAATGGTTGGAGTCTGGCGCCGGGATCGATGACGCGCCGGGGAGCGCGAGCCCGAGGGTCTCGGCGATCGACATCATGGTCGCCGCGGTGCCCATCGTCATGCACGTGCCGGGGGAGCGGGCAATGCCGTCCTCGATTTCCTGCCAGTCGCGCTCGGTGATGTTGCCGGCGCGCAGCTCGGCCCAGTATTTCCACGTGTCGGATCCCGAGCCGAGCGTGTTCTCGCGCCAGTGCCCCTTGAGCATCGGCCCGGCAGGCACATAGATCGCCGGCAGGTTCATGCTCGTTGCGCCCATCACCAGCGCGGGCGTGGTCTTGTCGCAGCCGCCCATCAGCACCGCGCCGTCGGCGGGATAGGAGCGCAGCAGCTCCTCGCACTCCATCGCCAGGAAATTGCGGTACATCATGGTGGTCGGCTTCTGCATCGGCTCGGCGAGCGACATCGCCGGCATCTCGACCGGAAAGCCGCCCGCCTGCCAGACGCCGCGCTTCACCTCCTCGGCGCGCTGGCGGAAATGGGTGTGGCAGGGATTGATGTCCGACCAGGTGTTGATGATGGCGATCACCGGCTTGCCGGCGTAGTCGCTGCGGTCGTACCCCATCTGCGCGGTGCGCGAGCGATGGCCGAAGGCGCGCAAATCGTGCGCGCCGTACCAGCGGTGGCTGCGCAGATCCTCGGGCTTTTTCCTATTCAAACTTTTCCCCGGACGCTTTGACCACGCGGGCAAAGCGCGCCTGCTCTGTGCGCAGCCATTGGCCGAGGCTCTCCGGCGTTCCGGCGCGCACCTCGGTGCCCTGTTTCGCGAAGCGTTCCTTCATCTCCGCCGAATTGAGCACCTTGATCAATTCCGCGTTCAGCTTCGTCACGCTCCCGCGCGGCATGCCGGCGGGTCCGACCACGCCCTGGAACGAGCCGGTCTCAAACCCCGGCAGGCCCTGCTCGGCGACGGTCGGCGTGTCGGGCGCCGACGCAACGCGCTGCGCGCTCGAGATCGCCAGCGCCTTGAGCTTGCCGCCCTGCACCGAAGGCCAGGTGGCGAGCATGCCGTTGAAAAGCACATCGGCCTGGCCCGCGACTACGGCGGTAACCGCGTCGGACCCCCCTTTGTACGGAATGTAGGTCCACTGCACGCCGGTGCGCTGCGCGAATTCGATGCCCGCGAGCTGCGGCGCGCCGCCGATGCCGGAGATTGCGAAATTAAGCTTGCCGGGCTGGGCTTTCGCCATGTAGATCAGCTCCTGCACGCTGTTGGCGCGAACCGACGGGTGCACGGCGAGCACGTGCGGCGAATACGAGACCATCACCACCGGTGAGAAATCCTTCGACGGATCGAACGGCAGTTTTGGGTAGACGCTCGCGCTGATGACCAGGCCGCCGACGTCGGTGAGAAGCAGCGTGTAGCCGTCGGGAGCGCTCTTGGCCACGAAATCCGCGCCGACGTTGCCGTTCGCGCCCGGCTTGTTCTCGACGATCACCGGCTGCCCCCAGGTTTCCGACAGCTTGGGCCCGATCTGCCGCGCCAGGATGTCCGAAGTGCCGCCCGCCGCGTACGGCACGATGAGGTGGATCGGCTTGGACGGATAGCTTTGTGCGTGCGCTGGCAACACGGTGTGCAGAGCGGCAAAAAGCAGTAGCACCAACATGCGTTTCATCGCGTTGCTCCCGTTCGAATGTGTTTGATATATACCACTACAGGCACAGCATGGCGCGTCGCGTCGCCAAACAAGTAAACTCGCTGCCTGCTCACTAGGGAGAAGGCAGTGCACCGTTGGGTCCTATTGGCTGCGGCCGTCGCGGCCGCCGCCGCGAGCGGCATCGCTCCGGCTCAGAGCTATCCCGCGAAGCCGATCCGCATCGTCATTCCGTTCGTGCCCGGCGGTCCGTCCGACACGGTCGGACGCGCGATCGGTTCCAAGTTCCAGGAATATCTCGGCCAGCCGGCCATCGTCGAGAACCGGCCGGGCGCGAACGGCGCCATCGCGGCGGAGTTCGTGGCCAAGTCGGACCCCGACGGTTACACGTTGCTGGTCGGCTCGATCGGCGTGTTCTCCATCAACGCGGCGCTCTACAAGGACCTGCGCTATCACCCGGTGCGCGATTTCGCGCCCATCACGCTCGCGGTCACCACGCCCAACGTGCTCGTCACCAAGCTCGAGTTTCCGGCGCGCAGCGTCAAGGAGCTGGTGGATTATGCGAAGAAGAACCCGGGAAAGATCTCGTACGCCTCGAGCGGCACCGGGTCCTCGGACCATCTCACCTCCGAGCTTTTCAAGCAGATGACCGGAACCTTCGGCGTGCACATCCCCTATCGTGGCGGCGCGGCAGTCGTTACCGATTTGCTGGGCGGGCAGGTCGAGGCGTCTTTCCAGAACATGGGCACGGTCGCGACGCAGATCCGCGCGGGCAAGATCCGGGCGCTCGCGGTCACCGCAAATTCGCGCGCGAGCGCGCTGCCGGAGGTGCCGACGATGGCCGAGGCAGGCTATCCGGGCCTGATCGTCACGTCCTGGCAGGCCGCGGCCGCGCCGGCGAAAACGCCGCGCGAAGTCATCGCCCGGCTGAATGACGCCGCCGTCAAGGCGTTGCGCTCCCCTGACGTGCGCGAACGCCTGATGGCGATCGGTTTCGACGTGGTGGCAAGCACGCCGGAAGAATTCGGGCAGTTCATGAGAAACGAAGTCGAGCGCTGGACGGTCGTGATCCAGCGCGGCGGCATCAAACCGGACTGAGCGGCGATGGCGGACACGCTCGTATTCCAGAGATC
>Ga0209220_1000529_pt1 | contig 12418 bp, 15 predicted proteins | sample BlaSpr_A8_OM3_M3_FD_187984 | JGI IMG/M metagenome (GOLD analysis project Ga0209220, IMG submission 187984) | Forest soil microbial communities from Thunder Bay, Ontario, Canada - Black Spruce, Ontario site 2_A8_OM3_M3 (SPAdes) (version 2) | ecosystem: Environmental > Terrestrial > Soil > Boreal... | reverse complement strand
TGTGGTGCGACGTCGCGGTGGGCATTAGAGGCGGGAGTCCCGGTCCGATAGGGCCTATGTGCCCTATGTGCTTGATCAGTTACGCAGTTATCGTCATGGCATGACGATGAGTGCGGACCTGGTCGAGCTGGCGGCGCATCGCTTTGCGTTGCTCGGCGATCCAACCCGGCTGCGCATCATGAACGCGCTCATGGAGTGCCCCGAGTTGTCGGTCGGCGACATCGCCCACGCGGTCACCACCTCGCGGTTCAATGCATCGGCGCATCTCAACCGCCTGGCCGCCGCCGGGCTGGTGGCGCGCCGGCGCGTGGCGACAACGGTGTACTACCGCGTCGATGACGTCAACCTCCCCCGCGTTTGCGAATGGATGTGCCAATCACTGCGCGACCGGGCGCGAAGCCTGGCCGGATCGGGCTCGGCGTGACGCTCCGGCGGGCCGTCGACTCGGGCGCAGCCATGGTCGCCCTGGCCCTTACCGGCCTCCTGCTTGGGGCGATTGCCTGGGTGCTGGGGTGGAGTACAGCTTCGGACCTTGCGTGGGCGATCACGACCGCGATCGCGGTGCCACCGGTTGCCATCTCGCTCCTCCAGCGGCTGCGTCGCGGCTCGCTCGGCGTCGATCTGATTGCGCTGCTCGCCCTTGGCGGCGCGCTCGCCTACCACCAGTACCTGGCGGGTGCGCTGATCTCGCTGATGTTCGCGACCGGCCAGGCCCTCGAAGCCTACGGCGGGGCGCGCGCTCGCGCCGAACTCACCGCCTTGCTGGCCCGCGCCCCGCGGACGGCCCACCGCTACGCGGGAGGCGCGGTCGAGACCGTACCGGTGGATGCCATCAAACCCAACGATCGGCTACTGGTAACGGCGGGCGAGGTGCTCCCGGTCGACGGGGTCGTGATCGGGACAGCGGCCGTGATCGATGAGTCGGCGCTCACCGGTGAGTCGGTGCTGGTGCATCGCGACGCCGGCGACAAGGTCCTGAGCGGCAGCGTCAATGCGGGAGCCGCGTTCGACCTGCGGGCGACGGCCCCGGCCGCGGAGAGCACCTATGCCGGCATCGTGCGGCTGGTGCGCGAAGCCGAGTCGTCGAAGGCGCCCTTTGTCCGGCTTGCCGACCGCTATGCCGTGATCTTTCTTCCGCTCACGCTGCTGCTGGCGGCGCTGGCCTGGCTGCTTTCGGGCGATCCGATTCGGGCGCTGGCCGTCCTCGTGGTCGCAACGCCCTGCCCGCTGCTGCTAGCGGCGCCGGTTGCGATCGTCTCGGGCATGTCGAGAGCGGCGGCGGCCGGCATCATCGTCAAGGGTGGAGGCGCGCTGGAGACGCTAGGCCGGGCGCAACTCGTCTTCGTTGACAAAACGGGCACGGTCACGACCGGCGTCCCAATACTTGGCGGAACGATGGCCTTTGGCCTGATGGATCCCGACACGATCCTTCGCCTTGCCGCGTCCATGGAGCAGGCTTCCTCGCATGTGCTGGCTGGAGCGATCGTGAACGGGGCGCGAGCGCGGCGGCTCGAATTGGTCGCTCCACAGGACGTCAGCGAGGAGGCCGGTAATGGGGTTCGCGGACGAGTCGAAGGCCGGCTGGTGGCGGTTGGGCGGCGTAACTGGGTCACCCCCGGCACAGCGATACCGGAAGCGGCGCGGGCCGCCGAGCAACGGGTTGCGGACCAGGGGGCGTCGACGGTCTTCGTTGCCATCGATGGCACGCTGATGGGGATGGTATGGCTGACCGATCCAATTCGGCCGGACGCCGCGGCCACCATCCAGGCATTGCGCGCGGCCGGCGTGCGACGCGTGACGATGCTCAGTGGGGATCACGCCAGTGTGGCGGCCCGAATCGGCGCGGCCCTTGAGCTGGACGCCGTCCTGGCCGAGCAGTCTCCGGCTGACAAGATCGAGGCCGTGCGCGCCGCTCGGGCACAAGGGACGACGGTCATGGTGGGCGATGGCATCAACGACGCCCCAGCGCTGGCGGCAGCCAATGTCGGCGTCGCCATGGGCGCGCGCGGGGCGACCGCGTCATCGGAGGCGGCCGATGTCGTCCTGCTGGTCGACCGGCTGGACCGGCTCGCCCTGGCCATGGCCATCGCGCGCCGAAGCCGAGGCATCGCGGTGCAGAGTGTTGTCGCCGGCATGGGCCTGTCGCTGGTCGCCATGGCGATCGCGGCGGCGGGATGGTTACCGCCGGCGCCGGGCGCCCTGCTCCAGGAGGGCATCGACATCGCGGTGATCCTCAATGCGTTGCGGGCGCTGCAGGCCGGCGACGGAGAACGGATGCCAGACAGCTCGCTGTCTGGCACGACCGAACGCCTTCGCGCGGCCTGAAATCCTAGGGAACGGGCAGCAGCGCCGGTTGCCGAACCTCGGCGTATCGAGGCTTCGCCCCTGCCTTCACCCTGACCGCGGGCGGCACGATCACGACAGGGATCGGGCTGTGATGGGCGACCTGGTGACTGACGCTACCCAAGAGGAACTCGGTAACAGCGTTCAGGCCGCGCGAGCCGACGACGATCATGTCCGCGCCTTCGCGCAAAGCGACCTCGATCAGCGCCGTACCAGTCGGGGTGCTCTCCTCGATGGTGGCGCGATAACGAACGCCCGACCTGCGAAGCGGGAGGCACCACTCGGTGCTGAACGCCTCCTGGAGATCTGCCCGCTGCTGCGGCGTTTCGGCCGGCGGCACGATGCCCATCGGGGCTGGGACGTAGATCGGGAGGCTGTCGACGTGAACCGCTACGATCTCGGCGCCCAGCCGCTTTGCCAGGTCGATGGCCCACTGTAGAGCGTGCGTTGATCCGGGCGATCCGTCGAGCCCAATGACGATCCGCGGCGAGTGCTGATCGCGTTCCATGTCATTTACTCCTTTGTGGATCTCGATCCACCTCCTCGACGCTACCTCCGGGTCGAGTCGAGTGGTCGGGCCAATGGTCCCATGAGGTGAAGGACCGAGCCTTGCCTATTCAAGAGGCGAATGGATCTAGGAAACCGCCGGTAATCCGAGCATCGTCAGGGTGCATTTTGAAAGATCGAAGGAGGTATGGAGATGAAGACTCGGGCAACGATCATCGTTCTAGCGCTTGTGGAGGCCGTCGTCGGTTTTGAGTGGCTGCGGGCCGGCTGGGAGAAGGTGGACAATCCTCAGTTCGTGGCCGGCATGGGCAAGACGATCGGCGCCTTCGCCAGCAAGAACCCGACCAGCTGGTACAAGGACTTCCTTACGGGGTTCGCGGCCCCCAATGCGACGGTCCTCGGGTGGCTGGTCGCCTACGGCGAGCTGCTCGCTGGCATTGCGCTCCTGGTCGCGGCGGCGTTGTACATCCTGAACATCCAGCAGTATCCGATGTTTGGCACGGTGACCAGCGTGCTGGCGCTCGCTGCCCTCGTGGGTGGGGCGTTCATGAGCATCAACTTCTGGCTGGCCGCCGGATGGCTATCGGTCTCCACCGATGGCCTGAATCTGCAGATGTTCCTGACCCAGGTCGTTCTTGGCGGTGCCACCATCGCGCTGCTCGTTGGCGAAGGCGAGAAGGACGAGGTTGACGAGTTCGAGTTCGCCCCGACGCGCACCTTAAGGCGCGTTCACGCCTGACCGCACCGGCGCTGAGCCCGGCCCGCGAGACCGGGCTCAGGCCCCCGGCGTTGTGCTGTGTCGCGCCAGGTAGGCCGCGGCTTCCGCACGGCGGGCAACCTCGAGCTTGGACATGATGCTGGTGACGTAGTTCTTGACCGTCTTTTCGGCCAGGTGCAGTTTGTCGCCGATCTCTCGGTTTGTCTTCCCATCGGCGATCATCTCGAGAATCCGCTCTTCCTGGGCGGAAAGCCGCGCCAGCCGCTCGTCTTTGAGTAAATGCTTGCCCTTTCGCAGGCGATCGAGGACCCCCTTGGTGACAGCGGGGTCCAGCAGGCTCTGGCCACGGCCGACCGTCTGGACCGCCCGGACCAGGTCGGCGCCCTTGATCTGCTTCAAGACATAGCCGGCGGCGCCGGCCATGATCGAGGCGAAGAGCGCCTCGTCGTCGGCGAAGGTAGTGAGCATCAGGACCTGCGTGTTCGGCAGACGCGCACGGATCTCCCGGGTGGCCTCGATTCCGCTCCCGTCCGGCAGGCGAACGTCCATGATGACCACGTCGGGCCGGGCCCACTCCACTCGGGCGATGGCGTCCTTGACGGTCCCGGCCTCCCCGACGACGCTCACATCCGGGGTCTCCTCGAGCAGGGATTTGATCCCGTTGCGGACGACTTCATGATCATCGACCAGGACCACCCGAAGGGGCATCGTGCTCAAGACCACCCTATCTTCGCAAAAAGCGCGCTGAAACAGTCCGGACCGGTCCTGCGCGATGGAGGACCATCGTCCCTTGGCCGGCGGAGCGCCGACTGTACCGTGGAGACATCTTTATCAGGTATTACGTCGAATTGGCGCACCCACGCGCGGCCCTTGAGAAGGCGCTCCTGTCCGCGCCCGAGAGCCTGATCCCCAGCATCGCCACTTTCGCCGACGATCGGGGCCAGCATCTGCTGGTCGAGGTCGGCTTTCCGGTGGATGGTCGCCGCCTCTCCAAGAACGTCGAGATCGACGTTGGGAAGCCGGTTGCGAGCGCCGATAGAACCTGGATCCCAATTGGCTGGCGCGCAACTGGCCCGTCCGGCCTCTTCCCGGTGCTCGACGCGGAGCTGGAGTTCGCATCGCTAGGGTCCGAGCTGACACAGCTGTCGCTCAGTGGGCGGTATCAGCCGCCGCTCGGACTGGTTGGGCGGACCATTGACAAAGCCTTGCTATCCCGGGTCGCGGAAGCGACCATCAAGGATTTCGTCGATCGACTGGCGCGCGCTATCGAAGCAGCCGTGACGCCAGCGGCCTAAAAATGAACCGTTCTGTCTTCAAATAGAAAAACTCCGGGAACCAGTGTTTAGGGGTCTTGCGGCTTGTCTAGAGCGGTTTCCCTTCGACTACCCTACGGGCCTTCTCAGGTTTTCAGTCTTTCAAGCCGTTTGACTCTTTCGCAGTAGTTTCCGGAGTCAAGCCTTACGGTACCTCTGGTCCCAGCACTCGAGTAGGGCCGGATGGCCCCCCAGTTTCAGGACCGCCGGCACGCCCTTTCACATTGCCCAGCGGGCCAAGATGAGGAGCATGAGAATCGGTGAGCTCACGCGACAGAAGGTCCAGACCGCTGACCTGGCTGACACCCTCAGCCAGGCGGCGAGCCAGATGCGGTTTGCGGACGTCAGCGCGCTGCCGGTTGTGGAAGCCGGCCGGGTGGTCGGCATCCTGACGGAACGGGACCTGGCACGAGCGGCTGCGGAGGGTGCGGATCCGCGCACTCATACGGTTGCCGCTTTCATGAGTCTCGGCCCATTCGTAGCCGATCCCGCCGAGGACTCCGACGACGTCGTCGCGCGCATGCTGGATCTGGGCGTTCGTCACCTCCCGATCCTGGACGGGGACGAGTTGGTCGGCATCGTCTCCATGCGAGATCTGCTTCTGCTCGAGGCATTGCGGTCGCCACGTCAGCTGGCTCACGCGCAGACCCGAAAGCTATAGCGTCGGACATCTAAGAGGAAGGGGCCGGCTCCGCGAGGTGAGTAGCCATGTCAGGGCTCAGCGCCTCGGGCAAACCTTGACCACGACCGTCGGCGATCCGGCGCTGCTTTCCTCCGCGACCACTTCGCCGGAGCAGTGCAGCATCCGGCCGCGATCAACCAGGGTCAGTGGCCACGGTGTCCAGAAGTTGCGCCACCACCGGCTCGACGCCGGGTCATTGACGCGAATCAGGAGCATATCGCCCTCAGCTTCCGGTTCGACATCGAGCGTACGGGGGAGACCCGACCGGCGCCCCAGGTACCGGATGGTAGCGTTCATTGGCCAAACCTACGGGTCGTCCCCCGGCATTGCAGGTGCAGCGGGCCCCGCGACCGAGGGGACCTTTGGCCCACCTCTCACCGTCGATTTCGACATAGGCTCGAAGTCAGCATGGTCGTGCAGGTTCGCATCCATGGTCGGGGCGGCCAGGGCGTCGTGACCGCCGCGGAGATGCTGTCGGTGGCGGCCTTCATCGAGGGCCGATACGCCCAGGCTTTTCCGAGCTTTGGCTCCGAGCGTACCGGCGCGCCGGTGGTCGCCTTTTGCCGGATCAGCGACCGCGAGATCCGAACCCGCGAGCCGATCATCGAGCCAGATGCGCTGATCATCCAGGACCCGACGCTGCTGCACTCCGTCGACCTCTTCAGCGGCCTGCATCCGGAGGCGTACATCCTGATCAATTCATCACGCACCTTTGACGAGCTCGGGCTGACCGAGTTCGTGCGCGGCTTTCGTCCCGAACGGCTGCTGACCGTACCGGCTACCGAGCTGGCCCTCAAGCATGTGGGCCGCCCGATGCCGAACGCGGTGCTGCTGGCCGGATTCGCCGCGATGAGCGGAGTGGTCTCGGTTGGTTCGGTGATCTCGGCGATCCGCGAGCGGTTTTCAGGATCGGTCGCCGAGGGAAACGTGGCAGCAGCCGACGCGGCTCGCGCCTTCGTCGAGCACGAGGTGGAGTTGCTCGCCCATGCGTAAGCAAATCGAGGGTTCGCGCGCCGTTGCTGAGGCGATCGCCATGTCCCGCCCCGAAGTGATCTGCGCCTATCCCATTTCGCCACAGACGCACATCGTCGAGGCCCTGAGCGTGATGGTCAAGTCGGGAACGTTGCGGCCCTGTGAATTCATCAATGTCGAATCGGAATTTGCCGCCATGTCGGTCGCCATCGGGTCCTCCGCCGCCGGCGCTCGCAGTTATACGGCGACCTCCAGCCAGGGCCTGCTGTACATGGCCGAAGCGGTGTACAACGCGGCCGGGCTGGGGCTGCCGATCGTGATGACGCTCGCCAACCGGGCCATCGGCGCGCCGATCAACATCTGGAACGACCACAGCGATGCGATGGCGCTTCGCGACGCAGGATGGATCCAGCTGTTCGCCGAGACCAACCAGGAGGCGGTCGACCTCCACATCCAGGCATTCCGCCTCGCCGAGGCGCTCTCGCTTCCCGTGATGGTTTGCGTGGATGGGTTCATCCTGACGCACGCCGTGGAGCCGATCGATGTCCCAAGCCAGGCAGAGGTCGATGCCTTTCTTCCCGTCTTCACGCCGCGGCAGGTCCTCGATCCGAGCGCGCCCGTGTCGATCGGCGCCATGGTCGGGCCGGAGGCCTTTACCGAGGTCCGCTATCTCGCGTATGCGCTCCACCGGGAGGCGCTGCTGCGGATTCCGCGGGTCGCCGAAGAGTTCTTCCGTGGCTTTGGCCGCCACGCCGGCGGCTTGCTGAAGTCCGACGCCAGCGAGGCTGATGAAACCGTCATCGTTGCCATGGGCTCGGTGCTCGGCACGATTCGCGACGCCGTCGACGAGCTACGCGTGCAAGGGCTTCCTATCGGCGTGGTCGGGATAACTTCGTACCGTCCCTTCCCCGTTGATGCGTTGCGGGCCGCGCTGCGCGGCGCCCGCCGCGTCGTCGTCCTCGAGAAGGCGCTGGCGGCCGGCAGCGGCGGGCTGCTCGGCGCGGACGTCCAGCTCGCCCTGCAAGGACTTCCGGTCCAGACATCGACCGTGATTGCGGGGCTGGGCGGCCGGCCGATCCTAAAGGCGGCCTTACGCCGGCTCCTCGAAAACGCGGACCGCGGTGGGCTTCCGCCGCTCACCTTCCTCGACTTGAATACCCAGGTCGTAGGCGAGCAGCTCGAGCGGGTCGAAGCGCAGGAGACGCGCCGATGACCCGCCAGCCGATCAAGTTCTACCAGACGGGCAGCTTCGCAATCGGCAATCGTCTCGTGCCGGCCGGCGACCGTTCGGTCCAATCAGACACCCATCGAACCAACTCACTCACATCCGGGCACCGTGCCTGCCAGGGGTGCGGTGAGGCCCTTGGCGCGCGCTATGCCCTCGATGCCGCGATGCGCGCCACCAACAACCAGATGATCGCAGTCAACGCCACGGGATGCCTGGAAGTTTTTTCGACGCTCTCACCGGAGAGTTCCTGGCAGGTCCCCTGGATGCACTCCCTGTTCGGCAACAGCGCGGCTGTGGCCACGGGTGTGGCGGCGGCGCTCAAGGTAAAGGGGCGGACGGATGTCCGGGTCGTGGCGCAGGGAGGCGACGGCGGCACAGTCGACATCGGGCTTGGCTGCCTCAGTGGCATGTTCGAGCGCAATGATGATGTGCTCTTCGTCTGCTACGACAACGAGGCCTATATGAATACCGGCGTGCAGCGGTCAGGCGCGACACCGCCCGCCGCCCGCACCGCCACCACCGACGCGGTCGGGCCGGACGCGGGCAACGTCTTCGGCCAGGGAAAGAACATGCCGATGATCGCGATGGCGCACGAGATTCCCTACGTCGCGACCGCCACGGTGGCGGACTTGCGCGACCTCGAGGCAAAAGTCGAACGCGCCATGACCTTCCATGGGGCCCGCTACATCCACATCCTGGTGCCCTGCCCATTGGGCTGGGGCAGCGCCGCCAGCGAGACGATCCGGCTGGCACGGTTGGCGAAAGAGAGTGGACTCTTCCCGGTCTTCGAGGCGGAGCACGGCGAGATCGTCGGCGTGTCGCCCATTCGCTCGCGTGTCCCAGTCGAGCACTACCTCCAGCCGCAGCGCCGTTATGCGCATCTCTTTGGCGCTGCCCCGCGGGCCGACGTGATCGCGAAGATCCAGGCAATCGCCGACCGCAACATCCGTAAGTTTGGGCTGCTCGCCCCGCCCACCGAAGGAGCCGCGTGATGCAAAAACCATTCGCCATCACGCTCGATGTCGGATCCAGCCTGGCCAACAAGACCGGCTCCTGGCGCGTCGAGCGTCCCGTCTACGTCGATCGGCTTCCCCCCTGCAACCAGGCCTGTCCGGCCGGCGAGAACATCCAGCAGTGGCTGTATCAGGCAGAGGACGGCTCCTACGAGAAGGCATGGCGCCGGCTGATGGAGGACAATCCGTTCCCCGCCGTCATGGGACGCGTGTGTTACCACCCCTGCGAAACGGCGTGCAATCGGGGCAAGCTCGACCAGGCGGTCGGGATCAACTCGGTGGAGCGCTTCCTCGGCGACCTGGCGATCGAACGCGGATGGCGAATCGAGGCGCCCACAACGGCATCCGGGAAGCGGGTGCTGATCGTGGGAGCCGGGCCGTCCGGCCTATCCGCTGCCTATCATTTGCGGCGGTTCGGTCACGACGTCACCATTTACGACGCCGGCCCCAAGGCTGGCGGCATGATGCGCTTCGGCATCCCGGCCTACCGCCTTCCACGGCCGGTCCTCGACGCGGAAATCGAGCGCGTCATCGAGATGGGCGTGCACCTGGAGGTCGATCACAAGGTCTCCGACCTTGAAGCGGAAAAGACCGCGGGCGGCTTCGACGCCGTCTTCCTCGCGGTTGGCGCCCAGATCGGGAAGCGCGCGTACATCCCGGCCGGCGATTCGGCCCGCATCCTCGACGCCGTCTCGCTGTTGCGAGGCATGGAAGCGGAGGAGCGGCCGCAGCTTGGGCGCCGCGTCGTCGTCTACGGCGGCGGCAACACGGCCCTGGATGCGGCGCGCACCGCGAAGCGTCTCGGCGCCAGCGAGGCGATTGTCGTCTACCGGCGCACGCGCGACCGCATGCCGGCGCACGACGTCGAGGTCGAGGAGGCGCTCGAGGAAGGGGTGCAGATGCGCTGGCTCTCAACCATCACGGCCGCCGACCACGGCACGCTCATGATCGAGAAGATGGAGCTCGATGAAACGGGCTTTCCGCAACCGACCGGACAGTTCGAAGAGCTGGAGGCGGACGCGCTGGTCCTCGCGCTCGGCCAGGAAGCGGATCTGTCACTGTTGCAAGGCGTCTCGGGCACCGTCATCCGGGATGGCGTGGTGGAGGTCGGACCCAACATGATGACGGGCCATCCCGGCATCTTTGCCGGAGGCGACATGGTCCCATCGGACCGAACCGTGACCATCGGCGTCGGCCACGGCAAGCGGGCGGCCCGCTACATCGATGCCTGGCTGCGCGGCGTTGAGGTCGCCGCCGGCGTCAAGCATCCGGTTGCCGAGTTCCAATCGCTCAACACCTGGTACTACGCGGATGCGCCCAAGACGGTCCGGCCGCAGCTGGACATGGTTCGCCGTCAGTCCAGCTTCGACGAGGTGGTCAAAGGCCTGGACGAATCGACGGCCCTCTTCGAAGCGCGGCGTTGCCTATCCTGCGGCAACTGTTTCGAGTGCGACAACTGCTACGGGGTTTGCCCTGACAACGCAGTGGTCAAGCTCGGTCCGGGGAGGCGCTTCGCCATCGACTACGACTATTGCAAGGGATGCGGAATCTGTGCTGCCGAATGCCCCGCGGGCGCGATCGTGATGGTTCCCGAAACGATCTGAGGTCAGCGAGTCAGCGCCGGGGCGCTGATCGCCGGCTCGAGGGACTGCACCAGGGAATCGATGAAACTCCTGACGACGGATTCAGCCACCCGGCGCAGGAACACGGAGTCGGCCAGCTCGCGCAAGGGCTCGCGGCACCGATACTGCGCGGTGATCGCGAGCTCGGTTGACTGCGCACCCACCGGGCGCAACTCCAGTTCGCCGTCGAGTGACGGCGTCAGCGATCGATCGTGCTCGGTCCACCAACGCAGGTGAAGGGTGGTGATGGGCCCCCGGCGGATGGGCGGTGCAAGATGGGCGTGGACCCGGTTGCCGTCGCGGGACGCCACCCGGGCCAGGTCATCGAGCGCCTGGGGCGTCACGCGGAGCAGCGTCTCGACGAGTGCGTCGGCGTTCGAAGGCACCGTGGTGAGGGTGCGGACCCACATGGCTCTACCTCCCCACACCAGCCGGCTGTTTTGCAGGATGCAGCGGCACGGGCAGTGTGGTCTTGGGCCGGATCGGCGTCGCGACGACGGCCAGTCCGCGCGGGGGACACGCCCGATGTCCGAAGCGGCGGACTGCCTGATCGCAGGCTGCCTCGCGCTCACCCACCTCGAAGAGCGCCCAGACGTAGGCCGCCGGGTCCGTGCCGTCGAAGACCACCGGGTCGAAGCCGCTGAGGCGCAGCCCGAACGTCGCAAGCTCGGACTCCGCTTCCGCGGTGAGGAGGAATCCCTCTGGCCAGTCGTGGTCGCGAACAGGTGGCAGTTTGCCAAACAGCACCTTGTAGCCGAGCAATCCGGCGGCTGCGGCGGACGTCGGCGTGGGTGTGTCGTTGGCATCGGTCTCCCAACTTGCGGCGTCGTCGACGGCTTTGAGCACGGGGAAGAAGGGCCTGGCATTCGGCCAGTCGGGTCGTCCGCGCAACTCCTCGACCATCCGGAAGATGTGGTCCTGGGTCTCCACGCTGTGACGGATCCCGCTCGGGCTACTCGCCCAACGGTCCGCATCGCGATGGGCGAGACGGTAGCCCTCTGCCCAGTGCGCTCGGCGAATGGCCGCGGCATCCTCGAGTTTCATGCGATCGCCTCCAGGCGCTGAACCGTTTGGATGAACGTTCTGCGGCTGACGTTGGCCCCTTGCGGGAGCACGACGACCTGGTCGTCGCGGTAGCGCTTCCCGAGTTGCGCCGGGTCGCCGAGGAGCATCACAGGCTTGCCTGATGAAAGGTAGTAGTGGACCAGGCGACGGCCGGGAGTTCGATCGGTGACGGCGTCTGGAACGAGGCGAAGGTCAAGGACGAGAAGATCGGAGATCTCCACCAATCCGCAGGCGCGGCCACGCTGCCCGAGGCAGACCATTCCGGCACCGGGCGGCCCTGGGCAGTTGATGACGCCGTAGCCGGCCGCCTCGAGCCAGGATCCGAATTGCTCACGCTCTCCAGCATCGGGTTCGACGAGGAGCACCAGGCGGTCTCGCTTCGGAGTCGTTCTCGGCACTGCCATCATCTCCCTGAGCCTGAGCATGCCTTCCGTACCGGGCGATCGGGAGGGCCAATGGTCCTGCCGTGGCCGGGCTAGCTGGTGTACCTGAGCTTTGCGGACTCGACCAGCTGCCAGCGCAGACCAAAGGAGCCAAGGCTGGTGGCTGACGCGGATAGTTCGCGCAGGTCCGGTGTTAGCTCAAGAAGGGTGTCGACCTCGGGTTCTGGCGCGGTCGTGGTGGGAACGGATCCTGCCATGGGGACGACGGTAGCGGCGGCAGTGTTTCCTGGAAAGGGACCAATGGCCCCTGTGGAAGAGGCCACTGGTCCCCAATGCGCTACGGCTTCGCCGCCAGCTCGAGCGTCTTGACCTCGACGGGAATCGCCTTGGCCTGCTGCTTCGTCGCCTCGGCGACGAGGACCGCGCCCTTGAGCACGATCTCCAGGACGCCCTCCTTGTAGGTGGCCTTGACGGCCCTCTCGTCAATGGTCTTCGGGATCGGGAAGTGCCGCTCGAAGGTTCCGTAGAACCGCTCCACGCGGTAGTAATCGGCCTCCGTACACTCCTTCTCC
>Ga0209220_1000528_pt1 | contig 12440 bp, 11 predicted proteins | sample BlaSpr_A8_OM3_M3_FD_187984 | JGI IMG/M metagenome (GOLD analysis project Ga0209220, IMG submission 187984) | Forest soil microbial communities from Thunder Bay, Ontario, Canada - Black Spruce, Ontario site 2_A8_OM3_M3 (SPAdes) (version 2) | ecosystem: Environmental > Terrestrial > Soil > Boreal... | reverse complement strand
TCCATCCCTGGGATGGCCCGCGAAAAGCGATGCTGAGCGAGTCGGCCGGCGGGTCGGGCAGCTGCTGCCAGCGATCGCCCCCGTCTTGAGTCGCATACAGGTGAATGGACTGGCTTGCCGATGCGAGGAGCCAGCCATGAAGCGGGTCGCTGAACGTGACCTGCTTGGCAACGGAGGTTGGTAGTGCGATCGGTCTCCAGTTGGCGCCTCCGTCGACGGTGCGGAACAGCGCGTCGGTCGCGCCGTGTACGTAGACAAAGCCATGTTCAGCGTCGAACATCTGAATCGAATCTGAAGAGAAGCTGCTGTAGCCGTTCTGGGCCGCGAGCTGCCTCTCCCAATGCTTGGCGCCATCGACTGTCCGCAGGATCCAGAATCGTCCCGCCACCGTCTCGGGCCGATTCTCCGAGAAGTCCAATGCCCATCCAACCAACGGGGATACGAAGTTGTAGGTGATAGCATCGGCAGTCACCTGCGACTGGCTTGACCCAGGCGGCGCAGTCGTTGTTGAAATCAGGTTCGGGTATAGGTAAGCGACACTTGCAGCCAAGACCACTGTCAAGGCGATCACGATCAAGCCAACGGCCCGCCTGCCGCGGTGAGACAGCCGGCGCCGAGCAGGGGAGTCGCGGGCCATCGGGTAGTAACTTAGGCGAGTGAGGACCGGCAAGACGACCGCCGCGGTTTCGAGACGTCTATCGCTCCGCTCTGGCGAGATCGCGTGCGAACTATCCGGCTCAGACGCAGGACAGACCGTAATCGGCATACCGGGGCTAAGCGCCAACCTCCGCAGCTTCGACGTGATTTTCGACGCCCTCGACGGCGAGAGCCATCGCAAGGTGGCATTCGATCCGCGCGGGCGCGGTCACAGCAGCAAGACCGGCCCAGAGACCTACGGCTGGCCGTCCCACGCCGAAGACGTCATCCAGATTGCCGACCAATTGCGAGCCCAGACCTTTGACTTGATCGGCTGGTCGATGGGCGCATGGATCGCGATGGTTGTTGCCAAGATGGCGCCAGAACGCATCCGGCGGGTCGTGCTGCTCGACGCCGCCGGCCTGCCCGAAGAGTCGATCAAGATTCCCGTCTACGCCGGCCTCGACAGGCTGGGCATGGTGTTTCCGTCGCGCGACGCCTTCATGGCGCTCGCCAGGAACCTGCCCCACTACCAACCGTGGGCGCCCTGGGAGCGCCTGTTCGACTACGAGCTCGTCGACGTGGAAGGCGGAGTCTCGTTCAGGACCCAGAAGCCGGCGCCATGGGAGGACGAGCAATACCGTCTCCAGCAAGACCCCTACAAGCTCTGGCAGGCGCTGACCATGCCCGTGCTCCTGGTTCGCGCGGCGCTCGAGGTGCCGCCCAACTTCGGATACCTCATCACCAACGAGGAGTACGCCAGGTTCCTGCGTGAGGTCCCGACCGCCAAAGGGATCGAGGTCCAGGCCAACCACTACACGGTCGGCATGACGCCGGAGGCAGCGCACGCGATCTCAGAGTTCCTGGACGCCAACTCAACGTAGGGCTCCGGCAGCCTCGCTCGAGAGATCGGGCGACCCTTCCTGTACGGCGGCCGTCCTAAGATTCAGGCGCTGGTGGGAACGGTTTGAGTACAGCTGACCTGGTCTTCGGCGTGTGCCTGCTGGCGGGCGGCGCGATGCTCCTGCTCACCTTGATCGTCGACGACATCTTCGGCGGTCTCCTGGGCGCCATCCATCTCGGCTTTGACGTGGCCGGCGTGTCGCCAACCCCGATGCTGCTCGGATTCGTCGCCATGTTCGGCATCGGCGGCCTGTTCGGTCTCCACGGCCTGAACGCGGGCGTCGGAATCGCGACGCTTGTCGGGGTCGTGGCGGGATTGGTCGGGTCCGGCGTGGTCTTTGGCGCATTCAAGGTGCTTCGCCAGGCAGAGTCGTCCGACACGTTCAGCCTGCAGGAGATGATCGGGTCGACCGGCCGCGTGTCGGTCGGCATCCCCGCCAACCGCTTTGGCACTGTGCTCATCAGCTTCGCCGGCGCTTCCCACAACCTGACCGCCACCGCCGATGCCGCGATACCGGCCGGGAGCCAGGTCAAGGTCGTGGGCGTAGCCGGCACCAACCTCGTGGTTGCTGCCGCCCCGGTAACCAGCAACGAAGGAGCAAGGTCGGATGCCTAGTTTCATGACCTCCACACCGTTTCTCGCAGTCACCGGCGTCATCATCCTCATCCTCCTAATAGCCTTCGTCGCCAGCCGCTACCACGTGGCGAGCGCGAACGAAGCCCTCATCGTCGCCGGCTCCCGCGGCGCCAAGGTGCGCGACGAGAAGGGACAGGTGATGTCCGCCCCGGGCGACAGGGGAGTCAAAGTTGTGGTGGGCGGCGGCACCTTCATCCGTCCGCTGCTCGACCGCGTCGGCAAGCTCAAGCTGACTGCGCGCCAGATCAACGTGCAGCTCGCCGACGCCGTGACCAGCCAGGGCATCAAGGTCCAGGTCCAAGGCGTGGCCACGTTCAAGATCGGGCGCGACGTCGAATCTCTTCGCAACGCGGCCGAGCGCTTCCTCGACGCCAAGCCCGAGCAGGTCGACTCGATCGTCAAGAACGTATTGGAAGGATCACTGCGATCGATCGTCGGCACCCTGACGATCGAAGAGCTGATCCGCGACCGGCAGAAGCTCCTCCAGCAGGTACAGGACGCGGCCAAGGGCGACCTCGCCACCAGCGGGCTGCAGATCGACGCCTTCACCATCCAGAGCTTCTCGGACGAGTCGAACTACATCGACCTATTGGGCCAGCAGAGCGTGTCCACCATCACGCGCGACGCTCGCATCATGAAGGCTTCAACCGACCAGGAGGCTGCGGTTCGGGAGGCGGAGGCGCAGCAGATCAAGATCAACGCCGGGCGAGACGTCTCGCTGCGAGAGGCTGAGACGAAAACGCAGGTCGCAGCCGCGCAGGCGCGCGCCGACCAGGCCGGCCCGCTGGCACAGGCCGAGGCTCAGCAAGAGGTCGTGCGCAAGCAGACCGAGCTCGCCCAGCTCGAGGCCGATCGAAAGGAGAAGGAGCTCCTTTCGTCCACTGTCAAGCCTGCCGCGGCAGAAGCCCAGGCGGTCATCGCCAAGGCAGAAGGTGACAAGCGCGCGAAGATCGCGTCAGCCGAGGCAGATGCCGAGACCACGCGATTGGAAGGTGGCGCAGAAGCTCAGATCGTCCTCACCAAAGGCGAGGCGGAGGCCAAGGCGCTGGCCATGCGTGCGGACGCGTACAAGCAGTTCAACGAGGCGGCCATCATCCAGACAGTGCTGGCGGCTTTGCCAGAGATCGTCCGAGCGGCCGCCGAGCCAATGGGCCACATCGATTCACTGACTGTGATGAGCGCCGACGGTGCGTCGGAAATCGTTCGCAATGCGACCCGCGCGATGATCGAATCGACCACGGCGATAAAGGGTCTGACCGGCCTGGACGTTCCCAACCTCATCGGTGGCGCGCTAGGGCGAGGTTTCGGCGAGCGGCTGCGAACCGGCGACGGCGATGCCGGCAGCGACTCAGGGAGCGCGGCCGATCGGATCAGCGAGATCGCAGGCGAAGGACTTTCCACACTCAAGGCTGCGAGGGCTGAGGCGGCGGCAAAAGCCGCGGCGGAAGCTCACGAGGCCGAGACGAAGGCGGCTGCAGCTGCTGAGAAGGCGGCCGAGGAGGCGGCGAAGGCGAAGTCCGTCGCCGGAGCGCTGAAGGCGGCCGGCGCCGCTGGTGCTGTTGAGCGCGCGGCGGGAACGGTCGGGAAGGCGGCTGCGACGGTCGAAAAGGCGGCCGGCGCGTCCCAGCCTTGGGGCACCGTTCCCCAAACGAAGGCCGACGCCATGGAGGGCGTGGGCCCGAGCGCAGGCAATGTAGAGCAATGGGCGAGCTGGCTGGCGCGCGAGCTGTCAGGAGTGCCGCAGATCCAGATATACGGCGCGCTGCGGCTCGCGGACCTGGCGGAGAAAGGGCCGGGCCCCGCGCGGGCTGTCTGGCAGACCGCGCAGGCTGTGCTGGGGAAGGACTACAGCAACGTCACTGTGGCCGACCTGATCAAGCGGTTCCATCCATAAGAGCGGAAACTCCGCCTGCCATAAAAGCGGGAAGCCCGCTTGCGCGAGCTTCCCAAGGCTGGGGTGGGGGCGTGATGTCGGAAATAAGTGGCCGGGGTTACCGGCGGACGATATGGTAGCACACGTGTTCGCCGTCCACAAGATATAGACACGCTGGGGATAAACGACCTGAAACTGCCACTGCCACTCGACATCGAACCGATGCTTTCAGCGCCGGCTGAGAGCATCCCGAAGGGCGACTCGTGGGAGTACGAACCCAAGTGGGATGGTTTCCGCACGCTCGTCTTCCGTGACGGGGACAACGTTGAGCTCATGAGCCGAGGCTCGCGACCCATGACCCGATATTTTCCCGAGGTACTGCCCGCGTTTCGAAGCCTGAAGTCGGACAAGCTCGTCCTTGATGGCGAGCTGATCGTGGTGGGGGAAGGCGGGCTCAACTTTGGCGCCCTCCAGCAGCGCATCCACCCGGCCGACTCCCGCGTGCGAATGCTGAGCGCCGCCACGCCGGCGTGGTTCGTCGCCTTCGACCTGCTCGCTGAAGGCGATGCCGACCTGCGCGCTGAGCCGTTAGGGGAGCGGCGCAAGCGCCTCGAGCGGCTGCTCAAAGGCGTCAAGCCGCCGATCTTCCTCACGCCCTACACACGCGATCACAAAACCGCCGGTCAGTGGTTCGAAAAGTTCGAAGGGGCAGGCCTTGATGGAGTCATGGCGAAGTCATGGGATGGCCCCTATGTCCCGGGCAAGCGGCTGTGGGTGAAGATCAAGCACCAGCGCACGTGCGACTGCGTGGTGATCGGCTGGCGCAAGTCCAACGACGGCCTGTCGCTGGGCTCGCTGCTGCTCGGGCTATATGACACCAAAAAGATGCTGCACTACGTCGGCCACACATCGTCATTCAATGCGGCGGAGAGGAAGGCGCTCATCACCAAGCTGAAGCCGCTGACGACAGAGATCCCGGAGTCGGAGTGGTCCGCCGCCGCCGCGCGAATGCCTGGAGGCCCAAGCCGGTGGTCACGGGGCAAGGACACGGAATGGGCGGCGGTGCGCCCAGAGCTCGTGTGCGAGGTCGCTTACGACAAGCTGGAGGCGGGTGAGCGATTTCGTCACGCGACTCGATTCCTGCGCTGGCGGACAGACAAGCCGCCGCGGAAATGCGGCTTCGATCAGATCGCTTCAGCGGCCGAGTTCGACGTGCGTGGGATTTTCGGCAGCAAGTAGCAGCGGGCGTGCGCCGGGTCCGCCCGGGCCGTAGTACTTCATTGCGGCGCGGCCAAGACCCGTGACGGCAATCCAGTCGAAGCCGGCGCCTGCCGCGACGCCGACGCCTAGCGGCACGACTCGTGCCGCGATTTTGGCGGCGCCCGTGCCGGCCGCCTTTGTCAGGACGCGACCGAGAATGCGCCCGCCGCCGTGCGAGAGCAGGATGCCCGGCACGCGGCGAAATGCAGCGATTGCGATGCGCTCGCCGCCTGCAACCAGGACCTCTTCGCGCAGCTTTACCGCTCCGCTCGTGATTCCCACCACGACGAGTGCTTCGACGACACGCTCGTCGGAGGTCGCGAGCTCGTGACCGTAGATCATGGCGACCGACAGCACGAGCTCGATCTCCTGCTCGAGCGCGTAAAGGGCCTGGCTCGTGAGCGTCCCGACCGCAAGCATGGTGCCAAGCCCCGGCGCGATCGCCAGCGCGCCGCTCAGTGCCCCCGTCGCGGCGACTCGCTTACGGGTGGAACGGATCAGCTTCAGAGCGAGTTGGTCATTGGTGAGGTGCGGATGGTCAGCGCGCAGAAGCTGCACTCGGTTGCGAATTGCGGGTTCACGACTGCTCACGGCGCGGGCGAGCGTGTGGAGGACCGCCCTGAGCTGCGGCGGCAGGCGGTTGAAGTCCATGCAGCTTGAAGCGTACCTCGGCCGGTCGAGCTCGTTTTTAGTGGGAAGTAGTCGCATGAACCAGGGGGCTAATTGAATACGTAGTTGCGACTTTGTAGCGATAAGGATAGGCTAGACACATGGCCTCGATGACCGCCCTGTTCAGGCAGTCATTCGACCGAGGCGAACGCAGCCGACTCGCTGCGTTTTTCGGTGGCGTCGGCGCGCTCCACGTTGCCGGCTGGGGCTTGTTGCTGTTTTATGGCCTCGGCCATCCGACGATCCTCGCGCTCGGCGGCCTTGCCTACACCTTCGGTCTCAGGCACGCATTCGACGCCGACCACATCGCGGCCATCGACAACACGACACGGAAGCTGCTCCAGGACGGGCGCAAGCCAGTGGGAGTCGGCTTCTTCTTCTCTCTCGGTCACTCGACCGTGGTTTTCCTCATCGCGGTGGCGCTCGGCCTGACCGTCAAGTGGATCGTGGATGGAGTCGTCAGTGACGGCGGCCGGCTGAAGAGCATCGGAGCCATCGTCGGCACCTCGGTCTCAGGTGGCTTCCTTGTGCTGATCGGAATCATGAACCTCCTTATCCTGCTCGACATCGTTCGCGTATACCGCCGGATGAGGGCCGGCGAGTACGACCGCGATTCCCTCGAGCATGAGCTGACCGCCGGCGGCTTCATGACGAGGATCTTCGGCCGGCTGTTTCGCGTCATCAACCACAGCTGGCAGATGTATCCGATCGGTTTCCTGTTCGGGCTCGGATTCGACACCGCTTCGGAGGTTGCCTTCCTCGCGATATCCGCAGGCGCGGCGGCCCACGGTATGCCATTTGGAGCGGTGATCTCTTTGCCGCTCATCTTTGCCGCCGGCATGTCGCTGATGGATACCGCCGACGGAGCGTTCATGGCGAAGGCTTACTCGTGGGCATTTGCGAGCCCGATCCGCAAGGTGTTCTACAACCTCACCATGACGAGCCTGTCAGTGTTCGTCGCCCTGTTCGTCGGTGTGACGGAGCTGCTTCAGATCCTCATTCAGACATTCAATCTGAGGGGCGGCATTTTCAACGCCATCAGCGGGTTCGATCTTCTTGGCCGCGCAGGATTTTTAATCGTCGCCGCGTTCGTCCTGGCGTGGACCGCCGCGCTGGTGATCTACAAGGCCCGCCGGATCGACGAGCGGTGGGCGGCGATGGTCGACAAGGTCGCCTGACCCAGTCTCGACGTTCAATCCGTACAGGCGGATGGCGTTGCCACCAAACACCGCGTCCTGACCGGCAGCGTCCAGGCCATCCAATCCGTCTTTCAGTGCGTCGATCACCTGGTCGTAAGTCGCGGCAAGCAGGCACACAGGCCAGTCGGAGCCAAACAAGCAGCGGTCCGGTCCGAACCACTCGAGCGCACGTTCGATATACGGTCGCAGATCCTCTGGAGTCCAATCCGTCCAACCGGCTTCGGTGACCATCCCGGACAGCTTGCAGGACACGTTCGCGCAGTCGACGAACGGGGACATTGCATATTCCCAAGCGGGGTCTCGAACTTCGGCCACGATCTGTGGCTTGGCGATGTGGTCGATCACAAATCGCATGTGCGGATGCGACCGAACCGTTTGTAACGCGGCCGGTAACTCTCGGGTCCGCACCAGCAGGTCGTACACGAGGCCCGCTTCTCCCACCGCGCGGATCCCGTGCTGGACCGCTGGGCGAAGCAGCCAGCTCGGGTCCGGTTCGTCGTGAACCTGGTGGCGGATGCCCACGAGCAGGCCTCCGCCTGGTCCTTCCCGGAGCTTGGCGACGGTCTCTCCGATCGATGCGGCAGTCAGGTCGACCCAGCCGACCACACCCGCTATGAAATCGGTCGCCGCAGCTGTGGCCAGGAAGTCCCGGGTTTCATCGAGGCTCGGAATGGTCTGGACGAGGACAGTCCGTTGAACGCCGCTCGCCTCGAGTAGGGGACGCAACTCGTCCGCGCCGTAGCGATGGTTGATCGCCGCCAGCTCGTCGCCCAGCCAGGGATATTGCCTTCGCTCGGGATCCAGGAAGTGGTGGTGGGAGTCGACAACCAGTGTCAGGGTGTGGGCGCCTCGTCACCAAGGAGTCCCTCCGCTTTGAGGTCCTCCCAGAGCGCAGACGGGATTTCTGTCTCGAACATTCGCAGGCTCTCCTCCAGCTGAGATTTCGACCGGCAGCCGACAACGACGCACGTGACCGCCGGGTGGCCCATCGGAAACTGGACCGCCGCGGCCTTCAGCGGCACGCCATGCCGCTCGCACACCGTGCGAATCCGCTGCGCCCGTTCGATGAGCGAGGCCGGCGCGGCCGTGTAATCGTAATGTGCTCCCGCCTTGGGGTCGGCAAGGATGCCGCTGTTGTAGACGCCTCCGGCGATGATCGCGATGCCTCGTTCGAGACAGATGGGCAGAAGCTCCTTCAGCGCAACCTGATCGAGCAGCGTGTAGCGACCTGCGAGCAGGAAGCAGTCGAAGTTCCCGTCGCGCGCGAATCGGGTCAGCATCTCGGCCTGGTTCATCCCGGCTCCAACCGCACGAATGACTCCGTCGGCACGAAGTCGGTCCAGTGCCCGATAAGCACCCTTCAACGCTTCCTCGTAGTGGTCGTCCGGGTCGTGGATATGCAGCACGTCTATGCGCTCGAGGCCAAGACGTTCGAGGCTCTCCTCGACCGAGCGCATCACCCCGTCGTAGGTGAAGTCGAAGACCGGATTGACCGCTGGCGTACCGCGATAGGACTGGCCTGGCTCGGGTGGAGCGTCGGCCCGAAGCAGACGACCAACTTTGCTGGCCAGGACGAATTCGTCCCGAGGCTGGTTGCGAAGTACGCGGCCCATCCGCATCTCGCCGAGACCGTGTCCGTACAAAGGCGCGGTGTCAAAGAAGCGAATCCCCGATTCCCAGGCATGCGCGATCACCTGCAGTGCGTCGTCCTCATCCACAGCCCGGAAAAGACCCGCAAGGGGAGCGGCGCCTAACGCAAATCGGGTCACCATCAAAGATGTGCGCCCCAGCGGTATGCGCTCGGCGGCCCTCACAACTCGAAGATCAGGGCGAGTCGATCACTGCTCTTTCCGCTGAAGTCCGTGGCGACCTCCATCATCGGCGCCATCTCGGCCTGCCAACGCAGGTTGACCGGGTCCTTGGCCAGCTCGGCGACGGCGCGGTCGAAGTCTTCGCACTCGATGTAGTGAAAGAGATCGAGGCCGTCGCGAAAGATCACGTATTTCGTAACGCCGACGCGGCGATTCGCTTCCAGTACCTCGGGCCACACCTGGCGGTGGTAATCCTCATAGCGCGCCTCGGTGCCGGGTTTGAGGCGGGTGTGCAGGCCGACCTTCATGTCATCCGGCTGTGGATGATGTGGCCTTCTGGGGGTCGTTCACGGGCTCGCCCGCGGCGAGCTCAGCGCGCAGCCATCGCTCGCCGCTCGCGATGTGCGCCGACGCTGCTGCCCGCGCAAGCTCCGGGTCTTCGCTGACGATCGCTTCGTAAATCCGCCTGTGCTCGTCCCGGGTGACGTCCAGAGCGTTGTCCACCCGTCGGCCTCGCCACAGGCGCGCCCGCATCGTGCGAGTCGAGAGGCTTGCCAGCAGCGACGTGAGCACTCCGTTGCCGGCGGCTCGGGCGATCACCGCGTGAAACGCGACGTCCGCCTCGACCAGCTCCTCGACGCTTTCGGCCTCGGTCATTCGGTCGAGCCGGCGTAGCAACTCCTGCTTGCCGTTCTCGTCGATGCGAGCGGCGGCCAGCGCTGCAGCTGCGGCCTCGAGGATGCGGCGCACCTCATACAACTCAACCGCCGTATCGCCGAGCAGGAGGTGGCTGACGAAGCTCGTACTTTCCAGCAACAGGTCCGGCTCGAGGCTGCTGACGTACGTGCCGTCGCCCTGGCGCACCTCCAGCACTCGCAGCTGCGAGAGGGCACGCACAGCTTCGCGGAGTGAGTTGCGCGATAGGCCGAGCTGGGCAGCCAGCTCGCTCTCTTTTGGCAGCCGGTCGCCCGGCCCCCAGCTGCCCGAGACGATCAGCTCGCGGATCTTGTCGATCGCTCCTTCCGTGACGCTCGGGCCTCGCCGTCCTCTGCGGGGTGCCGCCTCGCTCATTGCGCGTGGATTGTCCCCCATCGTGGCCATTATGCCAAGAGGTCGGACGTTCATTGGCTGCAAGCTCGCCTTTGTTGCCAGGCCACGCCTGACTTGTTGACAAACATCGGAGCTTTAGCATATAAACTCGGAACCCAGGGTGGCGATCAGGATTCTCCGTGCCAAGGCTCGCGACATCCGCTTTCCGACGTCCAGAACGCTGGATGGGTCGGACGCGATGAACCCTGACCCCGATTATTCGGCCGCGTATGTCGTCCTTGAAACGGACCACCCCGACGGGCTTGCGGGTCACGGGCTCACCTTCACGATCGGCCGAGGCACCGAGCTCTGCGTGACCGCGATCGAGCTGCTCGCCCATCACGTGGTCGGCCGGACTCTGGAGGACGTGGCGGCCGACATGGCCGGCTTCTGGCGTGGGCTCGTCGCCGACAGCCAGCTGAGATGGCTGGGTCCGGAGAAAGGCGTCGTCCACCTGGCAACCGCAGCGCTCGTCAACGCCGTTTGGGACCTGTACGCCAAGGTCGAGGGGAAGCCACTCTGGAAGTTGCTCGCGGACATGTCGCCTGAGCGGCTGGTGGCATGCGTCGACTTCCGCTACATCGACGACGCACTTTCACCCGACGAGGCGATCGACATGCTGCGGATCAACCTGGCCACCCGGCCGGCGCGCGAGGTGGAGATGCTGCGCGAGGGATTCCCCGCATACACCACGTCCGCCGGCTGGATGGGCTATTCGGACGACAAGATTCGCGGGCTCGCTCAAGAGGCTATCGCCGCCGGATTCACGCACCTGAAGCTGAAGGTCGGCGGCGACCCGGATTCTGACCTTCGTCGCGCGCGCATCGTGCGCGAGGCGATCGGGCCGGACCGCAGGTTGATGCTGGATGCCAACCAGGTGTGGGGAGTGGAGCAGGCGATCGATGCCGCCGGCAGGCTGGCCGAGGTCTCACCATGGTGGCTCGAAGAGCCGACCAGTCCGGACGATGTGCTCGGCCTTCGCCGCATCCGTGAGGCAATCGCGCCGATCGGAATAGCCACCGGCGAGCACGTGCACAACCGCGTGATGTTCAAGCAGCTGCTTCAGGCCGGGGCCATCGACTTCTGTCAGATCGACAGCTGCCGCCTGGGCGGAGTCAACGAGGTGCTCGCCGTGCTCTTGCTGGCATCGAAGTTTGGAGTTCCGGTCTGCCCGCATGCGGGCGGAGTCGGCCTGTGCGAGTACGTCCAGCACCTGGCGATCTTTGACTACATCGCAGTCGGCGCATCACTTGACAACCGCGTTTGCGAGTACGTCGATCACCTACACGAGCACTTCGTCGATCCAGTGCGGGTGGTGGCCGGCCGGTATCGCGCTCCCTCGGCCGCTGGATACAGCGCGGAGATGAAGCAGGCGTCGCTGGCTACCTACGAGTTCCCGCACGGAAGTGCCTGGGAGGTCTCGCCTCAAAGGGCAAGGACATCCGATGGCTGAGGGAAGCAAATTGGGCACTTGACACTAGGCTGACTTCAAATTAAGGTGCGGTAACCGTTAAACATCGGATTATTAGCCGGGCAATTGAAAGATTCGGCGCCAACCGAACGAGGAGGAGTCGATTGAGAATGGACATCAGTCATCGGATCCGAGCCATAGGAGCGACCGCGATAGCGGCGGTCCTGGCGACGGCCTGCGGCAGCAGCACCACGACGACCACGACCACGTCAATCCCGAAAATTGGCGTGGTGCTCACCTACAACTTCCCTGGTTTCTGGGGTAACTATCTCTCCTACGAAGCCAAGTACGAAACCCAGCTCGGCGTGAAGCTGATCGGCCCGGACGTCGCCAACGTCGAGGCCAAGGGCAACGAGGCAGCCCAGCAGATCCTCGATGTCAAGTCACTGATCGCGCAGGGCGTCCAGGCTCTCATCGTCAACCCGGCTGACAGCGCGGCCATCGGACCGGCGCTTGACTATGCCAAGAGCAAAAACATCCCAGTTGTAACTGTGGACGTGGCCCCGAGCCAAGGCAGCGTATACATGATCGTCCGCGCGAACAACATCTCCTACGGCACCAAGTCTTGCGACTACATCGCGTCCCACAGCAGCCCGGGCACGATCGCAATGGTCGAAGGCGATCTGACCTCACTCAACGCGAGGGATCGCGCCACCGGCTGCACCCAGGTCATTTCGTCGAAGTACCCGAACTTCACTGTCAAGTCGTATGAGACCAAGGACTGGGGTACCGATCCGGCCGTCTCGGAGGCGACAACGGCGCTGACCGCGATCTCCGACCTCCGGGGGATTTACGTCCACTGGAGCGTTCCCGAGGACGGCATCATCGCGGCGGAGAAGACGAAGAGCAAGTACACCGACGTTGGCGCTGCCAACCACATCGCGCTCGTCGG
>Ga0209220_1000527_pt1 | contig 12449 bp, 16 predicted proteins | sample BlaSpr_A8_OM3_M3_FD_187984 | JGI IMG/M metagenome (GOLD analysis project Ga0209220, IMG submission 187984) | Forest soil microbial communities from Thunder Bay, Ontario, Canada - Black Spruce, Ontario site 2_A8_OM3_M3 (SPAdes) (version 2) | ecosystem: Environmental > Terrestrial > Soil > Boreal... | reverse complement strand
CAAGCGCGCGAGCTCCGGGTGGGGGAGACGTACGCGATCGCGGGCCAGGTTCCTCATTCCGCGAAAGCGGGCGCCGACGGCGTATCCGTCGTTGACGTCTTTGCGCCGGTTCGCGAAGATTGGAAAACGGCGCCCACGGTCGAGCCCTTTCCCGGACAGTGGCCCGAGCGCTCGCGCTGACCTAGAACAGGCCGCCGTACTCGCCGCCGTCCACCGAGAGCGTGGCGCCGGTGATGAAGCTCGCGGCGTCGCCGGCCAGGAACACGACTGCCGACGCCAGTTCGCCTGGATGGCCGTGCCGGCCAAGCGGAATGTTGCGGATGCTGCGCGCGGTGAACTCCTTGGGGTCGAGGCCGAGCTTGATCGCCTGGTGTTGGTTTTCCTCGACGATCCGGGCCGTCTCAAAGCGGCCCGTCAGGATCGAATTGACGCGGACCTCGGGCGCGGCCTCTTTTGCCAGGGTCTTTCCCATCGCGACCACCGCCGGTCGCAGGGCATTCGACAGTACGAGATTGTCGACCGGCTGATGCGCGGCGATCGAGGTCAGGTTCACGATGGCGCCTCCACCGCGCCGCAGCGTGGGAAGGGAGGCCCGCGTCAGGCGGACCGCGCTCATCAGCACCAGGTCGATAGCCTCCGCCCACGCGGCATCGTCCAGGTCGGCAATGCTGCCGAGGATGGGTCCTCGCGTGTTGTTGACGAGCACCTCGAGGCCGCCCAGGGTCGCGGTGGCCCACTCGACCAAATCGCGGCACTGGTCGGCCCGCCTGAGATCGGCGACCCGCGCCACGACGTCATGCCCTTCCTTGCGCAGCGCATCAGCGGCGGCCTGGATGCGCGGCTCGTTGCTCGATGAGATAACGACGCGGCAACCCTCAGCGGCGAGCGCCCGAGCTGAGGCAAACCCGAGACCCCGGCTGGCCGCCGTCACCAGCGCGCGATGCCCGCGAAGTCCAGTTTCCACCGCGCAATACTAGGGCGCGCTAGTTAGGCGGCGGCGCGAGGTTGTTTGCCGCAAGCGCGACATGGGGCGCCCGCCTTGAGCTCCGCGCGTTTGAAGGCGTGTCCGCCGCAGTGCGGGCAAAGGGCGCCAGGGCGCAGAGGCTGCGCCAGCGCAGCCTGCTGCATGCGCTCGCGCAGGTGGCTGTCGTCTTCTTTTTCGATAAACCGCGGGTCGGTGGGCGTCTGCGTGCTCATGCGGCTTTCAACTCTCCCGGCTGGAATGCTCCGGGTCGAACGTGCTCGGCAAGCTTGAGGCCGATGACCTCGGGATGCAGGTCGATGCCGCGCTGGAAAGGATGCACGCTGAGGATGGCGGGCACGCGCCGGTTGCCGATCTCGACGTCGAGAACGCGGCCGTGCAGGGTCGTCATCGAGCCCCATCCATCCCACGTCCGCATGGTCTTCCACCACAGGTGCCGGGCGACGGGTCCACCCAGGGCGACGATCACCTGCGGCGCGATCCGCGCCAGCAGGCTCTGCAGGTGGCGGTCGACGCACTGATTGAGCGCCGCATCGATGACACGGTCCGGGTTGTCGGTTGCGCAGCGAACCGCCCAGGTATGAAAGGCGGAGTCCATGACGTCGTGCTTATCGAGCTTCTGTCCCATACGGCGGCGGGCGGCGAGCAGCACCGCGCGCACGAATTGAAAGTAGGGGAGGGGGGTGTCGGCCGTCATGTGGTGCTCCAGCCGTGCCTCGTGGTCGAGCCACTCGCTGAATGCCTCATTGCTGGCGCTGGCCGCGTCGAGCGGGCTGGGGCTGATGAAGACGATCGGCGCCTCCGGATTCCCGAATCCCACTTGCGGCCGGCGGAGCGGCTGGGCGAGTCGTTCGCATGGGCTGTCGGTGCCGCGGTCGGACTCGGCGATCGCGCACCCATGCAAGCGCTTGAGCGCGTCCGAGCCGAAGAACTGCAGGTACTGCTGGCCCTTGCTCACGCTGTTGGAAACGACGCGGAGTGGTGGGGAAGCTTGCGCCCTGCGATGGGCGACGGCGTCGCAACCCATACCCGCGGCCTTTCCACACCGGGGCCGCTTAAGATTCAACCCCATGGCAACTATTCCGGCAATCGACGTGAAGGAGCTGCGTCGTCGCCTCGAGGCGGAGGGGCCGAAGCCCTATCTGCTCGATGTCCGGGAACCCTGGGAATATCTGGCCGGGCACGTGCCAGGTGCGCAGCTGATCCCGCTGGGGGAGCTGGAGCAACGGGTGTCGGAAGTGCCGCGCGATCACGAGGTGCTCGCCATCTGCCACAGCGGTCAACGCAGCCTGGCGGCGGCGGGCTATCTCCAGCAGCTCGGTTACACGGCGGTCAGCAACGTCGACGGCGGCACCGCCGCCTGGATCGAACGCGGCTACCCGACCGAAGGATCATCCGCGACCTGAAGCTGCGTCGCGTCGAAGCGCCGGACGCCACCGGCTCGCACCGACTCCGCGAGTTGCGCCCACGCCTGCGGGTCTGTGATCCAGGCGCGGGCGATCACAATCGATGGACCGTCGATCACGAGCCGCTCGCTGCTCTCGGTCAATTCGATAGGGGCCAGCTGCAGCGCCCGGATTTTCTCTCGTGTCAGGTTTTGCTTGAGGACGCTACGCTCGATCTCGATCCGGGCCATTCCCGGGGAGTGTAAGCCGCCGGCGATTTGTCGGCTGCGACAGACAGCTGTCAAAACCCCCTGCTTGACTTTGGGAGTGAGCCAAACCACCATGATGACGACCAACCGTCCCTTTCACGTCCTGGAGGAGTTGCTATGAGCGTCCTTGAACTGGTCCTCGTGATCCTGCTACTGGCCGCTCTGCTCGGACTCGTGGCCGTCGTGATCCGCCGGCCGCCGGCGTCCGGCCCCTCCGATGCGGTGCTCGCGGCACTGGCCGACCTCGGGGCGCTCAAGTCCAATGTCGAAACAGTCAGCAGCCAGCAGGGCGCCTTGAGTCAATCGTTGGGCATGCTCCAGGCGGCGGTCCAGGGGGTCGAAACCAAAGTGCTCGAGAGCTCGGCCGGGGTTCGGGAAGCGATCGGCAAAGACCTTTCCGACGCCCGGATCGTGGTCGAACGCCTCAAGGTCGACGGCGAAGAGCGGCGTCGCATGGAGGAAGACGTGCAGGCTTCGGCCCGTCGTATCGAGACCGTGCTCCTCGGCAGCCGCACCCGCGGCGCCGCCGGGGAAAACATCCTTCAGGATGCCTTTCGCCAATTCCCGGCGGAAATGATCGACATGAACTTCCGCGTCAACGGCAAGGTGGTCGAGTACGCGCTCATCCTGGCCAACGGCAAGCGTCTGCCGATCGATAGCAAGTGGCCGTCCCCCGAGCTCCTCGACCGGCTTGGCGAGGCGATGCAAGACCCGACCAAGGAAGCCGCCGTGGTCCAGGAGATCGAGCGCATCCTGCGGCTCAAGGTCCGCGACGTGCGGCAGTACATCGATCCTGCCGCCACCATCGGCTTCGCGCTGGCTGCCGTTCCCGATCCCGTCTTCAACGCCTGTCGGCGAGCGCACCTCGAGGCTTATCGGGAAGGGGTGATCCTGATGCCGTATAGCATGACCATCCCGTACGTGCTGGCCCTCTTTCGGCTGCACCTGCAGTACGCACGATCGATCGACCTCGAGAACCTCGAAGGCTACCTGCAGCAGATCGACGACAACGTCACCGCCCTCGACCGTTTGCTCGAGAACAGCATTGCGCGCGGTAGCACAATGATCCAGAACGCCTTCAACGACGCCAAGCGCAACGTGGGTCAGATGCGGGGCGCGCTGGCGGCGTTGCGCGCCGTTCCCCAGGCGTCGGTCACTCCTGAGCCGGAGGTCGAGGAGATCGACGAAGAGGAACTCACGCTGCTGATGCCCCGGCGTTAAATTCCCTCCCCCTCTGGGGGAGGGCAGGGTGGGGGCTTCTCAGGCGAGCCCGGGCGTCCGGGCCAGGCGCATGAGGAGCACGAGCAGGAGGAGGAGGCCGCCGCCGAACAGCAGCTGCAGGTTGCTCGGCCGGGTGCCCGGGTCATCGATCACGAGTGCGTCAGTGGCCGTGGCGGTGCCGGCCTCGTTGGTCACCTCGATGAAGTAGGACCCCTGGGCGAGGTTGTCCGGCAGCTTCACCAGCATGTGGTAAGTGTCGGTCGCTTCCACCGTAGTGGCGAGCCGCCCGCCCACCTGTACCGTCGACGAGGGGGTGAGATGCTGGCCGAGGATGATGATGTTGGGCTGCGTGGTCGGGTTCACCTTGACTGGTGTGATCTGGAAGATCAGCGGCGGCAGGATGGCTGGCCTGGACGGGGCGACCGGCTTGGGTTTGGGCGTGGGGACCAGCCGTTTGGTCGCGGCGTACGCTGGCAGGCTCGTCACCGCGAGGGCGATCATCGCCAACCCGCCGGCTGCCAGACGTCGCGCAGCTGTCATGGAATAGACCTCTAGTACATCTAACGTCGAACCCCTTACGCGAAAGGTGGCGAAAGTGGCCCATTCGGCATGCGCATTCGGACGTAGCTGTAACCCCGATCGAAAGAAAAGCCCCTGCCCCGGACGGGGCAGGGGCCGTTGAACTCGCGCTTTAGCGGTTGCCGCCTCCGGGCCAGGTCTGCTCCGGCGGGCGCTCACCGATCTTGATCCGCTCCGACCCGCCGCTGGACGACTCGGACTCGCTACCGGGGTCGCTGCCAAAGCCTCCGTAAGAGGGCATGGTGGGCGGTTCTGCCGGCCGTGCCACAGGCCGAGACGCGCCGCTAAACGGACTGGCGGCTGGCTTGGGGGCGACCGGCGGGGCTACCTTCGGGGCTGCGGCCGGCTTGGCCGCGGCCTTCGGGGCGGTTTTCTTGGGGCTCGCCTTCGGGGCTGCCCTTTTCTTCGCGGCGGGGCGCTTGGCTGCCGCCTTCTTCGCAGCGGGCCTCTTGGCCGTCGATTTCTTCGCTGTGGTCCGCTTTGCCGTCGACTTCTTGGCGGCTGAACGCTTAGCCGTCGACTTCTTGGCGGAAGACCGCTTCGCAGTCGACTTCTTAGCCTTTGATTTCTTCTTCGCTGGCATTTCTCCTCCCTCGGATGCGCGATCAGAGCTCGCGCGTTGGTTCAGGCGGATGAGGACCCGCTGCTGTTACCTGCGATTTATAGCATCGGCTCCCCGCAAAGACAAGCATTTCCCTCGCCCCGACGGGGCGTCAGTGCGCGTTCAGCCAATTCAGCACGGTGGCGAACAGGAGGTCGTGCTCGAGGTCGACCGTGATCGCGTGCCCCGACCGCTCGAACCAGATCAGCTGCTTGTCCGTCGATCCGATCCGCTGCACGATATGGGGCGCGTTGCCAACGTCGACCGTACGGTCGCCGCGGCCATGCAGGATCAGCGCCGGGACCCGTACCTGCGGGAGTTCTCGGTCGAGGACGCGCAGCAAGTGCATCAGGCTCTCGATGCAGACCGTCGGCCGGCGGGCGTAGCTATGAAGCAAACGAACGGCCGTCGGATCGCCCAGATCAGGCTCGTCGGATGGGACGTGCCATGGCCTCACGTATTTGAGCCCGCGAAGGATTTTGATCCGCCAATCGCGGAAATACGCGGGGGAGCCCATGGCACCCATCGTGATCACGCCCTTCACCTCCGGATGAGTCGCTGCCAGGTGCAGGGCCAGCGTGCCGCCCAGGGACTGACCGCAGACGAACACCTCCGAACAGTCCTGGCGCAGGGCGGCCAGCGCCTCCTCCGCCGAGCGGACCCAGTCAGGCCAGCGGGTCGCGGCCATGGCTTCCGGCGTCAGCCCATGCCCGGCCAGTAACGGTCCCATGACGTCGTAACCACCAGCGGCCAGAAACTCGCCCATTCCGCGCATCTCAGGCGGTGTCCCGGCGAAGCCGTGGATCAGCAGGCATCCGCGGACTCCACCCCGGATCCGGAATGGCCGAAGTTGCTCCGGCTCGGCGGGGCTGCTCCAGACGGATTGGGTGCGCACCGCCATCAAATTCGCAGTCTATCGGTCCGCAAGTTCATAAAGCCGCTCCCGGTTATACGAGCCGGGCGAGGTTTCGCCGTCGGTCCTTAAACGGGCGACTGAACCTGGGGGTGACAAGCGCATGGCGATTATCGGCTGGGTCGTTGCGTTATTGCTGGGTATCGGCTTTGCGCTGTTCTCGGTCGGAAACCAGCAGGCGGCCACGATCAATGTTCTCGGGGCGACCTATAAGGACATTCCCACATGGGTCGTGATGTTGGCATCGGCCAGCATTGGCGCGCTGATCGTCATCGTCATCAGCCTGGTCGAACGGGTGCGCTGGTTCATGGCTGGCCGCTTCACCAAGAAAGTGCTCGCCGAGCACAAGAAGATGATCGTGCAGAGGGACAACCGCATCAACGACCTCGAGCAGGAAGTGCTCCGGCTTCGAGGGGCCGCCTGAGCCGACCATGACCCTCAGAGCCTGCCCGCAGTGCGGGTACCGCTACAACGCGCCTGAGAATCAGAACTGCGGCAAGTGCAAGGCATGGCTCGGCGGCGTCGCGGCTGCGGCCACGGTGGCGCCACTACCTCGGCGTTCCCTCATTCCGAACAGTCTCCCGGAGTTTGCCTGCTATCTGGCCGTTCCCGTCGGGGCGCTGCTGGGGTTCCCGAATCCGATCGGCGCCGCCTTCGGGTTGCTGATGGCCGCCCTGTTGATCAAGGTCGTTCGACTCGATATGGAGCGGTTCTCGAAGGGCCTCCTGGTCGGGATCGTCATCGCGGGTGTGTTCTTCGTGTACCTGGTCTTCCTCCTGATCTTCGGCTTCATCTTCAGCCTGCTTGAACCCGTCCTCCAGCCGTTCGTAGGGCGCATCTTCAAGCACTAGGCGGGCCGCCCGCCATGAGGCGCCCGCTGATCCACGCCGCGCTGGTGCTGCTTCTGACTGTGAGTGCCATGCCGGCCATCCTTGGACCGGGCCCGGTCCATCGGTTCATCGCCGCGGCACGCACCGCGCCATCGCCGAGCCCACGTGCCTCGGCCAGTCCGGCGCCGCCGCCCGCGAAGCCTGTGGACCCGCGGCCAGCAGCATTGTCACTCGACATGGCGGTCGGCCAGATGATGGCGGCCAGCTTTGGGGGACCGAGCGTCACCGATGGCTTGCGCCACCTGATCCTGGACCAGAAGGTCGGGACCGTGCTGATCTTCGGCGACAACTTCACCGACGCCGCGTCGCTCGGCCGACTCACCGCCGAACTGCAGGCCCTCGGACGGGACGCTGGCCTGCCGGCGCCGCTCCTGGTCGCGGTTGACGAGGAGGGCGGCCGGGTGATGCGCGTTCACGACGGTGTCGCTCCCTTGCCGTCGCAGCTCGAGCTTGGTGCACGCGGGCCCGAGGGCGTCAGGCAGGCGGTAGCGGACACCGCCGCCGGCCTGCACACCCTGGGTATCCAGCTCGACCTCGCACCGGTCGCCGACCTGCGCACCAACCCGGCCGACGGGGTGATCGGGGATCGCTCCTACGGCGGCGATGCGTCCGTCGTTGGGCCGCTGGTGGCAGCCGCCGTCACAGGACTGCACGACGGCGGGGTTGGGGCGACGCTGAAGCACTTCCCTGGCCTTGGTGGCGCCGCCGGCGATCCGCACTCCGCGATCCCGACCGACCGCGAGAGTCTCGACCAATGGACCGCAACCCAGGCGCGAAGCTTCCAGGCCGGCATCGATGCCGGCGCCGACGCCGTCATGACCACCGCCGTCGTTGTCCCGGGCCTCGACCCGACCGGGACCCCAGCCGTGTTCTCGCGGGCGGTCGTGAGCGGGCTGCTCCGTGATCGCCTCCACTTTCAGGGTGTGATCGTCACGGATGGCCTCGGCATGGGCGGGATCACCACGCTGTATGGGTTGCCCGACGCGACGGTTGCGGCCGTCCGTGCCGGGAATGACCTGGTGCTGCTCAACAGCGCTGACGCAGGCTACCAGGCGTCTGCCATCGAGGCGGTCAAGCAACAGGTGCGCGCCGGCGTCATCCCCATGGACGAGGTGCAAGCGTCGGCGGCTCGCGTGATCGCCTTGCGGGCGCGCTGGCCGCGATGGGCGCCCTCGTTGATGGATGTGTCGGCGACGGCGCCTGTGATCGATCTCGCCCTCAGCCGTCGCTGAAGGCTCAGCCCCGCAAGCGGCCGATGACCTTTGCCAGGTTCTCGAGATCTTTCTCGAAAACGGTGATGTAGCTGAGGCCGAAGCGTTCGCGCCGCTGCTGTAGGGTTTGCGCAATCTGATCGACCGAGCCGATCAGCAGGAGTGGGGTCTCGAACACCTGCTCGGTGTCCATCTCGTACTCCTTGGCCAACGGTTCCGCCGCGGCGCGCGGGTGGTCGGTGATCACGACCGTTTGCACGAGCGTATTCAGTTCGATGGCTGAAAAACGATCGCCCGCCGCCTCTTGAATCCAGCCAATCTTGCTGGTAAACGCCTCCGGGCTGGCGTCCGCGTCTTCGAGACCGCTGCCATCCCGCTTAGATCGAGGCATGACGCTGATGATGTCGGCCTCATTGGCGGCCAGAGTAAGGAGCCGTCGCCCGCCGCCACCGATCAGGATCGGTGGATGTGGCTGCTGGGTTGGCTTGGCACTTCCCGTCAATCCTGTGAGCTGGTAATAGCGCCCCTCGTATGTCAGGGGCGTCGCGGTGAAGAGGCTCTTGACGACATGCAGCGCCTCCGCCATCCGCTCGACGCGGGTTCCGCCGCCATCGAACGGAATGCCGGCGGCGTGGTACTCGCTTTTCAGCCAACCGGCGCCCAGACCGAACTCGAATCGACCGTCCGTGAGCAGGTCGATGGAGGCAACCTCCTGGGCCAGCAGCGCGGGGTGGCGGAAGTCGTTGTCGTAGACCAAACTTCCGACACGAAGCGAGGACGTGGCTTCGGCAGCTAGCACGAGGGCCGGCGCCAGCGCGAACCTCGCCCCGAAATGATCCGGCATGAGGAGGGTGTGATAGCCGCTGTCTTCGACGCGCCGCGCGAATGCCATCCACTCCGTCTTCGATCGCGGCCGACCTGTGCTCAGCCCAAAGCGAAACGGTCGCTGCGTCAGTGCTCGCTCCGCTGCATACCTCCCCCACTGGGGGAGTTCACGGTGTGGGCCTGATGCGGACGCACCAACCAGTTCAGGGCGTTGATGTACGCGTTGGCGGCCGCCTCGACGACGTCGAGCGCGGCAGCCCGCCCGACCACGACCTGCGACCCCTGGCTGAGGGTAACGACCGCTTCGCCCAACGCGTCGCTCCCCTGGGTCGCCGCCGCCAGGCTGAAGTCCTCGAGCTCGGCGGGCACGCCGGTGACCTGCTGAATGGCGCGGAAGACCGCGTCGAGCGTACCGTTGCCGCTCGCACGACCCGACCGCACGCTGCCCTCGTCGCTCAGGGCAACCTCGGCGCTGCTCGAGACGCCGCTCTGCGCGTTGACCTGCACGTCCTTCAGGGAGAAGCGGCCGGGTGTCGCCCTTCCGAGTGCTTCCTCGACCGCGAGCTTCAGGTCCTCGGCATAGAGCACCCGCTTGCGCTCGGCCAGGCTGAGGACGAGTGAGTAGACCGGGCCAAGCTGTTGCTCATCGAGCTGCATGCCCATCGCCGCGAGCTCCTCGGCGAGCCGCCGCCGCCCCGCGCTCGTGCCGACCTGGCCGAGCTGAGGAGCGTATCCGATGTCAGCTGGGTCGATGAACGCCGGAACGAGGGACTTGGGCCGGCGTGGCGGGCTGACTACTGTGGTCGGGAAGGCGGCGCGAACCTCATCGATCCAGCGCTCCCACCCGGAGTAGTCCATGGTCGCCAGCATCGCGACGTAGGCATCGAACCGAACCAGCAGCGCCGCCGGCTGGTCGTGATGCTTGATGATGAGCGTCGTGCCGCTTTCCTCCAGTGCCTTGAGAATGGGGTCGAGGTTGCGCGCGAGTTCGGGAGCGGAAATGACTTTGAGCACGATGCCATGGTAGACCCGCGCTTCAGGATGGTCAAACAAGATTGATGAGAGGTTTCACGATTTCGGCGATGGCAAAACGCGCGGCTATTGCCGTGATATTGATGACGGCCGCGGCCTGTCAGCAAGGGTCGGTCGCGCCGTCGGTCTCGCCCACGACATCACCGAGCCCGAAGGCGTCCCCCCTGGCCGCGTGTCCCCCGGCCTCAGCCTCGCCCGGTCCACAGGTGCTGCTGCAAAAGCAGCCGGCGCCCGATGACCTCGCGTTCGATAACGCGGGGCGCCTGCTCTTTAGCGATATCACGACCGGCGCCGTCTCGGCGCTGAATGCGGACGGCTCCGTCGAGCGCATCGCCGGTGGAATGTCGGCGCCGGAGGGCATCGTCGTGCAATCCGACGGGCGCATCCTCGTCGGTGAACAGGGACGCAACCGCCTCGTGGCGATCGACCCGCAAACGCACGCGGTCACCCAGTGGCATGCCTTTCCGAACCGGACCGGACGCGATGGCCTCGACGGCATCGGTCCGGTGCTTGCGAGCGGCGACGTCATCGTCCCCGACAGTCCGAACGGCGTGGTGTGGCGCGTCAGCGCTGACGGCAAGACCGTGACCCAGATCGCGAGCGGCATGGTGCGTCCGGTCGGGGCCGCGGTCGATTCGACCGGGCGGATCTTCGTGGCCGACGAGGGCGGGGCGCTCTGGGTTCTCGCGCCCGCGAAGCTTCGCTTCGCGACCTTGCCGACGCCCGACGACGTGCTCGTCGGCCGTGCCGGACACATCTTTGTCAACACGCTTGGGGACAATGCCATCCACGAGCTCGATAGCCAGGGACGCCAGGTCAGCGTCATCACCGGCATCCAGCAACCGCAGGGCATCGCCCTCGACTACGCCGACAACCTGTATTACACGGAGTTCAACACCGGCCGGATCGACCGCGTGGTGCGGACCTTCATTCTCGATACGCCAACGGTGACGCGGACCACTCGCGGCACGTACATCATCTGTCCCGTGATCCGTCGTGCCGCTGGATTCAGTCGGCCGCTCGCGCTTTCGACGGGCTCGAGTCTGACGACGTCCATTGTCCAGCTCGTGCAGCCCGGGACCGATTCCTCAGGCGCGCTCGAGGTCAAGACATCGGAGCGCGCGATCACGATCGGCGTTGACACGACCGATGGAGGCGTCAATCTGTCGATCTCGCAGACCGTTCCCCTATCTCCGTGATCACAACCCCTTCCTATACTTGCCTCGTATGACAGTGACGAAGGGCGGTCTCGAGGATGTCATCGCAGCGACCTCGACGATCTGCGACATCATCGGTCCGCTGGGCAAGCTGACCTACCGCGGCATCGACATCCATGATCTGGCCCGGAACTCCTCGTTCGAAGAGACCACCTATCTTCTGTGGTTCGGGTCATTGCCGACGCGTGAGGCGCTCCATGCGTTCAGCGCCCAGCTCGCATCTCATCGCACGTTGCCCACCCAGGTCCTGACCTTGATGAAGGACTTTCCGCGCAGCGCCACCCCGATGGATGCGCTGCGGACGGCGCTGTCGGCCTTGGCCTTTTACGATCCGCAAGCGCACGACCCCTCGAGGGAGGCTAACGTCGAGAAGGCGATGCGGGTGACGGCGCAGACCGCAACCATCGTCGCCGCCTACGAACAGATCCGGCGCGGCCGCCAGCCGGTCGCGCCTGAGCCCGACGGAAGCCACGCGGAGAACTTTCTGCGGATGATGTTCGGCGCCGAGCCGGATCCGCTCTTCATCCGGGCGATGGACCTTGCCCTGATCCTCCACGCCGACCATGAGCTCAACGCATCCACCTTTGCCGCCCGGGTGACGGCGGCGACCTTGGCCGACATGTACTCCGCCATGGTGTCCGCGATCGGCGCGCTCGCCGGTCCGCTGCACGGCGGCGCCAACGAGCAGGTCATGAAGATGCTGCAAAAGATCGGCGAGCCGTCGAGGGTCGAGGCGTACGTCACGGAGAAGCTCCAGGCCCACCAGAAGATCTCCGGGTTCGGGCACCGGGTCTATAAGACCGAGGACCCCCGCGCGACGCATCTTCGCCAGATGTCCAAAGAGCTGGGTGAGCACATCAGCAACCTGCGGTGGTACGAGATCTCCCGTCGGCTCGAGGAGGCCGTGATGCAGCAGAAACACCTCTATGCCAACGTGGACTTCTACTCGGCTTCCTGCTACTTCACGATGGGCATCCCGATCGACATGTTCACGCCAGTCTTCGCGGTCAGCCGGACCTCCGGGTGGGCGGCCCACGTGCTCGAGCAGTACGCGGACAACCGGCTGATCCGGCCCCGCGCCGAGTACCTCGGGGAGAAGGATGTGGCCTACGTGCCGATCGACCGCCGGGTCAGGGCGGCCAGCTAAGGATTCCCCGGATCTCCGTTATATTTATGGCGCTCGTGGAGGCCATACCCGACAGAGGAGGTCGTTCGAACTCGTCCTACTGCTAAACGCCTCACTTCAGCCGCTGAATGTGATCAGTAAGCGGCGGCTGGTCGTCCTGCTGACCAAGCAGCGCGTCACCTTCATCTATGACGCTGC
>Ga0209220_1000526_pt1 | contig 12460 bp, 9 predicted proteins | sample BlaSpr_A8_OM3_M3_FD_187984 | JGI IMG/M metagenome (GOLD analysis project Ga0209220, IMG submission 187984) | Forest soil microbial communities from Thunder Bay, Ontario, Canada - Black Spruce, Ontario site 2_A8_OM3_M3 (SPAdes) (version 2) | ecosystem: Environmental > Terrestrial > Soil > Boreal... | reverse complement strand
GTCGCTGGTCCGAGGATTGTTCCTTTCGGGTAGTACGCCGAGCGCGCAGTTCGCGTCAGCTCCTCGATCAGCTCATGCGAGAGCCGGCCGAGGAAGCCGCGATGGGCGATCCCGCTAAGTCGCGGGTCGCTCCAGCCACCGCTACGAGGCGCCTCCGCCGCTTCCATCTGTTTCACCTATCCCAGGGCAACGATCTATCATTCATTATATCTCTCAGAGAGATATGAATGCAATCCAACTCATGAGCACCCGGCAGGTGGCCGACCGTCTCCGAGTCAGCGAGGCGTCGGTGCGCCGATGGAGCGACCGGGGCGTGCTCCCTGTTCAGCGCGTCGGCAGGCGGGGCGAACGCCGCTTCAAGCCTGAGGACGTGGACGGCTTCGCTCTGGCCAGTCGGGCGAATCCGCCCTTGGCATTGGCCAGGATCGACCGCCCGCAGGTGCTCATAAGCGGGCGGGCGGTCCCGATCTCGACCCACATCGCGACCCTATACGACTCGGATGGGGCGAGGCTTCGCCTAACTGTCCCCTTCCTCGCCGACGGCCTCCGCGCGGGCCAGCCATGCTTCCTGATCGCCCAGGGCGCGGAGCTGGACAGCTACATGACCGCCCTGCGGAGCATTCCCGGCGTGGATGTGGACGGGGCCATCGCTTCCGGCCTGCTGACCATCGCGGGCGCGCCAGGCTCGACGGTGGAAGCTGCTATCGCCTACTGGGAGGAGAACCTGTGGGACGCGGTCGAGAACCACGCCCCGGTGGTGCGCGCGGTTGGAGAGATGGTCTCGGAGCGCGAGACCTTCGAATCGGAGCAGGAGATGCTCGACTACGAGGCTGCCATCAACCTGACGCTCAAGCGCTTTCCGACGGTTGTCATCTGCCAGTACGACGTGCGGAAATTCTCCGGCCAGGCCGTGCTCGCTGCGCTGCGCGCCCACCCCGACATCCTCGACGTGTCGCTCGGCCTCCTGTTGAAGTAAGTTAGGCAGTCCAATGACGAACGAACAGGCCGGCACGATCGACGCGATTTTTCTGGCCTCGGCTCACGGTGAGATGCCGCATGCCGTCGAGTCGGCGGTCGGTCATCCCGGGAAGGGCCTCGAGGGCGATCGCAACTTCGGCGATTCAGATCCAGAGTCTTGCGACATCACGCTCATAGAGGCTGAAGCCTTCGAGAGCCAGCGCTCCGAGCACGGCCTCGATCTTCGGCCCGAGGCGGCGCGCCGGCAGGTGCTGGTGCGCGGCGTCGACCTCGGGGACTTCATCGGCCGGCGGTTTCGGGTCGGTGAGCTCGAGTGCGAAGGCGAGGATCGGTGCGAGCCGTGCAACCACCTCGCCAAGCTGGTCGACTCGCAGGTCGTGCTCAAGGGCCTCCTGCACACCGGCCTTCGCGCGCGGATCGTCAGCGGTGGAACGATCCGCGTCGGCGACCAGGTTGCGCTGTCGACGCAGAGCGCCGCCGTCTAGCTCCACATAGCTAGATGCCAGATGCGAAACCCAACGTCTGGATTCCGCAAGGCACACCCGACAAGTACATAGCCCTTCTCCCGTCCGGCCTCGACCTTCATGTCCTGCCGGTGGCGACCGCGAGCTCTGATCGGCTTGGACCCGGCCAGTTCGTCGTGGCCGGCTTCAACCGCCGCGGCCTCGCCGATCTCCTGCGACGGCTCGACGACGTGCGCGTCGTGCAGGCGATGTCCGCCGGGGTCGAGGACCTCGTCGGGCACATTCCCGAGGGCGCGGTTTTGTGCGATGCGGCCGGCGTCCACGATGCGTCGGTCGCCGATTGGGTCGTCATGGCGATCCTGGCCATGTACCGGCAGCTGCCACTATTCGTGGCCGATCAACAGCTTGGGCTGTGGAGGCACCCCCAGGGCGATGGGCTGGCAGATCTCGAAGGAGTCAGCGTCCTGATAGTTGGTTATGGCTCGATCGGCCGCGCCGTCGAGGCCCGCCTTGCCCCATTCGGGGTGACGGTCGAGCGAGTCGGGTTGCACGCTCGCACCGGAGTCAGCGGCGCGGCCGACCTGCCCGATCTCCTGCCGCGGGCAGACGTGGTCGTGATCCTGCTGCCACTCACCCCGCAGACTCAACGATTTGTCGATACCAGGTTTCTGGCGTCGATGCGACCGGGAGCCTTGCTCGTGAATCCAGCGCGCGGACGCATCGTCGACACCGAGGCGCTGATGCAGGCCATCGAGCGGCATCGGATTCGCGCCGCCCTCGACGTCACCGACCCCGAGCCCTTGCCTGAAGGCCATCCGCTCTGGAAGATGGATGGCGTCCTCGTCACACCACACATGGCCGGGTCCGTCGTCGGGGTGAATGACCGTGCATGGCGGCTGATCGCCGACCAGCTTCGCCGTTACCTCAGCGGCGAGCCGCTGATCAACGTGGTCAGCGAGGGTTACTGACCGCCGGCTCGTTGCGCCGGCAGGTTCCACAGCCTTTGCGGGGTTAGGTCTAGATTTCACTCGTGAGAGCAACCCCGTTCAACCAGAAGACGATCGCCGAGTTTCACGACAAGCAAGGGCGTGGAGTCGGGATGTGGGGCGACCACGTTCTGCTCATGACCGCCAGGGGAGCGAAGAGCGGCGAGGCGATCACCACCCCTCTCGTCTGCGGTCGCGACGGCGACCGCTACGTCATCGTTGCCTCGATGGGCGGGGCACCGAAGAACCCGACTTGGTTCGGCAACATAAGAGCCCACCCTGAGGTCGAAATCGAGGTGGCCACCGCTGGCGGCACCGAGCGGTTCAAGGCTCGTGCCCACGTGGTGGAAAGTCGCGACGAGCGCGACCGGCTGTTCGAGGAGATGTCCAAGATCTGGCCGTCGTTCAAGGACTACGAGAAACGAACCGAGCGCTTGATCCCCGTCGTCGTTCTCGACCCAATCCGCTGACCCGCGGTTGCCCAGGTCCTACCAGCGGCTGATGAACATTTTCTTGCGCGTGTAGAACTCGATTCCATCGGCGCCGTGGACGTGCAGGTCGCCGAAAAACGAGTCCTTCCAGCCTGAGAACGGGAAGAAGGCGAAGGGCTGAGCGATCGGCACGTTGACACCGACCATCCCGGCCTCGACGCGCTCGCGAAACTCGCGGGCCGCGCGGCCGCTCTTGGTGAACACCACCGCCATGTTGCCGAGCGTCATCGAGTTGGCGATCGAGATCGCGTCCTCCAACGAGGCCGCCCTGGCGACCGACATGACCGGCCCGAAAATCTCCTCGCGGCCGACCGTCATCGTCGGGACCACGCGATCGAGGATCGTCGGGCCGAGGAAAAAGCCTGGTCCAGCCATCGCCCCGCGCCCGTCGACGAGAACGTCCGCGCCCTCGCCTGCCCCCTGGTCGATATAGGACACGACCTTCGCCCTGTGCTCGAGGCGGATCAGCGGGCCCACGTCGACACCAGGCTGATCGCCCGGTCCGACCGTGAGCTTCTTCGTCGCTTCCGAGAGGGCGTCGAGCAGCTTCTCCGGATTCTTGCCGACTGCGACGGTGACGCTGCCGGCGAGGCAGCGTTCGCCCGCGTTGCCGAAGCTCGCGTTCAAGAGGTGAGGAATGACGTCGGACACGTCTGCGTCTGGCATGACCACCATGTGATTCTTCGCTCCGCCCAGCGCCTGCACGCGTTTGCCGTGCCGTGCCGCCTCCGCGTAAACGGAGCGCGCGACGGGCGCTGAGCCGACGAAGGAGATCGCGCGCACGACCGGATGGCGGAGCAGCGCCTCGACCGCCGCCTTCGCGCCGTGGACGAGGTTCAACACGCCTTCCGGAAAACCCGCCGCCAGGAAAAGCTCTGCGAGCATCACCGCGCCGAGCGGGGTGCGTTCGGAGGGCTTGAGCACGAATGTGTTCCCCGCCACGACCGCGAGCGGAAACATCCAGAGCGGGATCATCACCGGGAAGTTGAACGGCGGGATCCCGACGCACACCCCAACCGGGTATCGGTAGAGATCCTGGTCGACGCCGCTCGAGACGGACCGGAGGGTGCGGCCCTGGAGGAGCGTCGGGGCGCCGCACGCGAAATCTACGACGTCGATGCCGCGCCGCACCTCGCCGCGCGCCTCGTCGAGGGTTTTGCCGTGATGCCTCGTGACGATGGCGGCGAGCTCTTCGAAGTGCGCCTCGAGCTGTGCCTTGTAGGCGAACATGAGCCTTGCGCGCTCGAGCACCGGCGTCTGGGACCAGCCCTCGTAGGCGGCGGCCGCCGCCGTCACGGCGGCGTGGACCTCGGCCTCTCCCGACAGCGGGACCTGGTCGATGACCTCGCCGGTGGCGGGGTTGTAGACCGGCTGGGTTTCGGCTTCGCCGTCCAGCCAGCGGCCGCCGATCAGGTTACGTACCACCGTTGGAAACGGTAATCCGTTAGCGCGCTATGACGCTCTTTCCCTTCAGCTCGGCCACCTGGCCGTCGCCGTCCCACGCGCTCGTGAACTGGCTGTTGTAGAGGTCGTAGTAGAAGCCTTCGCGCTGCAGGAGCTCCGCGTGGCTCCCTTGCTCGACGATCCGCCCGCCGTCCATGACCACGATGAGGTCCGCGTTGCGGATGGTGGAGAGCCGGTGGGCGATCACAAAGCTCGTGCGGCCCTGCCGGAGCCGCGCCATCGCCGCCTGGATCAGAACCTCGGTCCTGGTGTCGACGCTGCTCGTCGCCTCGTCGAGGATGAGGATGCTCGGGTCGGCGAGAAACGCGCGGGCGATTGTGAGCAGCTGCCTCTGCCCCGACGAGAGGTCCGAAGCCTCGTCGTCCAGCACGGTGTCGTAGCCGTGTGGCAGCGTCCTGACAAAGCCGTCCACGTGCGCCGCCTGCGCCGCGGCGACGATCTCCTCCTCAGTGGCGCCTTCCTTTCCATAGGCGATGTTGTCGCGGATGGTGCCCGCGAACAGCCACGTGTCCTGCAGGACCATCCCGAAGGCCCGGCGCACGTCATCACGCGGCACGTCGCGCGTGTTGACACCGTCCAGGCGGATGACGCCGCCGTCGATGTCGTAGAAGCGCATCAGCAGGTTGACGATCGTGGTCTTGCCGGCTCCCGTCGGGCCGACAATCGCGATGGTCTGGCCGGGCCGCACCTCCAGGTCGAAACCGTCGATCAGCGGCTTGTCCGGCACGTACCGGAACGAGACCTGCTCGAGAGAGACGTGACCGGTCACGTCGCCGAGCCCTTCGCCACGATCCTGATCAGGGGACTCGTCCTCTGCGGCCAGGAGCTCGAACACCCTCTCGGCCGAGGCCAAGCCCGACTGGAGCAGGTTCATCTGAGCGGCGATCTGCGTGATCGGCATCGTGAACTGACGCGAGTACTGGATGAACGCCTGCACATCGCCGAGCGACATCGTTCCGGTCGCGACGCGGTAGCCGCCGATCACGGCGATGGCGACGTAGTTGAGGTTGGCCAAGAACTGCATCGCGGGCTGGATGATCCCCGACAGGAACTGGGCCCTGAAGCTCGCGTCGTAGAGGCGGCCGTTGTGGAGGTCGAAGACTTCCTGCGCCCTGCCGCGCTGACCGAACACCTGGACCAGGGCGTGGCCCGTGTGCATCTCCTCGACGTGGCCGTTCAGGCTGCCCGTCCACTTCCACTGCGCCGCAAACTGCTTTTGCGACCTCCGCGCGATCAAAACCGTGATCACGACCGACAGCGGCACCGTGAAGAGTGAGATCAGCGCCAGCAGCGGGCTGATCCAGAACATCATCCCCAGCACCCCGATCACCGTGAGCACCGACGTCAGGATCTGGCTCAGCCCCTGCTGCAGCGTCGTGGCCACGTTGTCGATGTCGTTGGTGACCCGGCTCAGGATGTCGCCGTGGGAGTGGCTGTCGAAGTACTTCAGCGGCAGTCTCGCGAGCTTGGTCTCTACGTCGCGGCGCATCCGGTAGACAGTCCGCTGCGCTACCCCGGCCAGGAGGTAGCCCTGAGCCCACGTGAAAACGGAGGACACGAGGTAGACGAAGACCGCCAGCATCAAGACCTGGCCCAGCTGCGTGAAGTCGATGCCTTTGCCTGGGGTCACGTCCATGCCCGAGAGCGTCTGTGCAAGCTGGCCCTGGCCGTGCTGGCGCAGCAGCTCGATGGCCTGGGCCTTCGTCAACCCGGCGGGGAGCGACTTGCCCACGACGCCGTTGAAGATGATGTTGGTGGCGTTGCCGATGATCTTCGGCCCGATCACCGCGAACGCGACGCTGGCCGCGCCGAGCACGGTGGCGATGGCGAGGAGAGTCCGCTCCGGCCGCAGGCGACCGAGGAGCTGGCGCAGCGTTCCGCGGACGTCCCTGGTCTTGCCCGCGGGTGGGCCGCCCATGCCCATCCAGCCCATCGGCCGGTTGCTGGAACCTGCGCCCGCCGGGCCCCTGCCGCCACCGCCTCCGCGATTGATCATGCGACCGCCGCCGCGCCGAGCTGCGAGTCGACGATCTCCCGATAAGGCTCGCTGGATTCCATCAACTCCGAGTGGGTGCCGATGCCCACGACGCGACCCTCGTCCAGCACGATGATGCGGTCCGCATGCATGATCGTGCTCACGCGCTGGGCGACGATCAAGACCATCGCCTCGGTGGTTTCCGAGCGAAGCGCGGCGCGAAGGCGCGAATCGGTGCCCGCGTCGAGGGCGGAGAAGCAGTCGTCGAAGAGATAGATCGAGGGCCGCTTGACGAGCGCGCGCGCGATCGCCAGGCGCTGGCGCTGGCCTCCGGAGACATTGGTGCCGCCCTGGTCGATCACGCCTTCCAGCCCACCCTCCATCGCGGTGACGAAGTCCTTGGCCTGGGCGACCTCGAGGGCGTGCCAGAGCTCCTCGTCAGTGGCGTCCTGGTTGCCGAATCTGAGGTTGCTCGCGACCGTGCCGCTGAACAGGAACGCGCGCTGAGGGACGAGCCCGATCACGCCCCACAGCCGCTCCAGCGACTGCCGGCGCACGTCAACCCCATCGACCAGCAGCCGCCCGGCGCTGACGTCGAAGAAACGTGGGATGAGGTTGAGCAACGTGGTCTTGCCTGAGCCGGTGCCACCGATGACGGCGACAGTCTCGCCTCGCCGTAGGTCGAAGCTCAGGTCTTGGAGGACCGGATGCTCCCCGCCGGGATAGCCGAAGCTCACGTTGTCGAACTCGACGTGGCCGGTCGAGCTGTCTGGCTCATCGGGATCGACCGGGTCCGCGATCGAAGGGGCCATGTCGATGACCTCGTTGATCCGCGCGGCGCTGGCTTCCGCCCGCGGCACGAGGATGACCATCGCGACTGCCATGAGCATCGAGAACAGGATCTGCATCACGTACATGAGGAAGGCCGTCACGTTGCCGATCGGCATCTGCCCGCTGTTCACGAGCTGGCCGCCGAACCAGAGCACGGCGACGGTGGTCAGGTTCATCACGGCCATCAACGCCGGGAACATGACGACGAAGATCCGGTTCACGCGCAGGGCCGTGGAGGTGAGGTCCTCGTTGGCAGATTCGAAACGCGCCTGCTCGAAAGGCGTGCGGCGGAATGCCCGGATGACGCGAACTCCCATGATCTGCTCGCGCAGGACCTGGTTGATGCGATCGATCTTGCCCTGCATGGAGCGGAACAGCGGGACGCCCAGCACGAACATGACGGCGACGAGCGCGACGATGATCGGCACGACCACGATCAGCAGCGCCGAGAGCGTCACGTTCTCGCGGAGGGCCATGATCACCCCGCCCACGGCCATGATCGGGGCCGCGACCAGCATCGTCAGCGCGATCTGCATGAAGAGCTGAACCTGCTGCACGTCGTTGGTGTTGCGCGTGATCAGCGACGCCGTGCCAAGACGGTTCATCTCTCTTGACGAGAAGCCCTGGACGCGTCCGAACACGGCGGCCCGCAGGTCCCGGCCGACGGCCATCGCCGCGAGCGAGGCCCAGTACACCGCGATGATCGCGATGATGCCGAGCACTACGGTGACTCCAAGCATGATCCCGCCGGTTCTCCAGATGTAAGGGACGTCGCCCTTGACGACGCCGTTGTTGATGATGTCGGCATTCAGGTTCGGCAGGTAGAGGTTGGCGATGGTCTGGATGAGCACCAAGACGACGACAATCGCGACGTGGCGCGTGTACGGCCGCAGGTAGGTGCGGAGCAGTCGAATCAGCATTGCGAGCAGCCTGCGCGCGACTTCACAGTCGTTTGACTATATCAAATGATTGACCACAGTCAAGTCATTTGCTACGATCCAATGAGGTCAAGATGAGGTCAAGAAGCACAGAGGCGTTCGATCGCGACGAGGTGCGCTCGATCATGATCGCCTTCGGCCGGCAGCGGGCGGCCTTTGCCGACGATACGGCCAGCTTCTTCATGGATTGCGAGGTGACGATGGCGCAGTTCCGCGCGCTCGTTACCATCCGCCGCTTCGGAAGACAGTCCGGTCGGGAGCTGGCCCGCAGGCTGCGCGTGACCCCAGGCACCCTCGTGCCTCTTGTCGACCGGCTGGAGGAGCAGGGGTACGTCCGCCGGGTTCCGGACCTGGCCGACCGCCGCACGACCTGGCTCGAGCTGACGCCCAAGGCGGACCGCCTGTTGGAACGCCTCTGGGGCCTGGGGGCTGCAAGGATCGCCGGCGCAGTCAGGCAGCTGGTCCCGAAAGACCGGGCTGAGCTCGTCCGGCTGCTCAACCAGGTCGCTGGCCACCTCGAATCCAAGGCGCCTCGCCCCGTGGAGCGTCCCGCCTCGGCCTGACCTCGGTCGCCCTTTAACCTTCCGTGAGTGACGGAGACTCAAGCCCCCGACCGTAAGGCGCTGTTTGGGATCGTGGCGGCAATCTTCGTCTCCGGCACGGGGGTCGGTTCCCTCCTCCCCGTCTTGCCTCTCTACCTGCACGAGCGCGGAGCGCCGTACTCCCTGGTCGGTGTGATCGTCGGCGCCTCACTCGTGGCGCAGGCCGTGGGTCAGTGGCCCGCCGGCCGCCTCGCAGCTCGATTCGGCGGGCGCCCCATGATGGTCGGCGGCCTCCTGCTGGCCTCGTTGAGCTCGATCGCGCTCATTCTGCCGGTGCCGGTGGGGTGGCTGATCGCGCTTCGCTTCACCCAGGGGCTGGGTTTCGCGGCCTCGCTGCCGGCCGAGCTCGCGGCGGTGGCCGACGTCGTTCCGCGGTCTTACCTCGGACGCGCCTACAGCTGGGTTTCGGGCGCGCAGCAAAGCGGTTTCATCGTCGGACCCGCGATCGGCGGTTTCCTCGCCGTCTTCGGCCGTTGGACGGTCTTCCTCGTCACCGGAGCAGCGCTCCTGGCGGCGGCGATCGTGGTCTGGCGGGCTGTGCCCTCGACGGCGAGACCTGCCGTCACCGCACCACTGCAGGCGCGCACCTTGCTTGGTCGTTCGCCGGTCGGCGCCGCCGTGCGTGCTGTCGTCACGCTTTCGATCGGCCTCGGTTTGCTGATCGGCATCTACGACGTGATCTGGAGCCTCTACATGCGCTCTCTCGGCGCGAGCGACCCGGTGATCGGCCTGTCCTTCACGTTGTATGCGCTGCCGGTGCTCATCGCAACGCCACTTGCAGGTTGGGGCTCAGACCGCTGGGACCGCCGGTGGCTCGCTTTCGGCTCGATCGTGCTCGGCTCGCTGATGGGCGTGGTCTACCCTGGGCTGAAGAACGTCCCGATCGTGATCGCGGTCGGCGCTTTCGAGGGCCTGCTGTGGGCTTTCACGGAGCCCGCCATGAACTCGTTCCTGATGCGGGCGGTGCAGGACCGCAGGGCTGAGGCCCAGGGCATCGTCGGCACCGCCTTGAGCTCCGGCATGGCGATCGGCGCATTCGTCGGTGGAAGCCTTTTCGCACTGGGTGTGGGCGTGCCCTTTTACGTGGCCGCCGCCGCCGGAGTCGTGTTCGCCCTCGCGGCGATACCGTCGTTGCGGGCAGCCTCGAGGGGAAACTAGTCCGCGACCTTCGCTAAGCCTGAAGTTTGAGGGTCAGAATCTTGAACGGCGTGAGCTCCAGCTCGATGACGCCGTCCCTCACCGCGACCTCGTCGCGCTCGCGTTCCAGGAGATCGCACAGATACGCTCGTGATGCGGGGAGCGTCGTCCGCAATCGCGCCATGCAGCTGCCACCCCACGCTTCATAGAGACGCACGATCACGTCGTCCGAGTCCTCGGCACACTTGATCGTCTCGACGATCACCTGCCGGGTGTCGACGTCGACGAGCGACCGGGACGAGCCGGCGGCCAGGTTTCCATGGGCCATCAGCAGCGGAGAGTTCAGGTCCTCCGCGGCCTCGATAACGCCCGCCTCTCGGAAATCGCCGGCGTGCGGCATCAGGGCGTAGGTGAGCTGGTGGTCGCCGAGGTCGGCAGTCGGGTCCGGATGCGTCGGCCCGCGCAAGAGAGAAAGCCGCATCACCGAGCCATGGATGTCGTAGCCGTGCTTGCAATCGTTCAGCAGCGCGACGCCGTAGTCGCCGTCGCCGAGGTCGGCCCAGCGCTGGGCGCACACCTCGAACATCGCTCTCGCCTGGCTCGTGTCCTCATGCGTCGGCCGCTTGAGGTGGCCGAACTGGATCTCGTACGTCGCCTCGCGCGAGCTCACCGTGACGGGAAAGGCGACCTTCAGCATCTTGTGCCTTTCCTGCCAGCTCACGAGGGTCTCGAAGCGAAGGACTCGCGACCCGGCATCAAGCGACATGATCTGCGTGAGAGACGATTCACCGAACCTGCGCCTGAACGCCAGCAGTCCACGAAGCCCGCCCCGCAGCTCGAGCCGGTCGATCTGCGTCACCTCGATGAACGACGTCCGGTAGTCGGGATCGAGGTCCCACGCATCCCACCGCGCGGGGTTGTCGTCATGCAGCTGAAGCAGATTCCCCGGTCCGCCCAGCGCCTCGCGATGCGCCTCCTTGTCCCAGATCGAGGTCAGGACCGCGCGGTCGTCCCATTCGACGCGGAGCAGCTCGTTCTCCATGCTGTGGTCGGTGACCGCGACCTCAGGTCCGCTGGGGCCCGCGGCGACAACCGCCCACCCGCACGGTGGAGCCTCGATGCGCGCGTTTTCGCCATCCAGGCTGACGACCTCAGCGCGCGGATGAGACGTCGAGTTGAACGCCACCAACGCTTCGCCCTCGCCCACAATCGCCGCCATCGCCACCTCAGCGATGTCAGCCGCCCGCTCCGTGACGTGCGCCAGGTCGCGCTCCGCCTCTTCGTAGACCCAGTCGATGCTCGAGCCCGGAAGGATGTCGTGAAACTGGTTGAGCAGCAGCTTCTCCCAAAGCACGCCGAGCTCGGGCGAAGGGTGCGCGGCGCCGGCCGCGACCGACCACATCTCCGCTTCGCGCAGGGCCTGCTGAGCAAGTCGGTTGAGCCGCTTCGTCCGGGACTGGCTCGTGTACGTGCCGCGGTGCAACTCGAAGTACAGCTCCCCCGCGACGGTCGTGAGGCCGCTAGCTTCGGACGAGGCCGCTTCGAAGAAATCCGCCGCGCGGCCGAGATCGACCTCGAGGCGGTGCGCCGACTCGATCATCTCCGCCTGCGGGCCGCCGCCTCCGTCACCCCAACCGAACAGGTACAGCGACCTGTTCGAGCTGTGGCCGTCCTTGAAGTTGCGGATGCTCCACTCGACGTCCTCGGGCAGAAAACTTCCGTTGTAGGTGTCGGCGGGTGGGAAGTGGGTGAAGATCCGCGTCCCGTCGATGCCCTCCCATAGAAAGGTGTGGTGCTCGGGCTTGTTGGTGTCGTTCCAGGAAAGCTTCTGTGTGAGGAAGAAATCGCAGCCGGCGTCCGCCATGAGCTGCGGCAGGTTGCCCGGGTAACCGAAGACGTCCGGCAGCCACAGGATCCTGGTTTCGTAGCCGAACTCGCGCATGAAGAAGCGCTTGCCGTGCAGCAGCTGGCGCACGAGCGACTCGCCCGAAGGCAGGTTGCAGTCGGCCTCCACCCACATCGCGCCGACCGGCTCCCACTGGCCGGCGGCCACCTTCTCCTTGATGCGCCGGTAGATGTCGGGGTACGACTCTTTCATCCACGCGTACTGCGCGGGCTGCGAAGCGGCGAACACAAAGTCGGGATATTCGTCCATTAGCGCGAGCTGCGTCGACCAGCTTCGGGCGACCTTTCGCTTGGCCTCGCGGACCGGCCATTCCCATGCAGTGTCGATGTGAGCGTGGCCGACGGCGGTGATGCGGTGCAAGGGGTCGAGTTTCACCTCACCAATCGATTCCTCGACCTCGTGAAGGGCCAGCTCAGCCTGGCGAAGGACGAACGCGGGCTCAGGAGAATCGCGCAGGGCGATCATCGAGGGCGCCGGGTCCGATCCCTGCTCGGTCGCTCGAGGGTTGGCCGCCGCCTCGAGATAGAAGTCGACCTCTGGACCTTCGATCGGCAGCCATCGGTGGTTTGGATCTACCCCGCGCCACGCGTTGCCGTCCTTCCAGGCAAGGGCCTCACAGGTGAACCCGGTTGGGCCGTCGAAGCCAAGGTCGAGCAAGGCCACGACTCGCTTGCCGGCCCAGCCGTCG
>Ga0209220_1000524_pt1 | contig 12493 bp, 9 predicted proteins | sample BlaSpr_A8_OM3_M3_FD_187984 | JGI IMG/M metagenome (GOLD analysis project Ga0209220, IMG submission 187984) | Forest soil microbial communities from Thunder Bay, Ontario, Canada - Black Spruce, Ontario site 2_A8_OM3_M3 (SPAdes) (version 2) | ecosystem: Environmental > Terrestrial > Soil > Boreal... | reverse complement strand
GGGATTTACATATATGCCTACCCGATCCAGCAGCTGCTCGCACACTTGCGGTTGGCGCCCAATGAGTGGGTCCTTTTTGTCGAGGCCACGGTGGCTTCCATCATCGTCGGCTATCTCTCATGGCACCTGGTGGAACAGCGGGCACTTGAATTCGCCAGACGAAGGCTGCGCCGTCGCGCGGCATCGGCGGTCAGCCGGCCCGAGCCGCTGGCGGCCGCCTGACGCGCGGGTCAATCCGTCAGGATAGGCGGGATGCACGTCGCGGTATTTGGCGCGGGAGCAATCGGCAGTCTGGTGGGAGCGCGCCTCCATGAATCGGGCGTCAGTGTCAGCCTGGTCGGGCGGAGGGCCCATATCGATGCCATTCAGGCGAACGGGCTACTGGTCAAGGGGCCGGATCAGTCTCGTCTGGTGCGGCTGCCGGCAGCGACGGTGCTCGCCGAACCGGCCGACATCATTCTGCTTACGGTCAAGTCCCAGGACGTCCAGGATGCCTGCCGCACCATCGCCCGCCTGGGCTCCGACGCCACGGTCGTCACGATGCAGAATGGCGTGCGGTCCGACCGCGAGGCGGCCGCAATCCTAGGGCGTGATCGGATTGTTGGGTGCGTCCTCAACATCAGCGCCACCTATCTCGAGCCTGGCGTCATCGAACAGAACACCCGGGAATTGCTGCAGCTCGGCGCGCCCTTTCCGGAGTCGGCGTCACGGGTCGACCCGGTGCTCGCTGTGCTGGGCCCGTCATTGAGGACAGAGCACGTGCCCGACATCGCACGCGCTCGCTGGACCAAACTGATGGCGAATCTGAACAACGCGATCATGGCGATCACGGGCCTGCCGATTGGAAGAGCGCTGCGCCACCCAGGGCTTACGCGGCTCTCCATTGCCACAATTCGCGAAGGCGTAAGGACGGCACAGCTTGGTGGGCTCGGGCTCGACCAGAGCCGCCGGGCGCGCACCTTCCGTCTGATGGCGACGCTTCCGATGTCGATGAGCTACCTCGTGTTCGCCGGAAGGCTGGCGGGTAACTTTCCGGCGGACAGCACGTACGGCCCGTCGACGCTTCAAAGCCTCCAGCGTGGATCGAGCAGCGAGCTTGATTACCTCAACGGCGAGATCGTGACGCTCGGTGAGCGGATCGGCCGTCCCACCCCCTACAACAGGGGCCTGCTCGAGGCGGGCCGCCAGGTCTTTGCAACGCACCAGCACCTGACGCCAAAGGAGCTGCTCAAGACGTTCAGGTTTTGACCGGCCCGCGCTGAGCAATAAACTGAAGCCTATGCCCCCTGTTCTGGACCTGTTTTCGCCTGCGGCACGAGCCTGGTTTTCGGGCGCCTTCCCGGCTCCAACCGAGGTCCAGGAGGGCGGCTGGCGCTCGGTCGCGGCCGGCCAGCACACGCTGATGTCGGCGCCCACCGGCAGTGGCAAGACGCTCGCGGCCTTCTTCTGGTGCATCGACCAGCTGGCGAGCGAGCCGGTGCCGGTAGAGGCCGAGCGATGCCGAGTGCTGTATGTGTCGCCGCTGAAAGCCCTCACCGTCGACATCGAGCGCAACCTGCAGGCGCCGTTACGTGGCATCGCGCTCGAGGCTGAGCGGATAGGTCTGAGGCAGTCCCCAATCACGGTCGCAATCCGAACCGGCGATACGCCGCCACGCGAGCGGCGCCAGATCGAACGGCACCCGCCGGACATCCTGATCACGACGCCCGAATCGCTCTTCCTGCTGCTGACGAGCGCAGCGCGCCAGATCCTGCCATCCATCCACTGGGTGATCGTGGACGAGATCCACTCGATGGCCGAGACCAAGCGCGGTGCTCACCTCGCGCTCAGCCTGGAGCGGCTCGCAGCGCTGACGAAGACCGAGCCGCAACGCATTGGTCTCTCGGCGACCCAGCGCCCGCTCAGCGAAACGGCGCGTTTCCTTGGCGGCACGAACCGCGAGGTCAGCATCATCGACGCCGGCCGGGTCAAGCAGCTGGACATCACGGTCGAGGTCCCGGTGGAAGACATGGCCGACCTGGAGCGCGGCACCGAAGTGTATAGCGGGCCGGCGGCGGTGATTGGAAATGGGGAGGAGGGCCCGCGGCGCAGCATCTGGCCGGCGATCCATCCGCGCATCCTCGAACTGGTCCGGCAGCATCGGTCGACCATCATCTTCGTCAACTCTCGGCGGTTGGCTGAGCGGCTGGCCGCGGCCATCAACGAGCTTGCCGGTGAAGCGTTGGTCCGAGCGCATCACGGCTCGATCGCCAAGGAACAGCGCCTTCTGATCGAGGATGCGCTCAAAGCAGGCCGGCTCCCGGGCCTGGTGGCCACCTCGAGCCTCGAGCTCGGCATCGACATGGGCGCCGTGGACCTCGTCATCCAGGTGGAGTCGCCAACGAGCGTGGCCAGCGGCATCCAGCGAATCGGACGGGCCGGGCACTCGGTCGGCGAGCCATCGAAGGGCACCATCTTCCCGAAGTACCGCGGCGATTTGCTCGAGACCGCCGTGGTGGTGGACCGCATGCTGCGCGGCGAGATCGAGACAACGCGCGTGCCGCGCAACCCGCTCGATGTCCTCGCCCAACAGATCGTGGCGATGACGGCCATGGAAGAGTGGAGCGTATCCGCGCTGTCCGAGCTGGTCCATCGCGCGTATCCCTTCAGCGACCTGGGCCCTCGCGCGCTCGAGTCGACGCTCGACATGCTGAGCGGCCGCTATCCGTCCGACGAGTTCGCCGAGTTGCGTCCTCGCATCGTCTGGGACCGATTGGAGGGGAAGATCCGCGGTCGCGCCGGTGCACAGCGGTTGGCGGTCGTCAGCGGAGGCACGATCCCCGACCGTGGTCTCTTTTCCGTCAACCTCCTGGACGATGGCAAGAAGGTCGGCGAGCTTGACGAGGAAATGGTGTACGAAATGCGGCCTGGCGAAGTGTTCGTCCTGGGCGCCACCAGCTGGCGCGTTGCCGACATCACTCCGTCGCAAGTCATGGTCACCCCTGCGCCAGGGGAGCCGGGGCGCATCGCGTTCTGGCACGGGGATGCGATGGGACGGCCGGTGGAGGTCGGACGGGCGATGGGGCAGGCGATGCGCGAGCTCACGGCGATGGAACCCGACGCGGCGATCGCCCGGCTGCAGGAGCGATCGCGCTTCGACGACCGGGCGGCCTCCAACCTGATGAACTATCTCTCCGATCAAGCCCAGGCCACCGGCACGGTGCCAACCGACCGGACGATCGTCATCGAGCGATTCCGCGACCAGCTCGGTGACTGGCGGTTGTCAGTGCTGACGCCATTCGGCGCCCGCGTGCACGCGCCATGGGCGCTCGCCGCCCGTGCCCGGATGCAGGAGCGCTTGGACCTCGAGATCCAGATGATTTACACCGACGACGGCTTCGCCCTGCGGCTGCCGGAGGCCGACCGCGCACCGGACATCGACGACCTGCTGCTCGATCCGGAAGAGGTGCGCGAGCTAGTGACCTCGCAGCTGCATGGGTCGGCCCTTTTCGCCTCGCGGTTCCGGGAAAACGCTGCCCGCGCGCTGTTGCTACCACGGCGCCGCCCGGGCGAGCGCACGCCGCTGTGGCAGCAACGCCAGCGCAGCCATGACCTGCTGCAGGTGGCCAGCAAGCACGCCGAGTTCCCAATCCTGATCGAGACCTACCGGGAGTGCCTGAGCGACGTCTTCGACATGGATGGCCTGCGCGACCTGATGACTGCCATTCGCGCCCGCCACGTGCGCACCGTCGTGGTCGATACGGAACGCGCCTCGCCCTTCGCGTCGACGCTGGTCTTCGACTACATCGGCCAGTACATGTACGACGGTGATGCGCCGCTGGCGGAGCGCCGGGCGCAGGCGCTGACGCTGGACAAGGAACTGCTCGCCGAGTTGCTCGGCACAGAGGAGCTTCGGGAGCTGCTCGATCCGCGGGCCATTGAGGCCCTCGAGCTGGAGCTGCAGGGTCTGCTCAAGGAACGATGGCCGCGCGACGCCGATGAGGCCGCCGACCTCTTGCGGCGACTCGGGGACCTGACGACCGCGGAGGCCGAAGCGCGCGGCGTCCGAGAAGAGTGGCTCGAGCAGCTGGAACGCGAACGCCGAGCCATTCGGGTGCGCATCGCCGATGAAGCGCGATGGATCGCCGCCGAAGACGCCGCGCGATATCGCGAGGCACTGGGCGTCACGCTGCCGATCGGTCTGCCCGAGACATTCCTGCAGCGCGTCGACGCGCCATTGACATCGATGCTGGTCCGCTGGGCCCGCACGCACGTGCCCTTCTTCAGCGCCGACCCCGCCGCCCGCTGGCGACTGCCTCTGCGCGAGGTCGAGCAGACGCTGCGACAACTCGCCGGGCGGGGCGATATTGTCGCCGGTGAGTTCCGCCCCGGCCAGGCAGGTCGCGAGTACTGCCATCCTGATGTGCTCAGGTCGCTGCGAAGGAAGTCGCTGGCGGCGCTCCGGCGCGAGGTCGAGCCGGTGCCGGTCGAAGCACTCGGTCGATTCCTTCCTGGGTGGCACGGCGTCGGCATCCAGGCCAGCGGATTGGACCGGCTGGCCGAAATTGTCTTCCAACTGCAGGGCTGCGCCATTCCAGCGTCGGTGCTCGAACGGGACGTGCTGGCGGTGCGGATGCGAGACTACCGGCCGCAGCTGCTCGACCAGCTGATCTCGATGGGCGACGTGGTCTGGGCCGGTCGTGGGTCGCTCGGCAGCTCCGACGGACGGGTCGCGCTGTATCTCCGATCCGATGCGCCGCGGCTGATTCGAGAGCCGGACGAACGGCCAACCGGGGAGATCCAGGAGCGCCTGCGCGAGCATCTACAGAATCGCGGCGCCTCGTTCTTCCGCGACCTCTATTACGCAACCGGCTCCGGTGACGAGGATGTCGTGCTCGATGCGCTCTGGGACATGGTGTGGGCCGGTGAGGTCACGAACGACACCTTCCTGCCGCTGCGAATGCTCGGCCCACGGGCTCGCCGCAACCCGCGACGGCCGGTGATGCGACTAGGGCCGCCGGCGGCTGCCGGCCGCTGGTCGCTCGTCTCGGATCTCCTGCATCCGGCGGTGTCGACAACGGAGCACCTTCATGCGATGGCAGGCGCGCTGTTGCAACGATACGGCGTCCTGACCCGCGAGGCGGCGCTGGGCGAAAACATCAACGGCGGCTTCGCCGCCCTCTATCCGATACTCCGCGCGATGGAAGAGGCGGGCAAGATCCGGCGGGGCTACTTCATCGATGGCCTGGGTGGGCTGCAGTTCGCGCTGCCAGGGGCCGTGGACCGGCTGCGCGGCGCACGCGACGAGGACCCGAAAGTCGTGGCACTTGCCGCGACCGACCCGGCGAGCCCGTACGGCACGACCATTCCGTGGCCCGAACACGAGTCGCGAATGGCGCGGGCGGCGGGCGCCTACGTCGTGCTCGACGGCGGCGACCTCCGGCTCTACCTGGAGCGCGGCGGACGGTCGTTGCTCACGGCCGGCGAGGTGCAACCCGCCCACCTGCAGGTGCTGGCCGCGGTCGCGGCGCGAGTGGACAAGCTCGAGATCCAGAGCGTCGACGGCGCGCCGATCAAGGGTTCATCGCTGGAGGCGATGCTGCGAGAAGCCGGGTTCGGCACCACGCCGAAGGGGGTCGTCCTCTGGCCAGAGCGGCGGCCCGTGCTTGCCTGAAGGCGACACGATCTGGCGAACCGCTGCCGCCCTACGGCGCCGCATCGGCGGCAAGGTGGTCAGTGACGCCCGTCCGGAATCGATCCGGCGACTGAAAGGCCGGCGGGTCGAGTCGGTCGAACCGAACGGCAAACACCTCGTGATGCAATTCGAGGGAGGGCTCGCGCTTCATTCGCACATGCGAATGACCGGCGCCTGGCACCTGTACCGAGTAGGCGAACGCTGGCGCCAGCCGGAGCGGCGCGCGACGGCGGTGCTGAGTTTCGATGACGTCGTGGCCGTCTGCTTTGCCGCGCCCGTCATGGAGCTGGTTCGCGACGCCCGGCAACCCGTGGCGCACCTGGGACCGGACATCCTGGTCGATCCTTTCGAGCTCGAGGAGGTCATCCGCCGCGCCCGCCGGTCCGAGGCACCCACCCTTGGAGAGCTGCTGCTGGAACAGCGGGTCTGCGCGGGCATCGGCAACATCTATAAGTGCGAATCGCTCTGGGGCCATCGCCTGGATCCGTGGATGCGCCCTTCCGAGCTGGACGACGATCGCCTTCGCCGGCTCTACGCGACGGCGCGCGAGCTAATGCGCCGCAACCTCGTGACGCCAATCGCCCGACAACGACATGCGGTCCACGGGAGGGGCGGACGACCATGTCCGCGCTGCGGAACCCCGATTCGGATCAAAGCCCAGGGGCACCAGGCCCGCCTCACATATTTCTGCCCGCGATGCCAGGGGCTAACGGCAACGTCACCGGCCGGCTCAGGCCGATTGGATGGACACGACAAATAGACGAGGAGGTGTGGACTGAAGGCGTTACTCAATTTCCTACACAAGCTTGAAGAGCACAAGATTCACTACGGCCTGCTGCATACCCGCGAACACACGATTATGGTGACGGTTACTGTTCCGGGGCAGCGGTGGGAAGTCGAGTTTTTTGAGGATGGAAGAGTCGACGTAGAGAAATTCCTAAGCGATGGAACAATCTCAGACGAGAGGGAGCTCCCGCGACTTTTTGACGAGTTTGGGGCCTAACCGGGCTGTTCGCACGTGAGACTAGCGCTATGTGAACCCGGCAGCAATTACGTGAATCGCTTCCGCTGGGTTGGGGCCGGCTTCGTTGGCAACATAAAGGGTGGATGGCGCGTAGCCCCGCGGAGAAACTAGAACTTTCCGTAAACGGGCACCGCGACCCCGGTGATCGCGGCGGCCGCATCGCTGCAGAGAAACGCGATGACGGCAGCGATCTCCGCCGGGGCCACGGCTTTCTGCATGACCTTCTCAGGCAGTGATTTCCGGTTCTCCGGCGTGTCGATGACGGCCGGAACCACGACGTTGACCCGAACTCCTGCGGACTTCAGCTCGGCGGCCAGCACCTCGGTCAGTTTGATGACGCCAGCCTTGGCAACGGCATAGGCGGCGGCCCCGGGGTCGGCGACGAGGGCCGAGCGGGAGGAAACGTTGACAATGCCCCCACCCGTCATGCGGCGGGCGGCGGCTCGGCAGGACCACCACGCCGTGCTGAGATTGAGGTCCATCATGGCCGTGAAGTCGTCGGGTGTGCTCTCCGCGACCTTGCCTCCACGATATCCGCCGGTGGCATTCACCACCCATCGCGGGACGCCGGCACGGTCGATCCGCTCCCACAGATCATCAACGTCCTGCCTCGAGGTGATGTCGGCCGTGTCACCAGTGACAACCCCCGGATATTTCACCGCCAGTTCCGAAACGCCGGAGCGGGAGCGAGCCACGGCGACGATGCGGTCGCCGCGCTTCGCGAACGCGTCGACGACGGCCGTTCCCAGCGCCCCGGTCGCTCCCAGGATCACGGTCAGATCCGCCATGGTCAGGCAGCGTCCTCCAACGCGTAGCGCAGAAAGAGATAGGAATCGGCACGACGGACGCTCAGCAGCCGACCGCCTTTGAAGGTCCGACCGAAACCTACTCCCCGGATGAGTCCGAACGACCGATCCTGTTGGCCGACGAGCTTGGGAGAGACGGTCAGGAAGAGCTCATCGACGCGATTGCGGGCGACCAACTGACCGAACAGATGCGGACCTCCTTCGGTGAGGATGGTCCGATAGCCCTCCACCTTCAACGTCGCGAAGATCTCATCGACGCCGATGCTATCTCCGTCGGACACGGCGCGGACTTCGCTAGCCTGCGGCAGGGCCTTTCGGAGCCGCGGGGCGGCGGCCATCGTGGTCAGGACCAGCGCACCGACCTGGAGTGCCCGTTGGGAAGGATCGAGATCCCCGCGCGCAGTGACGATCACGAGCCGCGGCGTTTTCTGTCGCTTGAGCGACTGACGCAGCGCCGCGAACGCCTCAGTTGCCGCCGGAAAGATGGACTCGGGCGTCCAGAGCGCTTTGCCACCTTCGGCGCGGACTGTACCGGCGCCGACCAATACCGCATCGGCGAAGGCACGCAACAGCCCCATCACGAAGCGGTCCATCTCATTGCGTCCGCTGATGATTCCCCCTGAGGCGGCGGTGCCGCCTTCAAGCGCGACGATACCGTCGATCGAGGTGACGAAGTTCGCATAGACGCTGCCATCGGGGATCGCCAGACCACCGTCGTAGATTCGGTCCAACGATGCCGGCAACTCACCGGCGGGCAAGTCATCGGCCTCGAAGAGGCGGTTGAGCCGATTCAGCTGAGATGCCCGCTTCCGCGAGAACGAGCGATGTTCAAGAACTCCTCTCGCAACTGCGGATTCGACTCGTAGTTCCCGCGCCAGAAGGTCGTCCGTGTCGTGGACTCGGACTCGCGAACGCCACGCATCTGGGTGCACAGGTGAGTCGCTTCGAGGTAGACGGCTACCCCGTGGGCCTGCAGGATGCGCGAGAGGGACTCGGTGACCTCGCGGCCGAGTCGCTCCTGAACAGTAAACCGCCGAGCGAAGAGCCGTACCAGCCGGGTGAGCTTGGAGATGCCGATGATGTTTTCGTGGGCGACGTAGCCCAGGTAGGCGTGGCCGAAGAAGGGAAAAGCGTGGTGTTCGCATAGCGAGTAAAAGGGGATCGGACCTTCGACCACCTGGCTGAGCTCACAGTCCGGCCCGCCGGCGCACTCCGTCGGAAATGCGGTCACCAGCTTGGGGTCGCCCTCATAGCCCTCGGTCGAATCGAACATCGCCCGCAGGTGGCGCAGGGGCGTCTTCTGGGTACCCGGGGTGTTGAGAGGCAGGCCCATCGCGGCGAGGATCTCCCTCATGTAACCCTCGAAGCGGAGCCAGTCGGCCTCGCTGATGCGCCGCGGACTGACGCGCTCCAGATCGCCACTTTCGACGTCATCGTCGCGCAAACCGCCAACGCTCGGTCCTGATTTCGCCATCAGTTCGGTTGCAGCGTGTCTTCCGACCGCCGGACCTCTATCTGTCCGTTCTGAATTCGGGTTTCGTAGCGAACCTGGCTGATGGTCGCGGGGCCGCCTCTGACCTGGCCGGTGCACACGTCGAATCTCGAGGCGTGCCACGGGCACTGCACCAGGTTCCCGTCCAGCTCGCCCTCGGAGAGCGGGCCACCGGCGTGTGAGCAGGTCTCGCTGATGGCACAGACGGTATTGCCTTTCTTGTAGAGGAGAATCGGGGTATCGCCGGCCATCGCCTTCACCAGCATGTTGTCGGTGAGCTGCCCTTCGAGCATCACCTTCGTGAACTTGGTGGGCACCTCCTGCCAGGCGTGGTGGTTGACACCGGTCCCGATTGAAAAAACTAGATCACCGCCGAGGAAGGCCGCGGTGATCACGATGCCGTAGCCAATCAGGGCAAGCACGATGGCCAGCCCCCGACTGCCATGGGTCACGCGGATGATCAGCGAGACCAGGTAGACAACGATCACGGCGGTGTTGAGCAATCCGTGTGCAATTCCGACGCGGCGCTCGCGACCGAAGGTGTCGCTCCAGTCCGTGTAGCCGGTAAGTGCCGACCCGAGAGCCCCAAGCAGGCCGACGAAAACGGCCAGGTCGGCCGCCGAGATCCAGCCGTGCGTCCCCTTGAAGAGATAGATGATGTCGAAGAGGACGGCAAGCGTCCATGCGCCAAGGGGGATATCGGTAATGACCGGGTGAAGGGGATGGCCCAGCCAGGTGCCGTTGAGAAGAGTCTTGACGTCTCGACCGGGTTTGCCGAGGAGTTTGTAGGCGCCCGCGACAACCTTCTGGAGCAAGTCCGCGACCGGCTCGAGCCAGCGCTGCCGGTCGATGAAACGGCTAACGATGTGATTGAGCATCGGCGTCTCCTATTCGAAATCTCAGGCCCGCCAAAATAGTATGGGCTTACAGGTCGAGCTCGAGCCAGCCGGACAGCCGCCGCCAGGCGCGGGCTGCTTCAGTCGAGTCGACGATACGAAAGCGGACAGTGTCGCCCGGACGAGCCTGGGCTAACAACGGCAGGTCCGCCGTGATGACGGTCGCGATCACCGGGTAGCCGCCGCTCGTCGGGTGATCGACATGCAGGGCGATCAATCCCCCTGATGGGGTGACCTGGATCGCGCCCGCCGTCATCGGCACCGTCAGGATCTCCCGGGACTGCAGGCGCAGGCCGGGGGTCTCCAGGCGCAAGCCCATACGGTCGATCTCGGGCGTGACGCGACAGGCGATCGCGCCGAGGCGCTCGAGTGCCTCACCGGCGAAGGCATCCGTCTGTGGCCCCGCGATAACCCGGACTTCCCAAGGACCGCGCACGGGCAGCCGATGCGATGGTGGCCATGGCTCAAACACTGGTTCGTGGCCGACCGCCTGATCGATGGGGAGTCGATCACCGGCTGCCAGGGGCCGCGCGAAGCCCCCGCCGAACGCCCCGAGCTGGCAGAAGGACCGGCTGCCGAGCACGGATGGAACGTTGATCCCACCCCGAACCGCGATATAGGTTCGTAGCCCCGGAGCAATGGTTCCCACGGCAAAGCTCGAGCCGCGGGCAACCCGGACAGCTCGCCAGTCGGCAGTCGAGGCGACCCGACCACCGGTGACGGCGATGACGCCATCGGCGTCGAAGCGGAGTGTGGGGCCAGTCGCCGTGCATTCGATCAGTGCGGCGTCCGGCCGATTCCCGACCAGATCGTTGGCGACGCGCGCCGCGAACCAGTCCGCGGCACCACCCGGCGGAATGCCGAACCGTTCGAGCCCTGGCCGGCCGCGATCCTGGATCGTCGTCCAGCGCCCGCCGTCGATGACCTCGATCACGGGACGGGGACGAAGCGCAGTCGGTCGCCGGGTTTGAAGCGCGCCGGCGAGTCGGCCGCCGGGTCGAAGAGTCGCAAGGCGGTTCGGCCGATCAGATTCCATCCGCCGGGACTCTCAACGGCATAGATCCCCGCCTGCCGGCCGGCGATCCCGATTGATCCCGCGGCGACTCGGAGGCGGGGTGATGCCAGCCGAGGCACTTTCAACTGATCGGGGAGCTCGCCGCAATAGGTGAAGCCCGGTGCGAACCCGATGCAATACACGAGGTACTCGCGACCGGCGTGCAGTTCGATCACGCCCGCCGGCGTCAAGTTCGTTTTGAGCGCGACCTCCGGCAGGTCGGGTCCGTCGTATCGGGTCGGGATGTCGACCACAGGCCCAGGCAGAATCGCAGCTTCGACTGTACCTTCCAACTGGCGGATGGTCTCTTCGAGGCGAGCCGCGTCAGTGACGTCGGCGTCGTAGTGGCAGAGCAGCGAGGCATATGCGGGCACCGTGCCGAGCAGTCCGCTCGGCCGGCGGTCCTGCAGAACTCGATCGAGCGCCAGCACCTGGCCGAGAAGCGCCGGGTCAATGATGGTGCCAATGGTGATCAGCAGCGCCCGATCGCCGGCCGGCGCGACCTGCCACATCCTGTGGACTCTACTGGTGTTGCGCGCTAGCCGGCCCTGCCATCACCTGGCGGCCAACCTGAAATCGTTGGAGACCGAACGCTGCGGCATAGAGGGCGCCCACAAGGATCAGCAACGCCCGGTAGCCCGTGACCAGCGACGCGTACTCGAGGACGCCGCCGACCATCGCACCCAGGAGGTTGGCACCGAACGCCACGTTCGACGCCGCGACGTCCCGGAAGCGCTTGGCGAAAACCAGGTTGGCCAGGAAAACCGGAACGAACGCGACTGCCGTTGCCACCAGGAACCGGGGCACGATGCTGAGCTGGAGCAGCAGATCTGGTTGAACGACCCATGCGACGGCGAGGGCCAGCAGCAAGGCGGCATAAAGGCGCCAGGGCGGACCGAGCTCGATCCGACGAGCCACCTCGATCGCAAGGTAGACGGCGACCAGGATTCCAAGGAAAACGAGTGAGTTGACGAACCAGGTCGTTCCAAAAAGCAGCGCAAACTGCACCACGTTCTTTGTCTCCAGCAGGAGGAACGCCGCGCCCATGCAGAACAGGTCGAGATAACGGCCCATCGGCCGCAACATGCCGGTGGTGACGCGTATCAGCAGCAGCGCCGACAGCAGGATCAGGGCGAGTGTCAGCAGGTAAAAGCCGGGAATCGTCCGGTCCTGGAGGTACAGAAACGGATAGTCATCGGTGGCGGGCGCTGGAATGGTCGCGGATATTTGATGCCATTCGGTGGGGCACTGCAGAACATTTGGACTGGAGCTGGCCATCAGCAGGGCGAGCCGTCCGAAATGGCCCGTCGAGTCGAGGCACGGCGTGCGCCCGTAAACCTGCCGAAGCGTGCCCGCGAGCCGGTCGATGAGCCAGTCTTGACGGTAGTAGTTGTACTCGCCGAACGCGCCGCCCGCTGTCAGGTGCGCGCGTGCCGCCTGCATCGCCTCGGTCGTAAAGAGGTAGCTCTCGAGCCGCAGCGACGACTGGCCGGCGACGAGCGTGAGTGAGTCCGGCAACGCGAAGAGGATCAGGTCGTATCGCCGGG
>Ga0209220_1000523_pt1 | contig 12494 bp, 10 predicted proteins | sample BlaSpr_A8_OM3_M3_FD_187984 | JGI IMG/M metagenome (GOLD analysis project Ga0209220, IMG submission 187984) | Forest soil microbial communities from Thunder Bay, Ontario, Canada - Black Spruce, Ontario site 2_A8_OM3_M3 (SPAdes) (version 2) | ecosystem: Environmental > Terrestrial > Soil > Boreal... | reverse complement strand
CGCGCATCTCATTGCGCGCTCGTGAGGATCGTTCGACGGCGGAGTACGCGGTGGCGGTTGGGAGTCTCTTGCATCGCACCGGTGCCCGGCACGTTACATTGGAGGCCTTGCTCTCCGCCACGCGCCACGCCGTCGCCCAGCGGGTTGGTCTCGGCGGCGACGTCCCCAGTGATCGCCTCAACGCCACCATCGAACAGCGCGCACCGGCGGCGGCTGCCGAGCTGGCCCGCGCCGAGCGCGAGCTCGACGGTGCCAGCGCGAGCGAGGTCGAGGTCCTCAAGATGGCCCGCCGGTTGCACGATCTCGCGTATCCGTCAATGAAGGAGTCCGCATGAAAGCCGCCGATTTTTACGCGCGTTTTCGCTCGGAAGCGTCCAAGGCAGTGGTCGGCCAGGACGAGGCGGTGCGCCTCTGCGCCATTGCCCTGATCGCGCAGGGCCATGTCCTGCTCGAGGGTGTGCCCGGCGTGGGGAAAACGCTGCTCGCCAAAACGATCGCCCGCCTGCTCTCGTTGGACTATGGTCGCGTGCAGTTCACGCCCGACTTGATGCCGTCTGACATCGTCGGGACGTCGGTCTACGACCTGCAGTCGCGGTCGTTCCGCATCCGCAAGGGACCAGTCTTCACCAACATCCTGCTGGCCGACGAGATCAACCGCGCACCGGCCAAAGTGCAGGCCGCGCTGCTGGAAGCGATGGAGGAGCACGGTGTCAGCCTCGAGGGTCAGCAAAATCCGCTGCCCGATCCCTTCATGGTGCTCGCCACGCAGAACCCGATCGAGTACGAAGGGACCTACCCATTGCCCGAAGCGCAGCAGGACCGCTTCCTGTTCAAGGCGTTCATGAATTACCCGACACCTGAGCAGGAGCTCGAGATGCTGCGGCGCTGGGATGCCGGGATCGAGCTGCGAGACCCGGTGCGAGCCGGCGTCACGCCCATCGTCGAGGCGGCAGCGATCGCGGAATGCCAGGCCGAAGCGCGAAAGGTCACGGTCGATGAGCGTCTACGCCGCTACATCATCGAGCTCGCCGTTGCCACCCGACAAGCAGCCGAGCTGGTGCTGGGGGCGAGCCCGCGAGCCGAAGTGCTCCTGCTGCTGGCGTCGAAGGCGGCCGCTGCGTTCGAGGGCCGCGACTACGTCACCCCCGACGACGTGAAAGGGTTGCTCCGGCCGACGTTTCGGCACCGGCTGCTGCTGCGACCCGAGGCCGAGGTCGGTGGTCAGACCGCCGACAGCCTGCTCGACGCGGTGATCGCCCGCGTCACGCCGCCGCGATAGGGCGCGGGCTGGCCGCATGACGCTGCTTCCGCAGCCGCGGCTGCTGGTCACGTTGCTCGCCGGGTCCATCCTCTTTCTGCTGCTCCTGCTGAGCCCGGTGTTCATCATCGCGCCGCTGCTCTACTACGCGGCGATGGCAGGCATCTTGATCGCGGAGGCGGGCCGCCTCCCGAGCAAGTCCGGCTTCATGGCGAGTCGCGTTTTGCCCCAGCCCTTGTCGCTGGGAGAGGTGCAGAGCGTGCAGCTCCTGGTCGCGCACGCCGGTGCGGCGGGCCTGCCGGCTGAGGTCGCCGACCACACGCCCGCCGACCTGCGTCCCGATCGCCGGATGCTGTCCGGGGTTTTCGACGGCGAGGGTCTACTGCACGTGGAGTACACCGTCGAACCGCCCCATCGGGGCGCCTACCGCTTCGGTCCGGTCGACCTCCGCTGCTGGCGGCCGGGTGGCTGGCTCATGCGGCAGGTGCGGATCAAGGCCGACGAGGCGGCCGCGGTCTATCCCGATGTCCTCGCCATCAAGCGTTACGAGCTGATGCTGCGTCGCGGGATGCGCATCATGGCCGGACTTCGTCGGGCTCGCCCTCCGGGCGCCACCACCGCGTTTGCCGGGCTGCGCGACTACCTGCCGGGGGATGAGGTGCGGCGCATCAACTGGAAGGCGACGGCGCGGCGCGATAGCCCGGTGGTGATGGAGGTCGAGGCCGAGCGCGGCCAGCAGGCGATCATCGCCATCGATTGCGGCCGGCTGATGACAGCGCCCGCGGGACTGTTGAGCAAGCTCGACCATGCGGTCAACGCGGCCCTGCTGCTTGCCTGGGTGGCGCAGAGCCAGGGCGACAAGGTTGGCATGCTGACCTTCAGCGATGGCGTGCGCCGTTTCGTGGCGCCGCAACGCGGGCCGGCCCAGGTCACGCAACTCAACCGAGTGCTATACGACGTCAAGCCCGAATACACCGAGCCCGATTTTGCGGAAGCCTTCTCGCACATCGCGCTTCGAGTCAGCCGACGCTCGCTGGTAATCGTACTCACCGACGTCCTCGATCCCGAGGCCTCGCGCGACCTCGTCGGCCACGCCATCCGCCTGAGTCACCGCCACCTCGTGATGGTGGTCGCCATGTCGGACCCGGAGGTGATGGCGGCCCGGAACGCGCCGATCGAACGGGTCTCGCGCGCCTACGAATGGGCGGCCGCCGAAGAGCTCCTCTCCGCCCGGCGAGCCAGCTTCGAGCAGCTTCGGCAGGGCGGTGTCCTGGGGCTCGACGTCGAGGCTGGCCAGCTCAGCCCTTCTCTGGTCGAACGCTACCTGGAGTTGAAGGAGCGCGCCCTCCTCTGAGTTGGTTGTAACGCCAGGGCCACTCGGTCGTTGTGCCGTGGGATTCCGAAAAGGGAGGACGCTCTGAAATCGAACGATCGGCCATGGTTCGAACCCCTCGTAGTGGAGCTGGAGGACAACGCCTTCGGTTTCGCCATGACGCTCGTGCATGACCGGGAGCAGGCGGAAGAGATCGTGCAGCAGGCCTTTGCGAATGTCTGGGCCGCGAAGAACACCCCCCAGGAGAGAAGCGAATTCAAACGCTGGCTCTATCGGGCCATCTTGAACCTCGCCCGCGACCAGGCCCGGCATCGCAAGCGCTGGTCGCTGCTCAGCTTCTGGGCGCCGCCGCCGCCGAACCCGTTCGACGAGGTGGAGCGCCGGGCCGATGATGCGGCCCTGGTTGACGCGCTGCGCCAGCTCGATCCGCGGGAGCGAGCGGCGGTGCACCTGCGTTACTTCGAAGACCGTTCGTTCGCTGAAACCGCAACGACCCTGGCCGTGAGCGAGAACCATGCGAGGGTGATCGTTCACCGGTCGCTGGCCAAGCTGCGGCGCAGGATGGCCTCTGCCGTCGCGGCGCGAGGAGTGGAGGCATGATCACCGAAGACCCCCAGCTCGAGACGCGCCTCCAACACTACGGATCCGTCCTTCGGGATGAGGCACGGGTCAGTCCGAACCTGCATGCGCGCATCATCGGGCGGCTCGATGGTCGTGCGCCCGTCCGTTCGCATCGGTTCATGGTCCAGCTGGCCGCGGCGGCCGCTATCGTGCTCGTGGCCGTTGGCGCGATGGGGGTCGTGCTGAAACTTCGCGCCAACGAGCTCGCCAAGTCGGCGCCCCACGTGACCTCCGTCTTTCCTGCGGATGGTGCCCGCGATGTGCCGCTGAAGGGCGAATTCCGCGTCGACTTCGCCACCCGCCCGACGATCGACCCGGCGTTGCGGGCCGAGCCGGCTGATGCCACGCTCCAACCTCTCGCATGGTCCGGAACGACCATGACCGTGAAATACGCTGGACTGCATCCCAGCGCGCGCTACCAATTGATCCTCTCCGCGGACTACCGCAGTCACCAGGGCGACAAAGGTCACTTTGAACAGCGCTGGAGCTTCACGGCGGAGGGACCCGCGCAGATTACGGCCTCCACACCGGCGGCTGGTGAGACAGGCATCGCCCGCAACGGCCAGCTGAGCATTCAGTTCGCCCACCGCCCGGCGGTCGATCCGGTGATTCGCTTCGAGCCGGCCGACGGCACCCTGCAGGCCGGGAAATGGACCGACAGCACCTGGGCCCTCAACTACACCGGACTCCAACCACTACGGTCGTACCGACTCCTGCTGGACCTGGACTTCGGCAACCTCGCCGCCAACTTCCATAAGGACTGGAGCTTCACCGCCGAACCCGGTGCGCCGCCGAAGAACATTCCCCTGATCTGGTACGCGACATCGAACCCGCTCTCGAACCGTCCACCAGACCCCAACCCGGTGTACCGGCTGCTGGCCCTGGATTGGAACGGGACGCTGGTTGGCAGCCTCTACAACACGAGTGGGGCCCTTCAGGCACCCGATGGAACGCGTCTCTTTATCGGCACCGAGTATGCCGATCAGGCCGGAACGCTCCTGGGCCCGGCGCTTGGCCTCAAGGGTGGCCCGGGCTCGTTTGCCGACGACAGCCGGCACGTCTGCGCTATGCGTAATGCCACCGGCGGCGATTTCGGGGGAGATGGGGAGCCGAGCTGGCTCTTTACGGGACCCATCGGCGGGTCGCTGCATCGCGTTGCCCAGGTCGGCCAGGTCGGTGGGCAATCGGGCCCGCGAATCGTTGCTTGCAGCTATCAGAACGATCGCGCTGTGGTCGTGGAGGACGTCATCATGTGGACTTCGGAGGTTCGAGTCATCCGGCTGTCGACCGGGACGGTGATCTATCAGCGCCAGTACCCCAGCAGCACCGTTGCCTCCTCGGTCGTGGCGTCGCACGATGGGCGATACCTCGCGGAACAGACGCTGTCGCCCGATGCCCAGGGCCTTCAGGTTTACGGCGATACGCTCATTCGGCGCACCTCAGACGGCACGGTGGTCGCGCGGCTCGCCGGCGGCCAGGCCGTGGTCGCGTTCTCCTGGGACGGCTCACGAGTGATTACGATGCCCGCCCACGGCGCTGTCGGCAACCGCGAAGTGCGCCTCGTCGACTGGCAGCGTGGGCAGATTCTCTGGCGCCTCGCCGAGCCGGCCGGCGTCGCCCCAGACCAGGCCTATGTGCTTGCCATAGGCAGACCCGGCGGCACGGACTTCATGGTCGCGGTAGCCGCGGATGGGACCGGACAGGCGCCCGTCGATCAGCTCTGGCTGGTCCATGCCGACGGCGCGGCGACGTCGGTCGCGAAAGGCCCCATTTTCCCTGGGTTCTCTGGGTTCTAGGGTGATGTAACTTTATAGCGCCTCTGCCCGTTTCTCTGACCGAGGCCAGCGTGAAAACTCTCGAACGAAATCGAATCGACCAGCTGGTTCGCGAGCTCGAAACGGACGCCTACCGACGGGCTGTCGCGCTTGCGTCGGAACCGGCCGAGGCGGAGCGGATTCTCCTCAAGGCATTCGCCGGCATGGCCACGTCGCTCGGCAGCACCCCCCAGACCGTGGAGTTGAAGGAACGGTTGCATGGCCGCATCCGCCAACTGGGTTCTCGAGGTCGGGGCTCGCTGGTGCAAAGTGATGACCGCGTCGCTCAAGCAGTCGTGGTGAGCGCGAGCCTCCACACTCGAATCGTCGACCTCCTTGAGGAGGAACAGGCGGTCGAGCCGGTCGGACGGCGTCGTGCGGTGCTCCTTACCCTCGGCGGTGTCGTCCTCGCCGGGGCGCTCGCTGCCTTTATCTGGGTGCGTGCCGATGCCCTTGCTGCCGCGCAGCCGACCATAGCGGACGTGAACCCGCCGTCGGGAGCGAAAGAGGTGCCGCTCAGGGGAGACTTCAAGATCGCGTTCGGCAGGCATCCGGTTGGAACACCGACGTTGCGACTCGAGCCGGCCGATGGCGTGCTGGAGTCGCCGCGCTGGGAGGGGAGCACGTTGGTCGTCGCCTATTCCGGCCTCCGCCTCGCGACCCGATACCAGGTCGTCCTCGGGGCCGACTACCGCAGCCGCTTCAAAGACACAGGTCATCTGGTGAAGCGCTGGAGTTTCAGTGCCGAGGGGTATCCGGTCCTCGTCAAGTTCGCGCCCACCGATGGGCAGGCCGTTGTCACGCGAACCGGAGCAATGACGATCGACTTCAACCACCGTCCGGCCGTCGAGCCCCAGGTGCATATTGTGCCGGCTGACGCCTCCCTGCTTCCGGGGCAATGGATCGGAAGCACCTGGACCGTCGGCTACGCGGGCCTCAAGCCGCTCACGAGCTACCAGGTCACCGCCGTGGTCGACTACGGCGTGAGTGCGGCCAACATCAGGCGCCAATGGGCGTTCACCACAGAGCCCGGGGCGCCTCCAGATGGGATGCCGGTTATCTGGTACTCGGCGGTTTCACCTTATGGCGGTGCGGCCTCTGAGGCGCGGCTCGTAGCGATCGACTGGACCGGGACGATGGTCGGCACCGTGTATCAGACCCCCGCCGTTCTGCAGTCGCCGGACGGGACGATCCTTGCCAACCGGGACGGCATGTACTTCGATCGCACCGGGGCGACGCTCAGGGCCGCATCAACCACGGTGTACTACACCTCCGCCCTGGCAGACGACAATCGGAGCCTGTGCGAGATCCGGCCCTCTGGCTCCAGCGTGGGAGAACAATGGGTCTTCATCGGCCGCCCCGGTGGCCTAGCGCGTCGGGTCGCGCAGGCCGGCGTGATAGGCGGTCGCTCGAGCATTGCGATCCTGGCGTGCAGCCCCGTGAACGATCGAGTGGTCCTCGGCGACCTCGGGATGACGGGACTGACGAGTGTTCGCGTCATCGCCATTTCGAGCGGCCGCGTCCTCTACCAACGCGCTTACCCGGCGCAATCCACGAGCGTGATCAGCTCACACGACGGCAAGTACCTGGCGGAGCAAGCCACGAACTACGACGGGCAGGGTCAGCCCGTGGTTGGGGTGACGCTGATCCGGCGAACGGTCGATGGTCAGGTCGTGGGTCAAGTTGGCAAGCAACGCGTCCTGCGCTTCTCCTGGGACGACATGCGGGTGGTCACCGGGCCGTTCTTCGCGGGGACCGGCGAAGATCTGGCGCTCATCGAATGGCAGACAGGCAAGACCCTCTGGCGCCAAGCAACCAGTTCCGGCGCCAACAGCGGCGGAGGGGTGTTTGCGATGGCGCAGCCGAGCGGGCCGAAGATCGCGATTGCCCTGGGGACTCATGCCGGAAGCGGCGACGTGGATCAGCTCTGGCTGGTCGACGCCCAGGGACATGCGACGCAGGTGATCAACGAGGTGTTCTACCCGGCGATCAACTCGCCCTTCTGAGCGCGGCGGCCGGTGAGCAGCAGGTACGAGTAGAGCAGCACTCCAGTCGTCAAGCCGACCGCGACCTTGACGCCGGTGGGCGCATCCGAGGGGCTCAAATTACCTTCGATAATGCCGGCGACGATCAGCAGCGGGGCCAGCCCGGCAAGAATGACGAGGGCTTTGCCCGCCGCGAGGACGAGCGCGTCACGACGACGGTAGGCGCCGGGTAGCAGGACCGCCCAGCCCATCATCAGGCCACAGGCGCCGGCCGCCACCACCACCGAGAGCTCGAGCACGCCGTGGCCGACGACGAAATCGAGCAGGCCGGGCGCGATCCCATAGGCGTTGGTGAGGCCGAGCAGACCGCCCAGCTGGATCCCGTTTGTCATCAGCAAGTAGATGGTGGGCAGGCCGAGCAGGGCGCCGAAGGCGAAGGCGAGGATCGAGACGTTGATGTTGTTCGTCATGATCACGCCCGACATCAGCGGCCGCTTGTCCACTGGGATGGTGGTCCAGAGGTGATGGCTACGCACCAGTTGCACCAGCTCGGCGGGCACGAGGGCGTAGGCCAGCTTCGGATCGAGCGTGATGGCGACGAAAGCGACCAGCGCCGGTCCGAAGAGGAGCAGTGCGGAGGCGATCAGGAAGGGAGCAGCCGCCCGATAGGTCTGTGGCAGCGTGCGTTTGTAGAAGATGGCGATGCGCTCGCCCAGGTTGCCGCCCTGGCGGTAGACGGCGGCGTGGCCCCGGGCGACCAGGCCGTTGAGGTAGCTCGCCACGGGCTCGGTCGGCCAGTCGCGCTTGGCGCGGGCGAAGTCCGCGGTGGCCCGGCGATAGAGGGCGGCCAGCGACAGCACTTCCGTCGCGCGCAGCCCGCCCGCCCGGCTGGTTCCCGCGCGCGTCAGGAGTTTTTCCAGGCGGTCCCACTCCGGTCGCCGTCGGCTGACGAATTCATCCGCGCGCACCTATTCATGATGACGGACGCCGCGCTGAAATCTCCCTCCCCCCTTTGCTGGGCGGGCCCGGGTGGGGTTCTTGTCGCAGGACTGCGACGCCCCCTCCCAAAATCGGCGGGTAGAGTGAGAGCGTGCACCCGCCCGACGCGTCAGACGATCTCGTCATCTCCACGCCGGAGCGGGTGGCGTTCCAGTACGAGATTGCCGGGATTGGCAGCCGCTTCCTGGCGCAGATCCTCGATTCGCTTGTCATCACGGTCGTCCTGATCGCGATCACCATCCTCGCCACCTCGCTGGGCGGCGTCTTCAGCTCTGGTGAGCTGGCGCTCCTGATCGAGATCATCCTCGGCTTCATCCTGGTGGCCGGCTACTTCTTGGTCAGTGAGGCCGCCTGGAACGGGCAAACCCTCGGCAAGCGCGCGACCCGGCTGCGTGTCGTCGGCGATCACGGCGAGCCGCTAACTCTCGGGCAGGCTGCGATTCGCAACCTGGTGCGGATCGTCGACTTCCTTCCGATCTTCTATGCCATCGGCATGTTGACGCTGTTCATCAACGGCCGCGGCAAGCGGCTGGGAGACTTCGCGGCCGGCACCCTGGTGGTGCGTGATCGCGAGCGGGTCAGCCTGTACGACCTGTCGAGTGCGCCGGCCAATACGGTCGCGGAGCCGCAAGCTGCGCCATCGATTTGGGCAACGCCTTCAGCCACGCCGGCGACATCCGCCGCGCCGACTGGCGAGCTGCCGGCACTGGACCCCGGACTCCGGCGGCTGGTGGTCGCCTACGCCGCCCGTCGTGAGGCGCTTCCGGTGGCGCGCCGCGAGGCGCTCGCGCAAAGCGCGGAAGCCGCCTTGCGAGTGGCGCTGCCGGAGCTTGTGGCCACCGCCGGCCCGCTTGCCGCGCTCGATCGGCTTGCCGAGCGTGAGGGGATCTCGCCCCATCGGCCAATGCATCACGGCGCCTCCAGTTCGATGACCTGGGGCATGACCACCCTGTTCTTTTTCTGGATGCCGCTGATCGCGATCCCAACCGGGATCCTGGCGATCGTCTTCGGCAACGGTGCGGTTCGCGAAATTCGCTCGGCGCCGAGCCGCTATCAGGGTGATGATCGGGCGAAGACCGGCCGGCTGCTTGGCATCATCGGGCTGGCGATCTCTTCGATCCTGCTGGTGCTGTTCCTCATCGCGTTCGTCTTCCGGAGCGGTTAGAGTCGCTGTCGGCCGGCGATCCCCGTTTCGAGTGGGTGCCACCACTCGACGCGGGACTCGCCGAGCTTCCAGCAGAGGAAGACGGTCTCGCCCTCACGCTTGTGGAGGAAGTCGATCAATCCGATGCTTGGATCGCGAAGCGTAATGCCCCACTCCTCGAGCTGCCGGAGGTCCGAGTCGAGCGTTTTCGTCAGGGCCGATAGATGGCGCCCCGGCAAACCGCCGCCGTTCTGGGCCGCCTTCTCACGCACCATGGCGACCGTCTTGTCCTTCGCCAGCTCCTCCTGCGTTTTCCGGATGCGTTCGAGCACGGTCTTGAGTTTGGGGATCAGCGCGTTGGCCTCGTCCACGCTGTAGAACTTTTCCGGCACGCCCGAACCTCAGGCGGCGGAGATGGGAGCCATCGCGCGTAGCCGGGCGACCATGGCGGGCAGCCGGTCCAGCACGAGGTCGATGTCGGCATCGGTGTTGCCCTTTCCCACTGAGAGGCGAAGGCTGCCGAGCGCGCGCTCCCGCGGGTAGCCGAGTGCCAGGATGACATGGCTCGCTTCCAGTGAGCCCGAGGTGCACGCCGAGCCCGATGACGCGGCGATGCCTTCCATATCGAGCTGCAGCAGCAGCGACTCGCCTTCCACCCCCGCAAACAAGAAGCTGGCGTGGTGCGGTAGGCGCTGTTGCGGATGCCCGGTGAGTTCTGCGCCGGGGATCCGGTCGAGGACGCCTTCGATCAAGCGATCGCGGAGAGCGACGAGATGCGCCGTGTTCTTGGCCAGGTCCCGGCTTGCAATGCCGATGGCTTTGGCGAGCCCGACGATGCCCGCGACGTTCTCGGTCCCGGCTCGACGATTGCGCTCGTGCCCGCCCCCGTGCAGCTGCGGCTCCAGCCGAACGCCGGAGCGCACGACCAGGCAGCCCACGCCCTTCGGACCATGGAGCTTGTGGGCGGACATCGAGAGGAGGTCGACGCCCAGCTCATCGACGCGCACTGGGATCTTTCCTGTCGACTGCACGGCGTCGGTGTGGAAGTAGGCGTCACTGTGCTCGCGGGTCACGGCGACGAGTTCGCGGATTGGCTCGATTGTCCCGACCTCATTGTTCGCATGCATGATGCTCACCAGGATGGTGTCCGGCCGCAACGCCTCGCTCAGTGCACTCGGATCGACCAGGCCGAAACGGTCGACGCGCAGCCGTGTCACCTCAAAACCGTCGCGCTCCAGTGCCTCGGCGGAGCGAAGCACGGCATCGTGCTCGATGGTCGAGGTGATGACGTGCCGGCCGCGATCTGCATTTCGCTCGGCGATCCCGCGAAAGGCGAAGTTGTCGCCTTCGGTACCACCCGAGGTGAAGATCACCTCCTTGGCGACCACCCCGTAGAAGGCCGCCACCTCATCCCGCGCCTGGTCGATCGCCTGCCGCGCGCGCTGGCCCAGGCCGTAGACGCTGGAGGCGTTACCGAACTCCTCGGTGAGATAGGGCATCATCGCCTGCAGGACCTCGGGGTCGAGCGGCGTCGTTGCCGAGTGGTCGAGATACACCATCGGCACCAATCTTAGAAGTCTGTCAGGAGGACGGTGACTGCTGGCGATACGGACGCCAGCGGACGAGCTCCCTGATCGGGCCGTTGAAGGCCTTCATGTACTCGTGGACGTCGAGCATCTCGTCGCTGCTGATTGGCCCTTCTTCGGCCGCCTTGGGCAAACCGTCCGGATGCTTAGCTTTCTTGAGCAGGAGCACCGCCACGAAGCTGACGCCGCAGTTGGCGCAGGTGACTTCAACCGTGCAATGGCCGTCGGCCTCGTTGAGCAGCTTCACCTGGCAGTCGGCGAGCGCCTGGGAGCAGGCGAGACATTTGTAGTACTTGGCCCGCTCCTTGATCAGCGCGATCAGGTTCACTGGTTTTCACTATAGACGGCGATCGAGCGGGGGCCAAGCCGCCGATTCTGGGATCACCCGCCGAGGCGGTAGATCCGGATGTACGGGCCGGGCCGGACCCAGCCGCCGTAGCCGGCGAGCGGGACATAGTAGGTATCGATGGGGTCGAACACGCTCTGCGGACAGCCGGTCGTCGGCGAAAAGCTCGCCAGCGGCGGTCCCTGCGCCCGCAGCATCCGCTCGAGCGGGCTGTCCACCCGGCAGCCGGTGCCTGGCGTTTCGTAACCGACGACCACGTACGTAATCCCTTCGTTGCGCAGGCTGTCGAGCGAGGTCAGCCGGAGGTCGTCGCGCGTCAGTTCGTGGATGGTGTACTGCGTCTCGAGCCGGCTGTCGAGGAAGGACGCCACGTAGAGATCGGTCGCACCGTGGCTGTGTTCTCCGCTATCGATCATCGCCTGGTCGTGGGCCGGCCCGGCCATGTACGGCACGGCCGCCCGGATGCCGGCGGGCACGTGCTGCGCCAGCCAGTCGAAGGCCAGCGTGCGCGTGTCCGTCTGCTGGATCAGGAGGTCGTAGCGAACGTCGTGGACCAGCGGTGCGACCCCGATCAGCACGAGGGCCGCGGCGAGCGCGAGCCGCCGAGTTTGTCCGCGCGCCGTCCGATCGACCAGTACCGCCATGGCGCGACCGCCGAGCAGGAGCAGGAGCGGGATCATCGGGTCGGCGTAGCGGAAGAACACTGAACGGCCGGCGCCGATCAACAGGATGTAGACGGCCAGGAAGGTCAGGATGATGACGTCGGCCGGGTGCCGGCGCCAGGCCGCATATGCCACGCCAACGATGCCCAGCAGCACCAGCACGGGATCCATGCCCGACCACAGCGCGAGGCTCAACTGCACCCAGCCGATCGCCGGCGCGGACGCCGTGCCGAGGTGCTGAAAGATATAGCCGATGCCATGCTGCGTCATGCCGGGGTCGAGCACCAGGAATGGCGACGTGAGCACCAGGGTTGCAACGCCGATGCCGGCAATCAGCGCCAACCGCGCCAGGATGCGCGAGACCTGCGTGCGCTCGGCGCGGGCCCGCAGGGTTTGGGCGGCGGCGATCCCGGCGAATACGAGGGCGCCGTTGTATTTCAGGCTGGCGGCGATGCCAAGGCTGATCCCGTTGAGCAGCAGGGGCCGCGCGCCCCGGGACTGGATGGTGCGATAGGCGATGTAGAGCGTGGCCACACAGGCCAGGGTCAGCGGGATGTCGAGCGTCGCGAAGTGGCTGTCGCGGACGTGGAGGAAGGCGACCGCCAGCGCTGAGGCTCCGAAGAATCCGGCCAGCCAGCCATACGCGCGGCGGCCAAATTCGAAGACGAGTAAGACGGTCAGGCTGCCGAGCAGCGCGTCGAGCACCCGGATCCACAGATACCCCGACGCCTGGTCCTGGACAAGCC
>Ga0209220_1000522_pt1 | contig 12496 bp, 12 predicted proteins | sample BlaSpr_A8_OM3_M3_FD_187984 | JGI IMG/M metagenome (GOLD analysis project Ga0209220, IMG submission 187984) | Forest soil microbial communities from Thunder Bay, Ontario, Canada - Black Spruce, Ontario site 2_A8_OM3_M3 (SPAdes) (version 2) | ecosystem: Environmental > Terrestrial > Soil > Boreal... | reverse complement strand
TCGCGCCGAAGGCGAGACCGACAAGGGCTTCCGGATCCTTGAAGACGTAGTAGGCGGCCGCAACGCCGAGCAGGCCAAGGCCGACGACCATGAAGCCCGTCACAGAACCGCCACGGAACGCCACCTGCAGGGCCTTGTCGAGGCCGCCCTGCGCCGCTTCGGCGGTGCGAAGGTTGGAACGGACCGCGATGTTCATGCCCACGTAACCGGCCGCCGCGGAGAGGACGGCGCCCACGACGTAGAGCGCAGCGGTCTTCCAGTTGATAGCCACCCCGATCACGAGCGCGATGACGACGCCGATGATCGCAATGACCGTGTACTGCCGGTTCAGGTAGGCCGAGGCGCCCTCCTGGATGGCGGCGGCAATCTCGCGCATGCGCGCATTGCCGGGCGGCATACGTAGGACAAGCGCGATGAGGATGACGGCGAAAATGACGGCGGCGACGCCCCCCGCCACCGCGAACAAGACTGTATTGGGATCCATCTAGCTGACGACGACCTCCACTGGCACACTTCCTCTTTGCGGACGGGGTCTCAACACCGCGGGCGCCGGCCAGCGTGATCCGAAAGCTCTGGTCGCGGAGCGATAGGTTATACGAACTACGTGATGTCGAAGCGGTCGAGGCCGCCCGTCGCGTTCGACCATTTGACCTCGACCGCGGTGACCCGCGCCATGCGTGGCCCCTCTCGCGCGGCACGCTCCAGCTGCTCGAGCTCGCGCCGACGACCCTCCGCGACAAACTCGACAGCGCCGTCGTCCCGGTTCGTCACCCAGCCCTTGAGCCCGAGACCCTCTGCACGCCGGATGAGGAAATAGCGGAAGCCAACACCCTGGACATCGCCTTTGATCACGCCGTGAAGGCGCTCTGACTCCACCCATCGAGTATCGTCCCCTCTCCCCACCGGTAGCGGGGGGGGCCGGGCTTAAGCTTGGAGCGCATGCCGGCATCCAGCATCGTCGCGATCGGAGACGAGCTGGTCGGCGGCTTCACCCTCGATACCAACTCGTTCTGGCTCTCAGAACGCCTTCGTATCCTTGGCTATCCGGTCAAGCGGATTACTGCCATTCGCGACCGCCCTCCCGAGATCGTTGAACAGGTGCGCCGAGAGCTCGCGGACGCCGAGGCGACCCACATCTTCTGTTGCGGCGGCTTAGGGCCGACGCCTGACGACAGGACGTTTGCCTCGCTGGCGGAGGCGCTCGGGCGTCAGCTCGTCGTCTGGGGGGAGACGCGCGAGCGGATTGAGCGCAGGGTTCGCCGAATGCACGAGGCGGGACTGCTGGATTCGCCGGACGTGACCGAGGGCAACCTACGGATGGCACGGATTCCTGCCGAGCCGGCCCGGGTGTTCAAGAACCGGCGTGGCATGGCGCCAGGGGTCGTATACGAGACGAACGGCAAGCGTCTTTTCGTGCTGCCCGGCGTGCCGCTCGAGCTGAAGAGCATCTTCACGGAGGAGCTCGAGCCGGAGTTCCTCTCCGCCGGGTCTGCGGCAACCGTGCGCGAGGTGCGCTTCGCGTTTGCCGTCGAGGCGAGGTTCTATCCCCTGATGCGCGAGCTGGAGGAGGCGTTCCCCGACGTGTCGGTCGGCTCCTATCCGAATTTCGAGACCAAGGAGCTCGTGATCCGCTGCGTCGGCACCGACCCGAAGCGAGTCGAGGAGGTGGCCGCGGTCGTGCGGCGTCGCACGGCACAGCTCGGCATGACCGGGGAGAGCCGCTAAGGCTTAGGAGGCAAGTGCTGGTGCCGTCGGGCCCAGCCTAGCTTCAGCCGCGCAGCCTGCGTTCGAGGAGGGCTCGTTCCGCCGGGTTCTGGCATAGGTCCAGGGCTCGCCGGCGCGCCTCGCGCGCAAGGACCGGCTCGCCAATGCTGTCCAGCAGCTCGGCACGGCTCGAGTGGAAGAGGTGGTAGCCGCTCAGCGCCAGGGCAAGGTCGTTCAGCTCGCCGAGTGCCACCTCCGGACCCGCAAAGTGGCTTAGGGCAACGGCTCGATTGAGGCGCACGACGGGGCTGTCGGAAATCCTGAGCAATGCGTCGTACAGGACCACAATCTGGTGCCAGTCGGTGTCGTCCCACGACTCGGCGTCCGAATGTGTGGCAGCGATGGCCGCCTGCAGCTGATAAGGACCTGGCGCCTTCATCGCCCCGGCACGATCGAGCGTTTCAATACCCTCGGTGATGCGAGCCCTATCCCACAAGCTCCGGTCCTGGTCGCGCATGAGAACCATCTCTCCCGCTGCGTCGAACCGGGCGGCGGACCTCGCCAGGTTCAAATTCATCATCGCCAGCAGCCCGAGCACCTCCGGTTGGTCAGGCATCAAGGCAGCCACCAAACCCGTGAGCCACGCCGCGTCCTCCGCGAGGTCCCGGCGCGTTGCAAGCACGGCGCCTCGGCTCAGGTAGCCCTCGTTGAACATCAGGTACAACACAGCCAGAACAGAATCGAGGCGAGCCGGAAGCTCGTCGCCTTCCGGAACCCGGTATGGGATGTTGGCTGCGACGATCTTGCGTTTCGCCCGAACGATGCGCTGTGCCATGGTCGCTTCTGCGACGAGAAATGCCGCGGCGATCTCGGCTGTCGTGAAGCCTGCAACTGCGCGGAGCGTGAGCGCGATCTGCGCCTCCTCGGACAGCGCCGGATGGCAGCACGTAAAGATCAGTCGGAGGCGATCGTCCGCCTCGACCGGATCAACCGGGCGCATGGATCGCTCCAGCAGCGCTACCTTGTCGCGATAGCGCTTGTCCCGGCGAAGGATGTCGATGGCCCGGCGTCGTGCGGCGGTCATCAGCCACGCGCCAGGTTTGTCGGGGATGCCTTGAACAGGCCATTTTTCGAGCGCCGCCACCAGGCTGTCCTGCACGACCTCCTCGGCGAGGTCGAAATCTCCGATGAGACGGACCAGGGCCGCGGTCAGGCGTCCGGCCTCCTCGCGGAAGACGGCGCCGACCGCCTGGCCTGTCAGTGCGCCACTTTTCTCGCCCGTCAGCAATCAGTAAGGCCCAACCTCAACGCCGCTATCCGCCCTCTGCCGAGTGGTCGACGATCGGCCGGACCTCGACCAGGTTGCCGCCCGGCCACGACTTGGCGATCGCCAGGGCCTCATCAAGATCCTTCACGTCGACGATGGCGAAGCCGCCAAGGACCTCCTTCGACTCGATGAACGGCCCGTCGGTCACAGTGACCTTGCCGTTTTTGCGGCGGATCGTGGTCGCCGTGCTCGGCGGTTGGAGCTCCTCCCCACCGACGATCTTGCCCGACTTTGTGTGCTCCTCGAACCACTTCCCGATTCGCGCGTAGGTGGCCTCGAGCTGATCCTTGGGCATCTTCTCCCACTGCTCCTGGTCGTCTGTCGTGCCCGCGAACATCACGATGTACTTCATTCCGTCCTCCACGTTTGGCGGTCCAATGACGCCGCTTCACTGTTTACGACGATTATCCAACCGCCAAATCGACAGCTAGGAGCCTGTGAACTCCGGCTCCTGCTTGCTCAGGAAGCTCATGATGCCGATCGCGGCGTCGTTGCTCAACGATGCGCGGGCGAAGTTGCGCGCCTCGATATCCAGCGCGTCATCCAGGCGCAGGTCATAGCCTCGGTGCACCGCGTCCTTGATCATCCCGATCGCGAAAGTGGCCGCCTTCGCGAGCTTGCCTGCCAGCTCATCCACCACGCCCTGGAATTCTTCGGACGATACCGCTCTGTCCACCCATCCGACCGCCTCAGCCTCCCTCGCCGACAGCCGCGTCGATTCGATGAGGTAGCGCATCGCTTTGGCCTTGCCGATCAGGCGCGGCAGGCGCTGCGTTCCGCCGGCGCCCGGGATGATCCCGAGGGCCGATTCCGTCTGCCCGATGCGCGACCGTCCGTCCTCGACCATGATCCGGAAGTCACAGCACAGAGTCAGCTCGCTGCCCCCTCCGAGGGCGTGGCCGTTGATGGCGGCGATCACAGGCTTCGGGCAACGTTCGATGATCGAGAAGTGAGCGTTCATCCGCTTCATGAAGGCGGCGACCTGATCTGGCGCATCGGGCGCCTGGCGGTCGATGCTGCCGAGCATGGTCAGGTCGGCGCCCACGCTGAAGTATTTCTCGTATTCGGATGCCAGGACCACGGCGCGCACCGCAGGGTCGGTTCCGATTTCGGTGAAAGCTCCGGCCAGCTCCTCCATCAGATCCTCGGCGATCGAGTTGTTGCCCTTTCGGTGCATGACTACCCGGGCAATTGCGCCCTCGTGCTTGACGTCTACACATTCCCCCATTCGCTTATGCGGTGAAGAGTGGTATCCCGCCGGCGACCTCGATGACGGAACCGGTGATGTAGCCGGCTTCTTCCGAGCACAGGAATGCGATCGTGTTGGCGATGTCAAGGGGCTGGCCGAAGCGCTTGAACACAGTGCGCTGCCTGAACCGCTCATACATCGGGTTGTTGTCCGCTGCCGCCTTACCGGCCTCGCTCTCGATGATTCCCGGTGCGATCGCGTTGGCGGTGATGTTGTGGCGCCCACCCTCGAGGGCGGCCGTTTTGGCCAGGCCGATCAGGGCCGCCTTGGTCGATGAATAGCTGGCCTGGCCGAACCCGCCAAGGGTTCCGGCGACGGACGACATGAAGATGATGCGGCCCCACTTATGCTCAACCATGTACGGCCACGCCTCCTTGGTGCAGTTGAAGGCGCCCGTGAGGTTGACGCGCACGTCCCGGTCCCACAAATCGTATGACTGGTTGGGGATTTGGGCTGCATGGTCCAGCGTCGCGGCGTTGTTGATAAGGATGTCCAGGCGTCCGAACTCTTCCCTGACCCTCTTGAATACGTCGCGGACCTGATCGCGGTTGGTGACATCCATCTTGATCGCGAGAGACTTGCGCCCCATCTTGCGGATCTCCTCCGCGGTCTGGTTCGAGTGCACCCATCCCTGGGACACGGCCACCTGCGCAAGCATGCTTCCCTGCGACTCCGCCGTCTTCACCAGGTCCGGGTCGTCCTCGACCAGGACGTCGGTAATGACGACGTCCGCGCCGGCCTGCGCGAGCGTGAGCGCGTCCTGCCGGCCGAGGCCGCGCGAGGCGCCGGTGACGAGGGCAACTTTTCCAGTCAGCTCGAACATTCCCCTACCCCCTCAACCTGATGGTGCCGCGCGACCCGGAGATCGCGCGTGAGATGACAAGGCGCTGGATCTCCGCAGTCCCCTCCCAGATCTGATAGATCTTGGCGTCGCGGAACCATTTCTCGACCGGGTATTCCTTTATGTAGCCGTAACCGCCAAGGACCTGTATCGCGTCGGTCGTGACCTCCATCGCCACGTCAGCGGCAAAGCACTTCGCCATCGAGCCCTCGGCGCGCTCAAAGGGTTGGCCTAGCGTGGCCATCCACCCCGCACGCCAGATGAGGAGCCTCGCCGCATCGATCTTGATCGCCATGTCGGCGAGCTTGAAACCAATCGCCTCGTGCTGCCAGAGCGGCTTGCCGAACTGCTTTCTCTCCTGCGCATAATCGAGTGAAAACTCATACGCCGCTCGAGCGATGCCAAGCGCTCCGGCAGCCACGCCAGGTCGCGTCGCCTCCAGCGTCATCAGGGCACCCAGGGCGCCAGGACCGGCGTTCTCAGCGTCCGGCTCGCCCCCCAGGCGGTGGTCGATGGGTATGTGGCAGTCCTCGAAGATGACCTGGGCCGTGTGACTCGCGCGCACGCCCAGCTTCTGCTCCTTGCGCCCCATCCGCATCCCGTCCGCTCCCTTGGGCACGAGGAACGACGCGATGCCCGCCGGGCCCTTCGATGGATCGGTGTTGGCGTAAATCACGTGGTAGTCGGCGATGCCGCCGTTGGTGCAGAACTGCTTGGTACCGTTCAGCACGTAGCCGTCGCTGACGCGGGTCGCTCGTGTCTTCATGGCCAGCGCGTCGGAGCCGGAGTCGGGCTCCGTGAGGCCGAGGCCGCCAAGGACCAGCTTGTCGGGGTTGGTGAACTCGGGCAGCCACCGCTTTTTCTGCTCTTCGGTGCCGCTTGCCCTGATGCCCGCCATCGCGAGGGCCATCGACTGAATGCACACGGCGATGCCGGCGCAGCCCCAGTGCAGCTCCTCGTTGATGATGAGCTCGGTCAGGAAGTCGAGATTCTGGCCGCCGTACTCCTCGGGTAGGAAGGCCGCCGGCGTCAGGCCGAGCCTGTGCGCCTTTTTGACGACCTCGTAAGGAAACTCCTCGGTCTCGTCATGGTGGGCGGCGACCGGTCGAATCTCTTTCTCGGCGAACTCGTGCGCGAGCTCTTTGATCGCCACCTGCTCCTGGGTCAGCGAGAAGTCGAGCGGCATCGGTGGCTAACCGTACTCTGCGGCGGCCTTGGTGAGAACCGGCTCGCCACGCTGGTTGACGGCACTCAGTTGGAGGGTGCCGGGCCCGGCAGGCTTCGCGGTGAACGACACCGTGTCGCCGGGCACCACTGTCGCCGCGAAGCGGCACTGAAGCCGGCGCAGGCGCGCAACCCCACCTGCCGCCTCCGCCGCCACTGTGCCCGCGATCCCCATCTGCAGCATGCCATGTGCGATCAGCCCGGGAAGCCCGACCGAACGGGCGAAGTCGTCGTCGAGGTGGATCGGATTGTGGTCGCCGGAAGCGTCCGCGTATGTGGCGATCTGATCCTTGGTGAAGGTCACCGTGCGCTCGCTCATCCGAGTGGCAGCGCCGTCAAGAACGGATCACGAACAACGCGCGCGACCGGCAAACGTCATGACCCCGAGCGTCCTTCGTCTCTGTCTCGAATGACACGAAGCGCATGCCGCGCCGGTTGATGTCGGATGCGACGCGTCCCTGCGAGGTGACCTTCTCGCCCGGCTCCGGATGGCGGCTCCACTGGAACTCCTGCTCCGCATGCAGCAGCTTGGCGAAATCGATCGCGGCATCCTCGTCTCCGAACAGCTGTGGAGCGGTGGCGCCGAGGGAGTAGACAGCGGCGAAGGTGGGCGGCACGCCTGCGGCGGGATCCGCGCCGATTGCCAGCGCGAAAGCTGCCGCGCGCTCAGGCTCGATCTCGAAGGTGACCGCCGGGTATGTTCGCCCCGCCACGCCGGCCGACGCGCCCGCGCCCGACTCGCGGGACAGGTTAGGCCCTGCTCGGCCGCAGGCGGGAAGCCACCCGCCGCAGCAGCATCGGGCGCAGCGCGGCCCACGCGTCCATGACGGATGTCCGTGCGGTCGCGGCCAGGTCAGGCGGCGCATAGGCCGACACCACGAACCCATCCGCAAGCGAACGAACTGGCTCGGACGCCTCTGGGAACGTGCGCGCCCAGCGCCGGCCGAGCTCGAGCGGCGTTTCTCCGATACGGCGTTCAGCGCCGGCCAGGCGCGCGAGCACGATAGTGCGTTTCCAGACCGTCATCACGGACCGCGGCCGAAGGTACCTGGCAGCGGCGGCAAAGAGCACGAGCAGCACCGCCAGCACCATGCCGACGACCTTGGTCAAGGTCCCGGCATCAGGCAAGCGGAAGGCGATGCCTTGGCCTCCCGATCGAGCAGAGCCCGTGGTGCCGTTGGAACCGCCGTTGGGCTCCCTGACGATTGGGACGCCGACCCCGCCGCCCGTCCCCGGGGTGGAAGGGACGCACTGGCTGTCGCGAAGACATGGGGTACCCTGCGATCCGCGTGAAATCGGAGAGTACACACCGTCGGGGGTCGGCTCGAACGTGATCCAGCCGGAGCCCGGAAAGTAGACCTCGACCCACGTGTGGGCGTCCTCACCCCGAACCACGTACTGGTTGGTTACCGTGTCGTACAGGCCGGGCCCAAAACCGTTGACGAGCCGGGTTGGGATTCGCAAGCTGCGCAGCATGTCCCCCATCGCCGATGCGTAGAACTCGCAGTAGCCGCGCTTGGATTCGAACAGGAAGTAGGCGAGCGGATCCTCCCCGGCTGGGGTCGCCGGGGGGGTCAGCGTGTAGATGTAGTTGTCCCGCAGGTAAGTCTCGATAGCCTTCGCCTTGTCGTAAGGGGTGACGGCGCCGGCGGCCTCGGTGACCTGGACGGCAAGCTGATGTATGCGATCGAGGACGTCGGTGCTGCGGTAGCCGGTTTGGGGCAAGGTGGCGTAAGTGGCCAGCCACTCTGGGTAGCTGGTTCCCGCCTGCTTCAGGTCTGCCTCGGTGGCTGTCGAGTATTCGACTGTGACGCTGTAGGTGCCGGTGGAGGCCGGGGGCACAAGGCTGGACAGGCGATCGATGGTAGTGAGTGATGGGTTGAGTGGGAGGACGACTTCGCTCGCGATCGTCTCGCGATCGGTCCGGTAATCGGTACCTGGGTAGAAGAGGATGTCGGTGTTATCTGCCGGCGGCGAGATCATCTTGATGTTGAAGGCTGTAAACGCCAGCTTCTGGTAGTTCTCGTCTGTTGAGTAGGGCGGGATCTCGTTCTTCGGTACTCGAGCCTGGTAGTGAACTGTGCTCGGATACCGCCATTCGCCGGCCCATGTCTGCGTCTCGTTGACACCGCGGAAGTAACGGGGCCCCGAGCTCCCGGTGAAGGTGTACGAGAACACGGGATCGCGCGTCCGCTTCAGCGGGCCGCTGAGCTTGACGTCGGTCGAGAAACCTGTAAAGCCGCCACCCGACGGTCCACGACCAAGGATGGTCGCGTGGCTGAGACGCTGCTGGAGCTGGGCCCAGCGCGAGAACGCGCTCGACGCCATCTCCACAGTCCGGTCCACCGTCGACAGCGGCGGAAGCATGATCGCCAGCACGATGAGGGCCGCCATCACGACCAGGCCACTCTCCCAGAAGTCCCAGCGCGCGTCGCCGGTCAGCTTCACACGGGCGCGCATCGCACTCGCGATCGACGCCGTGTAGTTGCTCCAAAGCAGCAACGCTAGCGTTAACACGAGGATGGCGAGCGTGTAGCCGTTCTGATCGGTCGGATAGTTGAGCAGGTTGGTGGCGAAGGCTGCGGCGCCCGGCACCAGGCCAAGCATCGGTCTCCGCCAGCGAAGCACGCACCAGCTCAGCCACCCCCCGGTGACCCACATGAGCAGGCAGATCAGATAGAGGTAGAAGGAGGAGTCGCCCGACAGCGCGTAGCCCAGCGGGTCGCCCGGGGCGGAGCCGGCGACGATGCGGGTCCACCAGACGCCGAGCACGCTGATCGAGAGGGTGTCACCGGGGTGCGCAGCGCGAAGCACCGGCCCCGCCGCGATCGCCGCCACGACAGGCCCCGCCGCCAGGCCGACAGCCAGGCCGGCAGCCCAGGGCACCGGGGCTACGGCCAGGACGCCCATAAGCAGAGCCCCACCGAGCGCGACAACTGTTACCACGTCGATTCCACCGACCCATGCGGCCGTAGCGGTCGAGCGGGCGATCATGAGCGTCAGCAGCAGGATGAGGACGGCCGACCACGCCACAGCCCCGGTGATCGACGCCCGGGTGCGGCCCCACACTCGCCCTGGGAAAAGAGCCGGTTGGAACCTGGGTCTAGGCGATGCGGATTGCATCTCGCGTCCTCACAAGCCGCCCAAAGTCGTCTCCGGACCGGATGACATAGAGATCGACGTCCTGTCCGATGTCGAAGCTCGGGTTCTGATCCGGGCCACCAAAGCTGGCCACATCGAGATAAAAGACGATCATCGTTGTGCGTCGCCCGCGCACCGCCTGCAGCATGCGTACCCAATCGGGGTCGGCGCTTGGTGTGATGACGGCGATGGCGCGACGCGGCAGCCTGCGGATTCGATCCCACGCCAGCGTCTTGGTCAACGGCGTACGGCCGTCAGCCTGGGCGACGGCAAGGTAATCGAGGATGAGCCTGTCCTGGCGAACTGCGCGGTGCGGTTCGAGGATGGTGCCCCGCGAATCGTTCGATATCAGGCCAACGAGGCGACCCCGACTGTGGACCTGCGTGGCCATCGACGCGGCGAGGCTGATTGCGTACTCGAGAGTCGAATTCTCCCCTTCCCCGAAGTGCACGTTTCTGTCGAGGTCCAGGAGGATCCAGAGGTCGGTGGTCAAGGGCTGCTCGAAGGTCTTCGACATGAGCCGGCCGTGACGAGTCGAGAGCGGCCAGTGTATGCGGCCGAAGCTGTCTCCCGTGGTGTAGTCACGAACACCGCCGGTCTCAGGCGGGTAGTCCGCCCACGCGCCGAAGGTCGGCGAGTTGCCAATCTGCTGGGCGCTCGGGGTTATGAGGTCCGGGATCGGCCGCACCCGCGGGTACACGAGCACCGATGTGCGCTGATTCAGCTTCAGCTCCCGGTTGAAAAGACCGAATGGCTCGCGGACGCGTAGGGAAGTTGGCCCAAAGGTCATCCATCCCCGCCGCCGGTAGACCCCACGCGCCTTCCAGCTCACCGGATCGCCACCCACCGAGATCACGCGGCCCGGTTGGTAGTCCGCGATACCGCTCAGGTCACGGATCTCGACCCAGGGCGCCGGAACGAATCCGTGCCGTCGCACCTCGATCACCTCTTCGAACGCCTCGCCCACGGTGGGCGTGCCAGGGTCGAGCCGGCGTGCCACGCTCATGCCCCGGATGGCAAACCGCGGCCAGGCCCAGGCGACGACGAACAGCAGGCAGAGTGCGTAGGCGAACGCATAGGCCGGGCGGACCGCTGTGAGATACGTGAACAGGAGGAGCAGACCGAGCGCCAGACCAAGGGCGACCTTGCTCATCTACAAACCCAGCGTCGCTAGGCCGGGGTCACCCGTCGTACGCCATCTGTGGAACATGCTCCCGCTCGAGCAAGCCCGCCACGAGCTTGCCCGCGCTCTGCCCCTGCATCTCCGCATTCGGCCGAAGAATGATCCTGTGCGCCAGCACGGGCTCCGCGAGCGCCTTGATGTCGTCGGGTATGACGTACGTCCGGCCCCGAACGGCGGCCAGGGCCTGGCTGGCGTGAAAGAGGTTGAGGGTGCCTCGCGTGCTGGCGCCCAGGGCAACTTCGGGGTTTCCGCGCGTCCGCCCAACCAGGCGGGCGATGTAGTCGCGCAGCTCAGGCTTGACGAACACCTCTCGGACCGCGCTCTGCGCGCTCCTGAGCTCGTTTGGCGAGACGACAGGCTGGAGCTCCAGCATCGGCGACTCGACCTTGTGCTGGCCGAGTAGGTTGGACTCCTCCTTCTCCGAGAGGTAGCCGAGCTTCACCTTCATGAGGAAGCGGTCGAGCTGCGCCTCTGGGAGCGGGAACGTACCCGAATACTCAACTGGGTTCTGCGTTGCCATCACCATGAAGGGCTTCGGTAGCTCGTGGGTGTCACCGTCGATGGTGACCTGGCGCTCCTCCATCGCTTCGAGGAGGGCGGCCTGCGTCTTCGGGCTGGCGCGGTTGATCTCGTCCGCCAGCAGGATCTGCGCAAAGACGGGGCCCGGTCTGAACTCGAAGTCGCTGACCTTCTGGTTGAAGGCGCGGACGCCGGTGACGTCGGAGGGCAGGAGGTCGGGCGTGAACTGAATGCGGCGGAATGAGCAGTCGAGGGAGCGCGCAAGCGACTTGGCGAGCATCGTCTTGCCCACGCCCGGCACGTCTTCGATCAGGAGATGTCCTTCGCAGAGGAGGGTGACCAGGCAGAACCGGACCTCTTCCTCCTTGTTGACGATGGCGCGGCCTACGTTGGACATGACCGCATCGGCGACGCGGGTTACGACCTCGGTTGCCACGCCTCCTAGGCCGTCCCCATTCCCGCGATTATAAGTTCGCACCATGGCCCATCCCAGTGAATTCGCCGCAGGGGTGCGTTTGGTTCCGCTCGTTACCGCGGCCCCCTTGCGAGCGTGTTCAATAAGACAGCATGCAATCAGCAAGGCAGATCCTGGTCGAGCTGGCGCGTAAACTAGCGCCGGCCTCGCTCGCCGTTTTCGTCGCGATCTCCTGCGGTGCCGCTTTGCCAAGCCCTGTCGGCAAGTCGCTCACGTCGTCCGAGCTCAAGTTCAAGGTCATGGACGCGGAGGGCGCGCCGGTCTACTGCGATCCCGATTACTACCCCGTCGCCCGTCAGGGAGGCGAGGAGGCCAATGCCGCCGCGGACTATCCGGCGATCCGCGCGCAGGCCGATCTCTACACCGCCATCATCGCCCACGAGCACCTGCCCCCTGGTGACCTCACGGACGCCCAGAAGCTGACCGTCTACCGCGCGTACAAGCTGCTCAGAGCCCTCACCCTGACCCAAAGCGGCAACGAGTACGCCTTCGAGTTTCGGGCGCGACACCAAGGGCAGAGCTCGATTCAGCTCGTCAAGGGCACGGTCCGGATCGATGGCATCGTGACTGTGACGTCGACGACCCCGTCGGGACAGCCCAACTGCCCAATCTGCCTCGCCGCGAGCACTTTGATCGCGACACCGAGCGGCCCGGTGCGAGTCATCGACATCAAGCCCCGCATGCTGGTCTGGACTGCGTCTCCAGATGGGAAACGTGTGGCGGTCCCGGTGCTCGAGATCGGTAACACCCTGGTCCCGACCGGGCACCTGATGGTGCATCTGAAGCTGGCCGACGGCCGTGAGCTCCTGGCGTCGCCGGGGCACAGGACCGCC
>Ga0209220_1000521_pt1 | contig 12507 bp, 8 predicted proteins | sample BlaSpr_A8_OM3_M3_FD_187984 | JGI IMG/M metagenome (GOLD analysis project Ga0209220, IMG submission 187984) | Forest soil microbial communities from Thunder Bay, Ontario, Canada - Black Spruce, Ontario site 2_A8_OM3_M3 (SPAdes) (version 2) | ecosystem: Environmental > Terrestrial > Soil > Boreal... | reverse complement strand
GGGAGGCTCGACGCGGCGCGCGCGCGACGGGGCGTTTCTGCGACTTCGCCAGCGCAATCGGGCTGGTCGGCGTATTGGTGCCGGCGAGCCGCTGCGACTGGCCGCCAACCTTCGCCAGCGTCATCATCTCGCTGCGGATGGGGTCGTCACGCCGCAGGGATGGCCGGCCGCACACGGCCACCACGTCGTCCATCGTGGGCCAGCGCTCGTCCGGCTCCTTCTCCAACATCCGCATCACAGCGGCGGCGAGGTTGGGCGGGCAGTCGGGGCGGAGCTCGGTCACAGGTCGCGCGCTCGTGTTGAAGTGCGCGTACATGACCGACATGGTCGAGTCGCTCTGGAACGGAAGGTGGCCCGTGAGCATCTCGTACGCCACGACGCCAAGCGAGTACTGATCCGACGCCCCGGTGATTTCGCAGGTGGCGCATTGCTCAGGGCTCATGTAGGCGGGTGTCCCGACCGTCACCCCCGTCATCGTGAGCCCCTGTGCCTCCTCGACCTTCGCAATGCCGAAATCGGTGACGACCGCCCAGCCTTCCTCGTCAAGCATGATGTTCGCCGACTTGATGTCGCGATGGATGACGCCGTGACGATGGGCATACGCGAGTGCGTCGCCCACGTGGGCGAGAATCGCCTGCACCATCGGGATCGGCAGCCGGCCGACATCGCGAACGACCGCGTCGAGAGGCCGTCCCTGCACGTACTTCATGACGAAGTACAGTACGTTGTTGCTTTCTTTGACCGCGTAGATGGGAATGATGTGCGGATGGCTCAGCGCGGCCGCCGTCCGCGCCTCGCGTTTGAACCGCTCCACCATGCCTTCCCCCATGAGGAGCAAGGCAGGGGCCAGGACCTTGATCGCCACCTTGCGATCGAGCGGGAGGTCATGCGCCAGATACACCGTCGCCATCCCGCCACGCCCCAACTCGGCGAGGATCTCGTATTCACCCAGTGTGGCCCGGCGCAGCGCATCCAGGAGAGCCTCCCGCGCCGCCTCAGGCGTTGCGACGGGCACGGTTGTCACGGCTTCGCTCGGCGTGACCGGGATGCTCGTGCCGCAGCGCGGGCAGAAGGACGCGCCCGCCCCGAGGCTCGTACCGCAACGTGTGCAAAAGGCGGTTTCCATCATCAGACAATCTACTTGTTAGACAGATTCTCGAAAACCGCGCGGGCCTCGGCCAGTGTGCGCAGCACGACGGCCTGCTCCGCCCGCGTGTTCCACGCGGTGCTCGCCCGCGCTGCGGCCTCCACCCGTCCGATCCAGCGCACGAAGAATGCGGCGTCCTCCGGCGAGCGCACGGGATCGTTGCCGACCCGGACGTAAATGGGGCTCGTGGAGCCGAACGGATACAGGTCGAGAATCGGTAGGGTCGCACTGTCGCTGTAGGCCCGCAGCACGTACCAGCCGCTGGCGGTCACGGGGATCGAGACGCTGTCGCTCGCCATTAGGCGATCGCCGCGGAGCGGGATCGTCGCCACGACCTTCCCGTTTCCCACGATCTCCAGGTGATCGATGGGGACGTTGGATCGCAACCCCACACGTGCCGTGAGCCGGTGGCTCCCTCCAGGCAGTCGGATCTCGTCGCCGATCGCGCGGCCGGCGAGGGAAAACTCGAGCAACGGCGCGTTGGTCACGAACGTCCGGCCGGCCTTGAGCCCTGCGAGCCAGCGGCGATGGTCGAGCTCGACCCCCGCCCCCGTCCGCACAAACACCCGCACCAGGCCGGGCGGCCCCCGCAAGCTCGCGAAATTCGGGAACGCGTCGGTGCCCGCCCCCGCCGGCAGCCGGAAGCCGCAGTTCAGCAGACGGTACCAGATCTCGGACGTAATGAGATGATCCGAGTAACCCATGACCTCGAGGTAGTCCACTTTGCCGAGCGCAACGTCTACCGGCAACTCGTAGGTGAGCGGCTCGGTCGTGTCGGCGGGATCGGGCTTCGTATCGAACGGGTGGACGTAGCCGACGAGCGCGCCCCCCCCCTGCGCGTGCGCCAGGTCCGCGACCGCCGCGTTGGTGGGAGCGAGGCTCGCCGCGGCAGTATTGGGGTAGCCGACGTACTCGGGGATCAGGTAGTGGTCGCGCAGGCCGAGCAGTCCCAGGTGTCCCCAGACGCTCGTGTGAAACTCCTGCGCATGCATGAGCAGAAACCCGGGGCCGGACGCCGGATCGGCGTCCCCGCGGAAGTAGGCGATGTCCGGGATCCGCTGCTCCTTGTTCACGATCAGGTTCTCGACCACGTGCAGGTCCTCGGCCCGCGCCTGAAAGGCGAGATGGCGCGGCGTGTTGCGGTAGGCGCCTCCGTAGTTCATGTGCACGTGCAGGTCGCCGCTCCACCAGCCCTGCGCCGGCAGGTCGGCGAGCCGCTCGAGCACGACGCGATGCACGATGTGGCCCCCGGCCGCGACCGTCACGTCGGCGCGCGCTACGCGGTATTCGGGCCCGCGCCACACCTCCACGCGCATCACCCCAGCCGGCACCGTGAGCTCGGCGGTGCCCGGCGAATGGAAGTACCCGTACTCGAACCCCCGCTCCGAGCGATCGAACGCTTCGTCGGCGTGCCGCCACGCGTCATCGGGGGCGTAGGCCCGCCCGTCGGGGCGCGCGACCGAGATCCGCGCTGAGAGGGTGCGCCCCGCACGGTCCACCGTGACCACGCGCAGCGTACCCACCGGCTCACGGTAGCGCCGCTCGGTTGCCGCGACGGGCTGCTTGCGGCCGCCGGGCACGTCGATCACCCAGAGCGACGTGTTGCCGCCTTCGTTCGAGACATAGGCGATACGCGTTCCGTCCCGCGACCAGCGCGGCGCGGTCGCGTCGAACTCGCCGTATGTCAGCGGAAAGGGATCGCCGCCTTCGCTCGTCATCAGCCACAGCTGATGCCACTGGCGGCCGAGATAGGAGCTGTACACGACGCGCGTACCGTCGGGAGACCAGTCGGGCCGAGCCTTCCACGTGGTCTCCTCGTAGCGCAGCTCGCGCAGCGCACCTCCAAGTTGAGCCTCCATGCGCCAGAAGCCCCCCGTGCCGTGGATGTGCCCGCGATTCGACACGAGAATGATCTCTTTGCCATCCGGGGACCATGTCGGCGAGATGTAGTGGTCCCAGCGACTGTAGTAGTAGCGCGGCAGCCTGCTGTCGTTGTCTTCTGTGAGCCGGATCGGCTCCCCCCCCCCGGCGCCCGGCGCGACGGTGAAGATGTGCCAGCGCCGGTTGTACGCCGACGACACGAACGCGATCCGGCTTCCGTCGGGCGACCAGCGGGGCTCGAGGTTAACTGCGCCGTTCGCGGTGAGGGCCGTGACGGCCCCCGACGCCAGATCGAGCAGCGCCAGCTCGATCGCGTCGCGCGCGTAGCGCGCGAACACGACTAACCGGCCGTCGGGTGACCAGTCCGGTTGGTAGTCGTACCCGGGGCCCGTCGTGAGCTGCTCGGCAACGCCGGACCCGATCCGCTGGCGCCAGAGCGATCCCTGCATCGAGTAGATGAGCTCAGTGCCGTCCGGCGACCACGCGGCCGAGCTGGGTCCGCTCGTCGCCTGCGGCACGTACATCTCGCGCCAGTAGTAGGCGTGCGGCAGGCCGACCTGCTTGAGCACCGGCTCGCGCTGCGCGAGCAGGACCAGGACTGCGGCGAAGAGCGTCATCCCTTCAGATACAGCCGCTGGGGATCCAGCACGTCCCGAAGCAGGCGCAGCTCGGTCGGCGTCGGCGGATCGAGTGGCGCGAGACGCGGCCGGCAGCGCAGCTGCCACCCGACCCCGGCTTGCACGTCCGCCGCCTCCACTCCGGGATAGAGGGCGGCGAGCACCAATTCTCCGCTCACCTCGTCCCGTTCAAGGACACCCTTATCGGTGATCGCTTTGGCGACGCGCTGGCCTGGACTCGTCACGAAGTCCACGCGTTCGGGGAACGTCCGGGGCGAGAGCTTCGCGACGATCAGTGTGCGGCGCGCGTGGATCGCGATCTCGGCCGCCCCGCCGCTTCCCGGCAGCCGGACCTTGGGCCGCTCGTACGCGCCGATGACGGTCGTGTTGATGTTCCCGTACCGGTCCACCTGCGCGCCGCCCAGGAAGCCGACTTCGATCCTGCCGTTCTGGAGCAACAACTGAAACACGTCCGCCATGCCGCACACCATGAGCGACCCGGTGACGAGCGCCGGGTCGCCGATGGACACCGGCAGCCGCTCGGGCACGGCGCCGACCGCGCCCGACTCGTAGATGAGAACCAGACTGGGTGCGTGGGTACGCCGCGCCAGGTTGCAGGCGAGGTTCGGCAATCCGATCCCGACGAAGACCACTTCGCCGTCGGAGAGCTCGCGCGCCGCAACGGCGGCCATCATCTCGTCGGCGGAGTAAGCGTCAGAACCCGTAATTCACCCCGGCGCAGAATTGCGCTTTTGCCTTGAGCCGTGCCAGTCCCGGCTGTTTCTCCACGTACGCGGCGCGGTCCGGGATGCCGTAGACGAACTCGTCCAGGTAGCGCGCCAGCGCCGCGGGCTCGCGTGAGATCGTTTCCCACGCGACGTAGAAGTCGTTGTCGCGGTCGTAATATCCTTGCGCGTACGAGGGATGCGCGCCCCACGGTTCGACGACCACCGCATCGACGATCATCGCCGGGATCACGGTCCGGTTCGGGTCAGAGCGGATCACCCTCTCGTCCACCAACTCCTCGACCACGACGATGACGCGCCGGGAGGCGAACGCCGCTTCCTTCTGCACTCCGAGCAAACCCCAGATCTGGGTGTTGCCGTGGGCGTCGGCGCGCTGAGCGTGGACGATCGTCACATCGGGATTGAGCGCCGGGACGGTCGCGAGCGTTTCGCCGGTATAGGGGCATGACACGGTTTTGATGCGCGGGTTCGCGCGCGGCAAATCGGTCCCCGCGTAGTTGCGCAGCGTCCAGAACGGCAGCCCGGCCGCGCCGGCCGAGAACCGCGCCACCATGCCGAAGTGGGAGTATTCCTCTATCTCGAGCCCCTGCCCCTGGCCCTCCACGGCGCGCCGGAACGCGTGCAGCGAGCCCACGCCCGGATTCCCCGCCCAGGAGAACACCAGCTTCTTGGCGCAGCCGGCCGCGATCATCTGGTCGTAGATCAAGTCGGGGGTGAGCCGGCACAGCGTCAAGTCGCGCCGCCGCTGGCGGATGATCTCGTGGCCCGCGGCGAACGAGATCAGGTGGGTGAAGCCCTCGATGACGACCGCGTCGCCGTCGTGCACGAAGCGCGCGACCGCGTCCTTCATCGCCATGACTTTTGAAGCTAGTCCGACATCTCGCTCAGGCACTCGTCGATGATCCGGAGGGCGGTGTCCACGTCGTACTCGTCCACGACGAGCGGCGGCGCGAGTCGCAAGGAGCTCTTCCCCGCGCCGAGGAGCAGGAGACCCTTCTGGAAGGCGCGCGGCACCAGGTCGTGTGGGATGTCCGGGGCGGGCTCGCGCGTGGCGCGGTCTTTCACGAACTCGACGCCCACCATCAGGCCGCGACCTCGCACGTCCCCGATCGCGGCGTGCTTCTCCTGGAGGCGGCGCGCGCCGCTGATCAGGCGATCACCCATCTTGTTGACGTTGGGGAGCAGCTCCTGCTCGACGATGTCGAGCGTGGCGAGCGCCGCGGCGCAACACACCGGGTTGCCGCCGAACGTCGTGCCGTGAGCGCCCGGCTTCCACTTCATGACCGATTCCTTGGCGATGATCGCGCCGATCGGCATCCCGCTGCCCAGTCCCTTGGCCGAGAGCAAGATGTCGGGCTCGATGCCCTCGTATTCGCACGCCCACATCTTGCCCGTGCGTCCCACTCCGCACTGCACCTCGTCGCACACGAGCAGAATTCCGTAGCGATCGCAGATCTCGCGCAGCGACTGGAGGTAGCCGGGCGGCGGCACGACGTAGCCGCCCTCGCCCTGGATCGGCTCGACGAAGATCGCCGCAACGCTTTCGGGAGGAACCTTCTTTGTGAACAACTCTTCCTCGATCCATGACACGCACCGCATCGTACACGCCGGCTCCCCACGACAATACTCGCAGCGATAGCGATAGCCGTACGGGACGTGGTGCACCTCGGGCAGGAACGGCGCGAATCCGGTGCGTTGCACCGCTTTGCTCGCCGTGAGGCTCAACCCCCCGTAGGTACGCCCGTGGAAAGCGCCGAAGAACGCGATGATCGCCGGCCGGCCCGTCGAATGCCGCGCCAGCTTGATCGCCCCTTCCACCGCCTCGGTGCCCGAGTTCGACAGGAACACCCGCTTCTTGCTCGGCCCCGGGGCGAGCTTCGCGAGCCGCTCGCACAGTGCGGCGAAGGTCTCGTAGTAGAAGTCGCTGCCGCAGATGTGCAGGAATTTGGCGGCCGCCTCCTGCACAGCCTTGACGACCTTGGGATGGCCGTAGCCAGTCGACGCGACCGCGATGCCCGCCATGAAGTCGAGGAAGCGGTTGCCGTCGACGTCCTCGACCACAGCGCGCTCGCCGCGCGCCACCGCGAGCGGGTATTCCTTCGGATACGACGTCGATGCCCAGCGGTCCTGCCGTTCGACGATCGCGCGGGCCTTGGGTCCCGGTGGCGGCACGACGATGCGGGGGTAGTCTCTCATGGCTCGATCACCGCGACTGTTGTTGATTCCAGAGCCTCCGCAAACCGGCGCACGATCTCGTCGATTTCCTGCTCCGTCACGATGAACGGTGGCGCGACCATCGCGAGATCACCGTTCGTGCCGTCGGCATGCCCGACGTTGGGCCACACAGTGAGGCCGGCATCGAGCGCCGCGTCGGCGAACGTCTCGGCGAAACGCGCCGCGCGCGGGAACGGCGCCCGAGTCGCTTTGTCCTCGACGAACTCGATACCGGCGAGCAGGCCCCGCCCGCGCACGTCGCCCACGTGCGGCAGTGCGGCGAGCGGCGCGAGCCGCTCGTGCAGCACGCGGCCCATCCGGGCGCAGCGCTCGACCAGCCCGTGCTGCTTCAAGTAGCGCACGGCGGCGAGCCCCGCCGCGCATGAAACCGGGTGGTGCGAGAATGTCTGGGCGTGCATGAGGTTTCCGGAGCCCTGCGCGATCGCGTCCACGATGCGCTCGGGCGCGGCGACGGCCGAGAGCGGGGCGTAGCCCCCCGAAATCCCCTTCCCCAGCGTCATGATGTCGGGCGTGACTCCGTACGGCTCAATCGCCCACCACGTCCCCGTCCGGCCCGCGCCGCAGAGAATCTCATCGGCGATGAAGAGGACGTCGTGGCGGTCGCAGATTTCGCGTACCCGCCGGAAGTATTCGGGACGCGGCGTGGACCCGCCGGTCGAAGACCCGCCCACCGGCTCCGCGATGAACGCGGCGACTTGGCCAGCGCCGAGCTGCTCGATTGCTTCCTCGAGCACGGCCGCGCTGCACGTCGGGCAGGAGGAGCTGAGACCGCCGCATTCACAGCGGTAGGGATAGGGCGCCGGGATGCGATGCACGTCCACCAGCCACGGGCGGAACATCGCTTTGTAGGCCTCGCGGGCGGACGCAGACAGCGCGAGCAACGTGCTGCCGTGGTAGCCCGGCGCGAGCGCGATGATCTTGTGTTTGCCTGGCCGTCCCCGCTCCACCCAATACTGTCGCGCCAACTTCAGCGCGGCCTCAACCGCTTCCGATCCGCTGCACAGGAAGTACAGCTTCGAGAGATCACCCGGCAGCGTCGCGGCGAGCTCGGCGGCAAGCTCCTCGGCGGGGCCGTGGGTGAACATCGTGCCCGAGAGGTACCCGAACTGTCGGGCCTGCTGGGCGATTGCGTCGGCGATCTCGGGGTTAGAGTGGCCGAGGTTGGCCACGTAGGCGCCCCCGACCGCGTCCAGGTAGCGCTTGCCGCGCTCATCCACGAGCCAGCAACCCTCGCCGCGCACGATCTTTGGATAGTCGTGGGCGAGTTTGCGGTAGAAGACGTTGCTGTCGGGGTAACGGTGGGTCACGAAACGAAAGCTACGACGGATGGGAGAAGGGGGCGAGCAGCGCGCCTCGCCCCTTGTTAACTTCCAACGCCGCAGACTATTGGCCCCTCGTCCAAGGGCAGGACACCAGACTTTGGCTCTGGGAATCTAGGTTCGAATCCTAGGGGGCCAATTCCTCACTAGGGTACCGGGCGCGCGGACTCCCCAGCCATCGCCGGCAAGTTCTCCTCGACGTACTTCGTCAGCAGCGTGAACAGATGCTGCCGCGTCGTACCGCCCGAAATCGAGTGCGTGCGGTTTGGATACACCATCAAGGAGAACGGCCGGTTCGCCGCCACCAGCGCATTCACCATCACCTCGGTGTTCTGGTAGTGGACGTTGTCGTCCCCCGAGCCGTGCACGATGAGCAGGCGGCCCCGCAGGTTCTTCGCGTAGGTGACGGGCGAGCCCTTGTCGTAGCCGGCCGCGTTGTCCTGCGGCAGCCCCATGTAGCGCTCGGTGTAGATCGTGTCGTAATACTTCCAGTGCGTCACGGGCGCGACCGCGATCGCCATCCGATACACGTCCGGCGCCTGCGTGATCACGTTCAGCGACATGAAGCCGCCGTAACTCCAGCCCCAGATGCCGATGCGCGTCGAGTCCACGTACGGGAGCCGCCCAATCGCGCGCGCGGCCGCGGCCTGATCCCGGGTCTCGATGACGCCCATCTGCTTGTAGATGATCTTGCGCCATGCACGCCCGCGCGCGCCCGTGCCGCGGTTGTCCACGCTTGCCACGATGTAGCCGCGCTGCGCCAGCAGCTGGTGCCAGAGGTAATCCCTGCCCCATGAATCCACCACGGTTTGCGAGCCGGGACCACCGTACACGGTGAAGAACACGGGATACTTCCGGGTGGGATCGAAATCCGGCGGCTTGATCAAATACGCATTCAGCCGGATGCCGTCGCCGATGTCCACCTGCTGGAAGCTCGTGGTGCCGAGCCGCAAGCCCGCCACCTTCGCCTTGAGGGCCGCGTTGTCCACGAGCGTGCGCAACACGCGGTGCTCGGGCACGGTCACCAGCGTCGTAGTCGGCGGAACGCCAAACCGTGAGTAGGTGTGTACCGCGAACCGCCCGCCCGGCGAGACGTTGTAGCCGTGCACGCCGGGATCTCCGACGGGGGTGATCCGCTGCGGCGCGCCGCGCTTGGTCAAGCTGACACGGTAGAGGTAGCGCTGCGTCGGGTTGTCGGGCGACGCGGTGTAATAGACCCAGCCGCCAACGGTATCGACGCGCTGCACGCCCAGCACGTCGAACGCGCCGCTCGTCAGCGCGCGTGGCGCGCCTCCTGCGCGCGGGAAGAGATACAGATGGCTCCAGCCGCTCCGCTCGGAGAGCCAGAGAATGTCTCGACCGCCGTTCACAAACCGCAGCTCGTCGAACTGCTCGACCCAGGTGCTGTCCGCTTCGGTGAAAACGGTGCGCACCTGGCCCGTCTGCGCATTCGCCAGCATCACGTGGAGCGTATCCTGCAGGCGGTTCAGATGTTGGATCACCAGCTCGCTGCTGGCGCCCTTCCCTTCCGGCGGCGCCCACTCCATCCGCGCGATGTAGTTGTTGCGCGGGTCGCCAGGAATGTTGATCCAGCGCGTGTCGCCCCCGGTCGCGCTCACGACGCCGACCCGGCCCGCGGAATTGGTCTGCCCCGCCTTCGGATACTGGACGGGGACCGTGAAGGCGTAGAGCGAGTCCGTCACGTTATAAAGAAGAAAGTCGCGCACCCCCGTGGCATCGAGCTGCCAGTAGGCGACGGACTGGCCGTCGGGATTCCAGCGCCACCCGTCCCGCAGGTCGAGCTCTTCTTCGTAGACCCAGTCGAACGTGCCGTTGATCGTGGTGCGCGAGCCATCGTGCGTCAGCTGCGTCAGTTTCCCGCTGGCGATGTCTTCGACGTAGATGTTGTACTCGCCATAGCGGACCCACCCCACCCGACCGCCATCGGGCGAGAACTTCGCGAACATCAGGGTCGATGCTGGGCCGGCGCCGCCGAGCTTCTTCAGGCTCCAGGTAGCGAGATCCAGGACCCAGTAGTCCCCGCGCGTGTTCGCGCGCCACACCTGCGCGGAGTTCGTGAAGATGAGCAGGCGCTTGCCGTCGGCGGACCAGCTGTAGTCCTCCACGCCGAGCGGCTCGGAGTCCCTGGGCGGGACCAGCCGCGCCGCGGGTACGAGGACCGTGCGGGCACCCGTCTGCGCGTCGTAGCGCACGATGTCGCGGCCGTCTTTTGCATCCGCAGGACGCTCGAGCGTCGTGTACGCCGTGCCGTCGCCGAGCCAAGCGAGCGGGCCGAACGAGCCGCCGCGAAACTCGGGCGACGCGTAGATGCGATCGACAGTAAGGAGCGTGGAGTCGGGTGTGCCGTTCTGCTGGGCGGCGGTAATACCGCCCAGCGTCGCGACAAACACGCAGGTGAGCAGGAGACGACGCAGCATCACACGAGCCGTTGTTGAGGACCCCGAACGTTAGCTACTGGCGTCGCGGTCCGCCCATGGGTCCGCCCCGCCGCACCAGCTGGGGCTTCGGCAACGCGTCGAACTTCGCCTGCTGCGCGGAGGTCAGGCTGTTGCGGATCGCGGCGAGCCATTGGTCCGCTTCAGCCTGAAACCCTTCCATCTCGGCCCGCACGCTGTCAAAACGGGCACGCATCTCGGGCGTCGGCTCCTGCCCCGGCGTGAAGCTTCCCTGCATCTGCTGGCGGATCGCCTGGCGGCGCGCGGCGGCGTCCTTCATGACGCCGTTCAGCGCGGTGTAGGCAGGCGTGATCTTTTTTTGCTGGTCCGCCGTCAGACCGACGGCCTGCGCGAGCGAGTCGAGCGTCATCCAGTGGTCGTGGGGCGGCGGGAAGCGGCGCTGCTCCCCCCCCGGCCCTCCGGGGGGAGTTTGTGCCAGCACAGGAATGGCAAGGCAACTGAGTAGCAGTGCAGCGACAATCGGGCGGCGCATAACGAGCGACTCCACGGAGGGGTTACTCGTTATACGCCGAGCGGCCGGCTGACGTTACAGGCCTGAGCTCCTGCAGCAGCGTCCCCCGTCGCATGTCCCCCATACCGCCTCATCGCGGTCTTTCCAGATCCAGCGCGCGAGGCCCTGCTTCCAATACAGTGGGTCATAATGCGGACCCACCTCGAGATCGCTCACAAGCGGCCGAACGCCTCGCTTCGAGGAGGTGAAGATCGAAACGAGCCGTCCCTCTCGCGGACCGACCCACCAGTAGACCGTGTCCCGGCCCTGAACGTTGAACTTGCGGTAAGGGCCATCGCTGATGATGCGCGCGATAACCTCTCCACTATCCCGGGCCGTGACGCCGGTATCGCGCGCCGAGGGTCCTTCCCAGTTCGGGCGGCGCAAACGGGGTTCGATCCGCGCGAGCGGACCGTAGCGACACGTCTGCGGACGACTACTGCAATCACCAACCATGAGCCGTTGCTTGTCGCCCGCGCCCTCCGCGGTGTCAAATTCGGCGTCTATTGACCGCGAGTATCGGACGATGAGCGCTGCGCTGTCGTTGGACCTGCCAGCTGATTGCAGCCGTGTGGCACTGGGGTGATCTGGTCGTGTTTGAGCGCACGCCGGGGTTGCGAGCAGGACCAGCGTCGCTACCGTCATTGCGGCGCGACTCACGGCGGAACCGCCTCCATCTTTTCGGGTCACGGTAGGTCCCTCCCTTGCTGGGGTGAATCCACACTCAGTCGTGTCGAGCCGATCCGGCTAGGGCACGCATCTGGCGCATCACTGGCTCAAGGGGCGGATCGGCATTGGCCCACAGCGTCGTCACGGCACGCGCCCAGCGGGTCGCTGTGGCATCATCACCCGCGCGGGACGCAAGCTCGGCACGGAGCGCCATCGCCCGGAGCGCACACCCCACCTGCTCGGGTTGCTCGAGGAGAGAAGTGCCGAGCGTTGGCAGCGCTTGCAGCGAGAGGTCGAGCAGCGCGACCGCCGCCGCCGTGTCGCCAAGCTGCAAGAGAACTCGGGCCTCGCCATACGTACCGTCGATGGCGACGTCGCCGGCCCGGGAACGCGTCCGCAAACCTGCCTGGCGCGCGAGCTCCGCGCGCGCGGCGGCTGTATCCCCGTGGGCGATGGCCCACTGGATCTCGAGCACATAATCACCCCCTGCGTCGCGTCGGTGCACATCGCTGACGCCGATGGCGTCGAACGCGAGGCCCATGGGGACGTGCAGCACGGCGAGTCGCATGCGCTCCCGGCTGACCGGTCCCGCCCAGCTGCTGACGCGCTGATCCACCCGGGTCTTCAAGGCGCGCAGGCTTTCGGGGGGAGCGCCGAGCGACGCGTACGCCATGAGCGCGAGCCCGGCCTGCTTGACCGGGATCGGCGCGTCGGGCACCTCCAATCCGTCCCACGTTATGGGCGTGTCGATCGGGGCCGTCAGCCGTAGGAGCCGCGCGGCGGGATACACGCGCCCCGTAAGAACCGCGAGTCCGGCGAGACGCCGGGCGTCGAGAGGTCCGGGCTCGGCGGGGGCAGCCGCCAGGGTGGAATCCGCCAGAGCAGCGGCTTCGCCGAACCGTTCGAGCTTGAACAGCAAGCGGGTC
>Ga0209220_1000520_pt1 | contig 12515 bp, 14 predicted proteins | sample BlaSpr_A8_OM3_M3_FD_187984 | JGI IMG/M metagenome (GOLD analysis project Ga0209220, IMG submission 187984) | Forest soil microbial communities from Thunder Bay, Ontario, Canada - Black Spruce, Ontario site 2_A8_OM3_M3 (SPAdes) (version 2) | ecosystem: Environmental > Terrestrial > Soil > Boreal... | reverse complement strand
ATCGAGTTCCCCCCTCGATCAGGAGTTGGGCCACTGACCCCCTAGGGTATCAGCCAAGCTACGGCATCGGCGCGATTTGGTCTCTGCGTGACCTAGGTTCGACGGCGGCGACGCAACTCGGCCAATCGCAGCCTCGCCTCGGCGCGCGCCAGGGCGACCGAGGCAGCGGCCTGGTCCGTATCGGACAGCTTCTGCTGTAGGAGGTCTGCCGCCCGCCGACGCGCCTCCTCGGCACGGGATTCATCGATATCCTCCGCCCGTTCGGCCGAATCGGCGAGTACCGTCACTTCATCCGGCCGCACCTCCAGAAAGCCACCGGATACAAAGAAGAACTGCTCGTCGCCGTCATTCCGCACCTTCACTGTCCCTGGTTTGAGCGGGGTCAACAGCGGGATGTGCCGCGGCAGGATCCCCAGCTCCCCTTCCGCCCCGGGGGCAACGACGAAGTCGGCATCGCCCTTGAAGCGCCGGCCCTCGACAGTCACGATGTCAACGTGCAGCTTCTTGCTGTCGGCCACGATTACTTGGACCGCTTGTCGCGGCCGGCCTCGCCGTCCTTGCTCTGTTTTTGCTCGCCCTGCGGCCGCTGATCATCCGCGGCGCCGGCTTTTGGCTCCTCCTCTTTTGGCTTCCCCGCATCGCGAGTGGCAGCCTCGCCCTTCGCCGCCTCGACCGCGGCGCCGGCTTTTGGCTTCTCCTCTTTTGGCTTCCCGGCATCGCGCGTGGCAGCCTCGTCCTTCGCCGTCTCGACCGCGGCACCGGCTTTTGGCTTCTCCACATCGCGCGTGGCAGCCTCGTCCTTCGCCGCCTCGACCGCGGCGCCGGCTTTTGGTTTCTCCTCTTTGGGCTTCCCAGCATCGCGCGTGGCAGCCTCGCCCTTCGCCGCCTCGACCGCGGGGCCGGCTTTTGGCTTCTCCTCTTTGGGCTTCCCCTCATCGCGAGTCGCAGCCTCGCCCTTCGCCGCCTCGACCGCCTCGTCAATGGTGCCCACCATGTAGAAGGCCTGCTCCGGCAGGTCGTCGTGCTTCCCCTCGAGGATCTCGCTGAAGCCGCGGATCGTCTCCTTTAACGGCACGTACTTACCGGGCCGGTTGGTGAAGATCTCGGCCACGAAGAACGGCTGCGACAGGAAGCGCTCGATCTTGCGGGCCCGCGCAACTAGCACCTTGTCGTCCTCGGACAGCTCGTCTGGGCCGAGGATGGCGATGATGTCCTGCAGCTCTTTGTTGCGCTGCAACACCTGCTGTACGCCGCGAGCCACCCGGTAGTGCTCCTCGCCGACGATGTCCGGAGTCAGGAATCGCGAGAAGGAATCGAGCGGGTCGACCGCCGGGTAAATGCCGCGTTCGACGATCGCGCGCGAGAGGCTCACGGTGGCGCCGAGGTGGGCGAACGTCGTCGCGATCGCGGGATCGGTGTAATCGTCCGCCGGCACGAAGACCGCCTGGACCGACGTGATCGACCCCTTCTTGGTGGAGGTGATCCGTTCCTCGAGATCGCCCATCTCGGTCGCCAGCGTCGGCTGGTAGCCGACCGCCGAGGGCAGACGGCCCAGCAGGGCCGAGACTTCGCTACCCGCCAGCATGTAGCGGAAGACGTTGTCGATGAAGAGCAGCACGTCCTGGCCGAATTCGTCGCGGAAATACTCCGCCAGCGTCAGGCCGGTCAGCCCGACCCGGGCGCGTGCCCCGGGCGGTTCATTCATCTGTCCGAACACCAGCGCCGTCTTGTCGATGACCCCCGATTCGTTCATCTCGAGCCAGAGCGAGTTGCCCTCGCGCGTGCGCTCGCCGACGCCGGCGAATACCGAGAACCCCTGGTGCTCGGTGGCGATGTTCCGGATCAGCTCCATGACGATGACCGTCTTACCGACGCCCGCGCCGCCAAACAGCCCGATCTTGCTGCCCTTGGCGAAGGTGGTCACCAGGTCGATGACCTTGATCCCGGTCTCCAGCACCTCGGTATCAGTCGCCTGCTCGCTAACCGGCGGCGCGAGACGATGGATTGGGAGTCGGGTCTCGGCCTCGATCTTGCCCTTGCCATCGATCGGGTCGCCGATGACATTCATCATCCGGCCGAGCGTGCCCTTGCCGACCGGCACCGTGATCGGTCCGCCCGTGTCCTTGACCTCGGTGCCGCGAACCAGTCCGTCGGTCGAGTCCATCGCGATGGTCCGCACTACGTCGTTCCCGCGATGTTGCTGGACTTCCAGCACGAGCCTGCCCTGCTTGCCACGATCGATCTCGAGCGCGTGGTAGATCTCCGGCAGGTCCTGCCCTTCGAAGACGACGTCGACGACCGGGCCGATGATCTGGTCGACGCGCCCGGTTCGTTCCTTCTTCGGTTTCTCTTGCTTCTTCTCCGCCTTCTCTGCGACTGCCATTGATGCCTCCTAACCGGCGGCCAGCGCTTCGGCGCCACCCACGATTTCACTCAGTTCCTTGGTGATCGTCGCCTGCCGCACCTTGTTGCGCAGCAGGGTCAGGTCCTCGATCAACTCGCCTGCATTATCCGTCGCATTTCGCATCGCCACCATCTGAGCCGCGTAGAAGCTGGCGAGGTTGTCGAGCACGGCGGCGTAGACCTGGGACTCGACGTATCGAGGCAGTAACTGCGAGAGCACCTCCTCGGCCTCCGGCTCGTACACGTAGTCGATTCGGAGCCGCTCTTCCTTCCGCTCCGGGACGCGCACCGGGATCAGCACCTTGATGGTCGGCTCGAGGCGGCTCACCGAGGCAAAGTGCGTATAGAGCAAGGCCACCTCGTCGACGTTGCCCTCCAGATATTCGTCGCGAGCCACCGTGATCGCGGGCAGGATGTCCTTCAACTGTGGCCGGTCGCCGATCTGCGACACCTCGGCCAGGATCGGCACACCCAGCCGCCGAAAGTAGTCACGCCCCTTGCGGCCGATGGTGTCAAGCACGGTATCGCCCTGCCGGATGTAGCCGAGGCCCACCCGGAAGGCGTTGACGTTCAGGCCACCGGCTAGTCCGCGATCGGACGAGACCAAGATCAACAGCCGCTTCTTCACGGGCCGTTCGATGAGGAAGGGATGCTGAAAGGTGGTGACCCGACTGGCCACCTCGATGAGGACGTCGGCCATCCGGTCGGCGTAGGGTCGCGCCGCCTCCGCCCGTGCCTGCACCCGGCGCAGTTTGGAGGCGGCGACCGCCTGCATGGCTCGCGTGATCTGCTGCGTGTTCTTCACGCTGGCGATCCGGCGGCGGATTTCGGCGAGCGTGGCCATTTGGCGCTAGCGTTCCTTGGTGGTCTCGCGCTCGGTGGCGCGGCGGGCCGACTGCAATGGCCCCTTTCCCTTGGGCGGCTCTTCAGCTTTCGCGGCGGGTTTCTCTTCTGCCTTCTGAACCAGGGGGCTCGACTTCTTGTACTCGTCGATCGCCCCGCGCAGGAGCTTTTCGGTATCCGGCGACAGCGCCTTATCCTTGGCGATCGCTTGCTCGATGCCTGGGTGCGAGCTGCTCAGGAAGCGGAGCAGTTCTTTTTCGAATTGCCGCACCTTGTCGACCGGCGTGTCGTCCATGTAGCCGTTCCCGCCGGCGAAGAGCACGATCACCTGCTGCGCCACCGGCATCGGTTCGAACTGGTCCTGCTTGAGCAGCTCCTCCATCCGCTTGCCGCGTTCCAGCTGATCGCGAGTCCGCTTGTCGAGGTCGGACGCGAACTGGGCGAACGCCGCCATGTCCCGATACTGAGAGAGGTCTAGACGAAGCCGGCCCGCAACCTGCCGCATCGCCTTGATCTGGGCGGCGCCGCCGACGCGGGAGACAGACAGCCCGGTCGAGATCGCCGGGCGGATGCCGGCGTAGAACAGGTCGGTCAGCAGGTAGATCTGGCCATCGGTGATCGAGATGACGTTGGTGGGAATGTAGGCCGAGATGTCCCCCGCCAGCGTCTCGATGATCGGTAGTGCGGTAATCGAGCCGCCCCCGTTCTCCTTATTCATGCGCGCCGAGCGCTCCAGCAGCCGGGAGTGCAGGTAGAAGACGTCACCGGGATAGGCCTCGCGGCCTGGTGGGCGCCGGAGCAACAGCGAGATCTGCCGGTACGCCCAGGCGTGCTTCGAAAGGTCGTCGTAGACCATCAGCACGTCCTTTCCCTGCTCCATGAAGAACTCGCCCATCGAGGTGGCGGCGTAGGGCGCGATATACCAGAGCGGCGCCGGCTCGCTGGCCGTCGCAGACACGATGATCGTGTACTCCAAGGCGCCATGCTTTTCGAGCACGTCAGCCACCTGGGCGACGGTAGCGGCGCGCTGACCGATCGCTACATAGATGCAGATGACGTCTTGCCCTTTCTGGTTGATGATGGTGTCGAGCGCGATCGCGGTCTTGCCGGTCTGCCGGTCACCGATGATCAACTCTCGCTGCCCGCGGCCGATGGCGGTCATGGCGTCGACGGCTTTGAGGCCGGTTTGCAGCGGCGTGTCGACCGGTTGCCGCGTGATGACACCCGGAGCGACCTTTTCGACGGGGGCCGTCTCCTTGGTCTTGATGGGACCCTTCCCGTCAATCGGCTCGCCGAGCGCGTTGACGACGCGGCCCACCAGCGCCTCCCCAACGGGGACCTGGATGACGCTGCCCGTGGTGCGAACCTCATCGCCTTCGCGGATTTCCTCATACGGCCCGAGGACCACGGCGCCCACCGAGTCCTCCTCCAGGTTGAGCGCCATTCCGCGCACGCCGCCCTTGAACTCGAGCAGTTCCAGGGAGCGCGCGTTCCGCAGTCCATAGATCCGCGCGATGCCGTCTCCGATTTCGGTGACGATGCCAACGTCTGCGGACAGGACCGGTACGTCGAAGTCCTTGATGCGCTGTTTGATCAGGTTGCTGATCTCGTCTGACTTGATGCCCAATGCTCTCCCTCGCCCTTAGCTCAATAATTCCTGCCGGAGCCGCTCGAGTTGCGTCCGCACCGTGCCGTCCACCAGGTGATCGCCGATCTGGATCGCCGCGCCGCCAACAATCGCTGGATCGGTGACGAACTTGACGGTGACCTTGCGCCCCAGCTTGCGTGACAGTGCCTGCTCATAATGCCCTTGGTCGTCTTTGGCTAGCTCGATCGCCGTTGTCACCGAGGCGTGCACAATGCCTGACGACTCGTCGGCAAGCCGCTCGAACTCCTCCCGGATGCGATGGATCTCGCGGGTCCGATAATGCTCGACCAGCAGGCGCAGCAAGTTCTCCGTTTCGGGGCGGAGCTCGGGCTTGAGAAGCTGGGCAAGCTCCATCCGGCGACTGACGCCCACGGCCGGATTCTTGAACGCGGCGACCAGGACGTCGTCCTCGAGCAGTTCATCGAGCTTCGCCAGCTCGGCGCGCCAGGCATCGATCGCGTTCTCCTCCTGGGCCAGCTGGAAGATGCCGGCGGCGTACCGGCGCGCCACGTTGCTCGTCTCAGGCACGAATCTCCGCCTCCTTGATCGTGCGCTCGATCAGCTCGCGATGCTTCTTCGCATCGAGGCTGTCGCCGATGATCCGGCTGGCGGCCATTACGGCAAGGTCCGCCACTTGCTCGCGTAGGTCCTGAACGGCTTTCTCACGCTCTTGCTGGATCTCGGCGCGGGCCCTCGCGATCAGCGCCTCCGCTTGCTCACGCGCCTTTGCCTCGAGTTCCTTGCGCAGATCCTCACCCTGCTTGGCGATCCGATCGAGCAGCGCCTGTCCCTCGCGCCTCGCCGCCTCCATCCGGAGCTGGTACTCCTGCTGCGCCGCCTCGCGATCCTTCCTCGCTTCCTCAGCCGCGCGCAGGCCGTCCTGAATTCGCTTCGTGCGGGCCTCCAGCACCTGCATGATCGGCCGGTAGAGATACCGGGCGATCAGGAAGAGAAGCAGGAAGAACGCGACGTCCTGGATCAGCAGCGTCAGGTTCGGAACAACGAACATGCTCTGTCCTAATGCGCCGGATTGGCAAAGATGAGAATCAGGGCGAAGACCAGGGTGATGATCGGCAACGCCTCGATGAGCCCGATGCCAATCAGCATCAGGGGCAGGAGCTGGCCGCGCGCCTCCGGCTGGCGGGCAACGCCCTCCACCGTGCGCGAAGAGACGAGCCCGTCTCCGACGCCGGCCCCGATCGCCCCTCCTGCCATGATCAAGCCGGCCGCTACCAAACCGGCGCCGATGATGATTGCGTGTTCCACGTCTTCCTCCTTATGTGACTGTCGGTTTCCCGGATTCGTGGTGTTCCATTGCCTGCCCGAAGTACGCGATGGTGAGCATAGTGAAGATGAAGGCCTGAATCGCGCCGATGAAGATGCTGAAGGCGATCCAGACGACGTCGAAGACAAAGATCGCGATCACGCCGACGATCGCCAGCGCGCCGACGAGGACCTTGCCCTGGACGATCTGCCCAACACCTAGCAGGAAGCCGCCGCCGAAGAATGCGAGCACGAGCAGCATCACTTCACCCGCCAGGATGTTGCCGAAGAGCCGGAAAGACAGCGTGACCGGCTTCGACAGTTCTTCGATGAGGTTGATCGGCGCTAGCACGGGGAAGGGCTCCAGGAAGTGTTTCAGGAATCCGCCGATGCCCCGGTTCTTGATCGCGTAGTACTCGACGAGGACGAACGTGACGAGCGCGAGAGCCAGGGTACTGTTCAAATCCGCGGTGGGAGAGGTAAAGCGAATGCCCGGGATCTGCACCAGGCCCAGCCAGTTGGCCACGATGATGAAGAGGAACATCGTGACGGCCAGCGGTGCGATCTCCCGGCCACGCTCGCCGATCGTATCTTCGACCAAGCCACTGACGAACTCGACCGCGTACTCGAGCAGGTTCTGGACTCCGGTCGGCGCTTCATCCGTCAGTCCCCGACGGCGCGCCCAGAATACGAGGCCAGCGATGATCGCAAGGACGACGGCGATCATGACCACCGTATCGACGTAGATGGTCTGCCCGAAGACCTGGACCTGGACGTGCTGGCCGATCTCGATTTGGGGCTGATTGACCAGTGCCAAACGGGTCATCGCGTTACCCTCTGCCGCGTCGACCAGAGGAGCGACACCGGTACGTTCATCAGCATCACCAGCGCGATGCCGATCGCATAGCCAACAAGTGACGCCCCGAGCACGCGATAGGCCCCGATGGCGAGCAGGCCGATCAGCGCGAAGCGGCTAGCCGCGCCGTAGAGGAAGCCGGCCACGGTCGAGCGCCTGTTGACCCGGCTGACTCGGAGCGCCAGCAGGACCGCGTTGAGACTCCCGGCGAGCCAACCGGTCACGATTCCAAGCGCCCATGAGCCGCGGCCTGCCGCCACCATGGCCAGACATAATGCGGCCACCGGGAGTGCAGCCCACCCAATCAGCGAAACCGTGATCGCCTGGAGCGGTCGCTCGATCATCGATTGAACTCCCGGATCACCAGGCGGTAGACGCCCAGGGCGGCCGCACCGATGCCCAGCAAAATGCCGATGATGAGGAACAGCGGTGTCGTGTGCAGCATCCGATCAAGGAACAAGCCACCAAGAACTCCCACGAGAAGACTCCCGACGGCCGAGAATCCCAGCCCGGTCACGAGTCCCATCGAGGAGAAAAGCTTCCGGTTATTGGTCGGTGCCATTCGCAGGCTCCCTGATGGGCAGGAGTCTCAAGCAAATACAGCTTATCAGGGGCTGAATTGGCGACGCCATCGGGCGAACGCCCGAACCGAGCTCAACCTCGGCTTACTCGCAGGAACCGGCGCACAACGATGATGCCGATCCCGAGCAGCATCAGCAGGATGGCTCCGAGCAGGACCTTCTTGTGCCCGTAAATGGCCAGCCCGACCGCGGCGAAGATGGCGGTCCCGAAGTAGAAGACCAGTGCCGTCTCCCGGGGGCTCAGTCCGAAGTCGAGGAGGCGATGGTGCAGATGCTCAGCGTCCGGGGCCGCGATCGAGCGGCCGCGGATGCGACGGCGAATGATCGCCCAGGCCGTGTCCACGATCGGGATCGCCAGCGCGGCCACCGGCACGACGAGGGCCAGCACGACCGTGCCTTTGGCAACCGAGAGGACGGACAATGCCGCCAGGGTGAACCCGAGGAAGTTACTTCCGCTATCCCCCATGAAGACGCGGGCCGGGTGCCAGTTGAAAAAGAGGAAGCCGACGCATGCCCCGATCAGCGCGCCGGCCAGGATGACGATATCGCTCTCGCCCCGGTTGATCGCCGCCAGCAACAGGGTCGCGGCCACGATCGCCACCACGCCGGCAGCCAGCCCGTCGACCCCGTCGATGAGGTTGACGGTGTTTTGAAGGCCGACGAACCAGATCAGGGTCAAAGGAATGGCCACGGCGGGGGCCAGAATGATGGGCAATCGGGACCAGGGAAGGCCGATGTAGTGGATGGAGATGCCGAAGACGATGATGGCGAGCACCGAGGCCGCAATTTGAAAAATCAGCTTGAAGATGGGCCGCGCACCCCGGATGTCGTCGAACACCATGAGGGTGGTGACCACCGCCGCCGAGAGCAACAGACCCAGCGTCGCCGGATTGGTCGAAAAGAGCGCCGCGGAGAGGCCGAATCCCAGGTACATCGCGAGCCCCCCGAGTCGCGCCGTCGGCTGGCTATGGATGCGGCGTTCACCCGGCTCGGCGACCGCGCCCAGCCTGAAGGCCAGCCAGCGGGCCGGCAGCACCGCGATGGTGGTGCAGACCAGCGCCGCGAGAAACGGCACCACCGCCGGACCGAAGCGCGCAGGCGAGAAGTCAGACCAGAAGGTCGGGTCACTGAAGAGGCCCGCGCCCGCTAGTAGGGCAGCGGAAATCGTTCGCACAACGCCCGGCTACGGGCGCGTACCTGCTCATGGACCGTCCGGTCCTCGAGGTTGAGAAGCAACTCGGAAACCATCTCGGCGATCTGCTCCATTTCCTTGGTGCCCATCCCCCGCGTCGTGACCGACGGCGATCCCAGCCGGATGCCACTCGGGTTGAACTTGCTCGCGGTGTCGAAGGGGATCGAGTTGCGGTTCACGGTGATGCCGACCGTGTCGAACGTGTCCTGGACTCTCTTTCCCGTGAGGTTGAGCGGCCGCAGGTCGATCAGCATCAGGTGGTTGTCGGTCCCCCCACTGACCAGCCGGAGCTTGCGACGTGTGAGCCCTTCGGCGAGCGTACGCGCGTTGTTGACGACCGCCTGCGCGTAGGACTTGAACTCCGGGGTCTTCCACTGGGCCAGCATCACGGCCTTGCCGGCGATGGCGTGGTTGTGCGGGCCGCCCTGACTGCCCGGAAACACGCTCTTGTCCACCTCGGCGGCGTACTTCGCCTTGCAGAGGATCATCGCGCCCCATGGCCCACGCATCGTCTTGTGCGTCGTGAAGCTGACGAAGTCGGCATGCGGGACCGGGCTCGGGTGCGCGCCACCGGCCACCAGGCCGGCGAAATGCGCCATGTCAACGAAGAAGTAGGCGTCGACCGACTTCGCGATCGCCGCCAGCCGCTCGAAGTCGAGGATGCGCGGGTACGCGCTGTAGCCGGCGAGCAGCATCTTCGGCCGAACCTCTTTGGCCTGCTTCTCGACCACGTCGTAGTCGATCCGCTCGGTGGTGGCATCGACGCCGTAAGGAACGAAGTGATACAGCTTGCCGGAAAAGTTCACCGGGCTGCCGTGGCTGAGGTGCCCGCCCTGGCTGAGGTCCATCCCCATGACGGTGTCGCCGACGCTGAGCACCGCCGCGTAGACGGCGTAGTTCGCGGTCGTGCCGCAATGCGACTGCACGTTGGCATGCTCCGCACCGAAGAGGGCCTTCGCGCGCTCGATCGCCAGCGTCTCGATCCGGTCGACGTTCTCGCAACCGCCGTAGTAGCGCTTGCCCGGGTAGCCCTCGGCATATTTGTTGTTGAGCAAGGAGCCCAACGCCTGCAGCACCGCGGGGCTGGCGATGTTCTCCGACGGGATCAACTCCAGCGTGTATTGCTGGCGTTCGAATTCATCGCGGATCGCGGCAGCGACCTCGGGATCGACCAGGTCGATCCGGCTGGTCAGGTCGGTGCGGGCCTGCAGCATTCCGCCCATTATGGCGAAATCACTGGATGCGCAGGTCTGCCGCCGGAATCGCACCCTGGCGCAGGATCCGCGGCGTCGCGCCGCTCAGGTCGAGGATGGTCGACGGCTGACCGATCCGGCACGGACCGCCGTCGAGCACGAGGTCGAGGTCATCGCCCAACCCGGCGATGACCTGGTCGGCATCGACGGGTGGCGACTGCCCCGCCGGGTTGGCGCTGCTGCTGGCGATCGGTTCGCCCAGCGCGGTTATCAGTGCGAGCGCGACATCGTGGTTTGGCGCGCGCACGGCGATCGTCGAACCATCCGCCGTCGCGGAAGCGGGCAGCACCAGGGTTAGCGGACCCGGCCAGAAGCGCGCCATCAGGTTGGCGGCGTCGGGAGAAACGATCGCGAAGCGGTCGACCTGGCCGCGGTCGCTCACCAGCCAGACCATCGGCTGCCCGGACGGACGCCGCTTCACCTGGTAGAGGCGGGCGACCGCCGCCGGGTCGGCGGCGCGTGCGCCGACGCCATAAAGCGTGTCGGTTGGGAAGGCGATCACCGCGCCGGCGCGCAGTCGCTCCGCCGCGCGGGCGATATGCGATGCGTCCGCGGGCCAGCGCGACGTCACGTCTGGATCCGTACGACGCGGTCGAGTCCGGCCAGGTCCTTGTGAACACTGACATCGGCCGAGGGCCAGTGCCCTTGAGCCAGGCGGACGATGCGCCGTGTCTGCGCTGGGTCGCACTCGAAGAGCACGAGGCCGCCGGGCTTCACCACCGCGGGCGCCTGCGTCAACGCGGTCCGAATCAGATCCAGCCCGTCCTTGCCGCCGTCGAGCGCGAGCCCCGGCTCGTACTCGAGTTCCTTCGGCCGCACCCGCCGGAGGGCCTCCGGAATGTACGGAAGGTTGGCGAGGATGAGGTCCGAGGGGGCGGCGCCCCTCAGCAGGTCGCCTTTCACCGTGGTGATCCGGCGGCGGAGCCGGTAGTTGGCGATATTTTCGGCGGCCACGCGGAGCGCGCGCGCGCTGACGTCCCGTGCCTCGATGCGAACGTTCGGCACGGCTTTAGCGACCGAAATCGCGACCGCGCCGCTACCGGTGCCGAGGTCGATGACCCGCGCCTGTGGATGCGTTTTCAACCAATCGACCGCGAGCTCGACGAGCAGCTCGCTCGACGGTCGCGGAATAAGCACCGCCGGGGTCACCTTCAGCAGGTGGCCGTAGAACTCGCGCTGTCCGGTGAGGTAGGGCACCGGAACGCGCGCGGCACGGCGTGCGGTCAACCGGCGTAGCCGGGCGCGCTGCGACGGGGTCAGCAGCCGCTCGGGGTGACTATGCAGCCGCTCACGCGAGCTGTGGAGGACATGCGCCAGCAGGATCTCGGCGTCGAGCCACGGATATGGGATGTCGGCTTCCGCCAGGGTTGTTCGCGCTGCGGCGAGCTGAGCCTTGACCCGGCTGCGATCAGTTGCGCTTGGCGCCATTCGGCGGTTCGCTCAACCGGTTCCCGCGGTCCCAGGCGATCAAACGATCGATCACCGGGTCGAGGTCGCCGGCCTCGACGAACTGGGGCAGCTTGTAGTACTTGAAGTCGATCCGGTGGTCGGTGATGCGTCCTTCCGGATAGTTATAGGTGCGGACTTTTTCGCTGCGGTCGCCGGTGCCAACGGCTGAGCGACGAACCTCGGTAAGAGCCTCCTGCTGCTGCGCCATCTGGCGGTCGAGCAGGCGGGCCATCAGCACCTTTTCCGCCTTCGCCTTGTTCTTGAGCTGCGAGCGCTCGTCCTGGCAGGTGACCACGATGGGCGGACCGCCGTCCTCAGGCGTGTAGGTGAGGCGGACCGCCGAGTCCGTCGTGTTGACGCTCTGCCCACCGTGCCCACCGGAGCGGTAGACGTCGACCTTGAGACGTTCCGGGTTTATCACGACATCAACGTCCTCGGCCTCTGGCATGACCACCACGGTGGCCGTTGAGGTGTGGATGCGGCCCTGGGCTTCGGTCTCCGGCACGCGCTGCACGCGATGCACGCCATTTTCGAATTTCAGGCGCGAGTAGGCGCCTCGACCGCGAATCTCGAAGACCACCTCTTTGAAGCCGCCGCGCTCGGTCACATTCTCGGAGAGCAAGTCGACCTTCCACCGATGCGACTCGGCATAGCGGCCGTACATGCGGAAGAGGTCGGCGGCAAACAATCCCGCCTCATCCCCACCGGTCCCCTGCCGGATCTCGACGATGACGTCTTTGTCGTCGGTTGGGTCCTTGGGCACGAGCGCGACGTTGAGTTCGCCTTCCAGGCGGTCGCGTTCCGCCTGTTGCTTCTCCAATTCCTGCCGCGCGTAGGCCTGCATCTCGGGATCTCGCTCCTGTTCGGCCAGTTCGCGAGCCTCGGCCATGCCGCGCTCGGCACGGCGGTAGGCCTCATAGAGCTGCACCAGGTCGCGGAGTTGGGCCTGCTCTTTGCTCAGCCGCTGGAGTTCCTTGAGGTCGGCGTGAACCGCGGGGTCCGCCAGCCGCTCGGTGATCGCGTAGTA
>Ga0209220_1000519_pt1 | contig 12521 bp, 12 predicted proteins | sample BlaSpr_A8_OM3_M3_FD_187984 | JGI IMG/M metagenome (GOLD analysis project Ga0209220, IMG submission 187984) | Forest soil microbial communities from Thunder Bay, Ontario, Canada - Black Spruce, Ontario site 2_A8_OM3_M3 (SPAdes) (version 2) | ecosystem: Environmental > Terrestrial > Soil > Boreal... | reverse complement strand
CGATAACCGTGGTCCGACCTCCTCGGCGTGTGGATGACCACGCCTGAAGAATCGTCGCGGCGCTGCCGGCACACTCGAAGGCGTGGTCGGCGCCCCTGCCACCGGTGCGCTCCCAAATCCGTTGCACCACCTGGTCGCCGCCAAGCATGAAGTCCGTTGCGCCGTTCATGCGGGCTAGCCGTTCCTTATCCGCCGCGATGTCCACGCCGATCACCACCTCCGCACCAACGAGGCGCGCCCCCTGGAGGACCGACAGACCGACCCCTCCGATGCCGAAGACTACGACCGATTCGCCCGGTTGGACGCGAGCCGAATTGGTGACCGCACCGACGCCGGTGAGCATGGCACAGCCTAGGAGTGCCGCCTTTTCCAAGTCGACGTTGGCCGGCAACGCGAGCACCGCCGAGCTGGGCACTATCGTCTCTTCGCCAAAGGCTGCGATGCCCAGCCCGGCGTAGAGCGCGGTCCCGTCCGCCCGTCGCGCGTACCGCCGCCGCCAGGCTTTCGGCGTCTGTTCACAGAGATAGGGTTCCCCACGGATGCAGAACCAGCAGCGTCCGCAGGAGGGCGACCAGTTCAACAGCACCTTGGCGCCCGGCTGCACCTTGGTCACTCCGGGCCCCACCGTCATGACGGTGCCTGCGGCTTCGTGGCCGAGGACGGCCGGAACCGCCTGGGGAAGCGTGCCGTTCGCGAGCGAGAGGTCGGAGTGACAGACCCCAGCGGCGGCCAGACGGACGTGCACCTCGCCCGTCGCGGGTGGCGGAAGCTCGATCTCCTCGATCGCCAGCGGCGAGCCGACCGACGTCAGGACGGCAGCGCGAATCATGGCCGCGTCATTCGCCGCCATCGATCGGAAGCACTTCACCGTTGATGTATGACGCCGCGTCCGAGACCAGGAACGCAATGGTAGACGCCACTTCGTCGGCGGTCGCGAAACGGCCGAGCGGATTGCGCTCGAGCGCACGCCGAGCGATCTCGTCGTTACCCCAGAGGGCCGCGGCGAATTCCGTCTTGACGATGCTGGGGGCGACGGCGTTGACGCGGATGCCGTGGGGCCCAAGCTCGGTGGCCAGCTGCCGGCTCAGCATGATGAGCGCAGCCTTGGTCACGCCGTAGGGACCAAGCCCAAACTCGGGCCGCAGCCCCGCGATGCTGGCCACGTTGACGATGGCGCCTCCGTGTACCCGCATCCAGGCATCGACAACCAATTTGGTGAGCACCAACGGTCCCCGCAGGTTGACCTCGAAGGTCTTGTCCCAGGCGCTGAGCTCGACGTCGAGGACCGGGCCAAAGTGCGGATTGGTCCCGGCGTTGTTCACCAGGATGTCGATGCGCCCGAAGCGCTCCATCACCTTGGTGACGAGGCGCTGCGAATCCTCGGCACGACCCACGTGAGCGACGATCGGCGTGACGGCTCCAGCGTGGCGCGCATTGATCCGATCCGCGGCCGACTGGAGGCCTTCGAGCTTCCTGCTGGAAATGACGACCCTGGCCCCCTGGTCCGCCAGCGCACCGGCGGTGGCCTCGCCAATGCCACGGCTTCCGCCTGTCACGATCGCCACGCGATCGGTCAGGTCGAAATCCGGCATTGCCAGATACTATCCGTTGGGATGGACTTCGACCACTCGCCGAAGGTGAAAGCGCTTCAGAATAAGCTCGAGGATTTCATGGCGGACTTCATCTATCCAAACGAGCCAACGTATCGAGACCAGGCGATGACCGGCGATCACTGGAGCCCGCCTGCAGTCGTCGACGAACTGAAGTCCAAGGCCCGGAAGGCGGGGCTGTGGAACCTTTTCCTTCCCGAGTCGGACCTTGGCGCCGGGCTCACCAACCTGGAGTACGCCCCGCTCTGCGAAATCATGGGCCGCGTCCCCTGGGCTCCCGAAGTCTTCAATTGCTCGGCCCCGGATACCGGGAACATGGAGATCCTCGACCGCTTCGGCACCCCGGAGCAGAAAGATCGATGGCTGCGTCCGCTTCTGAATGGAGAGATTCGTTCCGGTTTCGCGATGACGGAGCCCGATGTCGCCTCCTCCGACGCGACGAACATCAAGAGCCGCATCGTTCGCGAGGGCGACGACGTCGTCATCAATGGCCGGAAGTGGTGGACGTCGGGGGCGATGGACCCTCGCTGCCAGCTCTTCATTTTCATGGGCAAGACGGACCCGGAGAACCCAGATCGTCATCGGCAGCAATCAATGGTCCTCGTGCCCCGCGACACGCCCGGCGTCAAGATATTGCGGCCGTTGCCCGTGTTCGGTTTCGATGACGCACCCCACGGCCACGCCGAGCTTGACTTCGTTGATGTCCGGGTGCCGGCCGCCAACATCCTGCTTGGCGAAGGGCGCGGCTTCGAGATCGCCCAGGCTCGCCTCGGCCCCGGCCGAATTCACCATTGCATGCGACTGATCGGGGTGGCGGAGGTGGCCCTCGAACTCATGTGTAAGCGGCTGGCGAGCCGAGTGGCGTTTGGCACGCCTCTCGTCCAGCAATCGGTGTGGCTCGAGCGAATCGCCCAGGCGCGCATCTTGATCGACGAGGCCCGCCTACTCACCCTGAATGCGGCGTACAAGATGGACACCGCCGGCAACAAGGTGGCGCGGGCCGAGATTGCCATGATCAAGGTGGCGGCGCCGAACATGCTCTGCACGGTTCTCGATTGGGCGATCCAGGCGCATGGGGCGGCCGGCGTCTCCGACGATTTTCCGCTCGCGCACGCATATGCCTACGCGCGCACGGTCAGGATCGTCGACGGGCCCGACGAGGTACATCTCAACCAGCTCGGCCGGCTCGAGCTTGGCAAGTACTGACGACGTCGTCGCGGCGATCCGTTCGCTCAAGCGGGCGTACTTGATCGGCGTCGAGGGCGTCACGGAAATCTGGCTCGTTCGGCACGCGGACGTCTACGACCAACGCGAGCTTGTGTCGGATCCAGCGCTGAGCCCGCTGGGGCACCAGCAAGCGAAACGTTTGGCCCAACGCCTGAAATCGGTCGAGATCCGCGCCGTCTACGCTAGTCCGCTCCGCCGCGCGCAGCAGACGGCCACCGCTCTCACCGATCAGGTCACGACCGACCCCAGGTTGACCGAGGTCCAAGCCGCCTATCCCGGCGGCAAGGTCGAACTCCAGGAGAGCCACGATGCCGTGATCCGTCGGATGCAGGCCGCCGTCGACGTGGCCGTGGCCGCGCACCCCGGGGGCCGCATCGTGATGGTGTCGCACGGGATCGCGATCCTGACCTACCTCTGCGACGTCCTTGGGCTCGCCCCCGGAACGCTGCGGCTCTTCCCCGATTTCACGAGCATCAGCGTGGTCCGGGTCAAGGGCAACCGTCGCATGGCGGGTTCTCTTTGCGACACCGCCCACCTGGTACCGGTGTCATGACCGACGCTGAGGAGCGGATTCGCAACGACCTTGCCGCACAAATCAAGCAGCCGGTGCGCACGGTTCGCGCCATCCCCGAGGGTCACTCCGGCTTCACCTACTGGGTCGAGCTCGAGGGGCGTCGCGGGGTCCTTCGCCTTCCTCCGCCGGGTGCCCGGATCGCCGGCCCAGCGGATATTCCGCGTCAGGCAAGGATCATGGCGGCGCTGTCCGCGCAGGGTCTTCCGGTCCCGGCGATCGTTGCAACGTCGCAGGACTCGGTCGTCGACGGAAGGCCTTTCGTCCTGATGGAGGCGATCAAGGCGGACCGGGTCGAGCAGGCGATCGACGCCGGCTGCAATCCCCTCCAACTGGCATCCTCGGCCGTGGATGTGCTGCGCCGGTTCCAGGCCGTGCCCCGCGAGAACACCGGTATTGGCGATGAAGAACCAATGCCGCTCGAGGGCGAGGTCTCGCGCTGGACGTGGCTGATGGACCGTGCCCCCTCCGAGCTCACTGGACGCGCACCCCGGCTCGCCCAGCTGCTGGTCGAGCGGTTACCGCGTCCCAGGCCGCCGGTCCTGGTCCACGGCGACTACCACTTCGGCAACATGCTCTTCGAGAGCGGACGGGTGGCGGCTGTCGTCGACTGGGAGATTGCGCAGCTTGGCCAGCCTCTCCTCGACCTGTGTTGCATCAGCCTCTCGCACGTCCCGGCCGATGCCGTCGGGGAGATGTACGGCGCCGACCCGGACGACTATCGATGGTACAGGGCCTTGACCTACTACAAGTACGCGGCGATCTTCGGCTACAACCTGATGCTGCACCGCCGCGGCAAGCGGCCCGACCCGAGCTACGAACAGCGAACGGACACCATCCTGGGATTCATCGACCAGGGCGTCGGCGTGCTCGGTTAGCCGTGGAAATTCGGAATCGCGTCGTGGTCGTGACCGGAGGCGGGGGCGGCATCGGCGGCGCGCTCTGCCGGCGCTTCGCCGCCGAAGGGGCCGATAAGGTAGTCGTGTCCGACATCGACCAACAGGCCGCGGAGACCGTCGCCGCGGAGATCGGCGGCACTGCCGTGCGCGCCGATCTCACGGTGGAGTCGGAGGTTGCGCATCTCGTTCGGGGAACCCTGGAGGCATTTGGCCGGATCGATATCTACTGCTCCAACGCTGGCATCGCCTTTGGCGGTGGGCCCGAGGCCTCCGATCAGGCCTGGCAACGGAGTTGGGATGTGCACGTCATGGCGCACGTCTACGCGGCGCGCGCTCTGCTTCCGAGGATGCTGGAGCGCCGCGACGGCTACATCGTGGGCACCATCTCGGCGGCCGGTCTGCTCAACCACGTCCTGGCGGCGCCCTACGGCGTGACCAAGGCGGCCGGCCTCTCCTTCTTCGAGTGGCTGGCGATCGCCTACCACGACCAGGGCATCCGGGTCTCGGCCCTCTGCCCGTTGGGGGTGCGGACCGCGATGCTGGCGCAAGCCGGCGAGCGTAACTTCCTGGCAGCGGGCGCGCTCGACCCGGAACAGGTGGCCAGTGCCGTCGTCGAGGCCATCCGTGACGAGCGCTTTCTCATCCTTCCGCACCCCGAGGTGGGCGAGTTCTTCCTACGCAAGGCTTCCGACTACGACCGTTGGCTGCGAGGCATGCGCCGCCTGCGCGGCCGGATCCTGGAGGAGCGGTAAGGGCCGCCGACGCCGGCGGCCCTTACTTCTGCGACGTTGCCCTTATGGAATTCCGTTTGTCGGAGGAGTCGATGCCGATCCGCTGTACTGGGTGATCGGGCCTGTGTCCGAGGACGTATAGACGGGACCCGTCGTGGTCTCGGTACCGTCCGCCGCGATCGTGGCGACCTGGACCCCCAGGTAACCGAGATGGTTGTCGGACGAAAACCCGAGGGGCGCGAGCCCCGGCCCGTTGCTCAGCTTGGTCGACTCGAGCGTCTTCACGAAGCTGGCTCTGGTCGGGTTACGGCCCGCCGCCTTGAAGGCCTGCGCCAGGGTGTAAGCCTGTGCCATGCCGTACAGGACATTGCCATCCCACGGCAGCCCTGGAATGATCTGGTCGTGGATGCCCTTGAACAATTTGATCCATGGATTCGAGCTGTCGCCGACCAGCGGCAGGTAGGCATCGGTAACCATGCCACCAAGCAACTGCCCCCCGACCGCGCCCTTCGAGAACGCCGTCAGCAGGCCTGTCAAGGTGGTGACGTCGGAGCCAACATTGCTCACCACCCAGATCGGATGGTAGCCGAGCTTTGCCGCCGACAGCAGCGCCAGCGCGGTGAAGGCCGGAATCGAAAAGGAGACGACGACCTGCGCGCCGGACGCTTGCAGCGCTGCGATCTGCGGCCCGACGTTGGTATTGGTCGGGACATAGTTCTGACGACTGGCGATTGACGAGGAACCGAGCTGATCATCGAGACCCTTGACGCCATCGAGACCAAACTCGTCGTTCTGGAAGAAATACCCGACCTTCTTGCCGCTGAGATTCTGCTTGATGTACTGGCCGAGGACCTTGCCCTCGATGGTGTAGTCCGGCTGCCAGCCGAAAGTGTTCGGATACTTCGAGACATTGTTCCAGCAGTTGCAACCGCTGGATACGAAGAGATCGGGCACCTTTTCGGTGTTGATGTAGTCGACGACCGCCAGGTGGGTGGGCGTGCCGAGGGCGCTGAACATGCCGAAGACCTTGGTCTCCAGGATCAACTTGCGCGTCGCGCTGGCGGTGTTGGTCGGATTGTAGCCATCATCGAGGTACTGGTACAGGATCTTGCGCCCGAAGACGCCGCCATGCTGGTTCAGGTACACAAAGTAGGCGTTTGAGGCGGGGGCAATCTCCGAATAGCCCGGCGCCGCCGGTCCGGTCAGTGGTTGGGTGCTTCCAATCGTGATGTCCGTCGCCGTGATGCCGGGCGCGGACGCGGTATTGGTGCCCGAGTTGTCAGTGGCGCTGCTGGTGCCGCAGGCCGCGAGCAACCCCACGAGAGAAATGATCGCGATCCCTCTCATCCTTAAGGCGCTGCCGTTGATCACACTTTTCAATCGAACCTCCTTTCCTTATGCGGGTCGCGCGGTGTCGGCGACTACGTATCTGGTGTGGGATCGTCCCAATCCACCACCCCCTTCTTTCCACCCGCCGGCGTGTGTCCCCAGCGAGCGCGGACGATTGCGAGAATTCTCGATAGCGCGCCCTGGATGCCGTGCGGCGCCACAAGCATCGCAATCACAAGGATGGCGCCATAAATGGCCAGCGGCAGATTGTTGGCGATGGAGCTCGGAACGTTCATCGTGCTCGCCATGCCACTGGTCAGCGCCGGTACGAAGACCAGTACGAGTGAGCCCCACACGGCGCCGGCAAGGCTGCCCAACCCGCCGATGACGATCGCGGTGACCAGCTGCAGGGAAAGGCCGAGGCCGAATCCGGCCGGCGCCGTCACCCCCGACCAGTAGCCGAAGAGGGCGCCCGCTAGGCCCGCACACGCCGCGCTGATCACGAAAGCCAGCACTTGCGTACGCGCGACATCGATCCCTGCCAGTGCCGCGGCTGCTTCATGGTCGCGCACCGCGATGAATGTGCGGCCGACGGAGCTGCGCAGCAGGTTGGCCAACAAAACCATGGTCACCAGCGCAGCGGCGAGCGCGATCCAGGCCAGCCAGCGCTCCGGCGGAAAGTCGGCGCCCAGCCAGGCGGGGGGCACCGAGGGCGGGACGGTCAGACCTGAGTCGCCGCCGAAGACATTCTTGTAGCGCGTCGCCACCTGCGGGAGGGCCACCGCGAGCGTCAGCGTTGCGCCAGCGAGGTAGGGACCCCGCAGACGGGCCGCGGCATAGCCGAAAACGATGCCAATGATCCCTGTGGTTAGCACCGCGATCAGTAGCACCACGACGACCGGTAACTGGTGATCCTTGAGCAGCAACGAGGCGGTGTACGCCCCTACGGCCATCAAGGCTCCGTGGCCCAGCGACAGCTGCCCGTTCAGCCCGGTCAGCAGGGTAAGACCAGCAGCGGCGACCGCGAAGATGGCGACCGCCGTGAGGTTGTAGTCGTCATAGGCCCCGATCTGTGCGCTGAGCAACAGGAGCACGGCGGCCGCCCCCAGCGCCAAGAGCAGGTGACGACCAAGCGTTGGGCGGACCACGCGGCCAAGGAGCAATTGGGTGGCAACCACCTCAGACCTCTCGAAGCCGCTGCAGCGAGAAGAGGCCGCGCGGCCTGACCATCAGCACCGCGATCAGGATGACCAGCGCGCCGACGGTCTCGAGATCGGAGCCGAGGTAGCCGCCGACGTAACTCAGGGCAAAGCCCATCAGCAGCCCGCCGATGACCGCCCCCACGGCGCTATCGAGGCCGCCGAGGACAGCCCCGGTAAAACCGTAGACCAGCACCTGGTCCATGAAGGTCGGATAGAGCAGGAAGGTTGGAGCAATCAGGACGCCGGCGAGCGCCCCGACGAGCGAGGCGAGCGCCCATCCCAGCGTCAGCATCCGCCCGACGCGGATCCCGAGAAGCCGCGAGACTTCGGGATTGAACGCCGAGGCGCGCATCCGCAGGCCTAGGTTGGTTTTTTGAAACAGCACCAGCAGCAGGACCATGACGGCCAGGACGCTGCCCAGCGTGAAGGCATCGAACGGCGAGAAGGCGACCTGCGAGTTTCCGAGGTGCACGCCGACAATCGAGAAAGCCGGAGGGAATGACCGGATCTGGCCACCGAAGGCCATCGGCGCGAGCGCTTCAAAAAAGAGCAGCAGCCCCAACGTCAGGATGACGATATTGAGCGGAGGCGCCGATTCGACCGGACGAACGATGACGCGCTCGACGATCGCGCCGAGAATCAACCCGCTCAAGAGGGCCACGATGAAGCCCAGCCAGTAGGGCGCACCGTGATCGATGGCGAACAGCGCGAGGTAGGTGGTGAACATCGCCATCGCGCCCTGGGCGAAGTTGATGACCTTGGTGGCGCGCCAGATCATCACCAGGGCGAGCGCCATCGCGGCGTAGATCGCACCCTGGGTCAGGCCGTTCAATGTCAGGACGAGAAACCGGCTCATGACAAATGCCCAGGTTGCGGCCTAAAACCCGAGGTAGACATGTCGAAGTCCCTCCTCGCTTAAGAGCTGTTGGGCCCGGCCCCGGGCGACCACCTTCCCCAAGTGGAGCACGATGCCTTCATTGGCGACCGATAGGGCGCCCTTTGCGTTCTGTTCGATCAGCAGGACCGTCAGTCCGCGCTCCGTGACCAGCGTCTTGATGCGAGCCATGATCTGGGCGAAGACGAGCCGGGCTAGCCCGAGTGACGGTTCATCGAGGAGGAGAACGCGTGCTCGGGCGACCAGAGCGCGACCGACCGACAGCATCTGCCGTTCGCCCCCCGAAAGACTGTAAGCCGCCACGTGCCGCCGATTGGCCAGCGGGGGGAAGAGATCGTAGGCCTCGGCCAGCGCGACGCGCTGGCCCCTGGGATCGCGTCGCCAGAGACCGCCGAGCCGCAGGTTCTCGTCGACGGTCAGCTCGGCGAGCACGCCCTGGCCCTGAGGCACATGGGCGACCCCCAGACGCGCAATCTCCTCGGGGGCGAGGCGGGTGATGTCGCGACCATCGAGGCGCACCGAACCGCCACGCGGTCGCGTCAGACCGGAGATCGTCCGAAGGAGGGTGGTCTTGCCGGCCCCGTTGGCCCCGAGCACCGTCGTAATTGACGCGTCGGCGACCGTGAGGGAAACACCATGCAGCGCAACGACGGGACCATAGGCGACCGTCAGGTCGATGACCTCAAGCATCGGAAGACGCCTCCGGCGTCGTGACATCCTCGCCGAGATAGGCGGTCGCCACCTGGGGATCGTCCCGGATCTGCTTCGGGGTCCCCGACGCGATCACGCGGCCCAGGTTGAGCACGATGACGCGGTCAGAAATCGCCATCACGAAGTCCAGGTGATGCTCGACGACGGCGACGCACATCCGCGTGCGAAGCTGCTTGATCAGTTCGGCGAGCTCGTCGATGTCCTGGGTAGAAAGTCCACTGACGGGCTCGTCCAGCAGCAGCAGCGAGGGATCCGCCATGAGCGCCCGAGCGATGATCACCCGTTTTTGCACCCCATAGGGCAGCGTTCCAGGGTAGGCGCTCGCGTGGCCGATGATGCCGAGCCGATCGAGGATATCGCGGGCTTTCGAGGCGAGTTGGGACTCGATCCGATCCGCGCTCGGCAGGGCGAGCAGCGACGAAAGCAGGCCCGGACGCGCCCTCGACCCGGCCACGACATTTTCCTGAACGGTCAGGCCCGGCCAGAGTCCGAGGCCCTGAAGGGTGCGGGCAATGCCTAGCCGTGCAAGGCGATGGGGTGCCGTCCCGAGCAGCGGCTCGCCACGGTATTCGATCCGGCCGGAATCTGGACGCACGAATCCGCATACAGCGTTGAACAGCGTCGTTTTACCGGCGCCGTTCGGTCCGATAATGGCGACGACCTCGCCCGCATCGATACGAAGGGAGACCTGATCCAGCGCCAGGATCCCTCCGAACCGGACGGTGAGGTCTACGACCTGAAGGGTCGGCCCCGAATGCTCTCCCACCCATTCCTCTCCCTAACGAACGTTCGATCAGACAGTATGCGCCGACACTGGGGAAGTCAAGACGGCGCGGCTCAGTTCGCCTTGGTGGTGTTCCAGCCGCGGAGCAAAGCGAGTGCGGCGCGAGCGTAGAGGTCAGCTACTCGATCGAGATCCTGCTCATCGCGTGGTTTGAACCAGTGGGGCAGGCCGTTGATCATGTCGACGATCGCCATGGCGGCAAGCTTCGGATCCTCCACCCGAAAGACCCCGAGCTCGCAACCGACCGCGATCACGCCGGCCATCGTATCGCGGTACTCCCTCCGCAGACCGTTGACCTGGGCGAGCTGCTCCGGTGGCAGGCTGCGGCGCTCGCGGATGTTGACCACAACCTCGCCTTTCCGCCGGTGCCCGAAAAGGACGTGGCGGCGAACGGCAGCCGCGATCGCCTCGTCGGGCGGCCGATTGGCGATCAACTCGGGCATCACCTCGGCGTTGAAGTCCGTCTGCATCCGCATGCAGATCGCGAAAAGGATGTGCTGCTTTCCCGGGAAGTGATGATAGAGAGACGACGGCCGGATCTCTAACTCGGCCGCGAGGTCCCGCACGCTGGCGGCCTCGTAACCCTTCTCCGTGAACAGGCGCGTGGCGGATTCGAGGACCTGCCCGATCCGCAGATTGCCGCCCAGCGTGGCCCGGTCGACGTTCCTCACCCGTCCTTCCCTTGACAGCATCATACCGTCCAGTCCATATTGGCGATCGAACGATCGTTAGGGAAGGGGCTCCGCTCCGGCGTGAAAAAGCGGGGAGTTCGTAAGAGGGACGAAACGATGGACTTCGGGCTGGACAACGAGCAGCGAATGATCCTGGCGACGGTCCGCGAGTTCGTGACTCGAGAGTTGTTGCCGCTCGAGGGGCCGGCACAACGAGCCGAACTGGACGGCCGGACCTTGCTCGAGCCCGCCGACGTCCGCCGGCTTCAGCAAAAGGCGAAAGCGGCCGGGCTCTGGGGCCTGCTGACGCCGGAAGAATACGGGGGCGCCAACCTCGGCATGCTGATGACGGCGCTGATCAGCATGGAGACGTCGAAAGCGCTGATCCCCTTCTCCTATGGGGGATACGCGGACAACATCCTCTATGTCGCCAACCCCGAGCAAAAACAGCGGTATCTCGTCCCCGTTATCGAAGGCGATCGCGCCAGTTGCTTTGCGCTGACCGAACCCGACACCGGCTCGGACGCGACCAACATCCGAATGCCCGCCGTCCGTGACGGCTCGGACTGGGTCCTTAACGGCCGGAAGGTCTTCATCACCAACGGTCTCGAAGCGGACTTCGCTATCGTCTTTGCGGTCACCGACAAGAGCAAGGGTCACCAAGAAGGCGTCACGGCCTTCCTCGTCGACCGCGCGATGGGATGGAGCAGCCAGCCTATCCAGACGATGGGAGCCTGGCGCCCGGCGGAGATCAGCTTCGAGGGGGTCCGCGTCCCGCAGGAGAACGTGCTTGGCGAAATCGGAAAGGGCTTCCAGCTCGCCATGAAGTGGATCGGCCAGGGTCGGATCATCATCCCGGCTCGGGCAGTCGGCCAGGCGCAGCGGCTGCTCGAGATGGCGCTCGATTATTCGCGCCAGCGAATCGCCTTTGGCCGCCCGATCGCCGAGTACCAGGCGATCCAGTGGATGCTCGCGGACAGCGCCGTCGAGATCGAGCAGGTGAAGTGGCTCGTACTCAACGCCGCCTGGAAGACCGACCAGGGTGGGGACGCCCGCCACGAGGCGTCGGTCGCGAAGCTGGCGGGCGCCGGTATGATCTGGCGCGTCGTCGACCGGGTGATGCAGATCCACGGCGGGATGGGGTACACGAAGGAGATGCCGATCGAGCGCGTGATGCGCGATGTTCGCGTCTACCGGATCTACGAAGGGACCGACGAGATCCAGCGCCGCTCGATCGCGCGCAACCTGCTCAAAGGACACGCCAAAATCGGCGCATGGACCTGACGGCGATGCACCCGTGATCTTCCGGAGCCCGTATCCCGACGTCGACATCCCCGACGTCTCCCTGCCGGCGTTCGTCCTCGCCGGAGCGGCGGCGCTCGGAAACAAGCCGGCGCTAATCGACGGGCCCACCGGGCGCAGTCTCAGCTACGCGGATCTGGCCAGGTCAGTCCGCCAGGTAGCCGCCAACCTGGCGCGACGCGGGTTCCGAAAGGGCGACGTCTTTGCCATCTACAGCCCGAACGTTCTCGAGTACGCGGTGGCGCTGCACGCGGTCGCCTCCCTGGGTGGGGTCGCCACCACCTCCAATCCATTGTCGACGCCTCGAGAGCTGGCGCTGCAGCTCAACGATGCCAGGGCGAAGTACCTGGTCACGATCCCCGAACTCCTCGACCATGCGCTCGAGGCGACGCGCCAGGCTAAGGTCGAGGAGGTTTTCGTTTTTGGCGAGGCGGCAGGAGCCACTCCCTTCGCAGCTTTGATCGAAGGGAACGGTGCGGTCCCGGCCGTGGCGATCGATCCGCGGAAAGACCTGGTGGCGCTGCCCTACTCGAGCGGGACGACCGGTCTGCCGAAGGGCGTCATGCTCACCCACCGAAACCTCGTCGCG
>Ga0209220_1000518_pt1 | contig 12544 bp, 14 predicted proteins | sample BlaSpr_A8_OM3_M3_FD_187984 | JGI IMG/M metagenome (GOLD analysis project Ga0209220, IMG submission 187984) | Forest soil microbial communities from Thunder Bay, Ontario, Canada - Black Spruce, Ontario site 2_A8_OM3_M3 (SPAdes) (version 2) | ecosystem: Environmental > Terrestrial > Soil > Boreal... | reverse complement strand
GTGGTCCCTTCGCGCATCATCGAGATATGAGTGTCGCGCCGCCGACCGGCCTTGCATCTTCGCGCCCTAGTCGGCCGGGCGCCTGCGGCGCTGAAGCCCGCGTCGACTCCTGCGCGCGCTCGGTCGGCAGCCCCGCACAACGATGCGGGGACCCCAGCATGTATGCGCTTCCTCGCGTGCTCGTTGTCTCCTTGGCTCCGGCCGCCGAGGTCGCGAATATGCGGCGGCAGGCCGGCGTCGCGACACTCTAGGTGCTCGACTCTTAAGTGCTCGACTTTCTGAAGAACGGGAAGCTGCTGACGCTGATGATCGGCCACTTCACGGTCGACAGCTACGCGGGGATCATCCCGGTGCTTTTCCCGCTGCTCATCGGCCGCTTCCATCTGAGCCTGGCAACGGTCGGCCTTGTGAGCCTCGCCTACACCGGGATGGCGTCGATCTCGCAGCCGCTGTTCGGGATCCTCGCCGATCGATTCGGCACGCGGTTCACAGGAATTGCGCTTGCCTGGACCGCCGCCACGTACGCGGTGCTCGGGTTCATCAACAGCTTTCCGCTCCTGCTCGTGCTGGCGTTTGCCTCCGGCCTAGGCTCCGGAGCCTTCCACCCTCTCGGAGCGCTCGACGTGCGGGCGCTGCTTCCCGCCTGGCGGCGCAGCCTCGGCATGTCGGTCTACGTCTCCGCCGGCACCCTGGGCCTTGCGACCGGCCCCCTGATCGGCATTCTCGTCTTCGGCATCTTCGGCCTGCACGGGACGGGGCTGCTCGTGATTCCCGGCGTCGTCACTGGTGCATACCTGCTGTGGCGCATGCGGGGGCAGCTTCGACCCGCGGCGGGCGCCGCCTTTGCAGCCGCCGTCTCGCAGCGCCCGCTCCCGCTCGTTGCGCTCGCGGCGGTCATGGGCGTGATGATGTCGCGCTCCTGGACGGTCGGCGTCTTCCAGGCATTCACGCCGACCTGGTACCACCAGCTCGGGTACGGCCCCGCCTTCTACGGGCCACTCGCCACGACGCTCGTCCTGGCCAGCGCGGTCGGCACGGTGGGGTGCGGGACGCTGGCCGACCGCTACGGCCGGCGCATCGTCATCCTCGGCACCCTCGTCCTGTCGGTGCCGGCGATCTTGCTCTACACGGTCTTCCCGGGACCGTGGGCATTCGCGTCGGCGATCGCCATCGGATTCCTCGCCGCCTCGACCGCGCCGCTGCTCCTGCTCATGGCGCAGCAGCTGATGGCGGCGCGGGCGGGCCTGGCGTCAGGGCTGGTGATGGGGCTCGGTTTCGTGACCGGCGCAATCGGAATTCCAATCAACGGGGCGATCGCGGACGCGATCGGCCTGCAAAACTCGCTGATGACCCACGTCATCCTGGTGATCGCAACGATCGCGATCGCGTGGTACCTGCCCAAAGAGGAAGAGATCGAGTTGTTCGCCGCGGCGCCCGAGCCTCTCCAGCCGGTCGTCGAGCACGGGTAGGACGCGCTCAACTCACTTGGCGGGCGGTGGGTACCTCGCCTCCCACAAAAACAGCACTGAAGAGGCGAGGCTTGTGCCCGCGAGCACGCCGAAGATCACGGTGCCAACGACGGGTACTGCTTCTGTCAGCGTGCGGAGTGCAAGTACCGCCAACACGATCGCTCCCAGGAGGCCCCAATTTGTTCGACCTCTTGTGGTGGTCACGCGGCGGCCGGCTCCGTAACCTCGACGCCGATAGTCACGCCACCATGTCAGCACAACCGTGAGGGCGATGCCCAGTGCGATGGACGCCGCTGTAACGACGAGCGTATTGACGCCGACTCTCCAGTTGAGCAGCGCATCCGGCCCTCCCAGTGAGGCGACCACACATCCGGCGCCTAGCAGGGCCGAGAACGGCGCGGCCCACCACGGGTACTTCGTGCGGAGGGACCTCTGAGGCGTGCTCGTGCCATCCGGTGAGCTCATGGGTCCTGTCGTGAAAACAATGCTCGCTCTTGTTCGATCACCAAGTTTCCGCGGACAGTATGTTCTTCGAAGTGCTGACCACCGAAGATCAGATCGAGATCGACGTCCACGACGACGCCGCGGCTCTCGCGCGCCTGCTGACGCTCCCGGCCGATGCGCGACTCGAGGCGCTCGCGGAGATGAATGGGATCTCTGCGTTCGACCAGACGGGCATGGCGCGGCTGAAGGAGGTGCATGAGTCGGGCGACGGATTCCGCGTCCACGTCGACGATCCGCGCTATGCGCCGGCGCTGCAGCGCCTGGTCGAGGCCGACGCGTGGGGCCAGCTCCGTCGCGAGCTGGGCCGGGCGTGGGAATACCAGCGCGCCGTCCTTCCTGGCATCAGGCATCCCGAACACATCGACGTCACGCTCACGCTCGGTAACCCGGACGACCCAACGTTCACCGAAAAAACCTTCGGTTATTACGGAATGGGCGCGATCCCGGGCACGATCTGGCTGGTCGCGTGGCCCACCGACTACAACCTCACGCGAATCGGCGCATGCGGCGTGCACGAGCTGGTCCACAACCTCCGCACTCCCAACATCGAAACCAGCTTCAACGTGGCGGAGTGGGTGATCCATGAGGGTCTCGCCGAGGTCTTCACAGTCGAGGTGTGCGGCGCCGAATCGACGGGCGCCTGGTACGCGAACGTCACCGGGCGTGCGTTGGAAGCCGCGTATGAAACCGTGACCGGCGCGTTCGACACCGGCAACGGGTTTCGCGACTGGACGCCATACGTGCTGGGGGACCTGGTGGCAGAGCGGATTGGGGCGCGGCCGGTCGGCGTCCCGCACATGGGCGGCTACGCCGTGGGGAGGTTGATCGTCGAGCGCTACCTCTCGGCGACCGGGCTGAGGGCGGCGCAGGCGATCGTGCGTCCGGTCGCAGAGATTCTCGCGGGTGCCGGCGTGCCGGCGCGCAAGTCAGGCTGAGGCGCGCTCGGGTTCAGCGGCTACGTCGAGCCCTACTCCATACGCGACGACCGCGATGGCGAAGAAGCTCGCCATGATCATCGAGCTGAAGTCCTCGTGATAGTTCAGGTAGCTGCCGCCGTTGAATCCCGCGGCGAGGATGGCGATCGCGCCGATCACAGAGGTGATGACGAGGCTGCGCGTCCCTGAGCGGATCGCCTGAAACATCACGCTTGCCCCCATCACCACCAGCACCAGGCCGAGGATCGCGTGCAGGATGAGGAGGACATGGCGGTGGAGGATGGCCCACGTCACGCTCTGCACGACGCCGCTGAAGTATTCGGGCGCGTTGGCGCCCGGATGGTCCCGTGGCATCGCTGATTAGGATCGCATTGTGCTCAGTCGCAGCGTTTACGAGCTCGCCGGCGGAGAGAAAACCTTCCGGCTCCTCGTGCGGCGCTTCTACGCGCGCGTCGCGACCGATCCAATCCTCCGAGCGGTCTACCCCGATGAGGACCTCTCAGGCGCGACCGAGAGGCTGACCCTGTTCCTCATCCAGTACTGGGGTGGACCGACTACGTACAGCGACCAGCGCGGACATCCGCGCCTTCGCATGCGGCACCAACCGTTCGTCATCGGCCAGGCCGAGCGTGACGCGTGGCTCGGGCACATGAAGACGGCGGTGGACTCGCTCGACCTCGCGCCCGCGGTGCGCAAGGCGCTGCTCGATTACTTCGAGACCGCGTCGACCGCGATGATCAACCGGCCTGGCTGAGCGGCTCGGGCTTGACCAGGTCCTTGGCCACCACGGGCGCGTCGGACAGGCCGGCGGCCACGCCGTTCCCACCCGCTTTCACGCGCCGCAGGGCTGTGCGAAGGTTCGGGATCTGCGCGCGCAGCGGCTGCTCCATCCAGTCGAACGCGATCACGCGCTCGTTGACCTCCCAGAACAGCCCGCTCTGCATCGACTCCATCCGGACCAGCGCCGCGTCGACGAAATCGGGCGGAGCGGCGGCGATACCTTCGACGAGGACGTGCGTGATGTCCTTCTCGTCAGATGCCATGGCCCAACACGTCAGCTTGGCCACGCCCTTGAAGAGGCCGTTGAGCCCGATCGGCCGCGCGTTTGGGATCAGGTCCAGCAGGTTGCGGACGAGAAGCTGGGCCAAGCGAAACGATACCTGCGGGTCGCGCACGCGGGCTTCGATCGCGAGGTCGGCGACGTCCTCCGCCGCCGCGCCGAAGATTGCCGGCATCTCCGCCTCGTCGAAGTGGCGGCCGTAGCGAAGCAGGTGGGCGGCCGCCTCGACCGCCAGGTCGCGCCGCCACTCGAGCGCACCGATGGCGTATCGCCGGTACTCGTTCATGATCCCCGACGCGAATGTGGGCGCGGACCGGTTGATCGCGGTTCGCAGGTAGGTGTTGAAGAAGCGTACGCAGAGCTCGGCGACCTCCGGGTCGCCGACATCGATCGCGGCCAGGCCGACGTTGCGCGTCGCAACCGCGATCGCGTAGACAGCCTCCTTGCGGTGGATGGGGGTCAGCCCGACCATGTCGACAAAGCTGGACAGCACCATGTACTCGAACCAAGTCCGCCCGCGATTGACCTCGGCGATGATCTGGTCTGAAGCTCCAGGCAGCTCCGCGTGGCCGACCTTGTACCACTCGGTGTCGAGAGATTTCTTGCTGGGGATGTAATCGCGGGACAGGAACTGGCCGAGCACCTCGATGCCGAGCACGGCGACCGGTACGTCACCCAGCTGGATCGAACCGAATGCGATGTCGGTCACCTGCGCGACAGACGTCATCAGCGAGCTGCGGTGGCGCCGCGAATCGCGGCCGCGCACTGCCCTTCGCAAATTGCGTCTGGCGGTGCGCATGATGCTCTGCACCAGCGTCTCGGGGCGCATGACCTCGAAGACGTAGAGCACGTAAGGAAACAACAGCGCGAAGTTGATGATGGCCAGCACCTCCGCGACAGCGACGCTCGCTATCGGCACGTACGTCGGCTTCACCTCGGACCGGACGAGAAACGTGTAGAGGATCGATGCGAGGGCGAAGCTCAGCACGAAGGCGTTCAACGCGTTGCGCGTGAAGATGTCGATGATGCGCGGCGAGTAGCGGGCCGAGGTGGTCTGGATGCCGAACATCACTCCGAGCAGGACGATGCTCAAGGTGACGCCCTCGGCCCCGCCCACCAGCCCAAGCGTGCCGGCGGCGGCGGTCGGGTCGGGGGTGAAGAAGTCCGCGATGGATCGGTAGCGCAACGCGTCGAGGACGCCAAACAGCACGACGAGCATCAGCGCCACGGTCACCAGGGCAAGGCCCGAGAGCATCGACCTGACCCAACCGATGGAGCCGCTTTTCAGCTCGGTCCGATCCTGCGTCACAGCACGGCGATCCTAAGCTTTGGGACGTTGATTCGCGCCATCGTGTTCGACTTCGACGGCCTGATCCTCGACACGGAGGAGCCCGTCTACCGTTCGTGGCTCGAGGTCTACCAGGCGCACGGGGAAGAGTTGCCCTTCGAACGCTGGGTGCAGATCGTCGGCTCGACCACGACAAGCTTCCACCCGCAGCACCACCTCGAGGAGCGGCTGGGCCGGCCGCTGCCCAAGGAGGTGCTCGATCGCCGCATCGGGCGGCGGACCGAGATGATCCTCGCCCAGCGGGTGCTGCCCGGCATCCTGCAGCGCCTCGACGAGGCTAAAGACCTCGGCTTACGTCTCGGCGTGGCGTCGAGCTCGACGCGCGAGTGGGTCAGCGGCCACCTCGCCCGGCTCGGCATCCTCAAACGCTTCGACTGCATGCGCTGCCGCGACGACGTGGCCAACGCGAAACCCGAACCTGACCTGTACCTCGCCGTGCTCGATTGCCTCGGCGTCAAAGCCGACGAGGCGATCGCCATCGAGGACTCGCCGAACGGCGTCGCCGCGGCGAAGCGGGCCGGCATGCGCTGCGTGGCGATCCCGAACTCGATCACCGCGCGGCTCGACCTGACACACGCGGACCTGCTGCTGAATTCGCTCGCGGACGTCACGCTCAGCCAGATGCTGGACAGGCTCGCGATCTGTTGACCGGTACGCCTTAACCTATCTCCCGTGCGCATCGGGGTCCTCACCGGCGGCGGAGACGCGCCCGGCCTCAACGCGGCGATCCGCGCGGTCGCCCGTCGCGCGTTTCAGCTCGGGCACCAGGTCAGCGGCGTCAAGAACGGCTGGGCCGGCTGCCTCGGCGAGGGTCTGATCGACGAGCTCAAGCCCGCCGACGTGCGAGGCATCCTGCCTCAGGGAGGAACCATCCTCGGCACGTCGCGCACGAATCCTCTAAAAGAGCAGAACGGGATCGAACGGGTCATCCGGGCGCTGCGACACAACGGCATCGACGCGCTGGTGCCGATCGGCGGCGACGACACGCTGAGCGTGGCGGCCAAGCTGCACGAGGCGGGCTTCCGTACGGTTGGGGTCCCGAAGACGATCGACAACGACCTCGCGGTCACCGAGTTCTGCATCGGGTTCGACACCGCGGTCGGCGTGGTGACGGAGGCGCTCGACCGCCTGCACACGACGGCCTCGGCGCACCACCGCGTGATGGTCGTCGAGGTGATGGGACGTGACGCCGGGTGGGTCGCGCTGATGGGCGGGATCGCGGGCGGCGCGGACATGATCATCATCCCGGAGTTCGAGATACCCCTCTCCGACGTGGTCGCACACCTCTACCGCCGGCGCGGCGAGGGCAAGCTGTTCAGCATCATCGTCGTCGCCGAGGGCGCCCACATCCTGGAGCTCGAAAGGGAGATGGGGGGCGAGGCGGAGAAGGACGCGTTCGGCCACATCCGGCTGGCGAAGCGAGGCCTCGGTGACCTGCTCGCGAGCAGGGTGGAGAGCGAAACCGGCTTCGAAACCCGGGTCACGGTGCTCGGACACCTCCAGCGAGGTGGCTCGCCGTCGCCCGTCGACCGGATCTGGGCCACCCGGCTTGGGGTCGCGGCGGTCGAGCTGATCGTCGACGGCAAGAGCGGTGTCATCCCCATCCGCCGCAACGGCGACGTGGAGGTGGTGCCTCTGACCGAGGTGATCAAGGAGACACGGCGCGTGCCGAAGGAGCTGTACGACCTCAGCCGCGTCTTCGAATAAGCACAAGCCCGGGGCGCGAGCCCGCAAGAAGCGGATGCTCGAGCTTGCAGGAACGGGCGACGACGGCACGACCGGGCTCCTCGGCGGCGGGCGCGCCCCCAAGGACGATCCTCGAATCGAGGCTTTCGGCACGGTCGACGAGGCCTCGAGCGCGCTGGGCCTCGCTCGGGCGCTGAGCCGCCACGCGCGCGTCACCTCTATCTGTGAGGAGCTGCAGCGTGGCCTCTACGCGGTGGGGGCGGAGCTAGGCACGAGCCCCGACGCGGCCAGGGCGTTCATGACCACCGGCCCGGCGCAGGTTGGCAGGCTGGAACATTTGATCGAGGAGCTGGAGGCCGCGGTGACGATGCCGGAGGGTTTCATCCTCCCGGGAGCGACCCCGGCTTCGGCCGCGCTCGACCTCGCGCGGGCTGTCTCGCGGCGGGCCGAGCGAAGGTGCGTGACCCTGGAGCGCGCGGGCGGGCTCCAGAATCCGGAGGTCCGGCGGTGGCTGAACCGCCTCAGCCTCCTGCTCTTCGTGCTCGGCCGGTACGAGGAAGACCTGGCCGGGCGTCGCGCCGAGCCCGCAAAGGGATCGCGCGCGAGGCGTTCTCGGTAAGCTTCGCCTCGGGTGACTCTCGTGACTTACGTCGCGGTCGCGATGGCCGCTTTCCTCGTCCTCTATATCGCGCTTTCCTACCAGGTCTACCGCCGTGCGTTCCTGCCTCCGAGGCCGGTCTGGCTCGACGATTTCAGCTTCACCCCCTTCGAGTTCCAGGCCGACTACGAAGAGGTCGAGCTGGTCACCGCGGATGGGATCAACTTCGGCGCGTGGCATTTCCGGCAGCCGGGATCGCCGCAAACGGTGATCATCTCGGGCGGCCACAAGGGCCAGCGGCAGGGTGCGCTGGGGATTGCCGTCGCGCTGTGGCGCAAAGGGTTCAACGTCGTCCTCTACTCGTATCGCGGCATGCCAGGTAGCGATCGAGCCCCGATCACATTCGGCATCAAGGAGGTCCTCGAGCTGCAGGCGGCGATCGCGTTCGCGCGCAAGCGCATTCCGAACGCGCGGATCGGCCTCCTCGGGTACTCGATGGGCGCGGTGGTCTCCATGCTTGGCGCCGCGGGCGAGCCCGGGGTGCAGGCGCTCGTGCTGGACAGCCCGTTCAGCGACCTGCGCCGCCTGCTGATCGAGAGCGTGCGCAGGTCGAGCAAGCTGCCGGGCACGCCGTTCGTCTGGCTCGCGGGCGTGATGCTGTGGATGCGCACGCGCTGCCGGCTTTCCGACTGCAGCCCACAGGAAGTGCTCACCGCACTCGAGCCGCGCCCGCTGTTCTTCATCCACGGCGGCGCGGACGACATCACGAACGTGAACCACAGCCGCCGGTTGTACGACGCGTACCGCGGCCCGCGCGAGATATGGATCGTGCAGGGCGCGCCGCACACGGGCGCCTACTTCGCGGATCGCCCCCTCTACCTGGAGCGCGTCGCCGGATTCTTCGCCCGGCACCTTGGCCTAGATGTGAGCAGCCACCTGCGCCTGGTCGAAGAGGAAGAAGTCAGCTAGCTGTAACAAATCCCCCGGCGGACGACAGGTATAGGTGAGACATGCAGCGAATGGCAGATGTCGATCCGTCCACCGCCGTGAAGCCGACCAGCGAGGCGACGTTCGCCGACCTGCTGAAGCCGCTGATCGAGCCTGGCTTTCGCCTCGCGCTGGCGATGCTGCATGACGCTCAGGCGGCTGAAGATGCCGTCCAGGAGGCGTCGTTCACGGCGTGGCGAAAGCTGGGCCGGGTGCGGGACCGGAACCGGCTGCGCCCGTGGTTCTTGGGCGTGGTCGCCAACAAGTGCCGCAACGCACGCCGCACGAAGTGGACGAGTGACGTCAGCACCGGCCTGCCCGAGCACCTGTCCGTTGTTTCCAGCGAAGAGAGCATTCTTCGGGGCGCCGATCTGCGCCGCGCCATATTCAGGCTCGGTCACGACGATCGCCTGGTCGTAGTTCTGTACTTCTATCTCGACCTGCCGGTGGATGAGGTGGCCACAGTCGCCGGCCGTTCCGTGGGCGCTACGCGCGCGAGGCTCTACCGCGCGATCAAGAAACTGCATCCGGAAGTCGCGATCGAGGAGGCGCTCAGATGAGTCTGCGGCAGGACATCCACGTGGCTTTCGACAGCATTTCGCACTCAACGGCCGGGATGGCTGAACGCGTCGTTGCGACCGTTGTCACTGAAGACCCCGTTCGATACCGGAGAGAGCGACTCACGCTTCGCGTTTGGCCTCCGCTCTCGTCGGTCGCGGTGTTCTTGATGATCGCGACGGTCGTCGCGGTCCTGGCGGGGACCAGGCTGGTCAACGACTACCGGCAGCAGGCTTCGGCCGGTCAATCCTTCGCGTCAAAGACTGCGCAACTTGAAGCGAGACCTCTTCGCATCCCAGCGCTAGCGTCACCATCTGAGTGCACGCCCCCGCCGCTCAACGCTCATCTCCACTATGGATCGGGACCCGTCTATGTGGGCAGCGGCGCACCCCTCAGCACATCCTGGGGCCGTTACTTTGACGGCCCGCTGTACGCCGATACTGACATCGCCGGACCGATCCTTGTTCGGACGCGCGACGCCATCAACGGCATTAATGCGGTCTTCGTGGGCCAGTTCGCATACGGGCCGGTCGTAGGCAACGACAGCCTGGGCGGCAAGGTGGTCGAGCAGCGGCCCAAGCTCGTCCTCAGCGAGGGCCGTGCGTCGAGAAACGGCAACAGCTTCTATAGGTACGAGTGGGACGTAGTCGTCGGTTTTCCTAACGGTTCGTCGAACACGATCGGTTGGCAGATCGACGGCGCCGACTTCAGCGAAATCGTCTTCTTCTGCTGACACAAAACGCCCTGTTGGCGACGTGAATAGGCAAGCGAGTCAAGCCACGGCGCCGGCTTTCGACACCAAATGAACCTCAAGGAGAAACCAAACCATGGAGGCGAGTGCATCTTTTCGCCGGACGCGGATACCGACCGGCGTCATCCGCACGTTTCTTGTCGCATTGGTCGCAGCGTTCCTGCTTGGGGGCGTGGGCGGCTACGTCGTTCGAAGCTCAACCGCGTCGACGTCTTCTGGGACCCAAACCACAAACCACCCGTTCGTCATCGAGCAAGCCCCGTACAGCAGCTCTCCGGCTGTTTCGCCGGCGTCCGCACCGACTCGCGACCCGATCGGAAACGCCGTTCCGATCTAGCCGGGTACAGACCTGTTGCAGCGAGTGGCCAGCCGGCCGGTCAGCACGCAGACAGTGAACGAGCAGTCCTTCACGGACCTGCTCGTTCCGGTCGTGCAGCCCGCCTACCGGCTGGCCTGCGCCTTGCTTCACGACCCGCAGGCGGCGGAGGACGTCGTCCAGGAGGCCTCGCTCATCGCTTGGCGGAAGCTGGATCGCCTCGACGATCAAGGCCGCCTCAAAGCCTGGTTCTTGGGCATCGTGGCTAACGAATGCCGCAACGCCCGAAGGCGCAGATGGACGAGTGCGGTCAGAGTCGGCCTGCCCACGGAGCTTTCAGTGGTCTCCCGCGAGGAACGCGCGGTATCGAGGGCGGACCTGCGGCACGCTCTACGCCGGCTCTCTCGCCGGTGCCGACTTCACCGAGGTGGTCGTGATCAGCGCATGAAGGGCCTAGCGGCCCAACGTGCTCGAGAGCAGGATTCCGTTGGCCCAGTAACGACCGGTCGCTCCGGATGGCAGTAGGTCGTACGTCCGCCCCTCGGTGTAGGGCACGAGCTCCCAGAACGTGATCGTCGAACCATCGAGCTCGTCGCCTTGCCGCAGCGTGCCCGCAGGGCGGCCGTCGGCGGTCTTGTGTCCGGGCGAGACGAGCAGCTCGCGGCCGTCGGCCAGGACCAGGTGGACCATCCGGTGACCGGCAGGCGCCTGCATGCTGCCGACCTCGACCACTGGAGCGGCGACTCGAGAACCGTCCGCGGCCTGAGTCCACACCACCATGCCGACGCGCACGTCGGTGACCCGCACGTCCCCGTTCGGCGTCGCGATCATGGTCGAGGCGGCCAGGCAGATCGGGCAGTTGGGCGGCCCGGAAGGGGTGCGCGACGTGATCGTCACGACGCCGTCCACCCGCGCCGTGCCGCTGACGAGCTCGTATCCCGCGGTCGCGCTGGCTCGGTACTGGAAGGTGTAAACGTCGCCGGCGGAAGTCGCCGTGAGAACCAGGGCGCGAAGCAGCTTCCACGCGCGATAGACCACGAGCTTCTGCGCCTCGGTCAGGTCGCCGGAGGGAAGGTGCTCGTGCGCGACGATCGCCGTGTAGGTCGCTGCGTCGGCCTGGATGTGCGGGTACTGGGTATCGGCGTTGGCCTGCTCGACGCCCTCGCGCGCGACCGGGTAGAAGTCGGAGTCGCAAAACACCGGTTTGCCGGCAGCGTCCATGACCGCGAACTTCAGCTGAGGCTCGCTGATCGGGCTGCCTTTGGCCGGCTGCGGGGTCGCAGATCCGCACGCGACCGCCGCCAGGACCAGCAGCGCAAGGAGGAGCTTCATCTGCTCACCATGACGTTCCAGCGCGCATTTTGTAACGAGAGGCGGAACCAACGACCCCCCTCACGCGTATTCAACTGAGGTGGGACACCAGAACGGCGAACCTATAATCGCGGGAGTGGGGGCAGCCGAAGTCGTCACCCGGGTCGCCGATGCGTTCCTCACGAACGTCAGCCGAGCGATCGTGAACAAAGAGGACGAGATCCGGCTGTGCATGGTGACCCTCCTGTGCGAGGGGCACCTTCTCATCGAGGACGTGCCCGGTGTCGGCAAGACGATGCTCGCCAAGTCCCTCGCCCGCTCACTCGACTGCACCTTCCGCCGCATCCAGTTCACTCCCGACCTCCTTCCTTCGGACGTGACCGGCGTGCGTGCCTTCAACCAGAAGCTCAACGAGTTCGAATTCCGGCCGGGGCCGGTCTTCGCTCAGATCCTCCTCGCGGACGAGATCAACCGCGCGAGCCCGAAGACGCAGGCCGCGCTGCTCGAGGCGATGGAAGAGCGGCAGGTGACCATCGACGGGGAGACCCACGTGCTGCCCAAGCCCTTCATGGTCATGGCGACCCAGAACCCGGTCGAGTACTCAGGCACATTCCCGCTGCCCGAGGCCCAGCTCGACCGGTTCCTGATGAAGGTGAGGCTCGGCTACCTGACGGAAAAGGAGGAGGCACACCTTCTCAGCCAGCACAAGGTCGAGTCGCCGATGGACGAATTGCAGCCGGTCGTCTCGCCCAACGAGCTGAAGGCCGCCCAGGCCGCGGTTCGCGACGTGTTCGTCAAGCCCGAGCTCCGCGAGTACATCGCCCGCCTGGTCGGGCGCACGCGCGGAAACCCCGAGGTTGCGCTCGGCGCCAGCACGAGAGGCACGCTGAACCTATATCACGCGAGCCAGGCGCTCGCCGCGATCCAGGGCCGCAGCTACGTCCTGCCCGACGACATCAAGATCCTGGCCGAGCCTGTGCTCGCGCACCGCATCATCCTGCGGCCCAACGCGGAGATGCAG
>Ga0209220_1000517_pt1 | contig 12560 bp, 13 predicted proteins | sample BlaSpr_A8_OM3_M3_FD_187984 | JGI IMG/M metagenome (GOLD analysis project Ga0209220, IMG submission 187984) | Forest soil microbial communities from Thunder Bay, Ontario, Canada - Black Spruce, Ontario site 2_A8_OM3_M3 (SPAdes) (version 2) | ecosystem: Environmental > Terrestrial > Soil > Boreal... | reverse complement strand
GGGCGACATCCGGGTCAATGGCCGCGAAGTCATGGACCGCGTAAGGCGCGAGCGCGATCGATTTGTCAGTCTCGTGCTGGGCGAGGTAGAGGGCATTCCGCAAGCCGATCGCATTCAAGGTTACGCGCGCTTTGTGGACAATCACACGCTCGAGGTTGATGGCCAGCCCCGTGTCACGGCCAAAAGCGTCGTCATCGCGACCGGCTCGCAGGCGACTTACGCGGATTCGTTCAAGGCCCTCGGTGACCGCCTCATCGTCAGCGACGATGTCTTCGACTGGCACGATCTGCCCAAAGCCGTGGCCGTGATCGGTCCGGGGATCATCGGCCTGGAGCTGGGTCAAGCATTGCGTCGCCTGGGGGTTCATGTCGTAGTGCTCGGACGCGGCGGCCGCGTCGGCCCCATCAGCGACCCGGAGATCCGTACCTACGCCATTGCAGCATTCAACGAGGATTTCACGCTGGAGCCCGACGCCCCTATTGCGCACATGCGGCGTCATGGCGAGCGCGTCGCCATTGGACGCACGGCGCCCGATGGCTCTCAAAAAACCGAGCACTTCGATTACGTCCTCGCTGCGACCGGCCGCACGCCCAGCGTGAAGGGCATTGGCCTGGAGAACACCACGCTCAAGCTCGACTCCAAAGGAGTCCCCTCGTTCGATCCACTAACCACACGGACCGTGAGCGCGGACGGCACCAGCCCTATCTTTATCGCCGGTGATACCAGCAACTTCATCCCGCTTCTCCACGAAGCGCAAGACGAGGGAGGCATTGCGGGCGGGAATGCCGCGCGTCTCGCGCTCGGCAAGACGGTGAACCCCGGCCTGCGCCGCGCGCCCATTGGCGTGGTGTTCACCGATCCGCAGATCGGTATCGTTGGCGGCGGATTTCGTTCCATGAAATCCGGTACCTTCGCCACCGGCGGGGTACGCTTCGAAGACCAGGGCCGTGCGCGCATCCTGCTCAGGAACAAGGGCCTGATGAACCTCTACGGGGACTACGCCACCGGTCATTTTCTGGGTGCCGAAATGCTGGCCCCCGGCGCCGAGCATCTGGCGCATCTGCTTGCCTGGGCGCTGCAGGCCCGAATGACGGTCGCGCAGATGCTCGAGATGCCGTTCTACCACCCGGTCATCGAAGAAGGGTTGCGCACGGCCTTACGCGCCCTGCACGCCAAACTGAGCGTCAGGCGGTCAGAGCACCTCGAAGAGGAAACAATATGAAGCCAGTAACAGCCACCGACGACGTCATCGACCTCATCGCCGGCATCGAACTGCATCGACAGGAAATGGGGAAGGAATCGGATCCCGCTGCGGCGTGCAATGACGCGCTGCGCAAGTTGCACGAGCTCCTCGAGCGCGAGCGGGAAGCGCTGCAGTCGCACGGACCCGGTACTCGGCATTCAGCGAATATCGAGACCGTGATGTTGGAGATCGCGAAGCTGAAGAAGTTGGCGGGCGATGCGAGCCAGCCCGCAAGCTCCAGGAATCCGCGCCCCGGTCACCATCAGCTGTCGTTGCAGAGCGCGGCGCGAAGTTTCCCCCGCAACAAGGGCCGCAGGACGATGGGGCGAGGCGAGCGTTAACTGGTCAGCTTCTGACCGACGCGACTACACACCCCAGCGGTTGTAGACTAGATTGCCGACGGCCAGGAATGCTGCCGCAATTGCAGCGGCAAAGAACAGGGCGGACAAGCTGAAATCGCCCGGAACCGCCGCAGCGGCAGTGAACATCGGCGCAACCATTTTCCCGCCGAGGAACCCGCCCATGGCGCCGATGATGATCGAGACGATCTTGCCTCGCCCTTCGTTGAAATTCAGATACGAGTAACCGACCCAGCCGAGAATGCCTCCGGCCAACATCCACATCACGATGTTCATCATTTGCGTACCTCGAGTAAAAACTATGCAGCTGCAGCGTGGGCGCGCGTTACGATTCCCAGCCCAACGTTACGCCGACTGGGCGGCGATTCCGTTCGCTGGCGCGCTTAGCGCAGCAGTTCCTGACGATAGATGACAGCCGAAAGAAAAAGCCCGGAACGGGGAGAGCCGATTCCGGGCCGGGTACTTCAAATGTTTTACGGTGCTATTTATCTTTTATCTTTGCCGACCTGGTTGCCGATGATGCCTCCGACTGCGGCACCGCCTATCGTACCGACCGCGCTGCCGCCCGTGAGGACCGCGCCGCCGACGGCTCCCACGCCGGCACCGATCGCCGTGTCCTTGTCCCGCGTCGACATTTCGCTGCAACCCGCCATGCCGAGCATCACTGCCGCGGCAACCGCACTGACTGCCAATCTTTGGATCGTTTTCATTGGATTAACTTTTCTCAGACAACATTTACCAGCAAGTCCCGACTTGTTTCGTCAGGCGTTCGATTGAATGACGCCGTTGATCACCTTGACCTTGTCGCCGTTGCGCCATGACGGCGCATTCGCCTCGGTGAATACGCGGCTCGTGCCGTCGTCGAAGCGCACGGTGATTTCGTAGCTCTTGGTCGTTTTGACGCGCTTCTCGATCTCGTTGCCGGCGACCGCGCCGCCGACCGCGCCGATCACGGTCGCGATCTTCCTGCCGTCGCCTTGTCCGACCTGGTTGCCGAGGAGACCGCCGACGACGGCGCCGCCAGCGGCGCCGAGGCCCGAGCCTTCGCCTTTGCCGTCAATTTCGCGCACCGACTGGATTACGCCGCATTCCGCGCAAATGGCCGCGACCGGGGTCCTTGCCGAAGTCGTTGGAGCAGCGCGGGCTCTCTCGACGGTGAGGGGTTTGTCGATCTTGCCGACGACGCTCGGCTCGGCCGGCTTGCCTGCGGAGCTCGTGGTCCATCCCATGAAGGCTGCGACGCCGGCGCCGCAGAACACGATGAGGGCGATGCCCGCGACCCACATCAGCGGGTGTAGAGACTTTTTTGCTTGCGTTTCCATGACTGCTCCTGTTTCCAAAAAAAAGCCCTGCATGCGCAGGGCCTGTCAACCGTCGCCGGACCGCCGTTCGATTACTTCGTGATCCTGCTGCCGGATACTTCGATGAAGACGTGACGGTCGGGTTGCATGCACGCGACGTTCGTCGGGTTGTTGGCGTCCTTGCATTCTCCCGCGAACGTAGTCGGCTGCGTTTCGCCCTTGGCGCTGGTCTGCACGCGGTTCCACGCGATTCCCTTGCCGATCAGATAGGCCTTCACTGTGTCGACGCGTTGCTGGGAAAGGACCTGGTTGTAGGCGTCGGTACCCATGCGGTCGGCATACCCGACCGCGAAGATGCTTTGGGAGTCGAGGCCGTGGATCTTGGTGATGAACTGGTCGAGCGTGTCGCGCCCGGCCGGACGCAGCGCCGATTTGTCGGAGTCGAACAGGACATTGGCGTCGAACGCAACTTTTTCCCACACCGGCTGCGGAGCCGCAGCCACCACGGGGGCAGGGGCGGGCGCGACGTACTGCGCGACCGGTGCCGGAACGTACTCGTGGCATCCCTGGGTCCATGCCGGGGGTGGGCCGAAACCGCTATGCCAGCACAGCCCGGAGCCGCTCATTACGGGAAGGCCCCGCGTGTCGGTGAGAAGCGCCTTCTCGTTGATGTCCCTGACTTGGGCGTTGGCGGTTGCGGAAAAGACGCCTAGCGCCAGAGCGCAGGCCGCGGCCAAGCCGAGTTGTTTGGTGAATTGGTTTCTCATGATGATCCTTCGATGACTGCTTTACTGTGGCTCAGAAAAAAGATACTGAGTGATCACCTGCGCATTGTCGGTGCGCAACGCCACGCCATCTGCCGGGTGGCGCACATAGCCAAGCGATTCCCGGGCGAATGGACCAGGATCCGGTCCGTCCGACAGCGCACGTACATCGTAGAAACCCGATCCACAGCGAGGCTGCCTATCGCATGTAGGCAACCACTTCCACCAAGACGAGGATGTGTCCGTCGTGCGACAGCGCACGTACGAGGCCCCACGAGCCTATCTATGTACGCTACGGAACCAAAGGGGTACCATGAAGGGCCATGAGCAATACGCTTTCCCTGGCAGCGCACACTCCGAAGAGAAATCACCTTCTCGCTGCCCTGCCCGAGGCCAGCCTCCAGGCGCTGCTGCCCTTTCTGGAGTCGGTGCCGCTGCCGCTCGGCATGGTGGTGTATGAGTCCGGCGGTACGCAAGGCTACGTCTACTTCCCGACGAGCAGCATCGTGTCGCTCCTGTATGTGCTGGCGGACGGCGCCTCGGCGGAGATCGCCGTCACTGGCAACGAGGGCCTGGTGGGCATCGCGCTCTTCATGGGCGGCGAGACCACGCCGAGCCGCGCGGTAGTGCAAAGCGCGGGCGAGGGCTACCGGCTCAGAGCCGGCGTGCTGAAGAAGGAGTTCGAGCGTGGCGGCGAGTTGCAGCATCTGCTGCTGCGCTACACGCAGGCGCTGATCACGCAGATGACGCAGACGGCGGTATGCAACCGCCACCACGCGGTGGACCAGCAGTTGTGCCGCTGGTTGCTCCTTAGTCTCGACCGCCTGCCCGGCAGTGAGCTGGTAATGACGCAGGAGTTGATCGCCAACATGCTGGGCGTGCGCCGCGAGGGCGTTACCGAAGCCGCCGGCAAGCTGCAGTCCGAGGGGCTGATCCACTACAGCCGCGGCCACATCAGTGTTCTCGACCGACGGCGGCTGGAAGCGCGCGTGTGCGAGTGCTACGCCGTGGTCAAGAAGGAGTACGACCGGCTGCTGCCGGAGCGCGCTACTCTTTCGGCACGCGCATCCAGTTAGAGTAGATCATCAGCACCGGAGCCATTCGCGTCTGCGGGTCCGGCCCCTTCGGCCGGGAATCGTTCTGCTGGTTCTTGTCCGAGAGCGCCTTGACCAGGCCGTCGATGCCGTCGGACCGGACCGTTGCCGCGAATGTTTCGCGATAAGTCATGACCAGGCTGACCCCGGCGACCTTGACGTCGTAGACCTTCCAGCCCGCCGGGGTGTTCTCCATGTCGTAGTCGATGGTCAAGGTTTCGGCGCCCCGTCGCTGCACCGCCGACCTCACCAGCGCGTCCGTTTCGCCGGATGCGAGGCGCAAAGGCTTGTACTCGATGTTTTGGTCGCGGTAACTCAAGAGCGCCGAGGAATAGGTGCGCACGAGCAGCGTCGTGAACTGCGCGACCAGCGCCGCCTGCTGCTCCGCCGAGGCGAGGCGCCAGTTGCGCGCCACGGCCATGCGGGTCATGTGCTGGAAGTCGAACAGGGGCAGGATCTTGGTCTGGACCAGCTGCGCGATATTGGTCGCTTGACCTGCCGCGATGTCCTGCCTGAGAACCGCGATCACCTCCGAGGTGACCGCGCTCATCAGGGCATCGGGCCTGACCTGCGGCGGGGGGAGCTGCGCATGCGCGCCCCAGCTGCCGAGCCCGATCGAGGCGGCAAGGCCAAGCGCCAGCATCTTGCGCATTCGATGCAGCCCTACCTGAGCCGCATGTCGTTCTTGACGGAGCTCACGCCTTTGACCGCGCGGGCAAGTTCGACCGCCTTGTTCATGCTGGCAGTGGAATCCACGAAGCCGCTCAGCTGCACGACGTTCCTGTAGGTCTCGACGTTGATCTGGAACACCTTGAGCGTTGGCTCATTGAGGATCGCGGTCTTCACCCGGGTCGTGATGACGGCGTCGTCGACGTATTCGCCGGTGCTTTCCCGGGTCGACGTAGACGCGCAGCCGAGCGCGAACAGCAGCAAGGCGGCGATGAAAAAGGCGGAACAGCGCTTGAGCAAGGTCATGAGTTCTCCAAGGACACGGTTGACTTGCGCGAACCTGCTTTTGCGTATTGTGTGCAGCTCGCGGCGCGGCTTCTGTGCGCCACCGTACATCCCGCGGCCGACAGAACGTTTCTACCAGGTGGATCGCGGCCGCTCGCGCCAGACCGGTGGCAGCGGGCTCGGACTTGCGATCGTGAAGCAAGCCCTGTTGCGACACCAGGCGACGCTCGAGATCGAAAGCGAACCTGGCAGGGCAGCCGCTTCACCGCGTGGTTTTCCGCGCGCCGAGTGATTCCTGTGACGACGTAGTGTGAGCTTGGGCCGTAAGGCCCGTTGCGGCGTCACGCGGTGGGCCATTTACTGGGGTCACGGGTCTCAGTAGGCATTTTGCTTTTTCAGCACGATATAGATCGTTTTCAGGACGATCTGCAGATCCAGCCGCAGCGACCAGTGCCGCAGGTAAGCAAGGTCATACTCGAGGCGCGCCTGCATCTTCTTGAGGGTGTCGGTTTCGCCGCGCAGGCCGTTCACCTGCGCCCAGCCGGTGATGCCCGGCTTGACCTTGTGCCGGATCATGTAGCTCTTGATCAGCTTGCGGTACATCTCATTGTGGGCCACGGCGTGGGGACGCGGCCCGGCCACGCTCATGCGGCCCTGCAGCACGTTGATGAACTGTGGCAGCTCGTCCAGCGAGTACCGCCGCAAGAATGCGCCGAACCGGGTCACGCGGGGATCGTTGCGCGTGGCCTGCCTCACCACGTTTCCATCCTCCAGCGCGCACATGGTGCGGAACTTGTAGACCACGATCTCCCTGCCGTCGAGGCCGTAGCGGCGCTGCTTGAACAGCACCCGCCCGGGCGAGCTCAACTTCACGCCGATTGCGATAGCGAGCATCAGTGGCGCGATCAGCACCAGGATCAGCGACGCGAGGACGAGGTCGCTCGCCCGCTTGATTAAGCCGTTGACGCCGTAGAAGGGCGTCTCGCATACCGCGACGACCGGCATGCCGCCGATCGTGTCCATGCGCGCCTGGATCAGATCGGCCAGAAAAATGTCCGGCGTGAAGTAGATCGATGCCGTCGTGTCGCGCAATTCGTCGAGCATCCTGAGGATGCGCGGCTGCGACGCCATCGGCAGCGTGATGTAGATCAGGTCCACGCGATGCGTTTTCGCGTATCCCGCGAGCTCGCTCAGGGAACCGAGGAACTCGCTCGCCCCGATGTTGCGCATCCTGGCGGGGGCGCGATCGTCGAAATAGCCGGCGAAGCGGATGCCGAGAAACAGCGCGCTCCGGATACGCTCGGCGAGCTTGCAGCCGAGGTCGCCTCCGCCCGCGATTACCGCGATTCTTTGCATGCCTTCCGCCGCCAGCAGTCGCGACAGAACGACAGGCACCATGAGGTGCGCGGTGAACAGGGCAACGGGGGTGACGAGCACCCAGGCGAGAATGACGCGCTGATCGAAGCGGCCGAGCGTCTGAGTGGCCCAGCCCAGCAGAAGCAGCAAAGCAACGACCACAGTCCAGCTTGCCAGGACGTCGCCGGCCAGGCCCCGGATGCTGGTGCCCTTCGGAGCGCTGCCGGGAAAGGTCAGCGAAAACACGAGGAGCGCGAGGATCAGGTAGGAGCTCTCGAAAACCTCGCCAAATGCCAAGACCGAGATCACCAGCATGCCGATCGTTACAACGGGGTCGAGCGACACCCGCACCAGCGCCGCGGGTGCGGGCTGGCTGGGTAGCAGGTGCGGCCGGGTGTCGTGTGCGGCGAACAAAGATCACCCCTCGATGCGCCGTTTGTTTGCGCATCGTCGTGTATGCATGGATCGGAACAATAAGGCAGACGATGCTCGCCGGTGATGTACGGGTGACTAGCTCCATCGGACTACTCCCGCAGTCGCTCGTCCCGGCCGAAGCGGCTTGTAGTGGAACCGCCACGTCGAATCGCTCGATCGCTACAGGAAAATCCAGCTATGGCGATAGCGGGTCCGAGCACCACGCACTATGATCAAATCGAGCTTTTGATTCTGCCGACGCTATGTGTACGTTTCCCTCATGCGAGTAGACGACGGACAGCAAGTAGCCGACCAGCGCCCGCCCTGGCCGCGCGAACATCAAGACTCGGTGTCATTGGAGCGCCCTTCTGCAAGCAATCCTGCGCGCTTTGAGCCCTTCGAGCTGGAATCGCTTGTGCTGAACCTGGATGCCTCGCTCAGGATACGCGCACGCCATCAGTTCTTTGGCTGGACGCAGGGCACGCTGCAAAGCCTGATCGAGCATCAGTTGCTGATCTGCGCCTTACACCATGGCGGGCCGGCAAAGTTTTATGTCGACAGCTTTTCGACCGTTCCCGTGGAGCCCACGCACTTCAGCGAGCTGTTCCGCCAGGATGTGTCCCTTGTCCCGCACCTCATCAAGAGCTGGGAGGAAAACCACAGTCAGGTGGTCAATTGCGAAGCGGGAAACGGGGGCCAGTTTGCAGGCAGCGCCCTGGCGCGTGAGTTGACCCGGTTGGGCGCCAATCACATGGTTGCGCATGGAACCCACGATGCCACCGGACAGCTGACGAGCTTCTTCACTTTTGCCTGCCGGCCAGGGGCGATCGGTCCGAGGCAGGCGTATTACGTCGAACTGCTGGTGCCTTTCCTGCACTCTGCCTGGGTCCGCACCCAGGTCAACTGGCAGGCAAAAAGCGCCGGGTTGAAGCCCGCAGTGACGGGCTTTCTCACCCCGCGGGAGCGGGAGATCCTCGAGTGGATCTACCGCGGCAAGAGCAATATCGAGGTCGGGATGATCCTGAAAATCAGTCCTCTGACGGTGAAGAATCACGTGCAGAAGATCTTGCGCAAACTGGATGTGCTGAACCGCACGCAGGCTGTCGGCAAGGCGCTCGCGCTGCGCATTCTGAACACTTGAAGCCGGCCGCAGCCGGCCCCTTAGTTCCAACTGACCATCCGCGCCGGCCTGGAGGCCCGTCCGGACCTAAAGCTGATTGCCGGATCCGATTCGCTTGAGCCCTCGTCAGAGGATCTCGGGAGCGCTGCCACATCCCGCCGTGATGCGATCGGCCCGTCCGGACAGTTACGCTGCAGATGGCTTTGCTGCACGAAACGCGCTCATCGACGGCCGCTTGCGATTACGCGGCCAATGTCGTCAGCGTGAGTGCTCGGATCGGATTCTAGGACACGGAGCGACTTCGCCCGACAAAAAAAAGCCCGGGCGTGCAGCCGGGCCAGGTAGATGCCAGTTAGGGAGGGAGGAGGGGAAGACATCTACCCGATCCCATAATAGTGGCTCGGGTCTCGATTCGCTATCGCGAAAGCCTGATTTTATTGTAGCGACTCGACGATCTGAAGTCGTTGCCCGACGACAACCGTGATCGGCGCGAGCGCCCAGATTGGATTCTAGCTCGAGCACCACCTTGGCCCAAACGGACCAGATTGCTGGCATGGTGACAGCGTGCGTGGCCTGTAGGCAGGCGTATTAAATATGCGATGAGTTGCCGGCTGCGCAGAACGGACATGTGCGCAGCCGGATGTCCGCACTCTTGTCGTGGCTTGAGGGACATGCGTGCACGCAGGAGAAAGACGGTCCTGCTTGCGGTCCTTGCCGAGACGCTGGGGGCACCGCTCAGCGGTTTTAGTCAAGCCGCGGCTGGCATAGGCGGCGGTTCGGGCTAGTCCGATTGGGGCATGCCCGGCCGGGCTGGGGTGCTTAGCTCTGTAACAGAGCCCGGATAGCTTGGCGCATGGTCCCTATTTGTGAACTTGTCACGCGAGGAGTGAACATGAAGCTGCTCAAGAATTTGCTGGTAGTGATCGCGGCAACGACAGTGATGGGGTCTGCCCAAGCCCAAACGCCCGGCAGCATCTTCGATCTGGGCATCCTCTCGCCGACCGTCAAAGTACAGAGCGATACTTTCACTTCAGCATCGTTCCTGGATACGGTCAAATTCCAGCTCGACACGACTAACCACATAGTCACCGGCACTATGGATTCGACGAACGTCAGCAATCTGACCTTCCAGCTGTTCGCCGATGGTGGGATCACGCCGCTGTTCACCGGGCTCAACCTGCAGCTAGACCTGGGTCCGGGCAGCTATCACGCGCTGATATTTGGGGACCTCGTCACGGGGGCCGCGAACGGCAAATTCAATTTCTCGGTCGCGGCGATCCCCGAGCCGGCTGAGTGGATGCTGCTGCTGTGCGGCCTCGTGGTCGCGGGATTCATGGCGCGGCGCAAGATAGGCATGGTGGCAGGCTGACGCGTCGCGCGCCCGCATGCGGCGCGCGATCCCCTCGGTAGCAGCGGAGAGGGAGTGTTTCACGTGCGTCCGGTTCCGGATAGTCCAAACGGACCACGGCTGAAAATCGCCAATCAATGTCGCGCGTCTATTCTGAGCTCATGCTCAAGAGACGCCTCTGCTTATCGGTGCTGATCGCACTGGTGGTTGCCCTGTCATCGTGCGGCAAGGCTGATGTCAAGAAAACCTCCGGTCAGATCGTCGCGAAAGTCAACGGCGACGAGATTTCGGTGCATCAGATCAATAGCGCGATGGCGCGCGGCAACGGTATCCCGCCGGATGAGGCCAAGCAGGCGGCCGCCCAGACGCTCGAGCGGATCATCGATCAGGAGCTCTTGTTGCAGAAGGCGCTCAAGGACAAGCTCGATCGCGATCCGCAAGTCATGCGGTCGATTGAGGAGGCGAAACGGCAGATCCTGGCGCACGCCTACATCGAAAGGGCCGTGGCCGCCTCGTCAACGGAGAGCCGGGAGGAAATCAGAAAGTTCTACCAGAAGAATCCTGCGTTGTTCGAGCGACGGCGGATCTACCGCGTGCATGAGCTGGTGGTGGTCGCGCCGCGGGAGAAACTCGACGCGCTGAGAGCCGCAACGGCCGGGGCGAAAAGCCTGCAAGACGTCGCCGGGTGGCTCAAATCCCAGAAGCTGGTGTTCCAGGTCGCGGTTTCCAACCGGCCCGCGGAACAGATCCCGCTGAATATCCTGCCTCAGGTGTTCGAGATGCACGAGGGGCAGATCGCCGTGATTCCGACCTCACGCGGGGCATCGGTCGTCCAGTTATTGCAAGCGCAGGAAGCCTCGCTAAGCGAGCAGCAGGCGATACCGATCATCGATCGATACCTGCAAAGCCGCAAGCGACTCGCGGTCGCCCAGGCCGAGGTCAGGAAACTGCGTGAACAGGCGAGGATTGAGTACGTTGGCGAATTCGAGGCGCCACGAGCGCAGCCTGCCTCCTCAAGCGCCATCCCAAGCGGCAGCGTCGATGATCGCGACGAGTCCATCAGGGAAGGTCTTGCAGGGCTGAGGTAGTCCTGCACGACAGAATCATGACCCATCCCATTCGGCTCATGAACGAGGATGGTGCACACGCGATCGCCGAAGGCTCGCCTCAAGACCAGGAGAATTGATACCAGCAGGAAAAACAAGGGTACGGCCTCGCGGCCGTACCCTGCGGACCGATCAACCATGAGAACAGACGGATGACTACACTTTGTTTGGCCGGCTAGGCTCGTAACAGCGGGCTGGCCATCGATCTGTTTAGAAGTAGCTGATGCGCTACGTCATGTCGCCAATCTGCTACATCGCGTATTAACCTGCAAGCTGGCTTTGCTAGTCCATTCGGACCATGCCAGGTCGAAGCGGCTTGTAGTCAAGCCGCTACATTCGTTCGCGGGATCTCTGCAAGAAAATCAAGTTTCGCTGACAGCTCCTTGAATTTCCGCGCCCTATCATTAATGAGTGGGTTTTTGCCCTACCAGGCATGGAGATGATGAAAGTTCTGATTGCAGATGATTCTGCAGTCGTGCGCGACCGGCTGACTACTTTGCTGACGGATCTCCACGGCATCAAAGTGGTAGGCCAGGCGAAAGATGCAACGGAGGCCAGGAATCTGGCCGAGGAGTTGAGACCGGATGTGGCGATCCTTGATGTCAGGATGCCGAAGGGGAGCGGCGCCGACGTGCTGCGCGACATCAAGAAGCTCAACCCTACCCCCAAGGTCATCATGCTGACAAACTACCCGCATCCTGAGACCCGGAAAAAGTGCATCGATGGCGGCGCGGATCATTTCTTTGATAAATCAACCGAGTTCAAAAAAGTGCTGTCGGTATTAAGGGGCATGGTTCGTGACCCGGCAAAAAGCTGAGCCGGGGCCAAGCCTGAGGGCCAACGCGCCCAAGCAGCCTGGCACCGTTCTGACGCGCTTCAGGCGGGACCCGGCCGGTTAGGGATCGTGCCCGGCGCTCGGCGGGTCAAGCCGGGATAGTGTCGAATCGATGGGAGGGAAAATGACCAACCTGCAATTTTCTCCGGCGACGCTCGATCATGGCGCGCTGCTGAAGGCGCTCCGCGCGCTCCGGAAAGGGAAGTTTTCCGTTCGTATGCCCATGGATCTCGTAGGGGTCGATGGCGAAATCGCACAGGCGTTCAACGATGTCGTCGAAATGAACGAAATGATCGCCGAAGAGTTTGCCCGGATCGGTAATGAGGTGGGGAAGGAAGGAAAAACCGGGCAGAGAGCGAAGCTGCCCGCGGCGACCGGATCGTGGCAGGAGTGCGTGGAGTCGGTGAACACGCTGATCGGTGATCTGGTGCAGCCCACCGCGGAGGTCGCGCGCGTGATTGAATCGGTGGCGAAGGGCGATCTTTCCCAGACCATGGTGCTCGAGATAGACGGCAGGCCGTTGCGCGGCGATTTTCTGCGCATCGGGAAAGTCGTGAATACGATGGTGAACCAGCTGGGCGGATTTGCCTCGGAAGTGTCGCGGGTGGCGCGCGAGGTGGGCACCGAGGGCAAGCTCGGCGGCCAGGCGCAGGTGCCGGGGGTGGC
>Ga0209220_1000516_pt1 | contig 12583 bp, 9 predicted proteins | sample BlaSpr_A8_OM3_M3_FD_187984 | JGI IMG/M metagenome (GOLD analysis project Ga0209220, IMG submission 187984) | Forest soil microbial communities from Thunder Bay, Ontario, Canada - Black Spruce, Ontario site 2_A8_OM3_M3 (SPAdes) (version 2) | ecosystem: Environmental > Terrestrial > Soil > Boreal... | reverse complement strand
CAAGGCCGGGAGCTCGGAGCTGACCTCGAGGTTGATCGACGGGAAGTATCCCAACTACGCACAGGTTATCCCCAGCAAGAGCTCAACCAAAGTCAGGATCTCTACCAGCGAGCTCACCCAGACTGTGAGAGCGGTCTCGCTGTTCGCGCGGGACAGCGCCAATGTCATCCGGGTGAAGGCGCAGGCCGGCGCCCTGGTCCTCTCGGCGACCACGAACGAGGTCGGGGACAGCAAAGCCGAGATGGCGGCCGATGTGGACGGATCCGACATCCAGATCGCCTTCAACGCCCGCTACGTCCTTGATGCACTTGGTGTTATCGACGAGGACGAGGTGGAGCTGCTTTTCGATGGCCCGCTCAGCCCTGGGCTGATGCGCCCGCCGGGCAAGGAGCACTACCTGTACGTGATCATGCCCGTGCGCGTAGCGATGTCGTGATTGGTGCGCGTACGCGGCGGGCAGGTTGGGCCCTACTGATTGCTGCTCAGGCGCCTCCAACTTAGAAACCACCGCAACTACGCCCATCTAGACCTGGCTCCCGGGCCCGGCGTCAACGTATTCATCGGCGCCAACGGTCAGGGCAAGACCAACCTGCTCGAGGCCGTGTCGATGCTGGCTCTGTCGTCATCGCCGCGAGCCCGCCGGGACATCGAGGTGGTCGGCCCGGTCGCTCCGGCCACTCGTATCGAAGCCGAGGTCGAAAGCGGAGGCTCGTTGGTCGAGCTGGCCATAGCTCTCAGCATCGAAGGCGATCGGGCGCGGCGAGTGATCGACGTCGACGGCGCCCGCCGGCGGGCTTTCGACCTACCCGGGCATTTCCGCGTCACCCTGTTCTGGCCGGACGACCTTGGCCTCGTCAAGGCCGGACCGGACCTGCGGAGGCGCTTCCTGAACCAGATGCTGGTGCAGGTCGAGCCCGGTTACGCACGAGCCCTCGCCGGGCTCAAGCGGGTGCTGGAGCAGAGGAACAGCCTGCTCAAACGGATAGCTGCCGGCGAGGGCGGCGGGGACGTTCTGGAGGCCTGGGACGAGGAGCTGATCCGGATCGGCGGCGAGGTCTCCGCAGCACGCTCACGGGCGGTCCGGGAGTTGGAGCCCGAGGCTGCCCGCTGTCACGCGGAGATCGCCCCTGGCGAGCGACTGGAGATTGAGTACCAGGGCCCACCTGCAGAAATGGCACGGGCTGTGCAAAACTCGCTGGCCGAGGACCTCAGGAGGGGCTCCACCAGCATCGGTCCGCACCGCGACGACTTGAAGGTGTTCCTCGACGGGCGCGAAGCCCGCGCCTATGGGTCGCAGGGGCAGCAGCGGACCGCCGTGGTCAGCTTGAAGCTTGCTGAGTCCGCCATTGTCGCCAGGCGCACCGGCGAGCGGCCCGTGCTCTTATTGGACGATGTCCTTTCTGAATTGGACGGTGAGCGAAGGACCGCTCTCCTGCGCCAGGTGGCGGGAGGGGGCCAGGTCATAATCACATCGGTCGAGGCGGGGCCTTTCCCGCCCGAGCTCATCGCCGGCGCACGCGTTTGGAGCGTCGTTGGTGGAGAGATTTCAGCCTGTGGATAAACTGGGCAATATCCTCCCACGCGTCCTGCGTCGCCAGCCCGGCGGAGGCCGCTTGTTGGGGACCCAGGTCGCCTCAGCTTTTCGCACCCTCATCGGACCAGAACCGGCCAGGTTGTGCGATGAAGTTGAGTTGCATTCCGGCACATTGCTGATCACCACGTCCAGCCCGGCACTGGCACACCAGCTCAGGCTCGATTCGGAGACTATCGTCGCGCGCCTCAATGGCCTGGACCTCGGGCGCAAGGTGCGCGTCGTTCGAGTCCGCATCGGGAGGTCGACATACTCGGATTGACGACAACCGCCAAGCCACACGCTCTCCCCGGCCCTTCCTATGAGCAGGGAGGAGATGGGTGAAGCTAGGAGTAGAACAGGCACGGGCAGCCACAATTGGCCGCGGACCCGTCCGCGTGGTGGCAGGTGCGGGCACGGGGAAGACCGCGGTGATCGCGGAACGCTTCCGCAGACTGGTCGTGGACGGCGCTTCGCCGGGCTCGATCCTCGTCATGACGTTCACTGACCGTGCCGCAGCCGAGATGCGCCAGCGAATCGAGGATCTGATCGGCGCTCCGGCGCCCGCCGTGGGGACGTTTCATTCGATCGCGCTCGGCTGGCTGCGCTCCGACGGACGCAGTGTCGGCGTGCCAGTGGGTTTTCGCATTCTCGCCGGCGCCGACCGCTGGATCCTTGCCCGCGAGCTGATGTGGGATCTGGGCGATCAGGTGCTCACGGGCGACGAGCGTCCGGACGACCTGGTGTCGCCGGCGCTGCAGATGTTGGAAAGGCTGAAGCAGGAGCTGGTGCCGCTCAAAAGGCTCTCCGCATGGTCTGCATCGACCGATGACGCCGAGCGCGCGCAGCTCATGGAGGCGTGCGTCCGTCTCTTCCGAGCCTACGAGCGCGAGTGCCGCAAGCGGAGGCTGCTTGATTTCGAGGACCTGCTGACGCTGGCAATGAGGATGTTGGAGGAGCAGCCGGCACTGCTCCGGTCTTACGGCGCCCGCTACCCACACGTCCTCGTCGACGAGTACCAGGACCTGAACCTTGCCCAGGAACGACTCGTGGAGCTGATTGCGAAAGGTGGCGAACCCTTCATCGTCGGCGACGACGACCAGAGCATCTATCGCTTCAGGGGAGCCTCACGGGCCAGCCTCGAGAGGTTCCAGGGCCACTTCCCACAGGCGCTCACCGTCACCCTCGGTCGCAACCATCGCAGCTCGCGGCGCATCGTCCGGGCTGCCGCCGCCCTCATCTCAAACAACCCTGAGCGCCTGCCCAAGCAACTGAGATCCGGCCGTGTGGGGGGCAGAGTGGAGCTGTGGCTCTGCCCCGACGGCGTCACGGAGGCGGGTGCTATCGCGGCTGAGGCCGAGCAGCTGGTTGTGGCCGGCGTGCTGTTTTCGAAAATCGCTGTGCTTTGCCGGACGAACGCGATCGCGCGTCCGATTGCCAATGCACTGGCGGCGCGCCGCCTGCCGCATGTCGTTATCGGCGGACATGGCTTCCACGACCGGCCTGAAGTGAGGGATGTGATCGCGCTGCTGCGAGTCCTGCGCGACCCGGCCGACGAGGTCGCGCTGGCCCGAGTGCTGACCCGCCCGCCCTGTTGCCTCGACCCTACCGCCAGCTTGACGAAGCTACGCGACCGGAACGGCGTGGCGCCCCTGGTCGCGCTGGAGCGCTGGGCGCCGGCCGCCGGATTCGCCGCTCTTCTTGGCGCCCTTTCGAAACAGGCTGCGAGCCTCGACGTCCGCGACCTGTTCTTCGAGCTCATGGAGAAGAGCAGGTATCTGGAGGTACTCAGTGCGGGCCTGGAGGCCAGCGAGGCGGCGCGGGCAACTGCAAACGTCAGCCGCTTCGCGGAGATGATCGCCGAGTTCTGCGAAACGTCGAACGACCGCTCGCTGGAGGCTTACATGCGCCACCTGGACCTCGTCCTTCTGTCAGGAGAGGACGAGGAGCCGGCCGCGGTCGAAGGGTTGGTCGATGCCATTCAAGTGATGACGATCCACCAGGCCAAGGGCCTGGAGTTCGAGGCCGTGTTCGTGCCGGGGTTGGTGGAGGGTCGCCTGCCGCAGTCCGGTCGCTCGCCTCGATTCGAGCTGCCGCCGGCGGTGCTGGAGCCGCTTGTGCGAGGACGCGAGGACGTTGTGGCGGAGGAGCGGCGCCTCCTGTACGTCGCGATGACCCGCGCGCGCCAATACCTGTACCTGTCCAGGGCCGAGCGCTACGACGGCAGCCGGCGATGGAGAGATTCGCGATTCCTGGCCGAGGTGCGGAGCGCCGGCCCAAGGACCGTCGTGGAAAAGAACATCGGCGCAGCCTCGATAGCGCAAGTCCAACCCGCCTCGCCGAAGACGATAGGAGACGTGGTTCTTTCGTACTCTGCGATCGCGGCGTATCGCGACTGCCCGAGGCAGTACTGGTATCGGTACGAGCAGCGACTGCCTGCGGTTCAGAGCGCCGAAGCTGTGCACGGAGTGATCCTTCATGAGGTGCTGCACCGCGCGGGCGAGGCGCGACAGAGCGGTCGGAAAGTCACAGCTGCCCTCCTGAGATCAATGCATGTCGCGGTTTGGGGCGCGACGATCTTCCCGGATCCGCGGCGCGCGCCGACGTTCAAGCGAAACGGAGCGGATCAGCTAGAGGCGTACCGAAAGCGCGGAGGCTTCGACTCCAGGCCGGAATACCTCGAGCAACAATTCACGGCCGGCCTCGAAGGCTGGACGTTGCGTGGTGTGATCGACCGGGTCGATCGCACGGCCACCGGCTGGCGGATACTCGACTACAAGAGCGGAAGACCGGTCGCCCGGGGCCGTCGCGACCTGCAGGTGGCGCTCTACGCCATCGGCGCCGCCTCCGCTCTGCACCTTGAACCGCAGGGGGGTGAGTCGGAGTCTGCCTCCCCCAGGCCGGGCGCCCTCGGCAGGGACGTCCCCCCTCAAATGGAGCTCGAGGTCGTGTACCTGGCCTCCGGCGAGACGATTCGGCTCGAGCGACCAGACGCGCTCGTGGCGGAAGCGCAGAAGCAGGGTGCCGAGGTGGCGGCAGGGGCGATGGCCGGCCGCTTCGAGGCGCGGCCCGAACGCCGGCGCTGCCGGTTGTGCCCCTACAGGCTCGCCTGCGCCGATGCCCTGTAGCGGGCGGCGATCAGCAGGCACTCGCGCGCGATGTCGGACGACGCGTATGGGTGCGCGAGCTCAGCCGCCCTGCGTGACATCTCGTGCCATGTCGGTCCACCTTCGGCGAGGACGCGGATCTCCTCCAGCAGGTCATCCTCTTTTGGCGAGAATTTGCCAACGCCGGACTTCACCACGAACTCGACGTTCGGAGATTCCTGACCGGGCAGGAAGCCGGTGATCACCAGTGGAAGGCCGGTGGCCAGTGCCTCGGCGATGGCTCCCGGCCCGGCTTTCGTGACAGTGACATCGCAGGCCCGCATCAGCTCCGGCATGTAGTCGACGAAGCCGAGCACCAGTGTCGGCGTGGCGAAGCTCTCTTCGGCGAGGCGGCGCCGCAGCACCTCGTTTCGACCGCAGACGACGACGACCTGCCACTGCTGAGGATCCCAAGCGAGAGCGCGTACCTGCTTCAGAAGGCCGCCGGCGCCGGCCGCACCGCCGACGACGAGGACTGTGAAGCGCGACTCGTGGAGGCCGAAGCGGCGGCGGAGGGCCTCCTTCTCGCCCGGCGCGGGAGGCCGGAATCGAAGATCGACAGGCAAGCCGAGCAGCTTGACGCGGTCAGGCGGGACCCTCCGCCGAAGGGCGACCTTGCGCGCCAGCTCGGTCGGAACGATCACGAGGTCCGCCTGGCTGAAAGTCCAGCCGCGGTGAAAGTCGACGAGGTCGGTGATCACCGTCATCAACGCGCGTGGGCGGCCGCATTTCTGGATGGCCTGATAGGTCATGTGGTTCAGAAGCGGATGCACCGAGAGGATCACGTCGGGGTCGTGCTTCTTGATCAGCTCGACGGTGACTTTGCGCACACCGCGGCCGAAGATCGCGCGTAGTGCGGCGAAGGTCGGCTTGGTGTTGCTCGAGTGATAGACGGCGCCCCAAGCGACCCTCGACCGCCGGATCATTGGCGAATAGAGGGAGGTGAGCCTGCGGACCATGGCCGGGCCCTGAGCCATCAGCGGGTCTGCCACCGTCACGACGCAGGTGGCGTCGAAGAGCTTGAGTGCGTCGGTCAGGGCGCGAGCGGCTGCCCGGTGACCTCCGCCGGTGTCGCTGAAGAGGATCAGGACTCTCGGCGCGCCGCCTGCGGGAATGGGTACCGGAGGCGGTGCCTGGAGTGGACCAGCGGCCGCCGGCTCGGGGGCTACTTGCGCCGCGCCGCGGCCCGGCGCGCGATCCAACGCATGTTGTACTGGGCGAGCAGGTAGGTGATGAACACCATGCCGATGATTCCGATGCCGACCCACAACATTGTTCGTTTGGCCAGCTCACCAGCCGACAGCGTCCCACCGCCGGGTATCCGGTTCTGCTGAATGATATACGCGGCCAGATCCTTGACGTCCTGCTCTGTCAGATTTGGGTTGCCTCCCTTCTTGGGCATGTCGGTCTGCCGTGGATCGCCGGTCTGATGAACACGCCCGTTGGTAATGATGTCGATCAGGAATGTCGCATCGAGGCCGTTCGACACACCCGGCAACTTCTCGATCGGGTTGAGGCTGGGCCCAATGCCGCCGCCAAGGTTGATTCCATGGCAGCTGGTGCAGTTGGCGGCGTAAAGCGCCCCGCCTTTGGTGGGGTCTCCAGGCAGGGGCGCCGGGCTGCCCGGCGGTGGCGAGCTATCGGCCAGGGTGGTGATCGCCGTGAGAGCCACAAGAGCCGGCACTGCCACTGCCAGGAGTGCGGACAGCTTGAGGCCGTGGTTGCGCGCGAAAGGCACCAGGAGCGGCCGAACCGATGACAGCCTCATCGCGCGCCAAATCATAGCTTTGTCAATATTTTGGGGCTCGGGCGGGAATAGTAGGGAAGCGCGTAGCTTTTAATCTTGATATGGCGTCATGCTCCCCGGTCTCTCGTTCGGCTTTCTGCTGCGTATCGAGGCGCTGGCTAGACGCGAGATCGGCCTACCGTGGCTGAGGCGACTCCTCTGATCTCCGACCGCGCCGCCCGCAGGCGGATCGCGGTCATCTCCATGCACACCTCTCCCACGGCCTCATTGGGCCAGAACGGCAACGGCGGGCTCAATGTTTACGTTCGCGAGGTGTCCAGCGCATTCAGCGCTCGGGGCATCGCCACAGACATCTTCACGCGCAGGCAGTCCCCGGACGACCCCGCCATCGAGTATCTGGCACCCCTTTCGCGCGTCATCTATTTGCCGGCCGGCCGCAGCCTGGACAAATACTCGCTCTACAACGAGGTGCCCGGCTTTGCGGCCAGGGTCCGCTCATTTGCCGAGAGCGAGCAGATCCAGTACGACCTCCTCTACTCGCATTACTGGCTGTCGGGCGAGGTCGCCTGCCTCCTGCGGCCAGAGATGGGTGCGGGGTGGGCGCACATCGCGCACACGCTCGGCCTCGTCAAGAACCGAACTCTCGCCAGCGGCGCTCGGCCCGAACCGGCCCTACGGATTCGGGTGGAGGGCGAGGTCGCGCAGCAGGCGGACCTGCTGATCGCGTCGACAGCCGACGAGGGCGACGACCTGATTCAGTCGTACGGAGCCGACCCCGAGCGGGTCTATGTGGTGGCGCCTGGCATCGACCTGGCCACCTTCCAGCCTCTTGATCGCGCCGAGGCTTGCCGCAAGATCGGCTATGGGCCGGGACGCCTGCTGCTCTTCGTTGGCAGATTGGAGCGCTTAAAGGGCGTGGAGATCGCGATCCGGGCCCTCGCAATGCTCCGGGACCGCGACCACGACGACGTGCGCCTGGTCGTGCTCGGCGAGGACAGTCGCGATGGGGACGAGAGCGAGAAGGAGCGTTTGAAGGCCGCGGCCTCTGTGTTGGGCGTGCGCGATCGGGTCGATTTCCTAGGCTCGGTGGCCCACCACGAGCTGCCGTACTTCTACGCCGCAGCTGACCTATGCGTCATGCCCTCCTACAGCGAATCGTTTGGCCTGGTCGCATTGGAGGCCCAGGCATGCGGCCGTCCTGTCGTCGCCTCGGGGGTGTCAGGGTTGAGGTCAGTAGTGCGCGACGAGGTCAGCGGTTATTTGATCGATGGTCACGACCCCGCTGTTTACGCAGAACGAATTGGACGTCTGCTCGCGGACCCAGAACTTGCGCAGCAGATGGGGCGGAGAGGCCGTCTGCTGGCGCAGCGATTCTCGTGGACGCGGACCGCTGACCGGCTGGAGGGCCTTTTCGAAAACGTTATCGAAAGCGGTCACACGCGCGTCCAGGCCGGCATGCGGCACGAGTAGGGGAACGACTGGAGGTCAAACGCCGTCAGGGGCATCGGCCTGGTGCCATCGCCGTTCATCAACCAAACCTGGTTGCCGCTGATAAAGGCGATCTGGTGACCGTCGGGCGACGGGATGGGATTCGCGACAGAAATGCTGGGATCTGATGGCAGGCCGAGAGCGACGGTGAGCGCGGGGGGCGGAGCGACGGCGCTGACCACGAACGCCTTTCGCAATGTGCCTGTACCCGCCGGTAACGCGGCCGCGAAGACGAGGTGGACCGAGTCCGGCAGCCACGCCGGCGCTCCGATGCCTGCGCCGCTCGCGATGGTCGTTGTGGCGCCAGGTCCTGTTAAATTGCGAACCTTCAGGCGGGCCGTCCCGACGTCCTGGCGAAGGTAGGCGATCCGGTTTCCGGCTGGCGCCCAGCTGAGATTGCTGATCGGCGCCGACTCCACCGCCAGCTGGTAGCGAGCCTGCAGCCCGACGTCGTAGCCCCAGATGACACTTGCATGCGGCCCGACCTCGACGAAGGCCAGCCGCCCTCCTCCAGGAGCCACCGCCGCCCGGCTCGCCGCCGCGGAGATCACGCTATCGACTCCGCCCGCCGACAGTCGGTGCAGGGCACCCGCGTCGTCGATATACACGTAACCCATGCCTGATGCCAGTGCAGCCGCCCACGTCGCCTTGAACCCGAGCGGTGCAGGATCCTGGCCCGGCGTGAATAGAGACCACGCCTCTCCGTCGCTCTGGAGAAGCAGCCTGTCACCCTCGGGCGACCAGCTGAACGAGTGGACGGCGCCGCTCGCAAACAGCTTTCGCGGAAAGCCCGATTCGTTGACTATCCACAACGCACCCGGCGTACCGTCGGCGCTCGCAGTCGTGAAGGCGACCCAGTGGCGCAGAGGTCGAACTGCGCCGGTCGTGAAGGCGATGCTTTCGTCCCTGGCGAGCTTGTTGCCGTCCGCATCGAGGGCCGCGGTCGTGATGGCGATGGCGTAGGCGGTGGACGGGTTCAAGAGCGTCGCCGGGGCGATGATCGCGCGTCTGCCATCAGTCGGGTCGAGGCGGACGCTGAAGGGGGCCGACGGAGCGATCGTGACCGCGCCCTGGAGGCTGGCTCCGCTCATGTCGCGACTGAAGTTGATGGCCAGGTATGCGGCGGGGTCGACACCGCTCTCGCCATTGGCGGGAGTCGAGCCGGCCAAGAGCGGCGGTCCCTCGGTGATGAAGGACCAGTGATGTCGAAGCATCGCTGTATTGCCCGCCGGGTCTTTGTATCCGGCCTCCAGCACCACCTCATATGTCGTTTTCGGCGCCAGCGTGGCGTGCTCATACGCGAGCTGTCTCCGACTGACCCATGTCAGGCTGCCGGTGGTGGCAGGTAGCAGGTACAGCCGGCTCTCGATCGATGGCATGTCCACGTCGTGATCGAAGGTGATCCGGATGGGCGTCGCAGTGGACACTTCTTTCGCGCCACGTTCTGGGGAGTAATCGACGATCTGAGGCGGATTCCCACCGCAAGCAACCAGCCCAACCAGAAGTACTGCGCAAAACGCGAGGGCCGTGCTTTTTTGCACAAAAAGAGTGGAGCAGAAGCCCGGATTCATTCCGGGCATATCCCAAACGGGATGCTTGCGTCGCCTAGACATGGCCTAACACCAGGGGGGATCGTGGGGGGATCCTGATCCCCCCGCGCCCTTTAGAGGTGCGACTTGAGGCGAGCCCTCATCTCGTGCGCCAGCTGCTCGAGACGCGACGAGTCCACGAAGAGAAGGGAGATGCTCGGGATCTGGTCGATAGCGCCTTCGATGCCGGCCTCGGACGGGTCGGCGGCGCCAAGGATGTCCTTCACCTTGCGGGCGCGGTTGCCCAATGCGTCCTCGGCCATCGCCTGCAGCTCTGCAACGATCGGCGACCAATCACGCTGTTGCCCGCTCGAGGACGGGGGCGTCGTCGGTGCGACCTGCATCGCGGGCTGCGACGGCGGAGTCGGATGTGTGGTTGGCGGCGGGGTGTAGGCCTGATAAGGCGCTGGCGGTGGAGGGGGCGGCTCCTGCGTGATAACCGGCATCGGGCTTGTTACCGGCTCAGAAGGTGGCGGGCTGGTCGCCGCCATTGCTTGCCCGACATTGCGAGGGCCGCGCTGCGAGGCCACCACCTCGTCGACATCGAGTGGCGGGTGCTTCGTTGTATCAGCCGACTTGACCTCAATCATCGCGCCGGGGTCGTCACACAGGGCGAGTGCGCGATCTGGCTTGTCCGAGATGTCGCGGGACTCGCTGGTGTACGCGCCGGCGAGCTGGCCGTCGGACAGAATGATCACTCCGGTGCCGGCGGTGGCTCTGATCATCACGCTCCCACTGAGCTTGCGGTCGCTGAGGAACTTGAGGAGAGCCTTCATGTCGACCCATGCCGCGTACAGCTCGGTGTACATCGGCTTGGAGACGGTGAGCTCGTAGAGCCCGTCGATGAGCTCTGGCGAGAGGCCGACGACATCGAGGACTCCATGGCCGGACGTCACGTCCTGGTTGAACTGATGGAGAGCCGTCTTGCCGAGCATCAGGCCTCCGGGTTCCCCGGAGCCGTCGTACATGCACTCGAGCGCAGAGCCCTCGCGGAAGAGGATCAGACCGGTGGCGTCATCGGTGAGAAGGCGCACGTATCCCGTGTAGCCCTCCTTCTCGAGCGTCGTGATAAGGCGCGGGAAGTCGACGAAAGACGTCTTGAGCGAGTCGTAGATGACCTGCCCTGCGGGCACAGGTATCGGCTCACGCCCGTGCTTCGGTTGCGGTCGGTGCTTCACGCCGCGTCTCGGCTGGGGTGCTTCCACCTTTCTCTCCGGTTCAGGATGATCTCGGCGCTCCCCTCGCGCCTCTGCCTTCTCGACCATCGGGGGTTCCGGCCCGCCTGGGGTGGGCGCGGCCTCGGCCGCGTGGACCAGTTCGGGGATGCCGGCCTTGACTGTCTCATCGGCCGGTAGCTTAGCCTTCGCGTCGAAGTCGAACTCGCCTTTGCTCCAAGCGAGCGCGCTGACGACGGCTTCGTCGCCGGCCAAACCGTCCCCCTGTGCGTGGAAGAGGTGACCAAACAGAAAGTACAGCGAAGTGGGCTCGCCGGAACCATTCCTGAGAGTAAGCGTACCGGTGGACCGCTCACCCTGAGCGGCTTCCAGCAGCGAGCGAAGGGGTGTTTCGACCAGCGAGCCGTGTGACTGCAAGGGTCTTCTCCTGAGATCGGCCCCGTCCCGATCGTGGGATTAAGAGAAAGTTAGTATAGATAGGAGATCAGATCCGCGCGCCCGGAGCAACCTGATGCCGGCGAAGCCGTTCCCCACACGCCGAAGCCGTCTCCATCGCGTTTGCTGCTTGTGCGCCACGGCCAGTCCACCTGGAACCACGAGCATCGCATCCAGGGCCAGCTAGATCCCCCGCTGTCGGCCGAGGGCCGCCGGCAGGCGGCGCGGCTGGGTCGCCGTTTGGCCGGCCGCACTTTCGCCGGGTTCTACTCGAGCGACCTGAAGCGTGCCATCGAGACCTCGAGGATGATCGGCGAGGCCATTGGAATCGCGCCCACCCCGATGCCCGAGCTCCGCGAGATCTACCTGGGCGAATGGGAAGGCCTCCGTACGGAAGACCTCGCCCTCCGCTTTCCGCAGGCCTGGGCGAGCTGGACGCAGGAGCCGAACTGGGACCTCGTTCCCGGCGGCGAGGGGTCCTCCCCGTTCGAAGTGCGCGTTGGTGTCGCGTTGGATTCGATCTTCAAGCGGCATCAGGAAGGCGATGTGCTGGTGGTCACGCACGGCGGCGTGATCCAGATCGCGCTGCATCGAGTGGTCGGCCGGCCCGGTCGGGGCATCTTTCCATTCAGGATCCAGAACGCCTCGATGACCGTGATCGAGATGCGCGACGGACGCCTCACCGTCGGCGGTGTGAACGACATCGGCCACCTGGAGGTCGCTGCCGGAGGCATGGAGATCGGATGAGCGCCGGCGCCGAGAGTTGGGACCGAGAGCTCGAACAGCGCACATCGCCCTCCCCGCTGCTGCAGACGTGGGGGTGGGGCGAGGTTCAGTCGCGAGCCGGCTGGACTGTGGAGAGGGTGCGGCTTGGGGGCAACGCGCTGGCGAGCATCCAGCTTCGCAGCGTCGGACCGGTTCGTGAGGCGTATGTGCCTCGCGGACCTGTTCCCGCCACCTCCGCGTCGATCGATGCGCTCGTGGAATGGTCGCGGACTGCAAAGATCGCCAAGCTGCGGCTCGAACCCGACGCGCCACCTGCTTTCGCTGAGGTGCTCGCCGAACGTGGCTTCGCACGAGTTGAACCGACCCAGCCGGAACACACCAGGATCGTGAGGATCCGTCCGCCGGACGAGCTGCTCGCCACGTTCAAGCACGGCCGGCGCTACAACATTCGCGCCGGCCTGAAGCGAGGAGTCGTAGTCGAGGAAGGCAAGGACGCCGCCGAGCTTGAGCGGCAGTCGGCCGCGGTCGAGCGGAGGGAGTCGATAAGCCTGCCGCCGCGGCGCTATTACGAGCATCTTCTGGACCTGCTGCCGTGGTGTCGCACCTACGTCGGACGCCACCCCGAGACGCGAGAGGCGCTGTCCGCTGTGCTCGTCGCGCGACACGCCGGGCGCGCCTATCACCTTTTTGCCGGACGGAGCGGGGCG
>Ga0209220_1000515_pt1 | contig 12617 bp, 11 predicted proteins | sample BlaSpr_A8_OM3_M3_FD_187984 | JGI IMG/M metagenome (GOLD analysis project Ga0209220, IMG submission 187984) | Forest soil microbial communities from Thunder Bay, Ontario, Canada - Black Spruce, Ontario site 2_A8_OM3_M3 (SPAdes) (version 2) | ecosystem: Environmental > Terrestrial > Soil > Boreal... | reverse complement strand
CCCGCCGGTTCGGTGCGACGTCCGCCGCGGGACGGCTCACTGGTCCGACGTGGTTTGAGGCCGGTCCCGATAGGTCGGCGGCGACCCAGGCGGCGATCTGGCTCCGAGCATGAAATCCGAGTTTGTTGCGGATCTGCTCGACGTGATACTCCGCCGTGCGCTCGGCGATGAACAGCTTGGCCGCGATCTGGCGGTTGGTCAGGCCCTGGGCAACGAGCTCCGCGACTTCTCGTTCACGATGGGTGAGCGTGAACGTCGCTGTTTTCACAGCGGCGGCCTATAGTTTGCGGCCTGGTCGAGCACCCTCCTCATCCGGGGCCAGCCTGTCCGTCATTCTCCCAGAAACTCCGGGCGCAAGAAAACAGGTACCAATTCAGGTACCGGTGCCGGTACTTCTTACGGTGCCAACCGGTCCGGGGGGTCGTAGCTTGTCCTCAGTTGACAGAGTAAGGACCTGACCAGCGGAGGCCAAGCATCATGGAAAAGTTGTCGTTTACCCGCCGCCAGATCCTGAAAGCCGCGGGCGCGGCGGGCGGTCTAGCTGCGGCCAGCTCCCTTCTGTACCCGGGTATCTTCCTGGCCGACGATGAAGGAGACAACCGCCTGGGAGAACACAGGCTCGGAAACTTCGGCCCGTGGGCGGAACCGAATCAAATCATCGAATTGGCCGCCGATCCCAGCCGTGGCGACTTTAACTTCCATCCGGCCATCTCTCGAGATCAGCTGACCCTTTACTTCACCACGACGCGATACGCCACTTTTCCTCCCCACGGCAAGCCGCCTCTCCCCCCGACTGCGATCGCCGTCGTTCACCGACGGGATCGGGACGCGCCATGGGACACGAGTACCCTCACCCCTCTCAGCTCCATCAACGATCCAGGTGGCAAAGCCACGGGGGTCCCTAACCTCACCGCCGACGGCCATGTCATGTACTTCCAAAGCGGAAGGTCAGATCCGAGCCTCGCGCCAGGCCATGGCCACCTCTGGTTCTCCCGTCGACGGGACAGACACGACGACTTCGGTCCCTTCGGCTGGGAAACGCCCAAGCCGGTTCCGGGGAACCTCAATACGGCCGCTCCAAGCCAGCTGAACCAGTCGGCAGCAACCTACTTCCTGAATCCCGCCGATGGGACGGCGAGATTGTATTACGCGCAGTTTGAAGGCGTAGGAAGCTTCGCAGACACGAAGCAGGATTTTGACATCTACATCAGCTACCAGGATCCTGCCGGCAATTTCGGCGCTGGGACGCGCGTCGAAGCGCTGGAGCCTGAGGAGCCTGGCGAGCCCGATGGACCGAGCGAAAGCAAAGTCAAATCCTGGTCGCGTCAGACGCGGACGGCGATACGCCGGGATGGGCTCGAGATGTATATCACATCGTGCCGCAGAAGCCTCTCGTACGCGAACCCCGCGAACCTTGAAAACCTCTGGGTAGCAACGCGGTCGGACGCATCAACCGAAGATTGGAGAGTCGCCGACAGCCCGGATGCTGTCCTCAACAGTGGGTTCGGCGACGGAGGCCCTGCCCTTTCCCGGGACGGCAAGACCCTCTATTTCTTCTCAGCGCGACCGGCACTGGGACAGCCTCCAGGAACCCAGAGTTGGCAGCTTTGGATGAGTACCCGAGAAAGCCTGGAGGACTGAGCGGACCACCGGGCGCTCCTGCGAGATCAAGCCATCCATTGAACCTCGAACCCAGGATCCGGGCTGGTCGGGGTCGCCAGGCATAAGCGCCATAGCAACCTATTGGTGTGTTCGTCGCGGCAGCCTGGACGCATCCCTCCACCCAAAGTGCGGTGGATGGACATGTTTGGGTATGACTCTGCTCAGTTGAATCTAGCCGGCGACGGATATCAGCAGCGTGTCATCGAGTGCTGACACGTGCCATTTCGTATTCGGCGCTCGGAAATTTCACGCCGAAAAGGACCGACAGATGGCGACAGGTGCTCAGGAGTCTGCGTACACCAACCACTATAGCGGTGATTCAGCGGACTTCGTCATTGAGCGCGGGACTCAAAGTGGAAGTCTCGTGCCGCTATCAAATTTCAATAGCCTCGCGTATAAGGATGCGTGGGTCAACGGGTCAACCTCGGGCCATGGTGTAGGCAACTACTCGAACCAAAACATAACCATGTTCAGCAGCGATTTCAGCCACGTTCTTGCGGACACGAGCGGGCTAACGAACAACCTAACCTTCACGGTCAACTACCACAGCTGTCAGTAGCCCGTTACAAGTCTGGCCTTGCCATGACTTTAGACTTTTAGACTAGGGGAGCGCGTGTTCGCTCCCCTAGAGATCTGCCTAAAGCTTATGAACACCCGGTTGAGCAATCTACCCAAACTCACTGCTGTTAGGCACGGCGGATGGAAATGGTGGTCCATCGCGGTAGTTGCTCTCGTGAGCATGAGCCTAGGTATTGTTGGCGCGAAAGTCACAGGCGAGCGTACATCGACAGTTCGGTTGCAGCCGATTGTCTTGGGGCAGCCAACAACATTGACGGTTGCTTGGCAGGCATCCGCAGATGCACCGACCGAAAAGTCCAGGTCGATAACACTTGCGGCCGACGATAGGCGGGTCGCCCGGGTCATTAATGACTTGAACGAACTCCCATACCTGTCCGGCGACGGCGTCACTTCTTGTCCTGCCGAAGACGGGTCCGGTTACACGTTGCAGTTTGGCTATAGGGGCGGCGATCGGTGGACGATCGTCGTCCAAGCTTCGGGCTGCCGCAATGTCAGTGCAGGCGGCTCTTGGGCGCACGCGACAGCCTTTCCCGAGCAGAGTTCACTGCTCAACGATCTGTCGCTCATTCTGCCAGCGGGTCATCACCTGTCGCTAAACGATTACTCGAAAACGATCTCATAGAGGCGAAGATAGTCTCCGAACGCGACTCCCTGGGGACACTGATCTCCCTATCGATCGATGCCGCCAGTCCGGCCGGTTGTTCTGGGTTGGCGTCGCGCCATGCTGTAGCAGATCCGTAAGGCGCGGGGAAGCCTGGCGCATCGCCGGGTCTAATCAAACGTATTTGAGGAGGACCGGTGGTATTTGCGCCCCCGAGTCCGCTCGGGGTCGTAGACCTCCATTCCTGTAAACGATTTCCAGCTAGTGGATGTTGACCATTTGCTTCAACTTCTAACTGTCCCGACTTTGAAATGGCGGACTCGTCGTAGCGAGGGACCTCCTCACCGAAACCGAGAAACGTTGCCGAGGTGCAAGCCTTCGGGGGTTCGAATCCCTCTCCCCCCGTAGTCAGACTTCAGGGTTGACGTTTGCACAGCTGGCTGCCAACTGGACTGGCAGATTCCGCGACACAGGCGTTGGCCCAGCGAGTGCTCGTCAGGTCAGGACTCAATCGCTAACAGGAAGCGGAGCTTGAGAGGAGAATTGGATGCATGAAGGCGAGGGCCTTACGCGGCAGGCAGGCATCATTCCCCTCTGTCCCGGATAACCTGCCCCGTTATCTGACCAGCTTCGTCGGGCGGCGCACCGAACTCTCAGGGCTCAAGTCCGTGCTCGCACGCTGCAGGATGGTGACCCTGACGGGGCCGGGCGGTGCTGGCAAGAGCCGGCTTGCGGCCGAGTTGTGCCGAGCATCTCTCAACCGCTGGCCGCAAGGGATCTGGTGGGTGGAGCTGGCGCCGGTCAGCGATCCGCGCCAGGTGGCCAGTAGGGCGGTTGCGGTCCTCGAAGTTCCCGGGTACGGACCAGCTCAGGACCGGCTGATGGCATGGCTCGCCGACGCACGAGCTCTTCTGGTGCTCGATAACTGTGAGCACCTCGTCGCAGCCTGTGCCGCGTTCTGTCGTACGGTCCTCCAGGGTTGCCCCGACGTCACGATCCTGGCGACCAGTCGAGAGTCAATGGGTGTGGCGGGCGAGGCTCGGTGGCCGCTCTCGTCGCTGACGGCCGGCGAGGCTATTGCGCTGTTCGAGGCGCGGGCTCGATTGGCCCTTCCCGACTTCGAGGTCGACGCTTCCAATCGCGAGGCGGTTGCCCTGATCTGTGAGCACCTCGACCGACTGCCGCTCGCCGTCGAACTGGCAGCTGCTCGCATCGACGTGATGGCCGAACAGGAAATCCTGAGCCAGCTTAGCAATCGCTTCCGGTTGCTCGCCGGCGGAAGCCGGTCAGACCCGAAGCGACTGCGAACCATGGAGGCGGCGATCGATTGGAGTTATCGCCTACTCGCTGACGACGAGGCCAAACTCTTTCGCCGGTTGTCGGTGTTCCGAGGGGGCTTTACGCCGGAGAGCGCCCACGCGGTTTGCTCGGACGGAGTGACTGAAAAAGTGCTCGATTTACTTACGGGCCTCGTTCATAAGTCGATGGTCGTGGCCGAGCGGACCGATAGGACGGGCAGTCGTTACCGGCTTCTCGAATCGCAGGTCGCCTACGGCGAGGACCGACTGCGGGAGGCAGGGGAGCTCGAGGTTATTAGCCAACGCCACTATGCGTACTTCAGGGACTCATTCTCGAGTCGGACGCCCTTTAACCGGGCTCGGCCAAAAGCCGCTCCGCCGACGGGATTCACAGAGGCGCAGTGGATTGCGCGAGAGTCAGGCAACCTGATGGCCGCCATCGAGTGGGTCCGAAACAGCCCGGACGATTCGGCACTCAGTCTCGCCGCGGACCTGGCGGGAAGCTGGTACGGAGACACCACGCCGATAAGGAGCCTGCTTGAAGAGCTGTTAGCCCGTCCTTCCACGAAAGGGCCCGCCCGCCTGCAGGGTCTCTACTTTGCATCGATTTTGGCCACCAATCAGGGCGATTACGAGGCCGCCGCGGGCTTGGCTGAAGGCTGTGTGGCGATGGCACGCGATCTGGGAGACGACGAAATGATGGCTCGCGCCCTGCACGCGGCAAGCCAGGCTCTTATGGGACGCGGGGAACTCGCTGCAGCGGCCGCCAAATGCGAGGAGGCGATCCTCCTCCTACAGAATTCAAACAACCATGGCCTGGTTGGCCAGGCCGGGAATGCGATCGCCGAACTTGCGTACATGGGGGGTGATTGCGGTACAGCGCAGGGAATTCTGGTCGAGTGCGTCAGTGCTGCCAGGGCGAGGGGCGACGTCAGGAGAATGGCAAACCATCTGGACAAGCTCGCCTGGGCGCAGCGCTGCTGTAATGAGCCCGAGGCGGCCGCCGCCACCTGGAAGGAGTCTGTGTCCACATTCGGCCTCCTCAAAGACCAAATTGGCATCGTCTTCGGCCTTGATGGCCTGTCCTGCGCGGCCGAGGACCGCGGCGAGGACAGGCGCGCGCGTCGGCTTGCGGCGGCTGCCGCTCGGATGTCGGACGAGATGTCGTTCCGATACGACCCGTGGTACTGGGGCCAAATCGAGGCTTCCCGTCGCCGGTCTCAAAGCAGGCTTGGGCCCCGCAAAAGTGAAGATGCCTGGACGCAAGGCTGGAGCATGAGCCTGGAACAGGCGATCGACTACGCCGTGGGTGAACGGGAGCCCGAAACGGTAATCGATGCTAGCCCGTTGAGCCGCCGCGAGAGCCAGGTGGCGAAGCTGGTCGCCGCGGGGATGAGCAACCGCCGGATCGGAGAGCGCCTCTACATCTCCGAACGTACGGTCGAAGGACACGTCGAGCGGATCCGAAATAGACTGGGGGTTCGCTCTCGGACTGGCGTCGCCACCTGGGCGTTCAAGAACGGCCTTATGGCCGACCTCTCGGCCGAGACCGAATCGCACCAAGAGACGGCGGCCCACGATAGGCTCCTGTCTAGCCGCGCCACCCAATCTAGCCGACGTGGACTCGGGCGCGCGAATACCACCGGTCCTTAACAAATACGTTTGATCTAGCTGCAGGCTAACCAAACCCATCACCCGACCCGCACAAGTGGTTTTCAAGATCGGCGTCGCGTTGTTCATCACCTTCGCCATAGTTCGCGGCTGTTGGCGTCACACGTAGGCGCGGAGCCGCGAGTGTAATGCCGCGTCTACTGACACTGGCTTAGTGGTCGCCCCAACGCTCGCCAGCCTCCTGCGTCGGCCTGAGGTAGCGGCCCGCGATTCAGGTGTTTCTACGCTAGAGCTCTCAAGACCCCTGGCACATGCTTATGCCACCCTCGGACTCGAGGGGACACAAACTGGAGATCTCCGCTGCGATCCGCGGAGGAGCCCCTAACCCAGAGGAGGGACTGGAATGAGGAGACTCAGCATGAGAGCTGCGCTTCGCATCTCGCTCATCGGTGTCGCTACCGTCCTTGTATCCGGCGGAATCGTCGGCGCGGCCGCCGAGCCGGACCACGGGAACCGCCTCGAAGCGACGTTCACGGAAACGCGCTTGGCTGTGCAAGATCGCCCAGACCTTGGGATCCGCCAGGTGATCAGCAAGGGCACTGGGTCGCTGGATGGCTTCGGCGCCGCCACAGAGATCGGTGCGGTCAGTATCGACCTGGCGGTCACACCATGCGGTCCCGGGAGCAGCACCTCGACCATCATGCGCCGGATCGTCGTCAGCCAGGGGACGCTCGTCGTGAAGACGCTGGCTCACCGGTGCCCGACACCCACCGGCTTGCTCGCTACCGGCGAATTTCAGGTCGACGGCGCGTCGAGTACGGGCGTGTTCGCAGGCGCCTGGGGTACGGGGAGTGAAGAAACCGAGATCGCCCCAGCACCGGCCAGTCCGATCGTGACGATCTCCGGGAAGCTTCACCTCGCGCAATCCGGCGAAGGCGACTAGCCGTGACCCTCGTCTGTCACGTCTCTACGCGAACCTAACCGGACTCCCACCCCTGCTCATCCACGTCTCCAACGACGAAATTTTTCGCGACGACTCGATCCGACTAGCGGAACGGGTCGGACCTCTGGCATCGTGGTGACACTGCGGGTTTTTCCAGGGCTCTGGCATTTCTTGCAAGCGAATTCCAATCTTCCGGAGGGACGATCTGCCCCTAATGACATCGGGCAATTCGTTAGGCGTCGATTCGCCACGCAATCCAAGCCAGAGAATAAGGTCGCGAGCGGAATCTGTTAACGGCGCCGACTTTGTCTGAAGACTGACGCAGCGCACTTAGAAACAGCGGCTGGTTTACGTCACCTGGCGCGGCTGGATGAAGGCAGCTGGCGAGCCTATTTGGCCGATGTCCAGGACGCTAGCCTACCTTGGTTTGGCGGCTGCAACTGCCTAGGTCTTGACGTGTGCCGGTTGCGGCGGCGTGCTTCCCGGGCTCACGCCGCGGTAGAAGAGGTCAAATGTATTTGAGAAGGACCGGTGGTATTTGCGCCCCCGAGCCCGCTCGGGGTCGCCATACAGAACCCCCCATCACTTCTAATTCGTCGTAGGTAGTCGCGCCGACGAGCTTGACTCCGCCAGCAAGGAGCCCTAGCATCGCTGGCAGCTTGTCGGTAGCAGTCTCGTCCCCTCCGGGGAAAGGCAGGGACGAGCGTTCTCGGGGAGGTGGTACCCATGCGTAGATCGCCGTTTCTCGCGCTGACAATGGGTGTTGCTCTGGGTCTCGCGGTATTGCTCGCGCCGGCGGGCAGCTCACCCAAAGCCATGGCCGCCGAGGGGTGCGGGCAGCGGAGCTTGCACGGCGCCTATGGCTACGCCTTTCAGGGGCAGGTCATACCCCCAGGGACGACCGAGTTCGATACGGCCATCGCGGGTCGGATCGTTTTCGACGGACATGGTGGGCTGTCAGGCTACGAATGGGATAGCACCAACGGCTTTCAGGAGACCTTGACGTTCACCGGTAGCTACTCGGTCCAGCCTGACTGCACCGGGACCGCCAGCCTCGTGAACAGTAACGGCCGGACCGACCACATCACGCTCGGCCTGATCGAGGGCGGGCAGGAGTTCAACTTCACGGTCACCGATCCCGGTGTCGTGATTACCGGGCGACCGACCCGCCTGCGGCTGAGCCATTGCACCGATCGGAGCCTGTCGGGCGTTTTCAACGCCGCCGAGTCGGGCAGCGACTTCACCCCCGCGGGGGTCGAGAATGGCGACGATAGCCTGTTCTTCACCATCCACTTCGACGGCCACGGGCACGAATTCGGATCGAGCACCACGAGCATCAACGGCTTCTCCTTCCCCGACACGTTCACGGGGACGTATCACGTCAACCCGGACTGCACGGGCTCAGCCTCCAACACCTTCGCCTCCGGCGGATCAGATCTCGTGAACTTCGTGATCGTCGAGCAGGGTAACGAGGTCAAGTTCTTCAATGCCCAACCGGGCATCGTGTTTGCGGGAACGATGGATCGGATGGCGACCGGAGACGAGTCCGGCCAAAACTAGAGAGGGAATCGCAGGGCGCCGGCCGTTGACTGGCGCCCTCCTCCTCCCCAGCCTGCGGCTGTCTCAAACGTATTTGAGAAGGACCGGTGGTATTTACGCCCCCGAGTCCGCTCGGGGTCGTTGAACCCTCCATTCTCTATTCGATTGGATCACACAAACGCGACGCGACCGACTGTGTCGGCGGTGTACCAGCCACATACCTCGACCCACCGGCGAAGTTCGCCGATTGATGTCTGCGCGGGATCAAACGTGACGCTGGCAGTTGGGCCCAGCCGGTTGGCCTCGATGCGCCTGACGCAACCCCGGCGGCGGGCAAGGACTGCTTAAGAGCGCCACGCCCAGTGTAGATTCATGGGAAACAGGTGTAACTTTAGGGGGTAACTGTTGAAACTCTTCGAGCACGGCTCGTCATTTGTCAGTAGGTCGGAAGCAAAGCGACTCGTGGCAGGACTTGAGCGTTTCGCTGAAGTAGAACTTGACTTCGATAAGGTGGAGTCAGTGGGCCAGGGCTTCGCCGATGAGGTGTTTCGCGTCTGGGCTAAGCAGCACCCAGAAGTGCGACTGACACCCACCAACATGAATGATGGTGTCGCATTGATGATCGGTCGCGCCACGGCGATGCGCGATGAGCGGTCGCAGACCTAGTACCGAGCAAGTGGCTCATTTTAAACAGCATTTTGAGAGCATCCGCTGCCGGATTTGACCTGGAGCCGACCGTGCGCGATCTCAACGACAAAGTGGTCGTCCCCTAACCATAGCTCGTAGCGTGCGCGCAGGCCCGAAGCACGCACGTAGAGACCGGCGCCAGCTGGCGCCGGTCTCAAGGTTGCCGTCGATCTAGTTTTGTAAGCGTGCGACGAACGGCTGGGGGACGCCGATGCGGCCATCGGACCAGCTGATATAGAAGCGGGTTCCGTCGCTGGCGTTGTCCGTGTAGTCGCCAAAGTTGGGGTTGATTAGCGACGAGGTAGCCAGCCAGTCAGTCGAAATGGTGGTGAGAGCAAAATTTGCAGTTCACCCTGACGATGTCTCCCAGCGATTGATTGTTCCCCTCATTCCAGACAATCACTACCTTGCTTGTTACGGGGTTCACGGCAATCCGGGGAAAGTTTCCAACCAGGTGGGTGAATTCGAGAAGCCGCTGAAAAGGCGTCCTCTTCTTATTGAAGGAGCGTTCCGCGCCGGAACGGTAGCGTCACAATCGCTGACAGTTCGCCAGAGCCCGGCAGCTGGGTTCCTGCCTATGATCAAGACAAGATGGCCCCCTCCCCACGCTGGACCGAAACCCAGGAAGTCGCTTCCCCGCGTCCCTTCCACGACCGGTTCGAGGCCGGGCGCGTGCTCGCAACCCGCCTTTCAGCCTATGCAAACCGGCGCGACGCGATTGTCCTGGGACTTCCGCGTGGGGGCGTCGCGGTCGCCTATGAGGTCGCGCGCGCGCTGCATCTCCCCCTCGATGTCTTCATCGTCCGCAAGCTCGGCGTCCCGGGCCAGGAGGAGCTCGCCATGGGCGCGATCGCCAGCGGCGGCGTGCGAGTCCTCAACCAGGTCATGATCCGCGAGCTCGGTCTCAGCCAGGCAGAGATCGACGAGGTGATTCGACGCGAAGAGCAGGAGCTGCACCGCCGCGAGCAGCAGTTCCGCGGCCAGCGGCCGACGCTAAATCTGAAGGGGAAAGTCGTGATCCTGGTGGACGACGGCCTCGCTACCGGCGCAACGATGTGGGCCGCGATCACCGCCGTGCGACAGCAACAGCCGGCGAAGGTCGTCATGGCCGTTCCGGTCGCGGCTCCCTCCGAGTGTGATGCCTTCCGGCAAATCGCGGACGACGTTGTCTGCGCCATCACCGCCGAGCCGTTGCACGCCGTCGGCCTCTGGTACCAGGACTTTGCGCAGATGACGGACGAGGAAGTGCGCGCCCTGCTGAGATCTCCCTCCCCCTCTGGGGGAGGCCAGAGTGGGGGCCTCTAGATTTGGCGGCCACCCTCGACGACCGACTGGTTCGCGTCAGAGTTGGGACCGCCGAACTGCAAGGGAATCTTCGAATTCCACCGGCGGCTCGCGGGATCGTCGTCTTCGCACACGGCAGCGGCAGCGGCCGGCACAGTCCACGCAATCGGTTCGTGGCCGACGTCTTCGTGAGCACCGGCCTTGCCACTCTCCTCATCGACCTCCTCACCCAAGAGGAGGAGATGATCGACCTGCGGACCGCCCAGCTCCGCTTCGACATTCGCCTGCTGGCGGAGCGCCTGGGTGGCGTAACCGACTGGCTCGCCGGCGAGCCGTCCGCGGCCGGGTTATCGACTGGCTACTTCGGGGCGTCGACTGGCGCGGCGGCGGCCCTGATCGCCGCCGCGGACCGTCCCGACGGTGTTCGAGCGATCGTCTCCCGCGGCGGGCGACCTGACCTCGCCGGACCGGTCCTGCCCAGGGTTCAGCAACCGACCCTGCTGATCGTGGGCGGAGAGGACGACGTCGTCATCGATCTCAACCGTCAGGCGCTCCGAGAACTGGGCGGCATCAAGCGGCTGGTGATCATCCCAGGCGCGACTCATCTCTTCGAGGAGCCCGGGTCCCTCGATCAAGTCGCCGCGCTTGCTAGCGAGTGGTTCCTCCGTTATCTGGAGGAAAAGAAGTGACGAGCGTGGCGGAGGCGGCCCAGGCGGTGAGGCTGTCGGCCAGGGCTCTGGCGGACGTCGAGAGCTATGCCGATCTCGTGACTGCCGTCGGCAATCGACGTCTGGTGCTCCTCGGCGAGGCCACCCACGGGACGCATGAGTTCTACGACGCACGCTCCGAGATCACGAAACGATTGATTCGGGAGAAGGGCTTTGGAGCGGTCGCCGTCGAGGCGGATTGGCCAGACGCCTACCGCGTGAACCGCTACGTCAGGCTAAAAAGTAACGACTCGAATGCCGATGACGCGCTCTCGGATTTCCACCGCTTCCCGACGTGGATGTGGCGCAATCGCGACGTCGTCGCGTTCATCGAGTGGCTGCGGGGTCATAACGCCGCCCTGGCTGCCAATGCTCCATCGGTGGGCTTTTACGGACTTGACTTCTACAGTCTCTACCGCTCGATTGACGTATTGATCGCCACCCTCGAACGTCTCGACCCCGAAGCGGCGAAACGGGCGCGCGAGCGCTACGCCTGCTTCGAGCAGTTTGCGGACAGCGAAGACTACGCGTTTCGAGCGGGACTTCAGACCACCAAGTCTTGCGAGGACGAAGCGGTCGCACAGCTGACGGAGATGCTGATCCAGCAGGTGCTTCCGGAGGTCGAGGTGGCCGATGTTGACGACCGGTTCTTCGCCGAGCAGAATGCGCGAGTAGTGATGAACGCCGAGCGCTATTACCGCGCGATGTTCGGCGGGGAGGTCAACACCTGGAACCTGCGAGACCAGCATATGGCAGAGACGATCGATGCGCTCCTGGTTCAGCTCGCCAAAACCCATCGCCCGTCCAACCTGGTGATCTGGGAGCACAACTCGCATGTTGGCGATGCGCGCGCCACGGAGCGCGCCAACGTCGGGGAGCTTAACGTCGGCCAGCTGGTACGGGAGCGGCATCCCGATGACGTGCGCCTCGTCGGCTTCACGACTCATACAGGAACCGTGGCCGCCGCCGACGACTGGGATCAACCGCCGCAGATCAAGTCCGTGCGCCCGGCGCTCCCCGACAGCTACGAGTCGGTGCTCCACGAGACCGGGCTGCCCCGCTTCCTCTTGTTTCCCTCCAGCGTTGACGGGCTCCGCACGCCGCGCCTGGAGCGTGCCATTGGGGTGGTGTACCGCCCGCAGACGGAGCGCATCAGCCACTATTTCTATGCCCGCCTGCCCGACCAGTTCGACGCGGTGATCCATTTCGACGTGACGACCGCCGTCGAGCCGCTGGTCCCGGTTCCCGCGCCGCCGCGCGTTTCGGGCATCCGTGCCGCTCACCTTTAAGTTAGTTCAAGGGCATGCGTGAGCGCGTTCAGGGTGGGCCATATCTAGGGAGGCCCAGCGATCGGGCCTCCCTGCAGTCGGGCACCCACGCCTACGCCGACTGTCTCGACGGGCTCCTTCTGCGGAGCGGCTTCCTGGCAAGAGCCGACCTGGACCTTGATCGCCGTCGGCTGGGCGGCTTTCGGCACCTGGACAGTCAGGATCCCGTTCTCGATCTTGGCCGTGATCTTGTCGGCCTCGAACGCATCGGGCAGGCTGATCTGCCGGTACAGGTTGCCTCCTTGCGCACGAAGGAACCCTTCGTCTCGGTGTGGTAGGGATGCCCTTTCCATTGCCCTCGATGGGCGGGAAGAACTCGGCGACGCTGCCGAACAGCCGGTCAACGTCCTGGCGGAGGCTGTCCGGGCAGGAGGGTGA
>Ga0209220_1000514_pt1 | contig 12679 bp, 13 predicted proteins | sample BlaSpr_A8_OM3_M3_FD_187984 | JGI IMG/M metagenome (GOLD analysis project Ga0209220, IMG submission 187984) | Forest soil microbial communities from Thunder Bay, Ontario, Canada - Black Spruce, Ontario site 2_A8_OM3_M3 (SPAdes) (version 2) | ecosystem: Environmental > Terrestrial > Soil > Boreal... | reverse complement strand
ACGGTGAAGCTGCGCGCGGTGTCCACGATGCGCTGGTTATCGAAGCGCCAGTCCGATCCGTCGCAGATACCGCACCAGGCGTGTGGCGCGCCACTGGTATTGGTGGCGCGGGCGATGACGTGGAGCGGTAGTAGCTCTGCAGGGGGGAGGGGGAGGGGGAGACCGCGACCGCGTCCTCGAAACGACCGGGCGCCGCGCGTGGGCGGCAAGCTGGGATCACGCAGTCCGCCGCGCCGCCACCCGCGTCGCGGACGCGCTCGATGGCGAAATCAGCCGCACCGCCCGGCGCGTGCGCTTGGCACGCCGCCGTTTCCGCCGTCTCCTGCTCTCGAGCGCCGAGAAGCGCGCCATCGCCGCTCGGCTCGGCACGGGCGGCGCGCCATTCGTGGCGGCGCTCGACGAGCTCGAGGCGGCCGCCGCGCGGGTCGCGGACGCCTCTGTGCTCGACAAGGAGGCGCATGCCGCCTGGCAGGAAGCCCTGCGCACAGTCACGCGGCGCCTCGAGGCCGCCTGGCTCGCGCTCGAGGCGGAGGTAGAGGAAGAGCGCCGCCGCTGGGCCCCCGAGCTCGACGCTCTCGCGAGTTGGCGACCGGCGCTCTGGCCGATCGTGCTCGTGTGGGTGCCGCTCGCCGTGTTGCTCGTGTGGTTCGGCCTGATCCTCGGCGGCTACGTCTCCGCTCCCGCATGGCTCGCGTCGCGCCTGGGCTTCTAGCCCTTCTGCTCGCCGCGGCTCCCCCAGTGCCGGCGCAGCTACGCGTGGCCCAGGTGCCGATCGCGTCACGCGCGGGTCTCGATTCGCTGGCGCGCCTGGGATTCGAGGTCGCGGACGTACGCGCGATCGGTGGAGGGGGGGCCCTCTACGCCGTTGTGGTCGTCTCACCCGAGACCGAGGCGCTCCTCACCCGGCGCGGCTACGCGGTTTCGCTGCTTGCTCGTGCGCCGGCCGCGGACACGTTCCGGATGTATCAATCGTTCGACAAGCCCGTCACCGGAATCCGCGCGACACTCCGCGCGTGGGCCGCTGCCGATACGCTCATCCATCTCGACTCGGTCGGCGCGTCGGTCGAAGGCCGGCCGATCCTCGTGGTGAAAGTCGGGTCCGCGGCGGACGACCCGGCTCGACCCAATGTGTTGTTTATGGGGACGCATCACGCTCGCGAATGGATCTCGACCGCGATCGCGATGCGCCTGATCCGTTGGCTCGCTGATTCGGGACGCGCAGTGCTGGCTGGGCGCGATGTGTGGGTGATGCCGGTCGAAAATCCTGACGGCTACCAGTACACGTTCACCACCGACCGTTACTGGCGGAAGAACCGCAGTCCGGGTGCCGGCGGCAGCGTTGGCGTGGATCCGAACCGGAACTATCCCGGCTTCTGGGGCATCGACGATCTGGGCTCGAGCGGGTCATCGTGGGCGGAGACCTATCGGGGCACGGGCCCTGCCTCCGAGCTGGAGACCCGGGCGGTTATGGCGTTCCACGCGGCGCATCCACCCGTGGTCTCCGTCTCGTATCACAGCTACAGCGGCTTGGTCCTGTACCCGTACGGCTTTCGCGCGGGTGAGCTCGCGCCCGATCTGTCGCGCTTTCAGTCCCTCGCCGGCACGGATCTCGCCTCCGTCGTGCGCGACAACGTGCCCGGCTCATCGCTTGGGTACTATCATCCCGGCCCCGGCTGGAATCTGTATCCCACGAACGGCGAGTACACCGACTGGGCGTACCGTACGTACGGCACGATCGCGTTCACCACGGAGCTGACGAGCGGTTGTTGCGCGGCGGGTCTCTACTATGGCTTCGAGTTCCCGGACGATAGCGCTCTCGTCGAGCGGGTGTTCCGCGACAACCTGCCGTTCGCGCTGACGCTGATCGCCGCGTCCGGCAACCTCGCCACAGCGCCCGGCGCCTCGGGCCTCGTACCGGCGGCGCCGCGTTTCACGTCGTTGTGGCCGGAGTCCTGGCTCAGTCTCGACGCGACGGCGCCACGACCGCTCTCGCTCACCCTACGGACCGGCACGGGCGGGCTCGCGACTCGGAGCGCCCAAACCGACTCGCTCCGCCGCGGCACGATCCAGACGGTGTGGCGGACCGATCTGCGAGCGGACACAGTGCGGGCGCTGCGTGCGGACGGGACGGGGGTCGCCGCCGAGCTGCTGACGCTTGCCGGTGCCGAAGCGCTCGACGAGGGGTGGACAGGGTGGAGGCGCGACACGGTGCGGTTGGCCGGCGCCTTTGCCTGGAGCACGGCGACGAGTGACACGCTGGTCTCGCCCACCGTGGACCTGCGCGGTCGGACGGCGGTGTGGCTGCACCTGTGGACGCGGCACCGCGGTTCGACGTTCACCCCGGATCAACGCGGCGTGATTCAGTTCTCGGGTGATTCGGGGCGCACCTGGACCGATGTGGCGCTCATCGTGGGCGATGGACCGAATTGGTATCCGGTACGGGTGGATCTGCCGCAGGCCGCGGGTCGGCGCGGCGCGCGTGTGCGATTCATCTCCGAGAAGTCGTTCTCGTGGTGGATCGACGCGGTGGGCTTCGCGACCGATGCCACCCCCGCGTTCTTGCAGCTGGCGGCGCTCGGGGATGCGGAGGTGTCCGAGAATCCGGTGCGGAGCAGTCAGGTCGTGATATCCTGGCCCGCGGGAACGGGGAACGCCCGCGTCTCGGTGTATGCGTTCACCGGCGAACGGCTGCATCAGGTAACGGTTCCTGCACCCACCAACGAGTATGTTTGGGATCTGACGGTGGGTGGAGGAACGCGGCGCGTGGTCAACGGAGCGTACATCGTCGTCGTGGATGTGGATGGCCGGCGCTATCGGCGCCGGCTGTTCGTTGCGCGGCCGACCCCATGAGTGCGGTGGGGGTGGGAGTGGATCTGGTGGAGGTATCGCGGGCCCGCGCGATGTTGGCCGACAAGGGCGGGCACGTATTCGACCGGCTGCTCACGCCTGCGGAAGCGGCGTACTGCCGCTCGCGGCCCGATCCCGCCGAGCACGTTGCGGTCCGGCTCGCGGCCAAGGAGGCGGTTTACAAGGCGCTGCAGGGAAGTGAGGCGGCACGTGGGATCGGGTGGCGGGACATCGAGGTCATTCGTGCCGCGGACGGCCGCCCTGATGTCGTGCTGACCGGGCTCGCCGTGAAGCGGGCGCGCGAGTTGCGCGTCACCCGCGTGCTCCTCTCGCTGTCGCACACCCACGAAGCGGCGGTAGCGGTGGCGATTCTTTCGACAGATTGAATTCCCGACAAAGTTACTCTAGTATTGGATGTGCGCTTTTTGAGAACCATTATCATCTTCACCGCCTGCCTTGCACAGCCACTCGCAGGGCAGGCGACTGATTCTTTGGCTGTGTCCCGGCGCGTTGTCGCCGCCGTGGCGCTCGCGGCCAAGGAGTACGCCCTCGGCGTGACTCCCGACGGCGGCCAAATCGTCCTCCCGCAGGAAGTCGACGAAGCAAAGCTCTTCATTCAGCAGGCGCGGTTCGACGTCCCGGCGCTTCCCTCTGCCGCCCGGGCGACTGCCGATCGGGCGCTCACCACGATTGCGCGGCTCCTCGATCGTCTGGCCCCGCCCGACTCGGTCGGACGGGTGACCGATGCCTTGATCGACCGGATTACGGCCGCCGCGGGCGGCGCCCAGGTTCTCGAACCGCTGCCGGCCCATCCCCCTTCGCTCGCGCGCGGCGCCGTTGTGTTCCGCGAGCGCTGCGCCGCGTGTCACGGCGAGACCGGGCGCGGCGACGGTCCCAAGGCAAAAGCCCTGAAAGGACCGCCCCCGGCGGACCTCACGGATCCCAAAGTCATGGGTGGGACGTCGCTGCTTGAGATCTTCCGCAAGATCGCCATCGGCGTGCCCGGGACGGCGATGCCCGAGTTCGCCGAGGACCTCTCCGAAGAGGATCGCTGGGCGGTTGCGGCGTACGTAGGGGCGATGCAGTACGGCGGGTCCGCCACAGCGGCGACCTTCGCCACGGTGCGCCGTCAGGTCGATTCCGCGCTCGCCACCCGCTCGGACAAGCTCGCCTTCGACGCGTATCTCACGTTCGAGCAGGTGGAGACCGAAGTGCGCGCGAAGAACGCGGGACTCGCGAGCGAGCTCGAGAACGCGTTCGCGTTGCTCCGGACGCGGGCCCCCCGCGCCGATGCCGCCGAGCGCCAGGCGATCCGCGAGCGGCTGCTCGCCGACCTCGAGCGGGCAGAGCGGGTCGTGGCCGACCAGCCGTCGCCGATGAGCCTCTTCGTCTCCTCGTTCTTCCTGCTGGTGCGCGAAGGATTCGAGGCGATCCTCATCGTGGCGGCGCTGATGACGTTCCTCGCCAAAGCCGGCGCTGCGGAGCGGCGGCGCGACGTCGCGCGCGGCGCGTGGCTGGCCGTCGCCGCGAGCCTGCTTACCTGGGCCCTGGTCGAGCTGTTGTTCCAGGTCACGCCGGGGCAGCGCGAGGCGATCGAGGGGTCGACGATGCTGCTCGCCACCGCCGTCCTCTTTTACGTCAGCTACTGGCTGCTCTCGAAGATCGAAGCCGCCAAGTGGACCGCGTTCGTGAAAGGCAAGATGCAGAGCGCCCTCTCGTCGGGTTCCGGGCTGGCGCTCAGCGCCGTCGCATTCCTCGCCGTCTATCGCGAGGGTTTCGAGACGACCTTGTTCTACAAGGCGCTCTTCACCTCGGCGGGCAGCAGCGGCACGGTCTCCGTGCTGGGTGGCATCGCGGCCGGGGCGGTGGGGCTGGTCGCGGTGTACGTCGTCATCAACCAGCTCGGCTTGCGGGTGGCGATGAAGCCGTTCTTCGCCGTCACCGGCGTGATGCTGTATTACATGGCGTTCGTGTTCGCGGGGAAGGGCGTGGCGGAGCTGCAAGAGGCGCGGATTATTCCACTCACCGTCATCGAGGGGGCACCCCGCGTCCCGGTGCTGGGGATCTACCCGACGCTCGAGTCGTTGCTGCTGCAGGGCCTGCTGGTCGTCCTCGCCGTAGTCGCGGTGGCGTGGGCGTTGCGGCCCCTCCCCAAGGCCTCAACAACGGGCGACCACCTGCTTCGGCCGGAGTGACTCGGGCAGGGGCTGCGGCCCCGCCGGCTCGCGCCACACATAGATCAGAATGCTGCCGGCGATGATGAGCGCCACGCTCATCACCTGCGCCAACGTGAACGGTCCGAGCAGCCGGTCGTCCTTCGCCCGCACGATCTCTACCAGGAAGCGCTCCGCTCCCGCGAACACGAGGTACCAGGCGAATAGCCAGCCGGTGGCGTGGCCGTGGCCGCGCCGGCGCCACAGCCACCAAAACACCAGGAACATCGCCACCGTTTCGTAGATCTGCGTCGGATGGACGGCTACGATCTCCATCGGGTTGGTGCCCGGCGGAAACTTCACGCCCATCGCTTGCAGGTTTTGAACGGTGGTCTCCGGCAACCCGGCGGGGAATTTCATCGCCCACGGCAGGTTCGAGGGGATGCCGTAGTCGTCGTTCACGAGGAAGCAGCCGACCCGGCCCAGCGCATAGCCGAGCGCGAGCGGCGCGGCACAGATCTCCATCGTGAACCGGGTGGGCACCCGCCGGCGCCAGCCGTTCACCAGGATGGCGAGCGCCGCCCCGAGGAATCCTCCGTACCACACGAACCCTCCCCGGCGCAGCAGCGCGTCCCATTCGCCGGTGAGAAACACGTACCAGATCTTGGCGCCCACGAGCCCGCCGATCACGCCCGCGATGATGATGTCGGCGGCGTAATCCTCGTCGAGGCCCCGCTGGCGGAGGTCGAGCTGAATCGCCCAGCCCGCCATCAGGAACGCCACCATCATCATCAGCCCGTAGCCGGTGAGCTCGAGGGGACCGAGGCGAAGAATGAAGGGATAGACGGTCATGTCGTGATCTCGGCGGGTTCGAGGCCGGGGAGCGGGAGATCGGCGCGGGCGTCGAGCGTCCAGTCGCTGCGCTCACCCAGGCTCAGGCGGTACCAGCCGGCGCGCGCGATCATCGCCGCGTTGTCGGTATTGAGCCGCGGGCTTGCGACGGCGACGCGCGCGATGCCGGTGAGCTGCCGCGCGGCGCGTGCCGACAGCGCGCGACTGCACGCCACCCCGCCGCCGAGCACCGCGGTGGGATAGCCGGTCGCGCGCACCGCGCGCTCCAGCTTGGTCACCAGCACGTCCAGGACCGCGTCCTGGAACCCACGCGCGAGGTGCGGGCGGTCGCGCTCCAGGTCGTCCGACGCCCGCACGGCGTGCAGCACCGCGGTCTTGAGGCCGGAGAACGAGAACTCGAACCCCTCGTCCAGCATCGGCCGCGGAAAATCGAACCGGGTCGGGTCGCCAGCTTGCGCCACGCGCTCGATCGCCGGTCCGCCCGGGTATCCCAGCCCGAGCAAGCTCGCGACTTTATCGAACGCCTCGCCCGCGGCGTCGTCGCGCGTTTGGCCGAGCAGCCGGTAGCGCCCCCACCCGGGGACGTCGAGCAGCAACGTATGGCCGCCCGACACGAGCAGCGCGACGAACGGGGGAGCGAGCTCGGGGTCCTCGACGGCGGGCGCGAACAGGTGGCCTTCCATATGGTGCACGCCGATGAGCGCGCGGTCCCCCGCGTAGGCGAGCGACTTGGCGTACACCACGCCCACGAGCAGTGCGCCGGCGAGCCCCGGCCCGGCCGTTACCGCCACCGCGTCTACGGCGGAGAGGCCCAAGCCGGCCTCCGCGAGGGCGCGATCCACGACCGCGGGCAGCGCCGTGAGGTGCGCCCGGCTCGCCAGCTCGGGGACGACGCCGCCGAACACCTTGTGCACGTCCTGCGACAGGATGACCAGGCTCGCGAGCTCGGGTTTGCCGCCCTTGCCACTCGCAACCATCACCGCGGCGGATGTCTCGTCGCAGGAGGTTTCGATGCCGAGGACGACGTCAGCCACGACGCGTGGGGGCGCGGCCGGGGCGGCGGCGCAGGGTGACCGAATCGGGAGTGGCGCGGGCCGTGATCCCGCGCGGCGCCACGACGGTAATGCGGGCGACTCCGCCGTCCGCTCCGGTGATATGTGCGACGACACGGAGCGAGTCGCGGGTCAGCGCCTGCACCCGCTCTTCCGGACCGCGCACCCGCACCGAGACGCGGGGCGGGGTCACGATGAAGCTCGTGATCGCGCCCGCGCCCGTCTCGACCGGAATTCCCCCGAACAACCGCTCGGCGAGCGTGCCCATGTCGCCGGTCGCCGTGACCTGCTTCGGCACCAGGCGCACGATGCCGAGCGGCATCGTGTCGATCGGGACGTTGCGGGTGAACGGCCCGGAGACGTTGGTGATCTCCGTCGGGATCGTCGTGACCGACTCGATCGCGGCGAGGCTCTTCTCGGGCCCGACCAGCCGGGCGACGGTCGGCGCAATCGAGAGGCCGCCCCGTAGGAACTGCCCCGAGTCCGGCGTCACGGTTACGAGCGGCACGATGCGCACGTCTTTCCGCACCACGCTGTCGAGCGCGAGCGTGATCTCGCTGGGACGGATCTCTATCACGCGCACGTCCGCCCCCTTGGGGAGCGCGAGCTCCACGTCGGTCGGCTCGAGGCGCACAGACCAGGTCGAAGCCGTCAGCGTGTCCGGGACACGGCGCGTGATGTCGCCGGCGAGCGAGCGCAGCTTCAGGATCTGGCTGCCCTTTCCGGAGATCTGGACGCGAACCTTGGGCGGTTTGTGCACCAGCGCGCGCCCCGGTGGCATCAGCACGTTGAGCACGACGTCGAAGCTCGTCGTCACGGGCTGCTGCAGCTGCACCGCGACGTACAACATCAGCGCCAAGAAGACCGCCGCGCCCTTGATGGGCCAGTTGCGGGTAAGGAGCTGAATCAGGTTAGCGCGCATTCAGGAGCTGCCGGATGAGTGCCTCGTTGACCGGCGCGTCCCAATCCGCGGCCCCGATGATCTTCTTGACGATCACGCCATCGCGGTCGAGGACGAAGCTCTCCGGCACGCCCGTCGTCTGATAGATCCGGCGGATCGTCCCGTCCTGGTCGTGCAGGATCTCGAAGGTGAGGCCCAGCTGCCGAACGAACTTGTTCACGACCGTGGAGTCCTCCTCGTCCACGCTCACGGCAACGAGCCGGAAATCGGTGCCGGCGAGCTTCTGCTGCAGGTGCTGCATGGACGGCATCTCCACCCGGCACGGGGGACACCAGGTGGCCCAGATGTTCAGCAGGACCACCTTGCCCTTATAGTCGTCGATCGTGACCGGGCGCCCGGTGCGCAAGTCGATCGCGTGAAACTGGGGTGCGGAGGAGCCCACCTCGATCAGGTTGAGCTGAGGCCGCAGCTTGATCGCCAGCGCCACGCCGAATACCGCGGTCATGACCAGGCCGGCCACCATCGTCCACTGCTGTCGATTCGTCATACCGTCACCATGCACCGCCGCCGCAGCTCCTGCACTTCGCGTCCAGGATCGGCACTGGAGAAAACTGCGTTGCCCGCGACGAACGTGTCGGCGCCCGCCTGGTGTGCCGCCGCGATCGTCTGGCGGGTGATACCGCCGTCCACTTCCAAGAAGGTCCGCGTGCCGTGCGCGTTGAGCAGCGCGCGGACTCGCTGGATCTTGTCGTTCGATGCCGGAAGGTAACTCTGCCCGCCGAATCCCGGGTTTACGGTCATCACGAGCAACAGGTCGAGATCGGCCACGACCTCTTCTGCGTACGTGAGCGGCGTCCCGGGATTGAGCGCCAAGCCCGCCAGCATGCCGCGGCGCTTGACGGCATCCAGCTGCCGCTGCACGTGCACCGTCGCCTCCGGATGAAACGTGAAGACGGATGCCCCGGCGGCCGCGAAGGGCTCGATGAAATGCTCCGGCTCGACCACCATCAGATGCACGTCAATCGGCTTATCGGTCAGCTTCCGCAGCGCCGCGATCATGTTCGCGCCGAACGTGAGATTGGGCACGAATCGGCCGTCCATCACGTCCACGTGCAGCCAGTCCGCCCCGCCCTCGAGCACCTGCGCGACCTGATCGGCGAGCCGCGTCAGGTCCGCAGAGAGGATGCTCGGCGCGATGCGGGTGCCATTCGTCATTGCGGGCTCCGGGCTACGACGATGTCCACCACCGTGCCGGGGGCGGCCAGAGTGCCCGCCGCCGGCCGCTGCCCGACCACAATCCCGGGGGCTGCATCGGCGGTGCGCCGCCGCGTCACGGTCCCCAGCTGCAGCCCTTCCAGCTCCAGTCGCGTCCGCGCATCGGCCGACGCCATGCCGAGCAGGTCGGGGACCGCGATGGTCGGGGCGCCGCGGCTCACGACCACAATGAGGCCCGCGCCCGGCGCAAGCGCGGTACCCGCGGGCGGCCGGGTCAGCATCGCGACGCCCTGGGGCGTAGCCGCCTGCACGGATTCCACTTGGCTCACCACCAATCCCGCCGCAGCCACGAGCGTTTGGGCTAGTCCCGTCTCCAGGCCTGCCACGTCCGGCACCGGAATCTTGGGCGGCCCCGCGCTCGACACCAGGGTTACTTTGGCCCCTTCCGGCGCGATCACGCCGGGCGGGGGATCCTGCCAGATCACCACGCCTTGCGGCGCGGTGGGATGCGGTTCTGCGCCGCCATCGCTGACCTGCAGCTGCGCCCTCTTCACCTCCGCCTGCGCTTCGGGAAGCGTCAGCGTGAGCACCCGCGGCACGGCTTGATGGCCCCGCAGGATCGGCGCGGGAAAAAGGACCAGGTACGCTGTCAGGTACCCCGCGAGTATCGCTCCCAAGCCCGCCACCACCCACTTACGCGCGCGGTGGCGGTCGAACGTGAAACCTTCCCACGAAGGAACGTGCCGCCGGATGCGCATCAGCGCCGCCGCAGCCGGGCCGCATAGGCGCCGTCGATGCCATGGCGCTGCGGCAGCGCCTGGAAGTCGCCCGCGGCGGTGAGCAGCTGGGCCGGCACATCGCGCTCGGATGCGCGCGTGAATTCCGGACGCCGGCTCAGGAACTCCTCCACGACCGCGGCATTCTCCTCCGGCTCGAGCGAGCACGTCGCATAGATGAGCAACCCTCCCGGCCGCACCAGCTGGGCAGCCGCGGCCAGCAGTCGCGCCTGGCGCGCGGCCGACCGGGCGAACACGTCTGGCGTGAGCCGCCAGCGTGCGTCCGGATGACGCCGCATCGTCCCGGTCGCAGTGCAGGGCGCGTCCACCAGCACCGCATCCATGCTCGCCGGCCGAATAGGCGCCGCCTCAAGATCGGCGGCCATGCAATGAATTGCCACTCCTGCGCGCCGACTGCTCTCCGTGAGCCGGCTCAACCGCTCCCGTCGGGCATCACCCGCTACGACGCGCGCTCCCGCCGCCTCCAGCGTCACTGCTTTGCCCCCGGGTGCGGCGCAGGCGTCGTACACCAGCCAGCCCCGGGGGATGCTCGCAAACCGGCAGACGAGCGCGTGGGCCGGGTCCTGCACGATGAACCCACCCTCGGCGAAACCAGGAAGAGCTGTGGGAGCAGGTAGCCGGGAGCCCGGAGCAGGGACGACCCGGAGGCCAGCATCGAACGGTGAGTCTGCCAAGGTGATCCCGGCTTCTTGGAGCGCGGTGCTCAGCCGCTTCCGGGTCCATCTGGCGGGCTGAAGCGTGAGCGTCGGGCGTTCATCGTTCCACTCGAGTAGACGTTGCGTTTCGTCAACGCCGAATCGGTTTCTCCAGCGGGCGACGAGCCACTCCGGATGGGAGGGCCCTGCTTCCGGCTCCCCGCTCCCCGCTCCCACGAGCTTTCTGAGGGCCTGGTTCACGTATCCGGTTGCCCCTTCACCGACCGTCTGCCGGGCGAGCTCGACGCTCGTGGAGACGGCGGCGTGCGAGGGCACCCGCGTGAGGCAGCGGAGCTGGTACGCGCCGAGGCGCAGGACGTCGTGGAGGCGGGGATCGGCGCGTTCCAGATCCAGCGCGCGGTCAAGCTCGCTCTGGCGACGGAGCACGCCGGCCGAGAGCTCGTAGGCGAGACGGCGATCGCGCTCTGCCAGCCCGGCGAGGTGCCGGTCGCGGGCGTCGGCCAGCGGTGCTCCGGCGCGGACGTCGCGGAGAATCTCGAGTGCCGCTCGACGCGCCCCCCCGGCTCCCCCCGTCGCTTCCTTAATCCAGCATTCCCCGGGTGGGGGAGGACGGCATGGCGACCTCGCGCCGCGGCATCCGGCCCGCGAGATAGGCGGCGCGTCCGGCGATGGTGGCGAGGCGCATCGCCTGCGCCATCGCCACGGGATCCTGCGCCGCCGCGATCGCCGTGTTCATCAGGATGCCATCCACGCCCTGTTCCATGGTGAGGCAGGCGTCCGAGGCCGTCCCCACGCCCGCATCCACGATCACGGGCACGTGCAGGCGGCGTTTGATCGTGCGCACGCTGAACGGGTTGAGCAGTCCGAGCCCGCTCCCGATCGGCGAGGCGAGCGGCATCACCGCGGCGCACCCGGCGTCCTCGAGCCGCAGGGCCGTCACCAGGTCCTCGTTCGTGTAGGCGAGGACCTTGAATCCCTCCTGCACGAGGATCTTCGCGGCCTCGAGCAGTCCCTGTGTGTCCGGCAGCAGCGTTTCTTCGTCGCCGATCACTTCGAGCTTCACGAAGTCGTTGAAACCTGCCTCGCGCGCCAGGCGCGCGTAGCGGATCGCGTCGGCTGCCGTGTAGCACCCGGCCGTGTTTGCGAGCAAGAAGAAACGCTTGGGATCGAGGAAGTGAAGAACGCTCGTTTCCTTCGAGCGATCGAGGTTCACCCGTCGCACCGCCACCGTGATGACCTCGGCACCCGAGGCGTCGATGGCCCGCACCATCGTGTCCATGTCCGGGTACTTCCCGGTCCCGATCATGAGACGGGACTGGAAGGTGCGCCCGCCGATGGTGAGCGGTTCGTCGCGGAGCGTTTCAACTGCGGTGGTCATCGCTCAGCCCCCACCGACGAAATGCACGAGCTCGATGGCGTCGCCGGCGGACACGGTCACGTCGCCGAGCGCGGGACGGCGCACGATGCGGCGGTTGTGCTCGACGACGACCGTGCGCGGATCGAGCTCCAGCTCGGCCAAAAGCTCGAGCAGCGTCGCGCCGGGCGTGATCCGCTTGAACTCACCGTTGATGACGACATCGACCGTTTGCTTCACCGTAACTCCTCCAGCATCCGGCGGGCCGCATCGGCCGGCTCCGCGGCATCCCACAACGCCCGGATCGCGGCGACCCCGTGGGCGCCTGCGGCCCGGATTGCTCGCACGCGCTCCGGGGTGATCCCACCGATCGCGATCACCGGCAGTCCCAGGGCGACTGTTTCCCGCAGGCGCTCGAGGCCGAGCGGCGGCCGATCGGGGTGGGTGGCGCTCGCGTGCACCGGTCCCACAACAAGATAGTCGGCTCCCTCGGCCCTTGCGGCTTCGGCCTCCGCCAAGTCGTGCACCGACTTGCCGATCCACCACCGGGGATAGAGGGCGCGGGCGGCGCTGACGGGCAGGCTGCCGTGGCCGAGCTGGACTCCGGCTGCCGGGACGGCGAGCGCGACATCGAGCCGGTCATTCACGAAGAGCGGCGACGGCAGGACGGAAAGTCGCAGCGCGAGCTCGTAATGCTCCAACCCGGTCAATGCGCGGCCGCGTGCATGGATGGCCAGGTCGGTGCCGCCACTGTCGGCCAACGCGCTGGCGATCGCGTCCAAGTCCGTGCGCCGTGCGATCCGCTCGTCGGTGATGGCGTGGACGCGCGGGAGCGGTGCCCCCCCCCCCGTC
>Ga0209220_1000513_pt1 | contig 12772 bp, 14 predicted proteins | sample BlaSpr_A8_OM3_M3_FD_187984 | JGI IMG/M metagenome (GOLD analysis project Ga0209220, IMG submission 187984) | Forest soil microbial communities from Thunder Bay, Ontario, Canada - Black Spruce, Ontario site 2_A8_OM3_M3 (SPAdes) (version 2) | ecosystem: Environmental > Terrestrial > Soil > Boreal... | reverse complement strand
CCCGGTCGATGCGCTGCTCCAGCTCGCGTCATGGCTGGTCGAGCTGCTGCTGCAATTCCTGGAATGGTGCGCAACGCTGCCCGGCGCGCTGTGGCAGCAGCATGTGCCGCCTCTGTGGTGTGTGCTCCTCGCACTGGGTGGCGCGGCCTGGCTGCTCGCGCCGCGCGGCGTGCCGTGGCGCACCGGCGGACTCGCGCTGATGGCGCCGGCATTCATGGTCGTGCCGCCGGGGCCGCCGCCGGGCGAAGCCTGGATCACCACGCTCGACGTCGGGCAGGGTCTCGCGGTGCTGGTGCGCACGTCGAGCCGCGCTCTTCTATACGACGCAGGTCCCGCGTATGGCGCCGAGGCCGATAGCGGCGGCCGGGTAATCGTGCCGTTTCTGCGTGCCGCGGGTCTGGCGCGGCTCGACCTCGTCGTGCTCAGCCACGAAGACAGCGACCATCTGGGCGGCGCGCTTACAGTGCTGGAAAGTGTCGACACCGACGCAATTGCCTCTTCCCTGCCGTCGGGCCACCCGCTGAACGCTCTGGTTGCGGCGCCGCGGCGCTGCCTGGCGGGAGGCGCATGGGAATGGGATGGCGTGCGCTTCGAGTTCGTCCACCCGGCTTTCCTCGAGAAAACGACGCGGCGCAACAATCAAAGCTGCGTACTGCGGATCGCGTCGTCCGCTGGCGCGATGCTGCTGACAGGCGACATTGAACGCGCTGCAGAAATGCGGATTCTCGGACAAAAAGCGGACGTGTTGCTGGTTCCGCACCATGGCAGCCGCACTTCCTCTTCGGCCGAGTTCATCGCAGCCGTGGCGCCGCGCTGGGCGGTAGTGCCGGCGGGGTACCGCAACCGTTTCGGCCACCCGAACCGCGAGGTGCTTGAGCGCTACCGGGCCGCAGGCGTGCAGGTCCTGCGCACCGATCTGGACGGCGCCGTTTCGGTGCGCCTCGCAGCGGCGAGCATCGAAGTAGGTACGGAGCGGCGTCGGCGCCAGCGGTATTGGCTACAATGATTCTGCGGATCATCCGCACCCTGAGAGCAACCCACCGAGGAGAGGACCCAGCCATGGCCAAGAAGGAAGGCGACACCGTCTATCGCATCACCCAAGTGATCGGCACCAGCAGCACTTCTTGGGAGGACGCGGCGCGCAACGCAGTCAAGACGGCGGCCGGCACCTTGCGCGACCTGCGCATCGCCGAGATCGAGAAGCTCGACGTCAAGATCCAGGACGGCAAGGTCGTGCAGTTCCGCGCGCGGGTTGCGCTGTCGTTCAAGTACGGCGCCTGATCCGGGGTGTTCACGGCGGTCGTTCGCATCACCGGCGCAGGACGGCTCGCGGACTTCCGCGAACGCCTGCGCTGGCTGATGGTGCGCGATATCGACGCCGAACCCTACACCGAGCACCACGCCGAAGGCGTCCTGGAGTACCGCTTCCAGCCGAAGACCGGCATCCCGTTCCCGGCCTTCGCCGCGGCCTCGGGCGACTTTCCCGAGCTGCGCGTCGAGGCGCAATGGGAGCACGATGGCGTGCGCGGCCGCGCGGTGATCGAGAACGGCCGCGTGGTGCAGGAATCCGCAGCGCAGCCGGGCCGCGCGGGCGTCGACGTTCGCGTGGCCGACGACGGCAGGCTGCTGCTCGCCATGGTTTGCCGCAGGAGCGGCGACGCATTCATCGGCTACGCCGCGAATTGCGATCGCCACACGTATTTCCGCTACCGCGACGGCGTGCTCGAGCTGGTAAAGCCCGATACGCCCGATGCGCCGCTCGAAGATCTCGCCTTCGGCTTCGTCGCGGAATGGCTCTGGTATGACGAAGAAGAGGCGGCGCTCGAGCGCGCGCGCTACGCCGGCTACGGTTACCCGGTGCGCGGCGCGAACCTCAAATCGGAGAAGCTCGCGCTGCTGCGGCCGAGCGGGCTCGAGTTCTCCTCGCTCGACGCCGCCGGCCGCGAGGTGCGCGAGGCGCTCGCCGCGCAATGGCTGACCCCGGCGTAGCGATCGAGCCGAGGCGCCGCTCGGTGCAGTGCGCCTCGCCGGAGGGCCTGCACCGCGTGGCCTACCTCGAGCGGGGCGACCCGCGCAACCGCGACGTGCTCGTCTGCGTGCACGGCCTGACGCGCTCGGCGCGCGATTTCGACACTCTTGCGCGCGAGCTGTGCGACCAGTTCCGCGTCGTCTGCCCCGATGTCGCAGGCCGCGGCGACTCCGACCGGCTCGCCGATCCGATGCTGTACGCCATCCCGCAGTACGTCGCGGACATGGTGACGCTGATTGCGCGGCTCGACGTCGACGCGGTGCACTGGGTCGGCACCTCGATGGGCGGCCTGATCGGCATGGCGCTCGCCGCGCAGGCCGGCAGCCCGGTGAGAAAACTGGTGCTGAACGAGGCGGGACCGGTGATCGCCAAGACGGCGCTCGAGCGCATTGCGACCTACGTCGGCCTGCAGCCCGAGTTCCCGGATATGGCGCAGGCGGAAGAGTACGTGCGGCGCATCTCGGCGCCGTTCGGCCAGCACAGCGACGACGAATGGCGTTTGCTCGCCGAGAGCTGGGTGCGTCAATGCGATGACGGCATTTATCGCCCGCGCTATGACCCGCGCATCGCGGCGGCTTTTGCAGTTCCAGAAAAAGACGTGGAACTCTGGCCGGTATACGATGCCGTGCGCTGCCCGACGCTCGTGCTGCGCGGCGCGTTCTCGGACCTGCTCAGCCCGGAAACTGCCGCGCAGATGACGCGCCGCGGCCCGAAGGCGAAGGTGATCGAAATCCCCGACGTAGGTCATGCTCCGACCTTGATGCACGCCGATCAGATCGCGATCGTGCGCGATTTTCTTCTCGGGGGAGAAGCGACATGAAAAGCGGTTTGTGTTTCGCTGCGCTTGCCTTCGTCACTTCGGTCCTCGGCCAGAACACCCTCGACTCCGTTCGCTCCAGGGGTCATCTGCAGTGCGGCGTGAGCACCGGGATAGCGGGCTTCTCGCAGCCCGACTCCAAGGGCGTATGGCGCGGCATCGACGTCGACGTGTGCCGCGCGGTCGCGGCGGCGGTGTTCGGCGATGCGAAGAAGGTGCGCTACACGCCGCTCACCGCGCAGCAGCGCTTTACCGCGCTTCAGTCGGGCGAGGTCGACGTCCTTTCGCGCAATACCACCTGGACCATTTCGCGCGACACCAGCCTCGGGCTCAACTTCGTCGGCGTCAATTACTACGACGGCCAGGGCTTCATGGTGCCGAAGAAGGCCAAAATTAAGAGCGCCAAGCAATTGGACGGCGCGACGGTATGCCTGCAGCCGGGCACCACCACCGAGCTCAACCTCGCCGATTACTTCCGCGCCAACAACATGAAATTCAAGCCGGTGGTGATCGAGAAGCTGGAGGAGGTGCTGAATGCCTACTTCGCCGGGCGCTGCGACGCGTTCACCACCGACCACTCGGGCCTGATCGCGCTGCGCGCCTCGCGCGCGCCGAAGCCCGACGAGCACGTGATCCTGCCCGAGATGATCTCCAAGGAGCCGCTAGGACCCGCCGTACGCCACGGCGACGACCGCTGGTTCGACATCGTCAAGTGGTCGCTGTTCGCCATGCTCGAGGCCGAGGAGCTCGGCTTGAGCTCGCAGAATATCGATCAGCAGGCGAAAGGCGGCAGCCCGACCATCCAGCGCTTCGTCGGCGGCAGCGGCGACATCGGCAAGATGCTCGGCCTGGACAACAAGTGGGCCTACCAGATCGTAAGACAGGTCGGCAATTACGCCGAGAGCTTCGACGCCAACCTTAAGCCGCTCGGCTTCGAGCGCGGCTTGAACCGCCTGTGGAACCAGGGGGGCTTGATGTACGCGCCGCCGCTGCGCTGACAAAAACTTTCTTCCGGGCAGCGAAAATACTACAAACGGATAAACGCTTTCGATTTACTTCGTCGCTTGTAGCTGTACGATGGCGCGCAAATCAACAACAACTCGCGCCAATGGAAAGAACCATCAGGACACGCGAAGACGCCCGGCGATACGTCGATGGATTGCTGATTCGCGGAAACGCGCCCGACTTGCCGAGCGTGCGCCGCTGGCGGCTTGCCGCGAAGGCCACCTTGCTCACGCTGCTGGCCTTCTCGGGTCTCCAGTACTACTTTTTGAATGTGTTCCTGGAAATAATGTCGCTGCCCGGCATGACGGTGTTTACCGGTCCAATAACCATCGGGGTCGGCTGACAGCGCTATTCCGCCTTGGCACCCGTGTCGCGCACGACTTTGGCCCACTTCACCAGCTCGCTTCTTACGTAGTCGGCCGTCTCGCGCAGCGGCGCTGCGGTCGCGTCGAAGGCGAGCGCGTCCAGCCGCTCGCGGAAATCAGGGCTTTGCACGGCGCGCCGCACTGCGTCGTTCAGCTTCTGCGCGATGTCCGCAGGCGTTCCCGCCGGCAGGAAAAGTCCCACCCACGTGTAGTCCTCCATCCCGGGATAGCCGAGCTCGCCGAGCGTCGGCACGTCGGGGAGCGAGGGCAGGCGCCGGCTGGATGACACCGCGAGCGCCCGCAGCTTGCCCGACTTGATGTGCGGCATCGGCCCCGAGCCGGCGAGCGAGCCGATCGGCGGCTGGCCGCCGAGGAGCGCGGCGACCGCGGGGCCGGCGCCGCGGAACGGCACGTGGGTGATGTCGACCATGGCGCGCACCTTGAAAAGGTTCTCCGCGGTGAGGTGAGGCGTGGTGCCGCTGGAGGGCGATGCGAAGGCGAGCTTCTGCGTGCGCGCCATCTGCAGCAGCTCGGCGAGCGTCTTTGCCGGGAAGTCGGCATTGACGAGGATCAGGTTCGGCTGCGAGGCGACGACCGCGACTGGGATGAGATCCTTCCGCGGGTCGTAGCCCGGATCGGCGAACAGCGCCGGATTCACGGCGTAAGCCGAGGAGTGGGCGAGGATCGTATAGCCGTCCGGCGCCGACTTGGCGACCTGCGCGGCGGCGAGGTTGCCGCTCGCGCCGGTCTTGTTCTCCACCACCACCGGCTGGCCGAGCGTGTCGCCGAGTTTCGGCGCGATGAGGCGCGCGATGATGTCCACCGGGCCGCCCGGCGGGAAGGCCACGACGACACGGATGGGTTTCGAGGGATAGGGTTGGGCGAACGCAGTTCCGGCGATCAAAAAAAGCAGGGTTTTGAAAAGACTCTTCATTTCTTCCTCCCTAGCCGCTTACTGCGGCGGGCGCAATGGCTTCGATATCGGTGACCACGTCGATGATCGCCGGTTGGCCGCTTTTGATTGCCTTCTCCAGAGCCGCGGGAAACTCGCGCGGCTGCTCGACGCGAATGCCGAGGGCGCCGATATCCGCGGCAAGCCGCGCGAAGTCGACCATGCGGTAGGTCCACAGCTCGCGTGCTTTCGCGGTCTGCTCGCCGCCGTAGGCGCGGTCGAAGCCGCGCTTCGACTGGTTGCCGCTCGCATTGTTGTTTACTACGGTGACAGCGGCGATGTTCCAGCGCACCGCGGTCTCGATCTCTCCGATGTGATACCACAGGCCGGCATCGCCGGTGAAGGTCACCACCGGCCGGCCGGGCGCGGCGCATTTTGCACCGAGACCCGCGGGGAACGCCCAGCCCAGGTGGCCGGCGCTGCGCATGAAGCTCTGGCGCCCTCGCACGTCGTACATCCCGCCCATCCACATGCCGGCATGGCCGGTGTCGGACAGCACGATCGCGTCCTCGGGCACATGGCGCGACAACTCGGCGCAGATCCTCTCGGGCCGGATCGGAACGGCATCTGACTCGAAGGCGGACCGGTATTTGTCCCGCCATTCCCTGCAGATGGCTTTTGCTTGTTCAAGCCATCTCGCGCGATGGGAAACAGGAGCAGCACTTTCTAAGAGAGCGGCCAAGGTAAGCTTGGCATCGCCGAGAATGCCGATCTTCACCGGATAGTTGCGGCCGATCACTTCCGGCTCGATATCGATCTGGATCGCCGCAACGCCGATCTTGGGCACCGTCCAGACATGTGTCGTCATGCCGCCCGCGGAAGTGCCGACGAAGCACACCAGGTCGGCGGCGGCGACGACGCGGTTCGCGCTTTCGCGCGAGTAGCTGCCGACGACGCCGACCGAAAGCGGATGCGTGGCGGGAATGCAATCCTTGCCGTTGAGCGAGGTGGCGACCGGGATCGACAGCGTTTCGGCGAGCGCGACGAGCTCGGGCCCCGCGCCCGACCAGCGCACTCCGCCTCCGGCGACGATCACGGGCCTTTCTGCTTTTTGAAGCAACTCGAGCGCGGTGTTCACCGATTGAGGATCTGGTAAGAGCCGGAACGCCGGCACGCGCGCGAACTGCGGCTCGACCAGCGGCTCCATCTCGGCTTCTTCCTGGTCGAGCTGCCCTTCGTTGCCGCGGAACTGCAGGTGCACCGGGCCTGGCGCGCCCGAAGTGGCGACGCGAAATGCCTGGCGCACCATGTCCGGAAAACGCTCGACCGCATCGACGGTCGCGTTCCACTTCGTCACCGGCTCGAACGCCGGCACGTCGTCGATCTCCTGGTACACCTTGCGGAACTTGGTCTTCGGATCGCGCCCGCCGGTGAAGGCGATCACCGGCGAGTGCGCGAGACAGGCGTCGCGCAGTCCGGCGGCGAGGTTCAGCGCGCCGACCACCTGCGCCATGCAGACGCCCGGCTTGCCGGATGCGCGCGCGTAGCCGTCGGCCATGTAGGCGGCGGCTTTTTCTCCATGGCAATGCACCCGGTAAATCGCCGTGCGGCGTTCCATTTCCGCAAACGTGCGGCGCAGCACCGCCGGCACCATGAAGACGTGCGACACGCCGTAGCCGGCGAGCATGTCCGCGAGGACCTGCGCTCCGCTGGCTTTCATTTAATTGCCAACGGATTCGTGGGCGAGCCTACGGCCCCGGTAATTGGGATCGCGGGCGCGACGAACAGGAATTCGTACACGCCGTCCGCCGCGCAGTCCTTGGCGAGCTCGGCAAGATAGAAGATCTCGCCCATCGTCAGGCCCATGATCGGGATCGTGATCCAGTGCCAGGGCTGGTTGATGCCCGGTTCGGTCTCGTTCGGCCGCACCTCGCAGCCCCAGGTATCGGCTGCGATCGCGGCGATCTGCCTGCGGTGGATCCAGTCGAGGGTCTCGAAAGAGAAGCCCGGCGCGTCACCGCCGGGATAGCCATCCCAGCTGCCGGCGGCGAGCTTGGCCTCCATCTGCCCGGTGCGCACGATGACGTAGTCGCCGCGACGCACCTCCATGTTTTCCTTCTTTGCAGTTCTGTCCAGTTCTTCGCTGGTGATGGCGTGTCCATCGGGCAGGACATCGATGCCGAGCGCCTTCGGCACGTCGAGGAACACGCCGCGGCCGACCATCCTCGCCTTCGTTTTCTCGATGCCGCACTTCTGCGCGCCGGAGGAAGTCACCTCGCGGCAGTCGTAGCCGTTCCACATGTAGTTCTCGTAGAAGATGTGGCCGAGGCCGTCCCATTGCGTGCCGCACTGCAGCGGCATCACCACCATGTCGTCGGCGGCGCGGATGCCGCGATGGTCGAGCACGCCGGAATACGCATCGGTGCCCGTGCGCAGCATGGTGTGCACCGGGTTGATGCGGCCGAGCGACGGGTACTTGCTCTTCGCGCCCTGCGGCCCGTTGTTGTCGAAGTTGAGCGCGAGCGATATTACTTTGCCCTTTTTCACCAGTCGCGCGGCGGCAACGATGTCCTCGGCCTGCGTGTAGTTGAGCGTGCCGATCTCGTCATTCGGGCCCCAGCGGCCCCAGTTCTTGAATTTCTCGGCGGCTTCGCGCAGGTCCTGGCGGGTAAGCTTACGGGCGGTCATGGCGCTCGATCATAGAAAGGGGAGGCGGATAGCGTATCAGGCGGTTGCGCTGGCGGCGGTGCTCGGCGTCGTGTGGTACCTCGTTTCTAACACGCTTGCCAACCTGGAAGCGCGGCGGATCGCCAGCGGTTTCGCATTTCTCTGGCGCGAAGCCGGCTTCGAGATCGGCGAGGCGGCGTTCCAGCGCTACAGCGCCTCGGACACCTACCTCAAGGCGCTCGCCGTCGGGCTGGCGAACACCTTCAAGGCATCGCTGATCGGCATCGTGCTCGCCACCGTGCTCGGCACCGCGATAGGCCTCTTTCTTGTATCAAGAAATCGTTTGTTGAAAACCGTCAGTCGCGCGTACGTCGAGTTCATGCGCAACGTGCCGCTGCTGGTGCAGCTGTTCTTCTGGTACGTGACGATCACCGAAGCGCTGCCGCCGCCGCGCGAGGCCCTGCAGCCGCTGCCCGGCGTGTTCCTTTCGAACCGGGGAATCTTTTTTCCGCTGCCGGGCAGCGTCCCGGTTCTCGACGGCTTCAACTTCAGCGGCGGCCTGGCAATCACGCCGGAGTTCGCTGCGCTGCTGATCGGTCTTGTCACCTACACAGCCGGGTTCATCGCCGAGATCGTGCGCGCCGGCGTGCTCTCCGTCCCGCGCGGCCAGTTCGAGGCTGCGTACGCGCTTGGCCTCACCCGGCGCCTCGCGATGCGCTACGTGGTGCTGCCGCAAGCGCTGCGCGTCATCGTGCCGCCGATGACCAGCCAGTATCTCAACCTCATCAAGAACAGCTCGCTCGCGGTGGCGATCGGCTACCCGGACCTGGTGTCGATCGCCAACACCACCGTCAACCAGACCGGGCAGGCGATCGAAGGCATCGCCATCATCATGGCGGTGTACCTGACCATCAGCCTCGCCGTTTCCGCGTTGATGAACTGGTACAACGCGCGCCTCAAATGAACAAGGTCTTTTCAGCCGTTCTTGCGCTCGTCATTTTCTTTCTGGCGTGGAAGTTCATCGACTGGGCATTCGTCCACGCGGTCTGGCAGCCCGATTCGAAGGCCTGCCGCGCGGCGAGCGGCGCCTGCTGGGGATTCATCGCCGAGAAGCACCGCTTCATCCTCTTCGGCACCTATCCCTACGAGCAGCACTGGCGTCCCGCGCTTGCCAGCGTGTTTTTGATTCTGCTCTGGTTTCTTAGTGCTTGGAGAATCTTTTGGAGATGGTGGCTGGCAGTTTTGTGGTTGGCCGGATTATCCGTAATCGCTGTACTCATGTGGGGCGGCCTATTCGGGCTGCCTTACGTCGAGAACGAGCGCTGGGGCGGGCTGATCCTCACCTTGCTCCTCAGCACCTTCGGCATCGCGCTTGCCTTTCCGCTCTCGATCCTGCTCGCGCTCGGGCGGCGCTCGGACATGCCGGTGATCCAGGCGCTCTGCGTCGGCTTCATCGAGCTCGTCCGCGGCGTGCCGCTGATCTCGGTCCTGTTCATGGCTTCGGTGATGCTGCCGCTGTTCCTGCCGGCCGGCGTGTCGATCGACAAGCTGCTACGCGCGCAACTCGCCCTGATCTTCTTTGCCGCCGCCTATCTCGCAGAAGTGGTGCGCGGCGGACTGCAGGCGATTCCGAGACACCAGTATGAGGCGGCGGATGCGCTCGGTCTCACCTACTGGCAGAAGACCGGGACGGTGATCCTGCCGCAGGCGCTGCGCATCGCGGTGCCGCCTCTGGTCAACACCATCATCGGCTTTTTCAAGGACACCTCGCTCGTGGCCATCATCGGCCTTTTCGACCTGCTGCAGACGATCAAGGTGTCGCTTACCGATCCGGCATGGACGGGATTCGGCACCGAGGCCTATCTCTTCGCGGCGCTCGTCTACTTCCTGTTCTGCTTCGCGATGTCGGCCTACAGCAGGCGGCTGGAGCGCGTGCGTTAGGCTATTTTTCCTTGAGAAGTTCCACCAGTGCGCGCAGCGCGGCGCTGTAGGAACGCCAACCCAGGCCCTGCACCGTGCCCTTCACCGCCGGGGAAATGATCGAGTGGTGCCGCCACTCCTCGCGCGCCGCGATATTGGACATGTGGACTTCGATCACCGGGAACGGCATCGCCTTGATCGCGTCGTGCAGCGATACGCTGTACTGCGTCAATCCCGCCGGGTTGATGAGCGCGCCGGCGACGCCATCCATGTGCTGGTGAAGCGTGTCGACGAGGACACCTTCGAGGTTGGATTGAACAATGATCAGCTCTACATCGATCTCGCGTGCGAGCGCCTGCAGGCGCTGGTTGATCTCGGCGAGCGTCATCGTGCCGTAGATGTGAGGCTCGCGGCGGCCGAACAGGTTCAGGTTGGGACCGTGCAGGATCAGAATTTTCATTTTATTTTCCAGTTTCTCTCGAGGTTGGCGATGAGCGCCGGGCTGAAGTGGCAGTATGCCTGCTCGCGGGCGTACACCGCCATGTAGCGGCGGAACAGATCGAGCGGCTCCTCGCCGACGCGGAACGCGCGCCGGTTGCCGGCGGCGCTGACCACGCCGGAGCCGGTCAGCTTTTCCACGGTGCGGCTGAGCGCCGCGTCCATGTCCGCCACCGGAACGATCTCATCGCAGATCAGCCGCCCTTCCGGGCTCGCGCAGTCGATGCGGCGCTCGGCCATCACCGCCTGGCGCGCGATGCGGTCGCCGACGAAGCGCGGCAGCCGCAGGTTGGCGGCGCCCGGAATGATGCCTTCCTTGCGCGCCGGCAGCGTCATGTAGGCGTCCTGCGCGGCGATGATGTAGTCCATCGTCAGCAGGATCTGGCAATGCCCGCCGATAGCGAAGCCCTCGAGCGCCGCGATCCAGAGCTTCTCGATGGTCTTCTCCTCGGGCGAGGCATCGGCGAAGGCGAGCCCGCGATAGATCTTGTTGACGTAGCCCAGGTCGCGGATCAGGTACCACAGGAAGCGGATCTTGCCCTGGTAGAGGTGCGTGAGGTTGATGCCCGCGCCGAACAGGCGCCGGCCGGCGAACTTCGGATGCTCGACGGCCGCGCCGCGCAGCACGCAGACCTCGGTCTGCGGATCGAGCAGAGCGAGGTCGACCGCGATCTCCATGCCCTCGAGGGTCGATTCGTCCTCGGCGTTCAGATAGCGCGGATTACGCATCGTGACGATGGATGCCTTGCCGTGGCGCACGAGCTGTGCGCCGTTCAGGTCTGCCTGTCCGGTCTTTTCGAATTTTGGCAGCAAGGCGATCGATTCCTGCCGCGGCAGGAGCATGGCGTGGCATAGATGCGTGCCGCACGCCGGGTCGGCGAGCACTCGCGACAGGAATTCGCCCTGCGCCTTTTCCAGCCCTTTCTTGTCGCGCTGCGCGAGATTCGCTTCGGCTTCCAGCTCCCGCTGGGCGGGCAGCAGCCGCGGCGCGGCCTCGGCGGCGCGTGCGCAAAGCTCGTCGATGCGCAGGAAACGCGTGCGGTGCGCTGTGAGCTGGTCGTACAAGGCTAGAGGGTGCATGACCTTATCGTATACTGCCGGCGCGATCCCTTGGAGGAGGGCCGGATGATCTTCGACCTGCGCATCTACACGCTGCACAACAACAAGTTCGCCGCCTGGCTGAAGCTCTACCAGGAGCACGGCCATCCGACCCAGGTGAAGCACTGCGGCGAGCCGGTCCTGTACGCGACGACCGAAGTCGGGCCGCTCAACCAGGTGGTGCACGTCTGGAAGTACGACAGCCAGGCCGACCGCGAGCGCAAGCGCGATGCGCTGATGGCCGATGCGGCGTTCCAGGCGTATCTGCAGAAGAGCCGCGAGCTCGGCGCCCACCAGCATCAGGAGTGCCGCATCCTGAAATCGACGTCGTTCTCTCCGCTGTAGGCGGCGGCGCGTGAAGACGGCGCGGCGCCGCGCATGCCTGATGGGCCATCCGGTGGCGCATTCGCGCTCGCCGATGATCCACGGCTACTGGCTGAAGACGCTGGGAATCGAAGGCGCCTACGAGCTGAAGGACCTCACGCCGGAGGAATTTCCCGCCTTCGTCACGCATCTCGAGGCGAACGGGTATGTCGGCGGCAACATCACCGTGCCGCACAAGGAAGCGGCATATCGCCTGGCGGCGGGGCACGACCCGGCGGCTGAAGCGGTGGGCGCGGTGAATACCCTGTGGCTCGAGAACGGCGGGCTGATGGGCGGCAATTCCGATACCCACGGTTTCATTGCCAACCTGGATGATCGTGCGCCGGGCTGGAACGTGCCCGGTTGCCGCGCGCTGGTGCTCGGCGCCGGCGGCGCCGGCCGCTCGGCGGTGTACGCGCTGAAGCAGCGCGGCGCCGAAGTGCATGTCGTTAATCGAACAGTCTCGCGCGCCGAGGACCTTGCAGCATGCTTTGGGGTCGAGGCGCACGGCTTCGACGCCGTGCCGCGGCTGCTGCGCGAGGCGGATCTGCTCGTCAACTGCACCTCGCTCGGCCTGGCGGGAAAGCCGCCGCTCGAGATCGATCTCGGCCCGCTCAAAAAAGGCGCTGTCGTCTACGACGTCGTCTACGTTCCGCTCGAGACCGGCCTGCTCGCCAAGGCGCGTGCGCGCGGCCATCGCACGGTGGACGGCCTGGGCATGCTGCTGCAGCAGGCCGGCTTCGGCTTTCGCAAGTGGTTCGGCGGCAACCCGAAGGTGACGCCGGAGCTGCGCATAATGCTCGAAGCCGATATCGTCGCCAAGACACCCAAATGATTGGAGAACGTCAAATGATGAAGACCTTTATTGCCATCAGCCTCGCGCTCGGCGCGGCAGGCGCCTCCGCGCAGCAGACGGTGAACATGCCGATCGTCATCGAGCTGTCGGGCGCCGGGGCGGTGTCCGGCACGAATTTCCGCGACGGCGCCGTGCTCGCCATCGAGGAGATCAACGCGAGGGGCGGCATCCTCGGGCGCAAGATCAGCGCGCCGCAGTCCGACACGCAAAGCAATCCCGGCATCTCGCGCGCGCAAGTGCAGAAGGCGATCGACAGAGATCG
>Ga0209220_1000512_pt1 | contig 12808 bp, 13 predicted proteins | sample BlaSpr_A8_OM3_M3_FD_187984 | JGI IMG/M metagenome (GOLD analysis project Ga0209220, IMG submission 187984) | Forest soil microbial communities from Thunder Bay, Ontario, Canada - Black Spruce, Ontario site 2_A8_OM3_M3 (SPAdes) (version 2) | ecosystem: Environmental > Terrestrial > Soil > Boreal... | reverse complement strand
CTTCGCGGCCGGCAGCCTGGTCGCCGCTGCGAGGTAGTTGTCGCCTCCCAACGACATGCGCGCCTCGAACACATTCGCGAATCGCTGTGAGGGGGTGATGGAGATCTGCGAGCCAAGAGTGTCGGCTGACGCGCTGTCGTACACGATGTAGCGAGTCCCGTCCAGCAGCAGGAGCCGGCCGCTTCCCAACCTCGCCGCGGTGACGCTGAGTCGCTGGATGAAATCAGAGCTGGTCACCACACGGCAGGAAGCGGTGGCCGATTGTGGGGTCAGGCACTCCTGGATCCTCACGGCGATCGCGGCCGCGGCGACCTGCCTGTCCAGCTGGTCCTGGGCGCTTTGGAACTCGAGGTCGCGAACAAGCACCCACGTCAGCAGACCGGCAAGGAGCAGGCTCACCGCCACGATGCCGGCGGCCGCGGCGAGGAGGCGGAGGCGGAGTGTCAGCTTCCCGCCAGCTCCAGCCGGTACCCCACGCCCCAGACGGTCTGGATGCTCGGGTCCGTGATCTTTGCCCCGGCGAGCTTCTCGCGCAGCTGCTGCACGTGCACGTCGACGGTCCGCGTGTAGCCGGGGAAGTCGTAGCCCCACACCAGGTCGAGCAGCTCGCTGCGCTGGAATACGCGGCCGGGATGTCGCGCCAGCAGGGCGAGCAGGTCGAACTCCTTCGGGCGCAGCTGCACTCGGTCGGCGCCATGCCGGACCTCGTGACGCTCGATGTCCACCTCGAGCTTGCCCGCACGAACGAGCTTCGGCAGGTCGGGCTCTGCCTTGGCCCGCCGCAGAAGCGCCTTGGCGCGCGCGACAAGCTCTTGCGGGTGAAAAGGCTTGGTCAGGTAATCGTCAGCGCCGACCTCGAGGCCGACCACCTTGTCGGTGACCTCGTCGCGCGCGGTCAGCATGATGATCGGCACCTGGCTCTGCTTGCGAATCTCTTTGCAGATGGTCAGGCCGTCGCTGCCCGGCAGCATGATGTCGAGGATCACGAGGTCGGGCTTCAGCTGGCCGAAGCGCGCGACCGCTTGCGCCCCATCCCCCACTCCCTCCACCTCGTAACCCTCGCGGGTCAGGTAAAGGCGCGCCAGCTCGACGATGTGCTTCTCATCGTCCACGACCATGATCTTCGAGCTCATCGCGCTGACCACAACGTGAAATTCATCACGGTGCCGTCAGACGCCTGTGTTACAGGTGTGAGCAAAATGTAAACGGCAGCTATTTTGCCGCCCGCGCCCTGGTTTTGCTTCTCTCTTCCGAGCGCAACACGAGCTTGATCGGGTTGCCGATCAGGCCGAACCGGTCGCGGATCTTCTTCTCCAGGTAGCGCCTGTACGAGAAATGCAGCAGGTTCGTGTCGTTGACGAACAGCACCACCGTGGGGCTCTCGCCGGCCGCCTGCGTGGCGTAGCTCAGCTTCAACCGCCGCCCCTTGAAGCTCGGGGGCGGATGCTCCTGGAAGGCCTCGCGCAAGAGGCGATTGAGCTCGTTGGGCGGCATCTTGATCCGCCGCTGGCCGACGACCTCGAGGGCTGCGGGCAGGACGGTCCCGATCCCCTCCATCGTCTTGGCGGACAGGGTGACCACCGGTGCATATGGCGCGAACTTGAAATCGCCCGCGAGCGCCTTGCGCCAGTAGGCGGGTGTGCGAATGGCAGGCTCGACGAGGTCGATCTTGTTGACCACTATGACGAGCCCTCGACCGGCCTCGAGCGCATACCCGGCCACGTGCTGGTCCTGGGCCAGGACCCCGGCCGAGGCCTCGATCACGAGCAGGACGGCGTCGGCGCGCTCCATCGCGTGGATGCCGCGCAAAAGGCTGTACCGCTCGAGCCGATCCCTGCTCGACGACTTGCGCCGGATGCCTGCGGTGTCGATGAGGACGACCGGCACGCCGTCGTAGATCAGCTCCGTGTCGGTGGGGTCGCGCGTCGTGCCCGGGGTCGCGCTCACCAGCGCGCGCTCGTCGCCCAGGAGCGCGTTGAGCAGCGATGACTTGCCGACGTTCGGCCTTCCGATGATGGCGAGCCGGTCGGCCTTGTCCTCGCCCTGCGGCTCTTCTTCGGGTGGGGGCAGGGCGTCGAGCACCTGGTCGAGCAGGTCGCCGATACCGAGGCCGTGCTGCGCCGAGATGAGGCTTGGCTCGTCGAACCCAAGCTCGAGGATCTCGTGCGCGAAATGGCGCTCGGTCGGCGTGTCCGCCTTGTTCGCCGCGACGATCACCTGCCGGCGCGACCTGCGCAGCATCTGCGCGATATCGCGGTCGATCGGCGTCAATCCCTGCCGAACGTCCAGAAGCAGGAGGATGACGTCCGCCTGGTCGATGGCGACCCTCGTCTGCGCCTCGATCGCGGCGCGCGAGGAATCCTGACCACCGTCCAGGTCGAGGCCCGCGGTGTCGACCACGGTCAGCTCCCGTCCGCGCCACTCGGCCACGCCGTACAGGCGGTCGCGCGTCAGACCCGACTCCGCGTCGACGATCGCCTTCCTCCAGCCGAGGATGCGGTTGAACAGCGTCGATTTGCCGACGTTGGGCCTGCCGACGATTGCGACGATGGGCCGTGCCACGGGTCAATTAGACGGGTTTTGGTTGGCGGAGCCATAAGACCAGCGCCCCGACGGCGCAAAGCGCGGCGCCAAAGCCCAGCGAGGCGGCGGGACTGAACAGCGTCCAGAGGGCGCCGGCGACCACGCTCGATGCGAGATCTGCGGCGCCGTTGATCCCGTTGAGGAAACCAAAAGCGGTGCCGAGCCGCCGGGCCTCGACCAGCGAGCTCGTCAGCGAGCCCTCGATCGAGCTGACGACTGGATTTTGCGCTCCGACCAGGAGGGCCATGAGTCCAAGGGCAAACCAGCCATGGCCGAACATGCCCACGAGGCATGCGGCCGCAAAGGTGAGGTAGGCGGCCGCCAGAACCGGTGCTTTGCCGACCCGGTCCGCGAGCCAACCGGCCGGGAACGACACCGCCGATCCGACGGCGTTGTGCGCGAGGTAGAAGCCGACCGCGGCCGCCAGCGCGGCCGTACTGCCCAGCTCCGGCTGCATGACCTGCGCCGCGCGAAGCGTGAAGAACGCGGTGGCGAAGTTGCCCAAGCCGAAGATCGCGACAGGAACCATGAGCCGCCAGAATCCCGCCGGAAGTGGAACTCTGAATGGCACAGGGTCTGGCTTCCCATGCCGCGGATCGCGCGTGAGGACCGCGAACAGGATCACGCACAGGATGCCGGGCACAATTGCGGCCGCGAAGATGGTTCGGAACCCATGTCCTGTCGAAAGGAGAAGAAAAGCAACGGCCGGTCCAATCAACGCGCCGGCTGTGTCAAGCGCCTCGTGGAAGCCAAACGTCTTGCCCAGGTCCGCCTTATCGACAGACCCGGCGAGCATCGCCGAACGAATCGGCTGGCGAAGGCCACGCCCCATCCAGGCGAGCGCCCGAGCGATGATGACCTGTGGCCACGCGGTGATCGCAACCAGCAGCCCGAGACCGAACACCGTGCCGCCGTAGCCCCCGACCGCGAGCTGTTTGCGCCATCCGATGCGGTCGCTGTACCAGCCGCTCCAGAGCTTGACCACGGCCGAAGATCCGTCGCCGACTCCTTCGATCAGGCCGACCGCGAGCGCAGGCGCACCCAGGCCGGCGGTGATGAAGAGGGGCAGGACGGCGAACACCATCTCGTAGTTGGCGTCCGCGGCCAGGTCCGCGAGCCCGATGCCGACGACGTTGCGGTTGAGCCACTTCACCTGTGGTGGAGAGGTGGCTCCACCCGTCAGACAACCTCCATGGGCTCGGGATGGAACGGACCGCCGTCCTTGTCGGCCGTGAACGCGTTCGCGTCGACCGGCTTGCCTTCGTGCACCGCGACGATGAGGTACACGTAGCCGGCCCAAGCGCGCTCCGTGTCGAAGCGCGAAGCCTGCGCGGGGTGGTCGGGGTGGCTGTGGTAGTAGCCGACGATGTCGAGACCGGCGGCGTCCGCCTCGCGCTGGATCCGAATGTGGTCGCGCGGATCGATCTCGTAGCGGTCGCGCGCCCTCTCGACGATGATGTTGCGCGCCCGCTTGACCTCGCTCACGGTGCGATCTCCGTGCGGGCCGATCATGATCCCGCAGATCTCGTGCGGGTAACCCTCGGCGCCGTGGGCCCGGATGGCCTCGAGGGCCTGGCCGTGGATCTTCACTTGCTGCGCGAGCCGTAGAGGCCGGTCGACAGGTACCGATCGCCCGAGTCCGGAAACACAGTGACGACGACCCCTTCGCCGATCGTCGCCGCGAGCTTGCGCACCGCCCACAGCGCGGCGCCGCTGGAGTGGCCGACGAGCAGGCCCTCCGTGCGCGCCACCGACCGCGCGATGTCATACGCCGCCTCTGTGGGGCAGCCCCAGACCTCGTCGGCGAGGCTCTGGTCCCAGATCTTCGGCACGATCGCGGTTGGCAGGTGCTTCATGCCTTCCAGTCCGTGAAATGAATCCTCCGGCTCGACAGCGATCCTCTTGATCGAGGCGTCGTGCTCCTTCAGCCTTCGCGACGTCCCGACGAAGGTCCCGGTCGTGCCGAGCCCGGCGACGAAGTGCGTGATGCGCCCCGAGGTCTGCTCCAGGATCTCGACGGCGGTGCCTTCGTAGTGAGCGCGTGGGTTGGCCGGGTTCGAATACTGGTCGGGATAGAAGTACAGCTTCGGATCCTTCGCGACGAGCTCTCGCACCAGGCGGATGGCTCCGTCAGACCCTTCCCCCGCATCGCTGTAGACGATCTCGGCGCCATATGCGGTGACCAGGGCCTTCCGCTCAGCGCTGACGTTGCCGGGCATCACCACCTTGACCCGGTAGCCCTTCGCCGCCCCGATCAAGGCATAGGCGATCCCCGTGTTGCCTGAAGTCGAGTCGATGATCGTCGTGTTCCGCGTCAACGCCCCGCGACGCTCCCCGTCCTCGATCATCGAGAGGGCGGCGCGGTCCTTCACCGACCCGCCCGGGTTGAACCACTCGGCCTTGGCGTAAACCTCGACCTTCGGGAACTCCCGCTCGAAGAGGCGGACGCGCAGAAGCGGCGTGTTGCCGATCAGCCCTGTGATGCCGGGGATGCCGATGCTGCGCATGTCCATCAAGGATAGGAACAGCGCCTTAGCCGGCGAAATGCGCGGCGATGATCGCCCCCAGCACGAACAACCCCGCGATCGCGTAGGCGATGAGCGAGCGGCGGTAAACGGTGCCGCCCTCCGGCGCCAGGATGTTCAGGATCGCCTTGCCGATCAGGAAGCCAGCACCGAGCAGGGTCACCGGAGCCGAGTGCGAGAGCACGCCGTACAGGACGACGGCGCTTGCCAGCACCACCTCGAACAGCTGCAGCAGCGTGTAGGCGGCCAATCAGGCGGATATGGCGTGAGCGAAGTCGGCCACTATGTCGTCGGGATCTTCGATGCCGACGGAGACGCGGACCGTTCCCGGACCGACACCTAGCGCGGCGCGCTCCTCAGGGCTCATCGACCGGTGCGAGGTGATCTCGGGGTAGGAGATTGTCGTCTCGACGCCGCCCAGGCTCGCGGCGAATGTGACGAGCGAGAAGCGCTTCATCATGCGCTGGACCGCCTCGCGGCCACCTTCAAGATCGAACGCCATCATGCCGCCGGAACCGTTCGGCATCAGCCTGTGCGTGACTTCGTAGGAGGGTGAGCTCTCCAGCGCGGGGTGATGGACGCGGGAAACGCCGCGCATGGAACGCATGGCCCGGGCGAGCGCCAGCGCGTTGGAGTTGTGCCTGCGCATGCGCACCTCGAGCGTGCGCAGCCCACGCAAGGCCAGCCAGGCGTCGAACGGGCTCAGCGTGGTCCCTGTGCGGGCCGCGCGGGCTCGCGCCTTGCCCATCTCCGTGGCCGTGCCCACGATGACTCCCGCGACAAGGTCCGAATGCCCTCCCAGGTACTTGGTCGCGCTGTGCATGACCACAGTCGCGCCGATGTCGAGCGGCCGGCAGAAGATCGGTGTGGCAAACGTGTTGTCGACGAGGAAAGGCACAGCGCGCTCGCGCGCCATCTTCGCGATAGCCTCGAGGTCGGGCACGCTGCACAGCGGGTTGGTGATGGTTTCCGCGATGACGAGCCCCGCTCCCCCGACCGCGAGGCGCACCGCGTCCAAATCCGTGAGGTCGATGAACTGGACCTCATAGCCGGCCGGCTCGAAATCCTGGCGCAAGAGCGCAGCCGTGCCGCCGTAGAGCTCTCGGGTCGCGACGATCGTCGCCGGGCGTGGCACGAGGGCGAGGATCGCGGCGTGGAGGGCGGCCATACCCGAGCCGGTGGCCACCCCGGCTTCGGCGCCTTCGAGCTCGGCGACCGCGCGTTCCAGCATCTCGCGGTTGCTGTTGGAGTTGCGCCCGTAGTAGTACCCGGGCCGCTCGCCCCGGGCTACGGCGTCGTAGTCGGCCAGGTCGGTAAAGACGTGGACCGCCGCCGGGCTCAGGTCGGGCGCGAGAGGGCTTCGGGCGCCCAGCTCTCGGCCCGCATGCACTGCGCGTGAGGCCGGCTTCACCTCAGACGCATGCGGCCGGCGTACACCGCCGCCTCGCCGAGCTCGGCCTCGATCGCGAGCAGGCGGTTGTATTTCGCGACCCGCTCCGAACGAGCCGGAGCTCCGGTCTTGATCATCCCCGCGCCGGTCGCCACGGCGAGGTCGGCGATGGTGGTGTCCTCTGTCTCACCCGAGCGGTGCGAGATGACAGCGCTGTAGCCGGCCTTGCGCGCAAGGTCGATCGCATCGAGCGTCTCGGTCAGCGTGCCGATCTGGTTGACCTTGATGAGGATCGAGTTGGCGACCCCGCGGTCGATGCCTTCCTGCAGACGCTTGACGTTGGTCACGAACAGGTCGTCGCCGACGAGCTGCACCCTGTCCCCCACCGCGCCGGTCAGGCGCTTCCAGCCATCCCAGTCGTCCTCTGCCATCCCGTCCTCGATCGAGACGATCGGATAGCGGCCGATCCAATCCTGGTAGAGATTGGCCAGGCCTGCGGCGTCGAGCGTCCGGCCCTCGCCCTTGAGGTTGTACTTGCCGTCTTTGTAGAACTCGCTCGAAGCGGGGTCGAGCGCGATGGCGACGTCCTTGCCCGGCTCGTAGCCCGCCTTCTCGATCGCGTCGACGATCAGCTTCAGCGCGTCTTCGTTCGAACGCAGCTGGGGCGCAAAGCCCCCCTCATCCCCCACTCCCGTGGCCAGGCCTTGCGACTTGAGCACGCCCTTGAGCGCGTGGTACACCTCCGAGGTCGCACGAATCGCTTCGCTGAATCGCGAAGCGCCGACCGCGCAGACCATGAACTCCTGCAGGTCGACAGAGGTGTCGGCGTGCGCTCCGCCGTTGAGGATGTTGGCCATGGGGAGCGGCAGAAGCGACGCATCGTCGCCGCCGAGATGCCGGTACAGGGGGACGCCCTTCGCGTTTGCCTCGGCGTGCGACGCCGCGAGTGACACGCCGAGAATCGCATTGGCGCCGAGCCGCGATTTGTTCGGCGTCCCATCCAGCTCGATCAGCGCGGCGTCGAGCCCGCGCTGGTCGCTTAGGTCGAAGTCCTTCAGTCGACGGGCTATCTCGCCCGAAACGTTGACTGCGGCTTTGGTCACACCCTTGCCGCCGTATCGCTTCGGATCGCCATCGCGCAGCTCGACGGCCTCGTGGACGCCCGTCGAAGCTCCTGAGGGGACGATTGCCCGACCGCTGCCATGGTCGGTGTGCGCCGTGACCGCGATGGTCGGGTTGCCGCGCGAATCCAGCACCTCGAGGGCCGTCAGCCCTTTCAGCCGTGCCACGAAGGCGAAGTCTAGAGCTACGCCCCGAAAGGCCCGAACGCGCGATCCGGGTGCACGCTGAACCCGTAGTCGAGCAGCACAGCGGCGTCCTGGGTCGAGCGGCCGGTGTCGTTCAACACGACTGCGATCAGGTGCCTTCCATCGCGTGTCGCGGTCGCGAGCATGCAGCCGCCCGCGTCGTCGGTTAGCCCGGTCTTCAGGCCCGTGGCGCCCGAGTAACTCCACAGAAGGCGGTTGAGGTTGTGCGGGTAGAAAGCCTTGTGCGTGGCCGTCGCGGCGATGGCCATGTCCTTGGTGGCGGCGATCTGCGCCAGCTCTGGGTAATAGGTGTCGAGGTACGCGGCTGCGTGGGCCAGGTCGTGTGCTGACATTCCATGCCCGGCCGCGTCGAGGCCGCTCGCATTGACGTAGTGGCTCGCGGTGAGACCGATGCTCTTCGCTTTCAGGTTCATCTGGCGGATGAACCTGTCCCGCGGCACGATGCCCGAAGCCAGCGCCTCCGCCGCGTCGTTGCCTGAGTCAAGGAACATCCCGTAGAGCAGCTCGCGCACGGTAAGCCGCTCGCCGGCCGTCAGGCCCATCACGCTGGGGATCACCTGGGTCGCCTGCGGTGTCACCTCGACCGCGCGATCAAGCGAGCCGGCATCGTCCACCGCGACCATCGCGGTCATCAGCTTGGTCAGGCTAGCCGGTGCGCGCGACGTTTCCGGGTCGCGCTGCCACAGCACCTGGCGCGCATCGAGGTCGACCAGGTATGCGGCTTGCCCGTGAACGGCAAGGTTCGGCTGGTTGTGGGTGACCAGCCAGTAGTTCGAGAAGTCGAAATGGTCGAATGTCTTCGCGGCCGGCGCGGTGGCGCGCTGGAGCGTGAACTGGATCGAAGTCGTGCGGTGGTGGGCGACGTAAACCGTGGCGATGACCGCGGCAGCGATCATGCCCGCAGAGACGAAGAACGTCAGGCGCTCGCGCCGGCTCCTGCGCCGAGCACGCAAACGCGAGTTCCGCTTTTCTGAAACGTAGGCTGGGACGGTGGGAACCCCCTGGTTTGGTTGCGGGCGATTCTAGCGGTTAGGAGGGCGCTGCGATCGGTGCGAAGGCCGGCGCCGGCGGATACGCGGGGACTGGTTTGGTCGTCGGCTCGTGCAGGCGGACGGCAAGCTCATCGCTCGCGGCCTCCATCGTCTTGAGCGCCGTTGCCGAATCTGTTGCGTTCATGAAGACGGGCTGTCCGTAGTCGTAGATGCGGATCGGCTTCCAGGTGGCCGCGATGAGCTGTGTGCCGTAGAAGGTGTAGGTCCCGATCACTCCCTCGCGCGTCTCCTCGGACCACATCTGATCGAAGACAAAGTTGCCATGCGCGTAGGTGATGAGCTTTCCGTGATAGATCTCGATGCCCTGGTACCAGTGGGGATGGTTGCCGATCACGATGTCCGCGCCCCAGTCGATGGCGTCGTGCCCGATGACCACAGGGTCGTCAGGCGTGGGGACGCCCGGGTCGGCCAGCGGCTGACGCTCGTACTCCTTGCCCCAGTGGAACTGGACTACCACGACGTCCGCCATCTGCCGCGCCTGGGCGATGCCCTGCTTCACAGCATCCTTGTTGATCGCCCGGCCCACGCCGTTGAAACCAATGAACCCGAATTTGATGCCTCGCACGTCGATGACCGCGACAGGGCCGAGCCCCGACGTCAGGATGCCGTTGCTCTTCAGCAGCTGGTCGGTGAGGGTGACACCCTGCGCGCCGTAGTTCGTCAGGTGATTGTTGGCGAGGTTCGCCACCTTGGCGCCCATGAGCGTCAACCCGTTGACGAATCGCGCGTCGCCACAGAACGTGAAGCTCGGGCCAGGGTCGACGGCACAGCCCGCAAACAGCGGCGACTCGAGGTTCACGTAGGTGATGTCCGCGTTTTTCGTGTAGGCCGCCGTCGGGCGGAACGGCCACAGGAAATCGTGGCGCGTCGTGGCGAAGTAATCAACGCCGCGAGCGGGGATCACGTCGCCGGTGACGAGCAGCGTCCGGATGTGGCTCGGATCGGCCGGCACGCGATAGGTTGGATGAAACAAGCTCTGCAGGCTGAGGATCGGCAATCGCCCGGTGCGGTCCGAGAAGGACGGCTGGTCGCCGAGGTCGGGTGCGGCCACCAGCGCGCGAGCGCTCGACGCGGCGATGGTCGCGACAACGGGCGCAGCCGTGTTGTTGCACGAGACCACCAGCAGGAAGACGACGACCCAGACCCTACGCTTCATTCGATGGGCAATTCTGCCAGCAGGTCCTCGATCGTGATCAGCCTGGCGACGTAGACGCGAACCGGGCCGCCCAGCTCGCCGGCCGCTCGAAACACCTTCTGGTTGCCCTCCGCGCGCCTCGTCTCGAGCATCTTGCCCAGATTGCGATCGAGCGCACCGCGGGCTAGGGCGACCTCGACCATGCTGCCGACCCATGAAGCGTAAAGAGCCACCTCCTGGTGGCGGGGGTCGGCGCCTCCCACCGGGGACGGCGCGTGGATGTGCTCATCCCACAGCAGGCGCAGCCGACGGAGGTGCTCGGTCTCCCCTCTCAATCCCCCGCTTTGAGCTGGGCGATCACGGCATCGGCGACCTGGCTCGTGCCGACCGCCGTCGCGTCGTCGCGCTTCTCCTTCAGGTCGTAGGTCACGTTCTTGCCGAGGGCGATCACGTTCGCGATGGCATTCTCCATGGCGTCAGCGGCCGCGTCTTCCTCGAGGTAACGCAGCATCAGCACGCCCGAGAGCATCACCGCCATCGGGTTCACCTTGTTCAAGCCCGTGTACTTCGGAGCGCTGCCGTGGGTTGCCTCGAACACAGCTCCGTTGGTCCCGATGTTCGCCCCGGGGGCGAGGCCGAGCCCGCCGATCATTCCGGCCCCGAGGTCGGAGATGATGTCCCCGTACAGGTTCGGGCAGCACAGGACGTCGTATTCCTTCGGTCGCAGGACGAGCTGCATGCACATGTTGTCGACGATGCGGTCCTCGAAATCGATGTCCTTGTTGCGCTCGGCGACCTGCCGCGCGACGGCGAGGAAGAGACCGTCTGTGTACTTCATGATGTTGGCCTTGTGGACGGCGGTCACCTTCCGGCGCCCATAGCGGCGCGCGTAGTCGAACGCGAACTGGACGATCCGCTCTGACCCGCTCACCGAGATGGGCTTGATCGAAAGCCCGCTGTCCGGCCGGATCTTTTTCTTAAGAAGGCCTGAAATCTCCTCGATCAGATGCACCGCGTCGGGGGTGCCCTTCTCGAACTCGAGCCCCGCGTAGATGTCCTCGGTGTTCTCGCGGACGATGACGAAGTCGAGGTCGTCGCGCAGGTTGCGAGCGCCCTTGTAAGCCTTGACCGGCCGCACGAGCGCGTACAGATCGAGGGCCTGGCGCAGGGCGACATTGACGCTGCGGAAGCCGCTGCCGACCGGTGTCGTGATCGGACCCTTGAGCGCAACCTTGTTCTTGCGGATCGACTCCAGAACATGGTCGGGCAGGGGTGTGCCGTACTCAGCGATGGAAGCTTCGCCCGCCTGGTGGACGTCCCACTCGAACTCGACTCCCGTAGCCTCGAGAACCCTTACTGCGGCTTCGCAGATCTCGGGGCCGACGCCGTCGCCAGGGATCAGCGTTACGGCGTGCTTAGCCAATCCGTTTGACGAGTGACGTGCTACCGGTTTTTGAAGTAGTCGGCGTTGATCTGGATGAAGTTGCGCCATTGCTCAGGCACTTCATCCTCGGGAAAGATCGCGTCAACCGGGCACGGATCGACGCAAGCGCCGCAGTCTATGCACTCGTCAGGGTCGATGAAATACATGTTCGCCGCGTCGTCTGAGTGGATGCAATCGACCGGGCATACCTCCACGCACGAGGCATCTTTGACGTCTATACAGGGCTGGACGATGACGTATGCCACGTTCCGCAAGGGTACCATGCACCGTTAAATGCCCGAGTCTGAGCCGAAGCCGAAGCTGATCGAACTCGTAGCGCCTGGCGCGGGCCAGGGCTGGAAGGCCGTCCTGAGGAACGGAAAGCCCGCGGTCGTGCATGAGATTCCCATCCCGGCGGCCGAGGGCGCCGCCGCCGCGCCGCGACTTCAGCGCCTCTACGAGCACCGCCATCCCGCCCTCTCGCCCGTCCTCGCTTGGGGCACAGACCCGAACGGCGTCTGGGTTGCGGTCGAACCCAACGAGGGAACGCCGCTCGGCTCGATACTCACACGCGGCCCCCTCACACCGCCGGCGGCGGCCGCTCTCGGAGCCGCGGTGCTTTCAGGTGTTGCAGCCCTGCACGAAGCCGGCATCGCGATGGGCGGCTTCGGAGCCGCCGCTGTGCGCGTGACCACCAACGGCGAGGTGAGGCTGGCCGGGCATCCGGCCGCCGCGGTCCGCGGCGCCCCATCGCAGAGCGACCTGCGTGCCGACGTGCGATCCGCAGGAATGGCCGTGTGCGCTGCCTTCGGCGTCGACCCGGCGGGCGCGCCTGCACCGCCGAACATCCCGCCAGGACTGGTCGTGACGATGCGCTCGATGGCGAGCGGGGCCATGGGCCCGTCCGCCGACCGCGCCCAGGGTGCGCTGCGCGAGATGGCCGCGGCGCTCCTCTCCCCGGACCGCGAGATGGCGGCACAGTCGGAGCTCGCCACACGCTCAGGCGGACGCGAGGTCCCCCCCATCACGCCATTCCTGCCCGCGGGTACCGTTGCGCCCCAACAACGCCAGTCTGTCGCCCCCGCGCCCTACGTGGCGCCGTCCAGTCGTGACGAGACGCCCGCACGCAAGCCGGTCTCCTACGATGCGCCGGAGCGCTCGGTGCAGACATACCCCTCGATGCCGGCCGTGACGTTCCCGCCGGTGCCCACCGCTCCCGCGGCGGCCTCATCGGCTCCGCTCGCGCCTCCACCCCCGATACCGAGCGCCCCATCGGTGCCGACGTGGTCGGATCCTCCGGCGAGGCAGTCAATTCCCTTCGAAACCACTTCACCCCCCGACGTCACCAACCCTCCGGCCCCCGCAGCCCCGG
>Ga0209220_1000510_pt1 | contig 12885 bp, 8 predicted proteins | sample BlaSpr_A8_OM3_M3_FD_187984 | JGI IMG/M metagenome (GOLD analysis project Ga0209220, IMG submission 187984) | Forest soil microbial communities from Thunder Bay, Ontario, Canada - Black Spruce, Ontario site 2_A8_OM3_M3 (SPAdes) (version 2) | ecosystem: Environmental > Terrestrial > Soil > Boreal... | reverse complement strand
GCCGCTCACGCAGTTGGATCGCTGGGAGGATCTAGGCGGTCTGTCACCCTCAACGCTGGCCGCCTGTGTCGCAGCGTTGGTGGTCGCCGCCGAGTTCGCGCACGAAGCGGGGGAGCACGTCGCCGCCAGCCACCTGCGAGCTGTCGCAGACTATTGGAACGATCGCGTTGAGATGTGGTGCTCAACGCCGACCGGCCAATATGTCCGGCTGGCCGCCGACCCTGATCATCGCCCGACGGTGGGCGCCATCGCACCCGAGTTCCTGGAGCTCGTCCGATACGGCCTCCGGCGCCCCAAGGACGAGCGCATCCTGCGCAGTCTCCAGGGCGTGGACGCCACGCTCAAGGTGAGCCTCCCGGCCGGGCCTGGCTGGCGCCGGTACGCGGGGGATCTATACGGTGAGAAGGACGATGGGTCGCCGTGGGACGGGAGCGGTCGCGGCCGAGCGTGGCCCGTCCTCACGGGTGAGCGAGCGCGCCACTTCTTCTCCATGGGGCTGCCGGCGGCAGAGATCGTACGCTCGCTCGAAGGATTCGCAGGACCGGGTCTCATGCTGCCGGAGCAGGTTTGGGATTCCGCTGATATCCCTAACCGCGGACTCTTTTTTGGCCGGGCCACGGGCTCAGCGTCCCCGCTCGGTTGGGCGCACGCCGAGTACCTCGAGCTTCTGGTGACGATTGCGCTCGCCGGGTTCCCAGACATCGTTCTCCCGGCGCGCAGGCGCTACACGGAGGGGACTTCCCACGAGCCGGCGTTTGTCTGGACGCACCGCCACCAGGTCGCGCGGCTCGCCCCCGGAAGGCGCTTGCGGGTTCAGCTCCCGCGGCCGGGCTCAGTCCACTACACGTTCGACGACTGGAAGACATTTGGGGAGGTCGAGGCGGTCGACACGACGCTTGGGGTCTGGGTTGCAGAGATCCCTTCAAACAAGCTGGCGGTGGGCTCGAACTTTTCTTGGACGGCGCATTACATGACGGGCTGGGAGGGCAAGAACTACACGCTCACCGTTGAGTAGCGGTGGTTGCTCTGGTGGACGGCCCCTTATGAGCTGGACCAACGTCAGGCGCCTGCAGCGCGGGGGTGCCAGAGGAAACGGGGAAGACGCCTTATCTTTCGTCCGGCGGTTCCAGGTCGTCGAGGCGCAGCTCGTTCGCCCCGTCCTCGTCGAACTGGCTGTGAAGCTCCCCGCAGTCAGCGCAGCGGTAGTACTCGCCAACGAAGCCTTTGTGCCATACGGCGTAGCTGACCACGCCCGGCTCCTCCACGAGGATCTCCTGCTCGAGGCGGTAGATCACCTGCTCCCAACCGCCGACCTCGACATCCTCGTCAAGGATGACCACGCAGTACGGATGCGGCTCTCCCCAGATCATGGTCACCTCGCCACGGCGCTCGTCGTCGGCGTTGACTATCGACCACGCCTCGGCCGCCTGGCCGCGCGTGCTGCGCACGAGCCGAAGCTGTGCCCAAAACCGTTCCGCTGATTCCCGCTCGGCTTTGTCGTGCTCGGCCTGCGCCTCCTGGAACGCGCTCCACATGCGCAGCAGGTGATTGCGAAACCGGTGGTACGTCGGCAGCAGCTTGGGTTGCTGTTTGGGCGAGCCGATCAGCTGCTCGAAGGCATGCTCGAACGCGGCCTCCACCCGCTCCTGGCGATCGGCCACGTCGGGTGCCCAGCTTTCGTCCTCAGAAAGCCGCATGCTCTCGTTCAGCACGACCTCGAAGTCCAGCCAGTCGTCGCCGAACTCGGGGACGAACACGCTCTCCACGAGATCGGCAAGCCGGTGCTCCTCCAGCAGGGCGGGCGCGACCTTGCCACGGGCGTCCGGCCAGCCCTTCCAACCCATGACGTTGTGGATCCAGTAATCGAAGATCGTGACCGCGTACTGCAGGGCCGCCGGCGAGGTCCAGATATCAGTGGGCCAGGTCCTCTTGCCGGTGCGTACCTTGTTGTAGAGGGCGATGACCTGCTCTTCGTCGAGGTATTCGGTCTCCATCCCCTCCCAGTTTAGGAATAACCGCCGATCGACCCTGGGTATAGTGAATTGAGAATGGCACAGGGCCGCGGATTAACTCCCGATCAGGTCGCACGCTACGCTCGGCACCTAATCCTGCCGGAGGTTGGCGGCGCGGGCCAGCGCAAGCTGCTGTCCTCGAGCGTGCTCCTCCTGGGCGCCGGCGGCCTGGGGTCGCCCGCGGCGATGTACCTGGCGGCGGCGGGCGTCGGCAAGATCGGGATCGTCGACTTCGACACTGTGGATGCGTCGAACCTCCAGCGCCAGCTCCTGCATGGCAACGACGACATCGGCCGCCCCAAGGTCGAGTCAGCGGCGGAGACCCTACGCCACCTGAATCCGGATGTCGACGTGGTCCCAATCAACGAGCATCTCAACTCCGAGACCGCGATGCGGATCTTTGCTCCGTACGACGTGATCGTGGACGGCACTGACAACTTCCCGACCCGTTACCTCGCCAACGACGCGGCGCATTTCCTCGCCAAGCCCCTTGTGCACGGCAGCATCCTGAGGTTCGAAGGGCGCTTGGCGATGTTCGACTCTGCAAAGGGCACCGGCTGCTACCGCTGCCTGTTTCCCGAGCCGCCTCCGCCGGGCGAGGTCCAGAGCTGCGCCGAGGCCGGAGTGTTCGGGGTGCTGCCCGGGATCATCGGCAGCATGATGGCGTTCGAGACGATCAAGTACCTGCTCGACATCGGCCGGCCGATGATCGGCCGGTACCTGCTGTTCGAGGGCGAGGACATGACATTCCGCGAGCTGAAGCTTCCTCACAACAAGGCCTGCCCTCTTTGCGGCGAGCATCCGACAGTCGACGCCCTGATCGACTACGAGGCCTGGTGCGGCACGCCGGCCATGGAGCCCTCGCAAGCCCAGGCAAGCTAACCTTCGGTCTGGAAATGATCCAGCTCGACCGGCATGACGCCAACCGACTCGACAGGGCGCGCGTGATCGTGCGCGAGCTTGGCTCGGTCCTCGTCGCTTACTCGGGTGGAGTCGACTCCTCGCTGCTGCTAAAGCTCGCGCTGGAGGAGCTCGGCGAGCATGCCGTCGGAGCGCTCGCCAGCTCGCCCGCCTACCCGGAGTCCGAGCAGCAGGAAGCGCGGGCTCTGGCTCAATCACTTGGGGTTCGGCTGGTCGAGGTGTCGACGAGCGAGGTCGAGCTCGAGGCGTACAAGCGAAACAACCCGGATCGCTGTTTCCACTGCAAGGAGGAGCTGTTCGAAACGCTGGAGCCGATCCAGCGCGATCTGGGGCTCCAGCATCTCGCCTACGGCGCGACCGCCGATGACTCAGAAGACCACCGCCCCGGGCACGGGTCGGCGGTCCGCCGCGGAGTGCGCTTTCCGTTGTTGGAGGCGGGCATGGGCAAGTCCGAGATCAGGGCCGCCGCGCGCAACCTCGGGCTGCCGAACTGGAACAAGCCGTCCTTTGCATGTTTGTCATCCCGCATCCCGCATGGCACCGAGGTAACGGTGGCCGCGCTGCGGCAGATCGAGGCAGCCGAGTCGGCGTTGAAGGCCATCGGCTTCGCGCAGGTTCGTGTCCGGCACCACGGAGACGTCGCGAGGATCGAGGTCGAAGCGACCGATATCCGGCGCCTGGTCGAAGAGAGGGATCGAGTTGTTCAAAAGGTGCGCGACGCCGGCTACAAGTTCATCTCGGTCGATCTCGAGGGCTACTCGGCAGGCAGTTTGAATCGAACCTGGAAGCCGGGCGGCTAGCTCCGGTGCGGGATCGGGCCGAGATCGGCGTCTTCGGCGGCTCGGGCTTTTACAGCTTTCTCGACAACGTGGACTTCCTTCGCGTCGAGACGCCGTTCGGCCTACCAAGCGACGACATTGCAATCGGCAAGGTTGGCGAGCGCAACGTAGCTTTCATCCCGCGGCACGGCCATAAGCATTCGTTGCCGCCCGCCGCAATCAACTACCGCGCCAACGTATGGGCTCTCCACTCGCTCGGGGTGAAGCGGGTGATCGGCCCGAATGCTTCAGGGAGCCTGCAGCCTTACATCCGGCCTGGTGACTTCGTCGTCAGCGACCAGTTCATCGATCGGACCACCGGCCGAGCGGACACCTTCTTCGATCGCGGACCCAAGGTCGTCCACGTGAGCACCGCCCAGCCGTACTGCCCTGTCCTGCGCGAGCTGGCAGTCAAGGCGGGGAGCGATGTGGGCGTGACGGTCCACGAGCGGGGCACCATCGTGGTCGTCCAGGGCCCCCGCTTTTCGACGCGCGCCGAGAGCATGTGGTTCTCGTCCAACGGGTGGGATGTCGTCAACATGACCCAGTATCCGGAGGTCGCCCTCGCGCGCGAGATGGAGATGTGCTACGTCAGTGTCTCCCTCATCACCGACTACGACTCCGGATTGGAAGGCCATCCCGACGTCAAGCCCGTGTCCGTCGAGGACGTCGAACGATTCTTTGCCTCCAACAACTCGAGGCTGCGCGACCTCATCCTTCGGATGATCCCGTTCATACCGGTCGAGCGCGTTTGCCCATGCGCCAGCGCGATGAAGGGCGCAGTGATCGGTGGCTGAGCTCGGGATTGTCCTCAGCCTTCACGAGGCCACGATCGCTCGACCAGGCCGCAGCTTCCATGCCGAGTGGCGTGCGGGCCCGTCGTACGGAGTCGCAGCTGGGCTGGATGATGCGCCGGGACGGTCCGGCCGCACCACAACCGATAATCAGTAGCGCTTTGAGCTCAACCGAGGCCCAGCCGGCGAAGGCCCGGCAGCCGATCCTGTACGCCGACCAGCTTTGGCGCCAGCAGCGGTTCTTCGCCGGCTTTCTGGTTGCGGTGGGCGTCGCGATGACCGGGCTCCTGATCTACAAGAACCAGCTGAACCAGACCTCGAACCTGATCTGGGCGATGTACATCCCCAGCGGCCTACTCCTCGGCGGAGCCTTCCTCTTCTACAAGTGGCGCAGCTTCGTGGAGCCCCTTGATGAAGGGCTAAAGGTATCGGCCCTTCGCTCGAGCGTGCTTATCGGTTACGACAGCATCCGGAGCGTCAAGGTCCAGCCGCTCAAGCTGGCTTTCCAGGACAACCGGAAGAAGATGGTTGCGCCGATGATGAGGCCTCTGCTCGAGCGCCCAGCCCTCTTCGTGCGACTGCGCAACGACGAGTCATCCATGGCAGCCATCAAGAAGACGCTGGGTGCGCGCGTCGTCTACGACGACATGATCGCCCTCCCGGTGCGCGACGCGGATGCGGTGTCATGGGAGATCAGCTCGCGGCTGCCGGATCGACTGGGCCAGAACCAGGGTGGCGGCAGGCGTCGCAAACGGCGGCGGTGAGTGAGGCGCCGGCGGACGCTGTAGTTCGCCGGTACTTCGACCGCTGGGATCTTGTCGCTCTGCTGGCACTGACGGCGGTGGCCTTCGTCCTGCGCTTTTTCAGCCCGATCATGCCCGACTTCTTCTTGCATCCCTTTCAGGGGCCCCTGGTCTCGAATTGCGTATCCAGAACTCCCATCGACGCCAAGGGCGACCCCGGAACGCTGTGCGGCCTCGCATATCCGTTCAACCGTGGTTACCCCGACCAGAGCGGCGTGCTGTCGCCGCCCAACGGCCAGGTTTTCGACGAGGTCTACTTCCCCGTGGACGCCTACAACGACGTCAAGGGCATGGAGCTGTGCCGGCCCTCATCCACCGACTGCCGGTTCAACTACTTCGACCCGGAACCTCCCCTCGCCAAGCTGTTCATCGCCGCGGGCGAATGGGGGTACGGGTGGTACCGCGCCCATTTCGAGGGCGCCAAAGGGGACTTCATCGACATCGGGTTCAACACATTCGGCTGGCGGATCGCAGCATGCATTTTCGGAATCCTCTGCGTGCCGATGATGTATCTCTTCGCGCGGCGGTTGTGGCCCAACCGGCTCTTCGCGCTCGCGGCAGCGATCCTCGTTTGCTTCGACGGGATGTTCTTCATCCAATCGCGGATCGGCATGATCGACATCATCCCAATCTTCTTCATCCTGCTCGCGTACTTCCTGTACCTCGTCCACATCCAGAGCCAGACCTCACGAGCATCGGTGATCTCCCTTTTCTTACTCGGCGTTGTCTTCGGCGTAGGAATCGCTTCCAAATGGATCGTGCTGGCGGCATTCGCCAGCATCGTTTTCCTGCTCGTCATGAGAGCGGTGCGGCGCGTCGTGACCGTGCATATCGGGCCATCGAGCAACCCGATCTGGGAGTGGGGCAGAGGGGACGGGCCTGCCATCGCGGGCGGCGTCTACTGGCCGACCTACCTCGTCCTGGCGCTCGTGGCCCTGGTGGCGATTCCGCTCGTGATTTACGTCGCCTCGTGGTACCCGTTCTTCGCGCGTGGCCAGTTCCACACGATGGCCGCCCTCATCGACTACCAGAAGTCATCCTTCGAATACCACGCGCATTTAACCGCGACGCACCCTTACGGCTCGCCCTGGTGGTCGTGGCCTTTTCTGTCGCGGCCCGTCTTGTACTACGCGGAATACAGCGGTCTCGGCATCGACAAGTTCACAGGGCAACCACTGGTCGCCTGGATGGCCAACCTGGGCAACCCATGGATCTGGTGGACGAGCCTGCCGTGCGTCCTGTCGCTGCCCTACTTCATCATCCGGTACAAGAGCTTCCCTGCCACGGTGATACTGCTCGGCTTCATCACCCAGTACCTGCCCTGGTCTCAGATCAGCCGGGTCGTCTTCATGTATCACATGTTTGGCGGACTGATATTCATGGTCCTCGCGCTCGCGTTTGTGCTCGTCCAGCTCGCCGAGCGCCTGCCCAGGGGTGGGCGCGCTCTTGTCGCCGCGCATCTCGCGATCGCGGTCACGTTCTTTCTGTACTTCTACCCCGTCTGGACCGGGCTCCCGATCTCCAACCCCGCCCTCTACTACGTCCCGTCCGAGACGCCGATATGGGGCCCGAAGATCTGGTTCGTCCACTGTCCGGCCGACCCGGCCGCCCCCGCCAAACCCGACCTCTGGTGCTGGAGCTGATGGGAGCAGAGGGTGCCGTCCGCCCGATCTCGGTGCCTGCGATCCGGCCGGCGGCGATGCTGTTCGGAGCGGCGGCGGCTCTTGTCTTGCTCGTGCTGCTCGGCGTTCTCGTTGGCGCGCCGGCCATCGTGCTGGTCGGGTGCGTCGTGTCCGGCTTCGGTATCACCTATCTAAGCGGGATTCCGCTCAGTCTCGAGGAACGCCTTGCCTTCGGAACCGTGTTCGGCGCGATGGCGGCGGCCGCCGCCAGCTTCGTCGTGTCGATGCTCGTTCGCGACGTGACGGCGGTCAGCGTCCTACTCGGTCTGGTGATCGCGCTGGCTCTCGGCGCAGTCGGAGCCATCAAGGAGCGGGATCGCATCGCATCCGATCTCTTTGACGCAGTGGCACGCTGGCGTGCGTCGCCACGCACCGCCGGCCACCCCTGGCCATTCGCCGCGGTCGTGCTCGTGTGCGGAGCCTGGACATTGCATTTCCTGAGCCAGGCCTACCAGTACAGGCGGGATGGCCTGTACGCCGGCTACATCAACATTTGGGGCGACTGGGCGGCGCACCTGTCGTTCACAGGCTCATTCGCTTACGGGCACAACTTCCCTCCGCAGTTTCCTATCGACCCGGGCAACCACCTCGGCTATCCGTTCATGATCGATTTTCTCGCGGCCAACCTCGTGCCCCTGGGAAGCGGCCTCACCTCTGCCCTGGTGCTGACCAGCGGGCTGCTCGGCCTCGTCTTTCCGGCGGTGCTCTATCTCGCCGCACAGCGCTTCGCCGGAGGCCGCGCGGCGGCTGCGATCGCGGTCTTCGTCTTCCTGTTGAGCGGCGGACTTGGGTTTGTCTACCTGATAGGCGACATCCAGCACAGTGGCTTGGGAGCACTGCTTCACCTCCCTCGCGAGTACACGCTGAATCGCGACCTCAATTACCAGTGGCTCAACCCTGTCCTCGCCTACCTCGTGCCGCAACGCTCGACGCTGTTCGGGTTCAGCCTCGCTCTCATCGTCCTGGTACTGGTGTGGCTGGCGGTGCGCGAACGAATGGGTTGGCGTGTCTTCCTGTTCGCGGGTGTCGTCTCGAGTGCGATGCCGGTGTTCCACGTCCACGCGTACGGCACCGTCGTCGCCCTGTCCGCATTCTGGGCCGCCTTCAACCGCCGGCGCGAGTGGCTCGCGTTCTTCGTGCCGGCGCTCCTGATCGGCGTGCCCATCGTCGTCTGGATGTTCCCGCCGTCAAACAACATCGCATGCGGTGACCAGCTGAGCATTCACAGCTACTGCATCCAGCCTGGATGGCTGTCCGATGGGACCAACTGGTTCTGGTTCTGGATCATGAACACGTCGCTGTTCATTCCGCTTTTGGTTGGGGCCCATTTTCTGCGGCGCTGGTTTCCAACCGGCTTCGGCAAGTGGTTCGCGCCGATGTGGCTGTGGTTCTTGGTTCCGAACGTGGTCGTGCTGCAGCCGTGGGATTGGGACAACACCAAGTTCTTCATCTTCTGGGCGCTGCTGGGCAGCGTCATGGTCGGAGGCGTGCTGGCGGGCATGTTCAAGCGCGGGCCGGCTGCAAGGGTGGTCGCTTCGGCCTTGTTGACGGTGCTTGTGCTGGCGGGCGCGCTGGACCTCGCCCGCGCCTCCGACGCCAGCGTGAGCTCCTACCAGTTCATCGACACAAAGGGGCTGCAGGTCGCGGATTGGGTCCGCCAGAACACGAATCCCGACGCCGTGTTTGCTGCGGCCGATGAGCACAACAATCCGATACCAACGCTCGCCGGCCGGAGGGTGATGGTTGGCTACCCTGGCTGGCTGTGGACGTATGGAGTCGGCGACTTCGTGCAGAAAGGCGCCGATGAGAGGCTGATTCTTCAGGGCGCTCCTTCGACGCCCGACCTGGTCGACAAGTACGGGATCAGCTACGTGCTGATCGGCCCGCAGGAGCTGGCAAGTCCCCGCAACGCCAACACCGCTTACTGGAAGGAGCACGGCACGCTCGTCTACGGCAACGGGGAGTACTCCGTCTACAAGGTCTGAAGTGTCGTCGAAGCTAGGGTGCCGGGATTCCGACCGGCCGTTCTGGCCCGCTTGGCCTGGGCGTTTCGAGGCGGGCCTCGTGGGCGGCCTCCAGCAGGCGCGCCAATCGCTTCATCTCGCGATCGCCGCGGTCGAGACGATTGACGATCTGCAACAGGATCTCATCCTGGTGCATCAGGTGGTTCATCAACGCCTTCAGCTCTTCCTCCCCTTTGACGTTCACCTCGAAGTCGTGCTGGGCGCGAAGCCGGTCGCGGTCAGCCTGCCGGTTGAACGCCATCAGCACCAGCGAGACCCAGGCGGCCACCTCGAGGGTGAGGATGAGGTTGAGGAACTGGAAGGGATAGGGGTCCCACCGGTTGATCAGGCTTAGCGCGTTGAGCAGAACCCATACGACTATCAATGCGAGCTGCGCCAGCACCGAGATCCAGCTTCCGACCAGGCGTGTTAGGTCCATGGCGATGCGGTCGGCGAGCGTCAGCCTCCTCTCGGTCTCGCGGTTGAGGTCGCGGACCGGCGGGTGGTCGTGCTGATGCTTGATGAGATCTCGGGCGATGTCTTCGATTTCTCTGCCGATTGACATGGGTCTTTCCTCTAGGGGTTGCCGCGTTCTTGACTCGGGCCGGTCATAGCTTCGCTCAAAAGGACCCCGCCTGGCTACAGAAAGTAAGCTGAGGGTGTCTTCAGCGGTAGTCGTGGGAGCGCTGGGTGGGCCTTGGAACGCCTTCGAGCGCCTGGATGTGAGTGGCCAGAAGAGACCAAACCCCGTCCTGCCTCTGCATAACTCCATCGATGACGAGGATCGGTTGGCGGTTTGCGACCTGGCGGTAACGGTCGTAGACGTCCGGCTTGATGGTCACGTTGACCTGGCCGAACTCGTCTTCCAGCGTGAAGAAACGGATCTTCTTCGCTGTGGAGGGGGCCTGGCGCGTGATCACCAGGCCTGCCACTCGCACCTTGCGGCCGTTCGGGATGGAGGGAAGTCGGTTGCTCTCGAGAGCACCGAGGTCGATCAGGCGGTCGCGACAGAAGTGGATCAGGTGGTGGCCTGTCGAAAGATCTGAGATGCGGTACTCGAGCTGGTTGACGTCGAAGTCGTCGAGCTTTGGCAGTTCCGGCGCGGTGCCGTTCAGCCGCAGCTCTGACTGGGTATGTAGGCCGCGCCTGAGGCCGTGGCCGTGCCATCGTTCCTGCCAGCCCCACAGGAGCTCGCGCCTGGGTTGCCCGAGCATGTCGAAAGCGCCCACCATCACAAGGTTGCGCACTGCGAGTGGGCCGATCGGTCCGCCTCGCAGGCGGTCGAGAAAATCATCGAATGACCTGTAAGCGCCTCGTTCGCGCTCCGCGACTATCGCCTTACGACCTTCTTCGCCGAGGTCGCGCACGTAGTTGAAGCCGATGCGCATTGCGTGCTCGGTCTTAACAGCCTGGATTGACTCGCCCGATACGCTGATCTCGGTTGGCCGGCGGGGGAGGGGCGGCCTGGTGGAGGAGGGAGGGCCCCCGGCGAGGTGTGCCTCGGTGGTGGTGAGAGGTTCGGGGAGGCAGCGCACGTCAGAGCGGTTGACGTCAACGGGCAGCACCGTGACACCGTGGCGCTTGAGGTCCTCGACCAGCACGCTGGGGTGGTAGAAGCCCATCGGCTGGTTGTTGAGCAGGCCGCAGCCGAACTCGACCGCATGATTGAGCTTGAGCCACGCCGTCTCGTATGCCGTACGAGCGAAGGCGGCGGCGTGCGAGCGGCAGAAACCGTAGACGGCGAAGCCTTGCACGGCTGCGAATAGCTGGTCAGCCACCTCGCGAGAAACCCCGTTGGCGAGGCAGCCCTCGATGAAGCCACCTTCGAGCGATGACATCTCGACGTGGTTGAGATGGCGAGTCATCGCGCGCCTGAAGCCATCGGCCCCACTGGGCGTCATGCCCGCGACGCTCATCGCGATCTCGATGATCTGCTCCTGGTAAAGGATCACCCCCAGCGTGTCCTTGAGGATCGGCTCCAGCAGCGGGTGCGGATAGGTGACGGGCTCCCGCCCCTGTTTGCGGTTGATGTACGGGTGGACCGCATTGCCCTGGATGGGGCCGGGCCGAATGATGGCAACCTCGACCACGAGGTCGTTGAAGCTGTTGGGCCGGGTGCGGGGAAGGGTCTGCATCTGCGCGCGCGATTCGATCTGGAAGACGCCGATGGTGTCGGCGGCGCTGCACATCTCGAAGACCTCCGGGTCTTTGAGAGTCAGCTGGTCGAGGTCGGGCCGCATGCCGGCCGTGTCCTTGATCAGGTCCAGCGCCTCGGCGATGACCGAGAGCGTGCGCAGGCCGAGCATGTCCATCTTGATCAGGCCCAGGTCCTCGACGTCGTCCTTGTTGAACTGGACGACCCGCCGCCCCTCCATCGTCGCGGGCTCGACCGGCACGATGTCGACCAGCGGCTCTCCGGTGACCAGCATGCCTCCGTTGTGGATGGAGAGATGACGAGGGAAATCGATGACTTCGCGGCACAGCTCGAGGAACTGCTGCCAGCTCTTCGGCCGCATCTCAAGTGGTGGCACAGCGCCTGTCATCGAATCCTCGACGTCCTCGGTGAACCATCGATCGACGCCCTTTGCGAGCCTGTCGAGCAGCTCGTTCGAGAATCCGAGTGCCTTGCCGACCTGCCTGATCGCCATTCGGGGCTGAAAAGTGACGACGTTGCAGACCATCCCCGTCCGCTCCCAGCCGTACTTGTCGTAGATGTACTGGATCACCTGCTCGCGGTGCTCAGTCGAGAAATCGATGTCGATATCCGGCGTGCTCGTCATCTCCTCGTGCAGAAAGCGCTCGAAGAGCAGGTTGTGCTCGATGGGATCGACGCGGGTGATGCCGAGCACATAGGCGACGATCGAGTCGGCGGCTGAGCCGCGGCCCTGGCCTGGCACGCCGCGCTCACGCGCGAAGCGCATGAGATCCCAGTTGATGAGGAAGAACTCGGCCAGCCCGGTCTTCTCGATGACCTCCAGCTCACGTTGGAGGCGGCGCGCCACCTCGGGAGTGATGGGCCTGTAGCGCTCGCGCACGCCCTCGAAGCAGAGCTTGTAGAGGAACGAGAAAGGCGTTTCGCCCAAGGGAACCGGGTAGCCCGGAAAGCGAACCTTGCGGAAGTCGAGCTCGAGGTCGCACTGCTGGGCGATGTCCCAGGGCGCGGCGAGCGCTTCCACATGACCCTTGAAAAGGCGGCGCATCTCCTCACCGCTCTTCAGGCAGTGCTCGGCGTTGGGAAACAGATGGGGTCGTGCCTCGTCGAGAGTCGCGCGGTGGCGGATCGCGACCATCACGTCGTGGAGCCGTCGGCGCTCCGGCACGTGGTAGTGGACCTGGTTGGTGGCCACGAGTGGCGCCCCACAGCGCTTCGCCATCGCCGCCCTACCTTCGAGTAACCATGGGTCCTCGGAGCGAAGATGATGGTGCAGCTCGCTGAAGACGTTGTCTTTGCCCAGCGCCTCTTGAAGCCGGCGAAGACGCGCCCCGTCGTCGGTCGCGCTTAGATAGAAGAGGTCGCCCCGGTGCGCGGCGACCGTCTCGATCGTTGCGCGCGCTTGACCCTTGGGCTGATCCGCGTGGGCAAGGCTGAGCAGGCGGCAGAGGTTGGAGTAGCCGCGGAGATTGCGGGCGATCATCACAATGTCCTGGCCGTCGACCTCGAGCGTGGTGCCGATGAGTGGCTTCACCCCGACCTTGCGACAGGCCTGAAGAAACCTGACCGCGCCGTAGACGCCACCGCGGTCGGTGATCGCGAGCGCGGGCATCCCGAGCTCGGCTGCGCGGAATGCCAGCTCGGCGGGATGGGAGCCGCCGTCCAGGAAGGAGAAGTTGGAGTGGCAGTGCAGCTCAACG
>Ga0209220_1000509_pt1 | contig 12903 bp, 11 predicted proteins | sample BlaSpr_A8_OM3_M3_FD_187984 | JGI IMG/M metagenome (GOLD analysis project Ga0209220, IMG submission 187984) | Forest soil microbial communities from Thunder Bay, Ontario, Canada - Black Spruce, Ontario site 2_A8_OM3_M3 (SPAdes) (version 2) | ecosystem: Environmental > Terrestrial > Soil > Boreal... | reverse complement strand
TACAAGCCTCTACCCGAAGTTCCGGAGTTCTACCGCGCCTCCTGTCCGATGTGCGGAAAGGAAGCCCGCCGCGAGACCGACACGATGGACACGTTCATCGATTCGTCGTGGTACTTCCTCCGCTACGTCAGCCCGCACGACACGACGCAGCCGTTCGACTCCGAGCTTGCCAACCACTGGATGCCGGTGGACCAGTACACGGGCGGCGTCGAGCACGCGATCCTCCACCTCCTGTACGCGCGCTTCTTCACCAAGGTGCTGTACGACGCGGGCATGGTGAAAGTGACCGAGCCGTTCATGCGGCTTTTCAACCAGGGCATGGTCAAGCGGTTCGGGCAGGTGATGTCCAAGTCGCTGGGCAACGGCGTGTCGATCGACGAGCTGGCAGGCTCACAGGGCGCGGACGCCGGACGCATCTACGAGATGTTCATCGGGCCGCCCGAGGAGGACGTCGAATGGAGCGACGCGGGTCTGAACGGCGTGGTCAAGTTCCTGCAGCGGGTCTGGAGGCTTGTCCTGGAGCCCGCCTCGATCGTCGAGGACGGAGCCGCGTCGGGCGGTTCAGCGGATGCGGCGATCTTGCGCCGGCGCGTCGCGCAGACTGTGGGCCGCGTCACCGAGCACTACGACGAGCTGCGATTCAACACCGCGGTCGCCTTCCTCATGGAACTGGCCAACACGATGCAGGACTACCTCCAGGGCCGCGGCACGCGCGACGCGGAGTGGGATGCGGCGGTGCATGTGCTGCTGAAGCTTCTGAATCCCCTCGCGCCTCACGTGTGCGAGGAGATGTGGGAGCGGCTGGGCGAGAAAGGCCTGCTCGCGGACGCGTTGTGGCCCGAGTTCGACGCGGCGGCGGCGGCGGAGCCCAAGGTCACGCTGGTCGTCCAGGTCGCGGGCAAACTGCGCGACCGGCTCGAGGTTGACGCGGCGCTGACCGAGGACGCGGCGGTGAAGGCGGCACTGGCTAGCGAAAAGGTGCGCGCTGCGCTGAGCGGCCGCGGGCCGTCGAAGGTGATCTACGTCCCGGGCCGGCTGATCAACCTGGTGCCCTGAGGCTCCTCTCAGGCGCTCAGCGGTCCGTCGGTCCGAGCACCGAAGCAACGTAGGCCCTAAGCCCCCTGGCCTGACGCTCTGAAATCCAGAGGTTCGCTGCCAGCGCGAGGGGCACGATCGCGATCAACAATGCGACCATCGAGCCGGGGAGGTAGCCGCTCCAAACGAGAGCGATGATGGCCGGGACGCTGGCGGCAAACGCCAGAACGAGCGCCCAAACCACCCACGGGGTGAATTCGGCCCGGTACACCACCTCGGACCCGGTGCCCGACGGTCTGAATGTGCCTCGAATCTGGACTCCGGTCCTTCCGTACACGGCGAGCTGAAATCCCGCTTCGTCCGCGTGGCCAACGTACGAATCTGCGGACCGGTCCCGGTTCAGCCGCCTGCCGCACTCAGCGGGCGGGAAGGGCGCTTCAAATCGGTCCCATGACCCGATGACCATCAGCCACGAATTGTGATTCTCGGCTACGCCTGGGGGATCGGCTTTCGGATCCCGTTGTCGAGCACATAGTCGGCGACGATGTTTGCGCCCGCGCTCACGGTGACAGTCGTCGGTCCGCTCACGATCTGCATGTAAGTGTTGAACGTGACCTTGTACGTGCCGGGGTTCAGGTCGATCGAATAGCGGCCGTTGGCGTCGGTCGTCGTCCTGTCGACGGCTTGACCGTCCGTGAAGGTGATCTGTACTCCGCCCACCGCCCGGCCCGCGCAGGCGTTGTCGGCCGGCTGGACGGGTCCGCATGGGACCGAGATGACGTGACCGCTCACGTTGCCGGTGGACGGCGAGGGTGAGCTGCCGGGGAACTGGTAAGCGCCGCACGCCGCCACCAGCAGCAAGGCCGCGCCGAGAACCGCGTATCTCATACAAATCGAAACGCTCGAGGCGCTCGGCGGGTCACGCGGCCTGGATTGAGCTCCGCGGGCTCCGAGGTAGTGTTTGTGGGCGCGCTCCCGGGTGGCCAAGCGGTAAGGCAGAGGACTTTGGATCCTCGACCGAAGGTTCGAATCCTTCCCCGGGAACCAGATCTACAAGGGCATGGTGATCGTGCCCTCCTGGTCGGTGCGCCTCACATTCGGCGGGTAGCCGGTGGCGAGGCGGCCCGACGACCTCGACGCGATGAGCTGGGTTGCCGCGCTCGTCGTCGCGCGCTCGAAGTCCGGCGAAAGGAGGCTGCGGCCCCCGTTCGGCAGGAGCAGGTATGTGCACGGGCCGCGGATCCTCGAAGCAGCAATGGTCTGGGCATCCAGGTCGAGGTCGCTCGAGTCGCAGAAGCTGCGCCCGTCGGGGGCGACCACGCGAACCGCAAGGTCGGCCGCGCCCACCTGGTCGCCGGGCGCGCCCGCCTCAGGCGCGATGACCTGCAGCTCGAAGCCGGCCACCTCGATCGTCCTCCCGGCGCCGATGCGCGTAACCGACGCGCCGCGCGCGGTCGCCTCGAGCGCCGCGGTCCGCCACGCCGACCCCGTCAGGTCGGCGTCCGGGACGAAGACCCTCGCGGCCGATCGGTCGAAGCCGGCAAACCCGCCCCCGTGGCCAAGGCTCGGCGCGGTGATCACGATGGCGTCGAGGGATCGCTGCCACGGCGGCAGCTGGGCGCCCAGCTCGGCGTTGAGCTTGGCGGGGCTCGGACCCGCATCGATGAGAATGGCGCCGTGCGGCCCGCGCAGCAGCACGGCCTGCCCTTCGCCGACGTTCATCACGATCGCCTGCGGCGGCGCGTTGGCCCACATGGCGAGCGCGCCCGTCGAGATCATCAACGGGGCTGCGCACGCCGCACCGAACGCGATCTTTCGGCGAGAGCCTGAGGCTCGCGCGCCGGCGATCGCGGGCCCGAGCGCCGAGTAGTACGCGACGCCCATCCACGTCGGGAATCTCGGGATCGCGATCGAGGCCGCCGGCAGCCGCGCCAGCACGTACGCGACCTGCTCGACGTAGACGAGAAGGCCGGCGACCGAAATCGCGAGCAGGCGCCCGACGAACTCGGGCGCAGCGCTGAGCGCACCCAGGACCAGCCCGCACACGACGAGCGCGGGCAGGATCGGCAGCGTGAGGGCGTTGGCGATGGGCGCGGCTGGGGACAGGACGTGGAAGTCGGTCGCCATCATCGGCAGCGTCCCGACCTGCGCGGCGCACGTCACCGCGAAGGGCTCTCGCAGAACGCGGGGAAGGAAGCGAACCCGCTCGGCGACGGCCGGGGTGAGCAGGATTATCGCGGCCGTTCCGGCGAAAGACAGCTGAAACCCGACGTCCCACGCGTACTCGGGTCGCCAGCCGAGCATCGCCGCCGCGGCGACACCAAGCGAGGTCCACACATGCGACGGACGCCCGAGGTGCCCGGCCGCGATGGCGAGGCCGCCCATCGCCGAGGAGCGGATCGCCGCGGGCGTCGCGCCGCCGACCATCGCATAGAGGCCGATCAGGCCCATGGCGGGCAGCGCTGCGAAGCGGCCGAGGATGGGATTCAGCGCGCCCTCGACGATGCGGGCGAAGACCGCGACCTTGAGCCCGCTCAGGACGAGAAGGTGGATGAGGCCTGTCGCGATCAGCGCCTGCTGCAGCTGGGCGGGGATGCCCTGGCGAATGCCGAGCACGATCCCGAGCAGGACGGCGGCGTGCGGCGCCGGCAGCATGGCGTCCAACGCCGAGGTGAAACGCGCCCGAAGCCACCCGGGCAGACCGGCGAGTCCCTTCGCGCTGCTCGTGATGTCGAAGCTCGAGGCCTGCAGCTCCAGGTAGGCGTGGCGCTGCGCGAGATAAGCCCTGCGGTCAAAGGCGGGGAGGTCGCGCGGCAGCATCAGCCGACCCGTGGCCACGACCTCGTCGCCAAACGAGACCTCGGTCGGCCCGCGCCAGCGGACCATCAGGTTGCCGATGTCCGTGATCACGGTCGCGCCGGCGACGATCGCCGTCGGCTCGACGAGCACCTCTGCGCCGCCGCCCGCGGGGCGGCTGTCGTCGGCGACTCGCCCAGTGATGGAGACGGTCGTGCCCGCAAGCTGCGCCGCGCGCAAAGGAACCTGGGGATCGGCGGGCGGAAGCTCGGCGCGGCCCACGCCCAGCAGCGCGACCGCAAGCGCGAGGGCGACCAGCGCGGGGCGCAGCAGCAGCGCAAGCATCGCAACTGGGATGGCGAGTGCGACCGCGACCACCCCGACGACCGCTTGCGACGGGATGAGCACAACCGCCGCCGCGAGCGCGGCCGACCACGCGATGGAAAGGACCAGCGCCGGGTAGCGCGTCACAGCGTCAGGTAGCGGCGCACGATGACGTACTCCGCCTCGCTCATGCCGAGGATGTCGACCAGCTCGCGCGTGTTCTGGAAGCCGCCGAAGTTGGTGCGGTAGTCGATGCAGTCCTGGGCGAACACCTCGGTGAAGCCGGGCAGCGCCGCCAGCTCCTCGAGCGTGGCCGTGTTCAGGTTCGTCCGAGGTACGACGGTGCCCGTAGATGTTTTCGCGAATGGAACCTTGACCTGCTCGCCGTCCTTCAGGCGGCCGGCGAGATTCGGCACGCGCGACATGTCGGCGTCGGGGCTGAACCCGCCCGCCGCCGCGATCGCGTCGTACACGCGGTCACCCCGCGGCAGCCGGTAAAGGCCCGGCTTGTCGACCGCGCCGATGACGTCCACCAGCAGGCCGGGTTGGGCGGGCACGCCAAGAGCGGCATTGGCCTGCGCAGCGGGGCCGGCCTGCGAAGAAGAAGAAGAAGAAGAAGAGGATGCGGAGGACGCATACACCAACGCACCGGCGACCAGGGCCAGCACTAAAGTGATCGGCGCGCCAATCAACAAAAGTCGCTTCCAGCCGGGCACGAATCGCATGGCCCCGAGCGTATGAAGCGCGAGACCAGGTGGGAACCCAGCCTGTTAAGGGCCTTGTACGATCCCAACAGTGGCGCGGGGCACCAAAGGCACGGCGACCGCATTCCTCCTGCACGGCGAGGAACGATTCCTCGTCGACGAGCGGGCGCGGGCGATGCTCGATGACTGGAAGAAAGACCTCGTATCGGATTTCGGCCTCGACACGATGGAAGGCCAGGGCCTCACCCCCGCGCGCCTGCAGGACGCCGTCCTCCAGGCCCCGTTCCTAGATCCCTACCGCATCGTGCACGTCCGCTGGCTCCCCGCCAACAAGGCAGAGTCCGTGGCGAGCGCCCTCCAAGAGATTCCCCCCACTACGCGGCTGATCATCACCGTCGCCGGAAAGGTCGCCGCCTCCAACAAGACCGCGAAGGCGGTCACCGCCGCGGGCGGAACCGTGGAGGAGATGCAGCACCTCAAGGGCCGCGCGCTCACCGACTGGGCATCGAAGCGCGCAGTGGAGAAACACCAGATCACGCCCGCCGTCGCCGCGCAGGTCGTGAGAACCGCGCCGCCCGACCTCAGCATCATCGACTCCGAGCTCGCCAAGCTCGCCGCCTACCAGGCGTCGGGCCAGAAGTTGACCAGCGACGTCGTCCCGCAGCTGCTCGCGGGCGGCCGCGAGGACGAGATCTTCCGGCTCACCGACCACCTGCTGCCGAGTCCAACGAAGCAGGCATTCGAGATCGCGCGCAACCTGACCCGCGGCGGCATCCAGCCAACGTCCGTCGCCTACCGCATGGCGCGCCACTATGCGCTCGTGCTCGAGGTCAAAGCAAAGCAGGAGCGCGGCGAAACGCTGCAGCAGGTGCAGGACGACATGGCCGAGCACCGCTTCGTGATCCAGAAGGCCTATGAGGCGGCTCAGCAGGCCGACTCCGGAAGGCTCGAAGACGCGCTGAAAAAAATCCGCGACTACGAGTGGGAGGTCAAGTCAGGCCAGGTCGACGCCGACCTCGGCCTCGACGTGCTGCTGACCCGGCTCTAGAGCCCCGCTACTTCTTCTTGGCGGGAGCCGCAGCCTTGGCGGCAGCGGGCGCGGCAGCCTTAGCGGAGGCCGGCGCGGCCTTCTTGCCCTTGGCCGCGGGGGCGGGCGCCGGTGCGGCGCCGACGATCTTGGCGAGCTGGCGCGCCAGCCGCGACTTGCGGCGGGCGGCGTTCCGAGGGTGCAGGACCCCCTTGGCCCCGGCGCGGTCGAGGTGGCGGATCGCCTCGAGGGTGACCTCCGCGCGATCGTTTTCCTCGGACGGAGCCTCGACCAGGGCGCGCCGCGCCTTGACGACCATCGTCTTGACCGACGAGCGCACCGCGCGATTGCGCACCGTGCGCTTAGCGCCCGCGCGCGCCTGCTTCTTCGCCGAAGCGGTGCGCTTAGCCACGAACGAGCATCCGGAGGGAGAAGAAAGTCACGAAGCTAGGATTATAGGGGCCAGTGGAGTTCGAGCTCGGCGGCCGGCGCCCCAAGGTGCATCCGGACGCCTACATCGCACCGACCGCGGTCCTCATCGGCGACGTTGAGGTCGGCGCGGGCGCGAGTGTCTGGTTCGGCGCGGTCCTCCGCGGCGACGAAGCCACCATCCACGTCGGCGAGGGCGCCAACATCCAGGACAACGCGGTCATCCACTGCGCCGAAGACCTGCCGACCGTGATCGAGGCAAACGCGAGCGTCGGCCACTCCGCGCAGCTAGAGGGATGCGTCGTCGAGCAGGGAGCCCTGGTGGGGATGGGCGCGACCATGCTGCAGCGCAGCCGCCTCGGCCGGGGCTCGATGCTCGCCGCCGGCGCCGTGCTGCAGGAGGGTCAGCACATCCCACCCGGCCACCTGGCCGCGGGCGTGCCGGCAACCGTGAAGAAGCCGCTCGACGGGTCCTCCAAACACTGGGTCGGCACCGCGGCGCAGCACTATCGGGATCGCGCGACGAGATACCGAGCGCAGCTCCGGCCGATCGCAGATTGACGCTCGCGCTCCCGGCGCGGGCCAAGCTCAACCTCGACCTTTCGGTCGTTTCCAAACGCGCTGACGGATTCCACGAGCTGCGCACCACCTTTCAGGCGATCGACCTCCACGACCTGCTGCTCGTGTCACCCGCCAATGAGACCTCGCTCACAATCTCGGGTTTGAGCGTCGGCAAGAATGACAACTCCGTGAGCAAAGCCCACCAGGCGCTCGAACATGCCGCGCGCCGAAAGCTGCCCGCGGACATCCACCTGCACAAGCGCATCCCGCCCGGGTCCGGCATGGGCGGCGCCAGCTCGGACGCAGCGGCCGCGCTGCGCGCGTTGAAGGCCGTGTACGGGCTCGACGTCGACCTGCGCCCCATCGCCAACAACCTGGGCGCCGACGTCACCTTCTTCCTCCACGGCGGCCACGCGCGCGCGGAGGGCCGCGGCGAGCAGCTCACCAAGCTCGCGGCCGACCCCGCGTGGTTCGCCGTCGCCTGGCCGGGTTTCGAGCTTTCGACCGCCGCGGTATACGAAGCCTGGGACGAGGTGAAGGGCGAAGGACCGAACCACCTTCGTCGCGCCGCGGAGCACGTCGAGCCGCGCCTGACCGACTTCGCCAAGCGCCTGAACGGCGGATGGCAGATGACAGGCAGCGGTTCCGCGTTCTTCAAGCGGTGCGCGAATGAAGAAGAAGCCAGAAGCGCCACGAAAGGCCTCGACGGCTGGACCACCGTGACAAGCTCCATAGAACCGTGGGCGTAAGGAAAACCGCCGCCGTCTGGGCCGGCAAGGCGACCGGCACCCTGAGCCGCATCACAAAACGCGGCGGCGGAACCACGCTGCCCGGCGACATCGCCCGCGCCATCGACCCCAGGATCCTGACCCGCCTCACACAGGACCTGACCCACGGCTCGATCGTTGTCACCGGGACCAACGGCAAGACAACCACGGCGCGACTGATCAGCTGGCTGCTCGAGGGCGCGGGGCACCGCGTCGTCGCGAACCGCGCCGGCGCCAACCTCATCTTCGGCGTCACCACCGCGGCCCTGAACCGCGCGAGCACCGGCGGGCGCCTAAGAGCCGACTGGGGCGTGTTCGAGATCGACGAGGCAAGCCTGCCCAAGGCGGTCGAGGAGATAAAGCCGAAGGCGACGCTGGTGATGAACCTCTTCCGCGACCAGCTCGACCGCTATGGCGAGCTGGAGACGATCGCCAAGAAGATCGAGAAGGCCCTCACGAACCTGGATACCGATGCGAGCGCGATCCTCAACGCAGACGATCCGCGCGTCGCTGAGATCGGGCTGAACCTGCCGCGCAAACCGACGTGGTACGGGCTCGACGACACCAGCGTCGCGACGACAACATTGCCGCACGCCGCCGACGCGCGCACGTGTCCCAAATGCGGCTCGAGCCTGATATTCAGCGCCGTGTACGTCGGCCACGACGGCGTGTACGCGTGTCCAAGGGGCGACTTCGCGCGCCCGGCTCCGGACCTGACCGCGACGCAGATCGAGCTCAACGGCTTCGACGTGCTGGCCACGACCATCGAGGGCAACCGCATCGAGATCCCGCTCGGCGGCCTCTACAACGTGTACAACGTGCTGGCCGCGTACGCGGCCGCGCGGACGATCGGCCTCGAGCCTGAGTACATCGCCCAAAGGCTTCGCACCTTCAAGGCGGCGTTCGGCCGCCAGGAGCGCGTCGAGTTCCGCGGCCGGCACCTTATCCTCGTGCTCAGCAAGAACCCCGCAGGTTTCAACGAAACGGTGCGCACCGCGGTCGACCTCGCGCACGGGACGAATTTCATCCTCGGCCTCAACGACCGCAAGGCCGACGGCACCGACGTGTCGTGGATCTGGGACGTCGACTTCGAGCTTCTGAAGGACAGGGCCCAGGTGGTGATCCCCGCCGGCGTCAGGGCAAACGATCTGGCGGTGCGACTCAAGTACGCGGGCGTCGAGGCCGAGGCACCGCAGACCGACCCCGGCAAGGCTCTGGATCAGCTGATCAAGACCACCAAGGAGGGCGACGTCGCGTACGTGCTGTGCACTTACACCGCGATGCTCGACATCCGCGCCGAGCTGGTGAGGCGCGGCTGGGCGCAGCCATACTGGGAAACGTGACGACCTTCACAGTCGGGTGGCTGTACCCCGACCTGATGAACATCTACGGCGACCGCGGCAACATCATCACGCTGCTGAAGCGCGCGGAGTGGCACGGCTTCGAGCCGAGGCTCGTCGAGCTGGGCCGCGGCGCGAGCGAGCAGATGGCCGACGTCGACGTTTTCTTCTTCGGCGGCGGGCAGGACCGCGAGCAGGCCCTGGTCTACAACGACCTGCTCGAGTACAAGCGGGAGCCGCTGGAGAACGCTGTGAAGGAAGGCGCCCAAGTGCTGGCCGTGTGCGGCGGCTACCAGCTGCTCGGCCATTACTACCAGACGGCTGAAGGCGATCGGTTCGACGGCATCGGTCTCATCGACGTGGCGACCGAGGCCGGCACCAAGCGGTACATCGGCGACGTCGTCGTGCAGACCAGCATCGAAGGCCTCACGCCAGACACGCTCGTCGGATTCGAAAACCACAGCGGCCGCACCTTCCTCGGCAAGGACGTCAAGCCTCTGGGCAAGGTGCTGATGGGCAAGGGCAACAACGGGTCGGACAAGACCGAGGGCTGCGTGCAGGGCGGGGTCATCGGCACGTACCTGCACGGGTCGCTGCTGCCGAAGAACCCGCACCTCGCGGACTACCTGATCAAACGGGCCCTCACGCGACGGGGCGTCGCCGACCTTTCGCCGCTCGACGACTCGGCGGAGCTTGCCGCGCACGGCTGGATCCTGCAGCGCGCACAACGGCAGTAGTCCGGGTGGCCTTTCCGTTTTTCGAGCCGTTCGATCCCGCCGCGGGCGTGCGCGGTGTGAGCGCCTCCTTCAGGATCTGATCGATCGACTCGATCATCACGAACTTCATCTCCTTGCGCAGCTCCGCTGGGATGTCGTCGAGGTCGGCCTCGTTGCGGTTCGGGATGAGGACGCGGCGCAGCCCCGCGCGGTGCGCGCCGAGCACCTTCTCCTTGATCCCGCCGATCGGCAGCACGCGTCCGCGCAGCGTGATCTCGCCCGTCATCGCGACGTCGTCGCGCACGGGGCGCCCAGTCAGGATGGACGCCATCGCGGTGAGCACCGTGACGCCGGCGGACGGTCCCTCCTTCGGCTGCGCGCCCGCGGGCACATGGACGTGGATGTCGTTCTTGTCGAACAGCGTGGGGTCGATGCCGATGTCACCCGCGCGCGCCTTCAGGTAGGAGAGCGCGGCCGCCGCCGACTCCTTCATCACCTCGCCCAGCTGACCGGTGAGCTTCAGCTCGCCCTTGCCCGGCGTGAGCGCCGCCTCGACGAAGATGATCTCGCCACCGCTCGGCGTCCACACCAGGCCGGTCGCGATGCCCGGGCGGTCGATGCGCTCCGCGACGTCGTCAAAGAAGCGGCGCTTGCCCAGCGCGGCGCGCACCTTCTTCACGTCGTCCAGCTTCTTCACCCGCTTGCCGGAGGCCATGTCGGCGACGTCGCGCCGGATCAATGACGCGATCTCGCGCTCGAGGTTGCGCACGCCCGCTTCGCGGGTGTACTCGCGGATGATCATGCGGACCGCGTCCGCCGAGATCACGATCTCGCCGGGCCGGAGCCCGTGCGCGTCCAGCTGCTTGGGCACCAGGAAGCGCTCCGCGATCTGCACCTTCTCGTCCTCGGTGTAGCCGGAGAGGTTCAGGACCTCCATGCGGTCGCGCAGGGCAGGCGGGATCGTCTCCAGCGAGTTCGCCGTGGTGATGAACATGACCTTCGACAGATCGAAGGGCACGTCCAGGTAGTTGTCGCGAAAGTCCTTGTTCTGCTCCGGATCGAGGACTTCCAACAAAGCCGACGACGGGTCGCCGCGCCAGTCGGCGCCGATCTTGTCGACCTCGTCCAGCATGAAGACCGGGTCGTTCGACTCGGCGCGCCGGATCGCCTGCAGGATGCGCCCGGGCATGGCGCCGATGTACGTGCGCCGGTGGCCGCGGATCTCCGCCTCGTCGTGGATGCCGCCCAGCGACGCGCGGGCGAACTTGCGGCCCATGGCGCGCGCGATCGACTGGCCGAGCGAGGTCTTGCCGACCCCGGGCGGTCCGACGAAGCACAGGATGGGCTCGCGTCCGCGCTCCGTCGACTTGCGCACCTGCTTCAGGCGCCGCACGGCGAGGTGCTCGACGATGCGCTGCTTGACCTTGTCGAGGTCGTAGTGGTCGGCGTCGAGGATCCCGCGCGACTTCTTGACGTCGACCTCGCCTCCGGTCGAGATGTTCCAGGGCAGCGAAACGATCAGCTCGAGGTAGGTGCGGATGACCGACGACTCGGGCGACGCGGAGGGGATGCGCTCCAGGCGCGCGATCTCGCGATCCGCCTCGCGCTGCGCCTCGGGCGGAAGGCCCGCCTTCGCGATCCGCTCGCGCAGCTCGCCCAGCTCGGCGTGCTCGCTGTCGAGCTCGCCCAGCTCGCGCTGGATCGCCTTCAGCTGCTCGCGCAGAAAGTACTCGCGCTGCGCCTTGCCCATCTGCTCCTCGGCCTGCGACTGGATCTTGCGGCCGAGCTCCAGCACCTCGAGCTCGTGCGCCATGTGGCCGAGCAGCTTTTCGAGCTTCGCCTTCGCGGAGTCGAGCACGAGGATCTCCTGGCGCTGCTCGGTGGCGAGACGGATGTGATTCGCGATGTAGTACGCGAGGTGCAGCGGGTCGTCGATCGCGCCCGCCGCGCCCGCCAGCTCGGCGGGAAGGTGCGGCGCCAGCGACACCAGCTGCTGAAACGACGAGATCGCGCGGCGCATCAACGCCTCGCGCTCGATCGACTGGATGTCCTCCGTGATCTCGGAGTCCATCTCGACCGCGCATGTCAAGTACGGGTCCTCGGAGATCGCCTTGGTCAGGCGAATTCGCCGCAGGCCTAGCACCGCGAGCTGGACCGTGCCGTCCGGCAGCTTGAGCAGGTGCTGGACGCGGACCATCGTGCCGATGTGGTGGAGGTCCTTGAACCCCACGTCCTCTGCTGTCTCTTCGAGCTGCGTCGCGACCGCGATGTGCCGTTCCACGCCGGTCAGGTCCTCGAGCAGCTGCAGCGACTTCTTGCGCCCCACGGAGAGCGGGATGAAGATGCGCGGGAACACCACGGTCGACTTCAACGGAAGGACCGGAAGATGGGACGGCACGGCGCCCTCCAGGTTCACCGCGGGCATCTCGCTCACAAGAAGGTGATGCTACGCCCGCGAACGTCTGGCAGCGATCTTCTCCACCACGTATTCGGCATCCGCGCCGACGCCATCGATCAGCGACGAGGTGATGCCGTGCTGAAACGGAACGCCCACGAAATACAGTCCCGGCTGCGAGGGGACGACACCGCGCGTGTGCTGCAGGTGTCCGGCCTCGTCCGTGATGGGCAGCTTGATCCAGTCGTACGTGTGGTCGAAGCCCGTGCACCAGACGACACTTCCAACTTCGAGCACCCGGCCGTCGTCCAGGCGCGGCTTTCCATCCTGCACGCCGGTGACCCTCGGCACCCGCTCAACGCCCGCCGCAGCCAGGTGCGCGGGCTTGATTCGCACCAGGGGCTGTCCGCGACTCAGTGCCTGTGAGGCGACACGACGGCCTAGCGGGTTGTCGTTCGAGATGAGGTGCGTCAAGAGCCAGTACGCCGGCGGCGTGAACACCACCGGATAAGGCATCTGGCCGGTACGCCGTCCTGACAACCAGGTCTTGTGGCTCGCGGCCGCATCCAACGCGATTTCGGCGCCCGAGTTTCCCGCGCCCACCACCAGCACATCTCCGGCGCCGAGCTGCGAGTGATTTCGGTATTCGGTGGAGTGAAGCTGCGTGGTCGCCGGGCTCAGCTGCCCGGCGAATTTGGGCTTGCGAGGCGTCGCATAGGCACCGGTGGCGACGACAACCTGGTCCGCTTGCAAGCTCCGCCCGCCGGCGCTTACCTCGAACGTGCTGTCCTCGCGTGTCAGCGTCAGAT
>Ga0209220_1000508_pt1 | contig 12932 bp, 11 predicted proteins | sample BlaSpr_A8_OM3_M3_FD_187984 | JGI IMG/M metagenome (GOLD analysis project Ga0209220, IMG submission 187984) | Forest soil microbial communities from Thunder Bay, Ontario, Canada - Black Spruce, Ontario site 2_A8_OM3_M3 (SPAdes) (version 2) | ecosystem: Environmental > Terrestrial > Soil > Boreal... | reverse complement strand
GGCGAAACCGATGCCTTTAGGGTCAGCGATCACCTCAAGGCGATCGAGAGCCACCTGGGCACCAACATCTTCGACTTTGTCGTGGTCAACAGCAACAACAACTTCACGCTGCCGCCTTCGGCCCAGGCGGCGGGGATCAGGCGCGTGGTCTACGATCCGGCGACGGTGAGCCAGCGTAGCATCCACGCCGTACTGGTCGACGTCGTCAATCCGCGGATCTCAACCCATCACGATCCCGACAAGCTGGCGCGCGCGATCATGAAGAAGATCTGGCACTCGTAGCCAGCTCCGCGTCTTGACATTGTGATCGCCGCCGCCGCCAGAACTGGGTGAACCAGTCCTCGCCGAAGAACGCGGCGAACGCAAAGATGACCGCACCGATGACGTCGACGACGTAGTGCTCCCCCAGGTACACGATGCTCAGCCAGACGCACGCCGTGTAGACGAGCGCCGGCCAGGCGCGGCGGCCCCACAGACGTAAGGCGAAGAGCGCACCCAGCAGCGGATAGGCCGCGTGCAGCGATGGCATGGCGGCGTACTGGTTCGGGGTCAGCCAGTGGTAGACGGTGGCCGGCACTGGGATGCCGGGGATGTCGGTGAAGCTCGGCAGCGTGTGGTCGATGATCTTGACGACGGTCGGCAGGGACTTCCAGGGCGGCGCGACCGGCAATAACAAGTAGAAGACGAACGCGGCGAACGACATCGCGATCAAGGCTCGCGAGAACCGTAAGAACGTCCGGCGGTCCACGACCCAGAACAGGTACCCGAGCCCGAGCGGAAACGCAAAGTGCAGGAAATAGAACATCGTGGCGGCGATGTCGTACCAGCTCAGGTGGCCTGCATGGTAGAAGGCCTGCTGGAGGACCAGCGTCGGCACCTGCCCGAAGCTGACCAGCCGCTCGAGCGAGGTGACGTCGTGGATTGGCATTCCGAGCTTGCCGCTCAAGCCGCGCAAGTACTCGTAGGACAGGAACAGCACGAGAAAGGGGATCCAGTCCGCGAGGAACAGTTTGGCCCGGCCCAGAATCAGGGCCGCGATCAACATCAGCAGAAGGAACCGTTCGGGCGACACCGAAATGTGGAGGACGAAGACCATGAAGAGCGTCACCGCCGCCAGGTAGCCGCCGACCAGCGACGGCATCAGCCAGGAGCGCCGGCGACCTACCGTTGGGCGCTGAGGCGCGTCACCCGACTGCACCGAAAGAGCTTACTCAAGGACTCCTTCAACACCCTCCCTTAAAGCCGGCTGAGAAGCCGCCGAGAAGATGGGATTTCGCCAAAACTGCCGTTATATTGAGACTCGAAATGGCAGAAACGGCCCCCGAGCCTTCGCCTTCACGCAGCCCGCGGGTGCTGGTCGTCGACGACGAGCGGAGCATCGTCGACTTCATCCGTCTCGGCTTGCAGTACGAGGGTTTCCAGGTGCAGACCGCACCTGATGGGCAGGCGGCCTTGCGCATGATCAGCGAGTTCAGGCCGCACGTGGTGGTGCTCGACATCATGATGCCGAAGCTGGACGGCCTGGCCGTCGCTGAGGCGATTCGCGGCAACAAGGACACGGGCGTGATCATCCTGTCGGCCAAGGACGAGGTCCAGGATCGCATCAAGGGGCTCGAGGTCGGTGCCGACGATTACCTGGTCAAACCGTTCGACTTCGGCGAACTGCTGGCGCGGATCCGCGCGGTCATGCGACGCCGCAATCCGAACGCCGGTCCGCAACTGCAGGTGCAGGACGTCACGATGGATGACGCTACCCGAGAAGTTCGTCGGGATGGCCGTGCTATCGACCTATCGGCTCGCGAGTTCGATCTCCTGCGACTGTTGATGATGCATCCGAACCAGGTCCTACCCCGGGATCGCATTCTCGATCAGGTCTGGGGCTATAACTTCTTCGGCGACGCCAACAACGTCGAGGTTTACATCCGCTATCTTCGGCAGAAGCTTGGCGATGAACAGCACCAGCTGATCCAGACGGTAAGGGGAGTCGGGTACCGGATCAAGACATGAACCTGCGGTCGCGCCGCGGTGGGCGCGGCTAGCCATGTCACGCTTTCGTTCGCTGCGGTGGCGACTGACGTTCTTATATCTTGCGCTGCTCGCCGTCTTGTTGCTGGCCGCCGGCGTCGCCCAGTACTTCGCCGCGCGTGAGGTCCTGTTTCGAACCAACGCCGACGTGCTCGTCAGCGAGTACAACGCTGTCTTCACCGCCTTCCGCAAGCAGAACGCGAGCCGGCCGGCGGCCGCGCTGCGCGCGCTCATCCTGTCGCAGGCCTTCAGCCTCGAATTGAGTTCCCGCCGGACGGCCGCCACCATCATCGACGTGAATGGCGGCTGGGTGACATCGTCGCCGGCGACGCTGTTTGCCAGCCAGGACCCGCCCAGCCTCACGACCCAGCAGTACCGGACTGCTGCCCGCACCGCACCCAAGCCCTATTACGTCGCGACGGCCGCCGATGGCTCGACCTACCTGGTGGTGCTCAACGTGATCCGCAACGGCAGCAAGCCGATCGGCCTGGCCCAGCTCGCCATTCCGACCAGCGAGATCGATCAAACATTGCGGTTGGACCGGGAAGTTGCCGTCGTGGGATCCTTGCTGGTGCTGCTGCTGGCGCTACTGCTGAGCCCGCTGATCGTCGGCCGAGCGCTCCGCCCCCTGCAGCAGATGTCGACCACGGCCGGGGCCCTCGCAGCCGGCGATTACAAACAGCGGGTGAACGTGCCGAAGACCGGGGATGAGATCGGCACGCTGGCGGTCGCGTTCAACCAGATGGCCGCCGGCATCGACCACGCCTTCGAAGTCCGCCGGCAGTCGGAAGAGCAGATGCGGCACTTCGTCGCGGACGCCTCGCACGAGCTTCGCACGCCGCTGACCTCGATCGCGGGCTACATCGATGTGCTCGGCCGGCGTGACGTGGTCGACCCGGAGACGCTGCAAACGTCGCTCGCCGCCATGCAGCAGGAAAGCGCCCGCATGACCCGGCTGGTCAACGACCTGCTCACCCTCACCCGTTTCGAATCAGGCAAGGTGCCGAGCCGCCAGCCGGTGCAGCTCGACCAGTTCGTCAACCAGGCGCTCGACGAGTTGAGCCTGCGCGACAAGGGAGCGGTCGTGTCAAAGGACTTGCAGCCGGGGGTCACGGTGCGGGCCGACCCCGAGGCGCTCAAACAGGTGGTGACCAACTTTGCCCAGAACGCCCTCAAGTACGCGCCCGGGGCGGAACAGCACTGGAGCGTCTTTCAGGCGGACGGGCGGGCCGCCATCCGGCTGCAGGATACCGGCCCCGGCATCTCCCGGCAGGACCTTCCGCACATCTTCGAGCGCTTTTACCGCGGGGACAAAGCGCGCGACCGATCGATGGGCGGCTCGGGCCTGGGCCTAGCGATCGCCAAGTCGATCGTCGAGGCACACCAGGGCACGATCGAGGCGGCCAGCGAGCCCGGCCAGGGGGCGACCTTCACTGCCTGGCTGCCGCTGGCGGCTTAGCTCCGCAAACGGATAATCGCCGAGATTTCCACCGGGACGCCCAGCGGCAGCTCGCTGGTCCCCAGCGCCTGCCGGGTGTGCCGCCCACGCTCCCCGAAGACTTTGAAGATCAGGTCGGAAGCCCCATTGAGGACCTTCGGCTGCTCCTCGAAGCCGGGCGCCGAGCGGACGAAGCCGCTGAGCTGGACGAATTGCTCGACCCGGTCCAGCGATCCGGCGTGCTGGCGGATGAGCGCCATGATGTTGAGGGCGCAGATCTCCGCCGCCCTGCTGGCATCTTTCAGGTTGATATCGCCGCCCACCACGCCGTGGAATTGGACCTGACCGTTCCAGCTGGGGATGACGCCTGAGGTGTAGAGCAGCTCGCCGACCTGCTGAACCGGCACGTAGGAGGCGAGCGCCTTCGGAGGTTCGGGCAACTCGAGGCCGAGCGTACGCAGGGTCGCTTCAGCCGAATCCACGCTCAGGATCCGCCTCGACCGTGCAGTAAGCAGCCGCCATCGACCTCCTCAGCCCGCATTGGACGGACTGTAGAAAAGAGGGTACCGTCACCGGTCTCAAACCACCACCTTGAACCGGTGAAAAGATGGTTAACGTGGCCGGCCTGGTTGTGACGGTGGGTCACGGGCGAAACGAGTTTTGGTCTTGTCGCCGGACCCGCCAGCGCCGCGCCAGAATGACGGCGCCAAGGGCAAGCAGCGCCGCGAGCGCGGCGGCATAGGTAGCGTAGCCGGGCGTCCCGCTCGAGCGGCGGACCGGGACCGGCCCCGCGACGCCGGGGTGAGGCGTGGCGGGGGGACGGCTGCTCGCGGACGGAAGGGGCGTGGCCGTCACGCCCGCGACCGTGGCGGCAGGGTCGGCGATGCGATATGCCCCGGCGATGCCATCGGTCGGATTCCAGGCCGCCGCGACGACCTGCGCCGGGTTGAGCGGCTGGAGCGCGAGGGCCGTGATGCGGGGTTTGAGCGGGAGGCCGCCGCCAAGCGTGCCCCAGCTCGCCCCCCGATCCAGCGACCGAAAGACGCCGCCGTTGCCCTGGTCGCCGTCGCTACCCGCGTAGATCTGATCGGGATTCGCCGGGTTGAAGAGCACGATGTTGAAGTCGGTCGTGGGCAGGCCGGCCAGCGGACTCCAGGTCACGCCACGATCATCACTGCGAAAGAGGCCTTGCGAGCTGCCGGCCAGCAGCGGGGGGTCGGTGCCACCCGAGGGCGCCGAGGCCACCGCGAGGGAGGCAACCACCGCGTCGCCGGGGAAGTTTCCCTTGACCACCGCCCAGCTCCCGCCGAGTCCTTCGGACTTGAGCAGAAAGCCCGAGACGGCGGTGCCGTTGTCGGCGCCCGCAAACAGCGTCGGGCCGTTGGTTTTCGGGAGCACCGCCACTGCGGCGATATTCAATGCCTCGAGGCCGAGAGAATGCCAGGAGCTGGCGCCATCGCTGGAGTAGTAGATACCGTGCGCCGTGCCAGCGAGCAGCAGGCCGCTGTCGACCGCGATCGCGCGGACGTCCATGTTGTTGAGCCCCTGACTCTGCGCGGCCCATGTCTTCCCCTCGTCGACGGACTTATAGAAACCGTCAGCCTGCGTGCCGGCGTAGGCGGTCGCCGGCTGCAGCGGGTCGAAGCGCACGACCCAGGCGCTGTCGATCCCGGTGATCGCTGAGGTCCACGTGGCGCCCGAGTCCGTGCTACGCAAGACGCCTCGGCCCTGCGTTGCCTCGAGCAACACCGACGGATGGGCGGGCGCGACCGCGATCGACCAGACGGGACGTTCCGGGGTCCCGGGTTGCTGGGCACCGGTCAACGTCCAGCTGGTATCCGCCGCCGAGGCAGCGACAACGGTGGCGAGCAACCCGCCGGCCAGCATGATGGGCGTAAGCAGCGTGCGGCGCGACAATTTCACGTGAGTGCCCGGAAAAACGGAGTAAGGATAGCAGACGCAATTCGCCGGATCGCTCCGCCGAACTTTGGACGGAGCGTCCAACTCAGGGCCCAATTCGGGCGAACCTCGACTACAATGCTCGACGTGCGACAGCTCTGGCGAGCGCTGCACGGTGTCCCGCAGTTGCTCCTGGTCCAGCCGGAGCAGCTTAACTATGACGTGGCCTACGCGCTGGCCCTTCTGCCCCTGGTCCTCGCCGGGATCATCTTTTTCCTGCAGGACGCCCTCCTCTTGTTTTCGATCTCGTTTCTTTCCGGGATCGTCTGCCTGCTGGCGCTGCAGCTGGCCCGCTTGACCTTCGGACTTCCCGCATGGGTCGGCTTCAAAGCGACGCACCCACTCGTCGCCAGCGTGCTGATCGCCTGCTTCTTCTCCCCTCGCACGCCGGCCTGGATCGGCGCATCGATGGTGATCCTCTTCATCCTCATCGACACCGTCGTCTGGCCGCAGTTGCGCCGGGTGATGATCCATCCCGCCTTGATCGTGTTCGGCCTTCTCTACCTCATCGAGACGCCACTGCATATCGGGTACGCCGCCGTCGATGCTCGGCACCTCGACGATCCGTTGCTGCTCTGGTTTAGGAACGGCAACATCATTGACCCGGTCAAGCTGTACATCGGAAACTTTCCCGGACCGATCGGAGCGGCATCGGGCGCCGCGGTGCTCGTCGGCGTGACCTATCTCTGGTACACGAGGAAGATCTCCCTGGGCGTCGTCGTCGGATTCCTCTGTGGCGTCGCCGTGGCGGCGATCGCGATCCGGTCGGACCTCGGCTTTCAACTCGCCTCTGGGCCGTCGCTCTTCCTGGCGGGCTATATCGCCGCCGACCGTCGCCGCCTGATGCTGCCGGAACGATTCACCTTTGCCTTTGGCCTCGCTGCTGGCGTTGGAACCATGATCCTGCGGTGGTATGGCAATGGAGAGCAGGCCGCCTGGCAGGCGCTGTTGCTGGTCAGCGCGCTGGTCACCCTCGTGTTGCTCGTGCAGGACCTTCTTCGACGGCGTGCGAGGTCGGCGAGCCGGCCTGCGCCGCTGCGCACCCTGGCTGTCGACTCCGCGGAGCCACCCGACCCGCATCGGCTCTGGGCGCCGGTGCGCTCTGAAGCGCGCCAACCGGTGATGGCGACGTCGACCGTCACGACGGCCTACAGCCGCAGCACCACCGCGCGCTCGGTCCGCTCGTTCGACACTCAGGGCGACTCGAATGACCTGGTGCGACAGATGCGCAGCGCAGCCACGCGCGGCGGGACCTTATGGGGCGGAGCGCAGAATCCGATCGTCCTATTGGCAGCCCTGTTGATCATCAACCCCGTCGGGCTGTGGCTCACCTGGTCCGGAGGCTCCCTCAACCGTCAAACGCGGCTAACGCTCAGCGCGGTGTCAGTGCTGTGGTACGTAGGGGTGGCTGGGCTCGTGTTCGCGCTGACGCACCGTTAGGCCGGACGGCCCTCCCTGCATCCAGATCGTCTGATCGCGGGATGCGCCGACTGACACGATATCGATCGGGGCACCACAAAGCTCGCTGAGCCGGTCGATGTAGCGACGAGCGGCTTTCGGGAGGTCGTCTGGCCGCCGGATGCCCGCCGTCGACGAGCGCCAGCCCGGCATGGTCTCGTAAACGGGCTCGCAGTGCTTCAGGTGGCTGATGTTCGACATCGGATAGGCTTGGAGCTCGCCCTTACTGATGTAGCCGGTGCAGATCCGGATCGGGTCGAACTCGTCGAGCACGTCGAGCTTCGTCAGGGCAATCGAGCGGATCCCGTTGAGGGCGACGCTATACCGGGCCACCACCGCGTCGAGCCACCCCACGCGACGCGGCCGCCCGGTCGTGGTGCCATACTCGACGCCGATCTTACGCATCTGCTCGCCCAGGGCATCGGTGAGCTCCGTCGGCATTGGCCCGTAACCGACGCGCGTCGTGTAGGCCTTGAAGACACCCATTGTCAGGTCGACGGCGCTCGGCGGGATGCCGGAGCCGGTGAGCGCGCCGCCGGCGGTGGGGGATGAAGACGTCACGTACGGATAGGTGCCGAAGTCGAGGTCCAGCATGCTGCCCTGGGCCCCCTCCAGGAGGATCTGGTCGTTGCGCCCAAGCGCCTGGTGGACGATCGGAAAGATGTCCTTGATGTAAGGTCCGAGCCGCTCGCCGTACGCGGTGTACTCGTCGAGCACGGCCTGCGGGTCGAGCGGCGCGACGTGGTAGAGCTCCTCGAGGATGGGGTTCTTGATCTTGTTGAGGACGAAGCCGAGTTTCTTTTGGAGGAAGCGGGGCTTCAGGAGGTCGCCGGCGCGGAAGCCGATCCGCCGGACCTTGTCGGCATAGGCAGGGCCGATGCCGCGCCAGGTGGTACCAAGCCGATCGTCGCCGCGCTGCTCCTCTTCGAGCTTGTCGAGGATCGGATGCCACGGCATGATCAGATGGGCACGATCCGAGATGATCAATTTATCGATGCCGATGCCGCGCGATTGCACCTGCTGCATCTCTTCGAGCAACACCCGCGGATCGAGCACGACGCCGTTGCCGATCACGCAGGTCGTGGTCGGATAGAGGATGCCCGAAGGAATCAGGTGGAACCGAAATTCCTGGCCGGCGTTGACGACCGTGTGGCCCGCGTTGTTCCCGCCCTGGGAGCGGATCACCATGTCCGCCTTCTCCGAGAGAAGGTCGATGATCTTGCCCTTCCCCTCGTCCCCCCACTGGCCGCCTACGAGGATGGTGACCATGCGCTAGCTCCCGCGTCTCCGGTCGAGATTGGCAAATTTTGTCTGTTCGTCGATAAAGAGTAGCTCGATCTTTCCGGTCGGCCCGTTGCGATGCTTGGCAATGATGATCTCGGCAATATTGCGGCGGTCCTCAGCGATGTTGTCGTTGTAGAAACGGTCGCGGTAAATAAAGAGCACCAAATCAGAGTCCTGCTCCAGAGTGCCGGACTCACGAAGATCCGAGAGCTGCGGCCGATGGTCGGGCCGCTTCTCGGGCTCGCGGCTCAACTGGGAACAGGCGATGACTGGGATTTGTAACTCGCGCGCGAGGCCCTTAAGCGAGCGCGAGATGTCCGAGACCTCCTGCACGCGGTTCTCCGAATTGCGACCTTGCATGAGTTGCAAGTAGTCCACGATGATGAGGCCCAAATTGTTGGCCGATTTCAGACGGCGGGCCTTTGTACGCATCTCCATTACCGAAACATTTGGCGAGTCGTCGATGTAGATCTGAGCTTCGGACAGCGCACCCATCGCCTGGGCAATGCGCGGCCATTCGGCATCCTTCAGTAAGCCGGTACGCAGGCGATACGAATCGACAGACGCCTCACTACAAAGCAGCCGTGTCACCAATTGCTGCTCGGACATTTCTAGCGAGAAGATCGCGACGGGGATTTTGTATTGAATCGAGGCATGCTGTGCGATATTCAAGGTAAGGCTGGTTTTTCCTATACCTGGGCGTGCAGCAATGATGATCAGGTCGGACTTCTGGAAGCCACCGGTTTTTGCATCGAGGTCACTGAAGCCGCTCGGCACGCCCGAGATAACTGACTGATCCTTGTGGATCTGCTCGATCTGATCCCACGTCGTTTTGAGAATGTCCTTCAGTGCAACGAAGTCCTGCGTGATGCGGCCTTCGGCGATGTTGAAGATCACGCCCTCGGCGGTATCGAGAGCCTGGTTCGCGGGCGTGCTGTCGTCGAACCCCAACGCCGTGATCCGTCCGCCGGCGCTGATCAACTTTCTCTTGGTGGCGGCTTCCTCGACAAGGTGGCCGTAGTACTCGACATTGGCCGCCGTTGGCACCCGACTTTCCAGCTCGGCGAGGAACACCTGGCCGCCGATGCGCTCGAGAACCAGCATCTTCTCGAGTTCGGATGCGAGCGTGAGCAGGTCGATGGGATCGGCGCGGTCATAGAGGTTAAGCGCCGCTCGGTAGACCTGCCCGTGGTGGTCGAGATAGAAGTCCTCGGGTCGCAGGAAGTCGGCGACCCGCACGATCGCGTTGCGATCGAGCATCAGAGAGCCGAGCACCGATGCTTCCGCCTCCAGGTTGTGGGGCGGCACGCGGCCGCCGGTTGCCGGCGGTGCCGGCGCGCGTCTCAGGTCAACGGTCAAGCGGAGGTGACCATCAACGGGATCCGTGCCGTGACCTCACGGTGGAGCTTCACGTGAGCGGTGCCGGCCCCCATGGCCTTCACCGGCTCGTCGAACTCGATCTTCCGGCGGTCGAGCGTGATCCCGTGCTGCTGCTTGAGCGCCGACGCCACGTCGGCGTTCGTCACGGCACCAAACAACTTGCCATCCTTCCCACTGCGCAGTTTCAACACCACCTGTACGGCCTCGAGCTTGACGGCGAGTGCCTTTGCGTCCTCCAGCTCGCGGTTCTCGCGCTGGACCGCCGTGGCCTTGACGCGATCCACCTGCTCCTGCGCGCCCTTGGTCGCCGGTTGCGCCAGCTTCCGAGGCAACAGGAAGTTGCGCGCGTAGCCGTCGGCCACATCCTTGGTCTCGCCGGCCTTCCCGGTCCCCTTCACATCCTCGATCAGCACGACTTTCAAATCATTCCCCTCCGGCCGACCCGTTCGAGGGCCAGTCCACGCAACGCATTGACGCGGCCACGGAGTCCTTCACGGCTCCGGCGTAAATCCTCGTCGAAGACGCTGGTTCCCAACGCGATCCGCTCCTGGTGCTCCGCGACCACGTCTTTGGGCGCCTTGTCGACGAACAAGCGGACGGCGAGCACGGTCAATGCCACCGCGTCCATCTCGCCGAAGACCGGCAGGCGCAGAGGCACGTCGACAACCGGGTTGAGGATCAGTGCCATGGCGGCCGCGAGCGCCAGCTTGTTGCGCTGCGGGACGCGTGGATCCCGATAAAGGCAGTAGGTCAGCTTTCCGTAACGAGGAAGTTCCCGAGCGATCCGCCGGAGCAGCCCGAGACTAAACAGCATGCTTCCCCTTTTGTATGCGAGCGTTCGGTCGCGTCGACCCTTCCCCGACGCGACGTGGCGCCGCAGATTTTACCAGAGCACAAGCCTACGGAACCCTTTTGACAGCTGCCTGTCGCAACTCGTCCACGAATTCCACGCCGATCCTGTGGATATCCACTGGAAAACGCCTCATCCGACCGATCAACGCAGGATGGCGACGATGAAAATCAGGTAGCCGATGACCAGCACGAGGCCGCTCCAGCGATTCAGGCCTCGCCCCCAGTACCCGAGTCCGATCGCAACCAGGGTCAATGCCGTCAGCCAGGCCAGGTCGACCATCGCGCCCGGTGCCGATGCCAGGCCGCCGATCACAACGGCGGGGAGGGCGATGCCAGCCAGCAGGTTGAGCGTGTTGCTGTTGAAGGCCAGGCTCACGACGGCCGTCCCGTTCCCCGACAGAGCCAGGCGGGTGGCAGCGTACGCATTAGGCAGGCTCGTGATCGCGGCTAGCGCCACGGCTCCCAAAAATATCCGCGAGACATGCCAGTGATCCCCCAGGGCCAATGCGCCGTTCACCATCGCGACACTCCCAGCGACGATCGCGACGATCGACGGCACGATCCACCACACCGGGCCCCAAAAGCCCTGGGCGGGTTCAGTGCGTTGCAGGTCGCCATGAATCACGCGGGCGGCCGCGGCCAGCCGGTGCCGCATGTGCCGCGGAAGGAGAAGGTGATCCACCCGATGGGGCTCGGCGGCCAGCAGGAACACATAGAGGAGGAAGACGGCGATCAGGAGAACCAGCGCGACGACCGGCACGAGTCCGACCAGCAGAATCGCGCCAACAATGAGGGTCGCCCACAACGCGACGCTAGCGTCAAGCGCCAGCAGAATCCGTCGGAACGATACGCGGCCAGCGACCACCGCGCTGAATCCAAGCAAGGCTGCGAGGTTGAAGAGATTCGAGCCAAGGATCACGCCGAGCCCGACGTCTTTCGCACCGGACAGCAGGGCGGTGATTGCCGAGGAAATCTCCGGCGCATCAGCGCCCAGCGCCGTCAGGAGTCCGACGAGACCGGCGGCCAGTCCGAGGTTGGCTCCCAGCCGGCCGAAGCCACGCACCAGGAACTCGCTGGCGCCGAGGCTGACACCCAGGCCCACCGCAAAGACAACCAGCGCCGCGGCGGTCGACACTAGCCTTCGAGCAGCTCCGGATGCGCCTCGAGATACCTCCAGGCTGCCTCCGCATCGGGCGCGAGCGTTCCATCGACGATGGCGTCCTCCAGCGCCGACTTGACGCGCTTGATCCAGGGTCCGGCGGGACGGCCCGTGCGCGCCATCAACTCCTCGCCGGTGAGCGGCGAGCGGATGGCGGCGATCGCATCGGCGTCGAGGCGGCGGATGCGCGCTTCGAGGTCGTCGATCTTCTTGACGTCCGGGTAATGACTGGCGCGCATGTCGGCACGAGCCAGCGCGAGCAGGCGATCCAGCTGCTCACCGGCGTCGCGGACCAGCCGCCGCACCGCCTTGTCTTCCCAGCCCTGCGGGTCGTACTGGATAGGCCGCATGTGCAAACGGATCAATTTGGTCACGGCATCGATGACCTCGCCTGGATAACGAAGGTGGCGGAGCGCAGGTCCGGCCATGGTCGCGCCCACCTCCTGGTGACCGATGAAGGTGGGTTTGCCGTCGCGCAGCTCGTGCACCGCCGGTTTTCCGACGTCGTGCAGCAGCGCGGCCAGCCGCGTGATCAGCTCCGGCGGGGCAAGCGACGCGGCCAATAGAGCGTGGCCGAAGACGTCGTGGCTGTGCCAGCCTCCCTGCTGCATGCCCTTGCCGGCCTCGAGCTGCGGCAGGATACGCGGCATGAGCCGCGTCGCATCCAGCAGCTCCAGGCCGCCTTGCACGTGACCCGCCACTAGCAACTTCGAGAACTCGTCTCGGATGCGTTCCATCGAGACCGTGGGGGGCTGCAACCGGGTGGATTGATCCCGGATGGCGGCCTCGACGGACGGCTCGAGGGTGAACTGGAGAGTCGTCGCGAAGCGAATCGCGCGCAACATACGGAGCGGGTCTTCGTCGAAAGTCGTTTGCGGCTCGAGCGGCGTGACGATCCGGCGGGCGTTCAGGTCATCGAGGCCGCGACCGGTGAGGTCGAGCACGGTCCCATCCCACTCCATCAGCAGGGTGTTCACCGTGAAGTCCCTACGCATGACGTCATCCTTGAGGCTCCCGGGACTGACGTCGGGCTTTCGGCTGGCGCGGTCGTATCGCTCGGTCCGGCTGGAGACGAACTCCAGCGCGTGGCGAGCGTCGATATCGAGATGGGCGGTTCCGAATCGCTCGAAGATCACGGGCGGATGCAGTTGCAAGGCGGAGCCGACCGCGGTTGCAAGCTGGATTGCACCCTGACCCTCGACCAGGATGTCGACTTCGTGAATCTGCTTTTCTCGGTCTCCACCCAGCAAGCGGTCTCGCACATAACCGCCGACCACCAATGCGCGCAATCCGCGGCGCTCGGCTTGCTCCCTCACCGCGGCAAACGGCCGCTCCCAATCCGGGAGCGCCGGCGGATCAAGCCGAGCGGGCATGCCT
>Ga0209220_1000506_pt1 | contig 12946 bp, 9 predicted proteins | sample BlaSpr_A8_OM3_M3_FD_187984 | JGI IMG/M metagenome (GOLD analysis project Ga0209220, IMG submission 187984) | Forest soil microbial communities from Thunder Bay, Ontario, Canada - Black Spruce, Ontario site 2_A8_OM3_M3 (SPAdes) (version 2) | ecosystem: Environmental > Terrestrial > Soil > Boreal... | reverse complement strand
ATTGACCCGTAGTCGCCGACCAGGGCAAACCCTGGCTGGCTTGCCAGGAAGCGATACGAGGTCCAATCAACCTCCCGCGCAAGGAGCACATATTTGATGTTGCGTCCGGCGAGCTCCCGAGCCCAGGCACCAGCAGCCCCAGCCGCAATCAGTTGCGAAACGACCGCCTGGTCGGGATTGCTCGGCGGGGCGATCGCCCCGATTTCCGGATCCTGGCTGACCACGACTGGGACGCTGAAGAACGATGGAGCTGGCGACGCCACCACGTTGTTGGTGTTCCGTACAAAGTCGAGCGCGAGGTAGAGATGCCAGGGAAGGAAGAGGGTGCGCCCCGGATGTGGATCGGCACCCAGGACCTGGTCAGCCTGGTACCAGCCTGCCGGATAGGCGGATGGCTGAACCTCGCCGTGGATGCCGAACAGCAGGCCGTTACCGTAATAGAGAGGAAGCGCCAGCAGCAGCCCCGTCGTCAGAGCCCCAACGAACTCCCGCTTCATCCCCTCCACCCAGCCAAGGAGAACGATCGCGCCGAGGGGGATCAGCTGGGCGTAGACCAGCGCGAGCAGGGCCGCCCACTTTCCCGCGTCGCGCATTCCGCGATACGGCGGGAAGACGGTGTCGAGGAATCGTACCGCCGGCTCGGTTAGGGGGGTGGCTACTCCCATCTCGAGGACGAGGGCAACCGCGCCAGCACCCAGCAGTGCGAACACCCACGGTCGGGGAAATGTCCCTCCCCCTCTGGGGGAGGGCAGGGTTGGGGCTTTCTGGATCGCTGCCTTCGCGCCAAGAGCGCCGAGCGCAATCAGGACGAGCAGGACCACGGGCCACAGCGGCACGAACGCCTTCATCGAGGTGAACCGCCCGGTGTCCTCGGCCCAAAACCCGTACAGGCCCAGCAGGTTCGGAATCAATCCGAGGTTTGGGTCCGTCGAGACGCTGTACGCGGCGAGATCCGCGGTCCCAACGTTGGCGATCGTCCGGCCCTCCGAACTCGCCCCAGACAAGAGTGGGATCAGCCAGTACGAGCTGGCCGCAGCCGTCGCCGCTAGCGCGAGCGCAGCGTTCCTGGCGAGCCGGCCGACATACGGCCGGTCGCCCCGATGGGCGATTCCGAAAGCAATCCCCGCGCCGACCAGCAAGAGGCCAGCGGGGATCAGCAGGTGCAGGTCGAGAATCCCCAGTGCCGCCAGTCCGGCCGCCAGGATGAGCGCGGGTCGCCAGCCTGGCTCCCGCATCAGGCGGAGCATCTGCGTGGCGATCCATGGCAACAGCGCATATCCGGCGACGAGCAGCAGCTGGCCGTAGTGGATCCGTCCGTACACAAACGGGTTGAAGACATAGATCAGGCTGGCCATTGCTCTCGGGATGAACCCGCCGACCGGCAGGGCCCGAAAGGCGCCGAGGCCGCCAGCAAGCAGGGCAGCCACGATCAGGAGCTTGGTCGTGAGCTCGCCCGAGATGACGGCGCTTACCGCGGCGAGGACCGCGTCGAAGAGCGTGGCGCTCGACAAGTCAGACGGCACCATGAAATGGCGCGGTCCCGGCCAGTCAGTGCCGAACAGGTACCCGGGCAGCAGCCAGGGACCTGCAATGAGGAGGCTTAGGGCGATCGCGGTCAGGTACGGAATCCCAGTCGAGCGCTCCCTCATTCCGGCCTAACCATAAATGCCGTACGGATGTTCGCAATAGCTAGCGCGCTTGACACTGAGTGGCAGTGTGTTAGCCTTCGGTAAATCGGTTCAGTTGTTCCGTCGTCATAGGCGGGGTACTCAGGAGGGCGTTGGACGATGGACAGATCGATTCTTAGAAAAGGTATTCCTGCGGTGATCGTCGCCTCTGTTCTCGGATTCTCAATACTGTTTCCGGCCGCTGCGGCAGGCCAATCCCCTATGCACCGCGACCATGGATATGGCGACCAGTGCGGATACGGCCAGAGTCAGGACAACGACGAGAACGACAACAACGCTGGGGGCGGCGGCGGCGGCGGCGGCGACCGGTCCAGCCCCCTGATGGCTCGCCAGCCCACCAAGCTCGACACCGACTGCAACGAAGATGAGAACGACAACGGAAATAACGGCGGTGGTGGTGGCGGCGGCGGCGGTGGTGGCGGTGGTGGCGGTGGTGGCGGTGACCGGACGGTGACCAGCACCAGCTCCGGCAGCATCGTCCGCGTCCTTACCGTTGCCAAGCCAATTGTGGTCGCCTCTAATCGACTCGGGAGCGACGGCGAATAGGCTAGGAACGCGACGGTTTCGTCAGGCAGGCGAGTAAAGCGGCGAAGAGGAGGAGGCTCATCGTGAAGGGAAGGTCACGATCAGTAGCCGGTGAGCGCTTGCTCGCCAGCAACCTACTGGTCGTCGGTGGCTCAGTGACAGCAGGCCTGCTCGGCTTTCTCTTCCAGGCGTTGATAAGTCACCAACTACGGCCAACGGATTATGGGAACGCCTTCGCGGCTATGACCCTCCTGACCCTTATTGGTCTCCCGGCATCTGCGCTTACGCTCCTGATGGCGCGGGAGACGAGCCGGGATCGTGCGGCCGGGCATAGCGCCGCAAGTGCGGTCTTGCTTCGATCGGGCAACCGTACCCTCGTGATCACCGGTGTCGTCCTGGGCCTGCTGTTAGCCCTCGCGTCTCCGTGGATAGGTGCCTTTTTCAGCATCCCGGCCGAGTTCGTTCTGGCCGTTGCGGCTGGCATGCCTGTGGGCCTCGCTCTGCCACTTCTCATCGGTGAGTTGCAGGGTCAGCAGAAGTTCTTTTACTTCGCCTCGCTGAACGTTGGCCAGGCCGGCCTAAAGTTGGTTGCCGCCATCGTCCTCGGGCTGCTCTTTGGACCGGTCGGAGTCGTGCTCGGTATCGTGCTGGCCGGCACCGCTTCATATGCCATCGTTTTTTGGTTTCTCCGGCGCCGGCTTGCGATCCGACTCACCATGCCGTGGCTCCGTCCTGCAGGCCGTTATCTCGCGTTGATTCTCCCCAGCACGCTCGCGCTCTCGGTGTTGCTTAGCGCCGACGTCCTGCTAGTCAAGCACTTCTATAGCGGACGCCTTGCGGGCGAGTACTCGGCCGTGGCCGCGTTGGGCCGTGCGATCTTCTGGGGCGCTGCCGGCGTGGCTGCTGTCCTCTTTCCCAAGGTCATCTACCACGAGAGCCAGGGGCGTACCGGGTCGCGAATCGTCGGTGTCTCGCTTGGGCTCGTCGCGACCGGGGGTATTGCCGGCCTTGTTGTGATGGGATTGGTCGCACGGCCAATCCTCACCGCATTCGCCGGCGCGGCATACGCTGCGGGCGCCACAATTTTGCCTGGCTACACGATCGCGATGACGCTTCTCGGTGCGGCATCGGTGCTAATCGCCACGCACCAGTCCCGGGCTAGAGCCGCGTTCCTCGTTGTGCTGCTTCCCATTAGCGTTGCCGAGCCGGTCCTGATAGTGCTCTTTCACCAGAGCCTGGCGGAAGTCGTGTGGGTGGTCACCTTGTCGATGGCGGCTCTGGTTACTGGCCTTGCGATCCTGATGGCTCGTCAGCCTCCATCGCGCCTTTCTGATATTCCCGTACCGGTTGTTGCTATGGCCGAGGCTCAGGCATGAGCGTGCGTCTGCTCGAGGAGCTGCCGGAGCGACTGGTCGTGCCGCGCGCCGACCAGGTTCCTTTGCCCGGGATCAAGCTATCGGTCATCGTGCCGGCCTATCGGGAAGCTCGTCACATCCACGAGAACCTTGGCAAGTTGTTGCACGAGCTCGATCGGCTCGGGCGTCCCTATGAGGTGATCGTTGTCTCGGATGGGAATACCGATGAGACCGCCCGCGAGGCCGAGCGAGTTGTATCGCCCCACATCAAAGTCATCGAATACAACCGAAACATGGGTAAGGGATACGCGTTGCGCTGCGGCGTTGCCCACTCCAGCGGAGATCTTGTCACGTTCATCGATGCCGATATGGAGCTGGACCCTCGGTACATCAAGGGGTTCATCGCGCTCATGGAGAGCTTCGACTGCGACGCGGTCGTAGGATCCAAGCGTCACCCAATGTCGAACGTCCACTACCCGCCCGCCCGCCGCTTCCAGAGCTTGATGTACCAGCTTCTGGTCCGGACGCTCTTCAGAATCAAGGTTCGCGACACGCAGACAGGCCTCAAGTTGTTCCGCCGACAGGTGCTCGAGCAAGTCGTGCCCCTGCTGGCGATTAAGCGGTTCGCATTCGACCTGGAGCTCCTCGTGGTGGCTCGTCAGCTTGGCTATACGAAAGTGATGGAAGCTCCGGTCGACCTCGACTATAAGTTTGAGAGTACTGCCGACCTAAAGGCAACGTGGCACGTCCTGTGGGACACTGCTGCGATCTTCTACCGCCTCCGTGTCCTGCGCTATTACGCGCATCAACGTGTCCTGATCTCGCGCGAGGAATTGCCCGCAGAGGCCGCTGCTGCCGAGTAAACCGGTGCGGATTCTGATCCTCAATTGGCGTTGTCCGAAAAATCCCCGCGCGGGTGGCGCCGAATTCCTTACCTACGAGGTCGCGAAGCGCCTCGTGGCCGGTGGCAACGAGGTCGAGTGGTTCAGTGCGTCGTTTCCTGGCGCCGCGTCTAAGGAAGTCTTGGATGGTATTCGTGTAGTCCGAGCGGGACGGCAGTGGACAGTGCATCTGCATGCCTTCCGCCAATACTTCCGACGGCTAAGTAGACGCTTCGACGTGGTTATCGACGAAGTAAACACGATTCCGTTCTTTACCCCCCTCTGGGCCGATATACCCGTGACCATGCTCATCTATCAGTTGGCCCGCGAAGTGTGGTGGTATGAAAGTCCCTTTCCCATAAGCTTGGTGGGGTTTGTGCTTGAGCCGCTGTACCTGCGGATTTACAGGCGCGTCCCCGTCTTTACCGAATCTAGGTCCACGCAAAGTGACTTACGCAGGCTCGGATTTAGCGGTCCGATTACGGTTGTGCCCGTCGGCGTGGAGTCCATTGATAAAGGATCAGCAACGAAGGCTCCGGTGCCTACATTCCTCTACGTCGGCCGACTAGCATCGTCGAAGCGGGTTAGGGAGATCATCCAAGCCTTTTCTAGTTTCCGAAAGAGTACCGGTACAGGACAACTCTGGCTTGTCGGGACCGGATCGGACTCGTATACGCGTTCATTGCACTCGCTAACACGTCGTCTACGACTGGATCTGGTTGTGCGATTCTGGGGACACGTCTCGAACCCGGAGAAGCACCTTCGAATGGCTCAGGCACACGTGTTGTTGATGGCGTCTGTCCGCGAAGGCTGGGGTCTCGTTGTGACTGAGGCTAATGCCTGCGGCACACCGGCTATAGCCTACGACGTTCCAGGTTTACGAGACTCGATAAAGCACGGGGAGACAGGACTCCTCGTGCCACCCTCGCCGACTGGTTTGGCCGATGGAATGATCCGCCTCTGGTCTGATCGGAACCTCTACGAGAGGTTGACACGTGGGGCTACTCGTTGGGGCAGCACATTCACCTTCGACAGATCGACTGACACTTTCAGGGACGAACTGGATCGGACCGTGCTTGCGGGTGCGCAATGAGCGCTAGCGGCGGTGTCGTTTCAGTTGTGGTGCCGACGCTGAATGCGTCCGGCCTTATCGACGCATGCCTCAGCTCAATCGTCGCGCAGACGTACCCAGGAATCGAACTGATAGTTGTTGACGGACATAGCTCGGACGATACGGTCCAAAGGGCACTGGCGTACACGCCTAAGGTGTTCCTACACGGTACTCGTCCTCCGATGCCCGGCACTTTCTCGGCCCCTGACCAGAGAAACGACGGTGCCGCCAGAGCGACAGGTGAATTCGTCTACTACGTCGATGCCGACATGGTGTTGCCTCCCGAGCTGATTGATCAGTGCGTCTCGCTTATGAACGAGGAGGCAGCGGACGCTGTGATCGTTCCCGAACGGTCCTTCGGTTTGGGATTTTGGTCATCTGTCAAGGCCTTCGAGCGAAGCTTTTACAGCGGCGATAACCTCGTTGAGGCCCCCCGATTCGTTCGGTTGAGCGTCTGGAAGGCGCTCGGTGGACTGGACGTTTCCGTCGGCGGAAATGATGACTGGGATTTTCATATGCGGCTACAGAAAAGGGGCTATCGAGTGGCCAGGGTCACCTTCGAGGTCTTGCATAATGAGGGCCGGCTCTCGCTTGGTCGGCTGGCGCGAAAGCGATTCGTCTACGGGCGATACGTCAGACGCTTCGTCAAAAAACACGGCATGTCGCAAACCGTTCGGCACTACAACCCTGTCCGCCGCTACCTCTCGAAGAGTGATCGACTTGTGCGGCACCCGACCGAAGCGGTCGCCCTGTTGCTAATGCGTGTCATTGAGTATGGGGCCGGTGCCGCGGGTATGGCTCTAGGTCCGCCCAGTGAACACCGAGCAAGCTCTTGATCGAGGGGGTTCGAGCATCTAATGGGTAAAACGATTCTGATTACCGGCGGCGCAGGTTTCATCGGGTCACACTTGGCTGACGAGTTGCTTGCCAGGGGATATCGCGTCCGAGTTCTGGACAACCTCTCGTCCCAAGTGCATGGAAATAGCGGCGCCCGACCGTCTTACCTCAGCGCCGAGGTCGAGCTAATCGCCGGAGACGTGCGTGATCCCGCCGCTGTAAGGAAAGCATTGGTGGATGTGGAGGCTGTCTATCATCTCGCCGCAGCTGTCGGCGTTGGCCAGAGCATGTACCAGGTCATGCACTATACGGAGGTCAACAACCTGGGTACTGCAGTTCTGCTTGAGGCTCTGATCGAGCAACCGGTAAACCGTCTCATTGTCGCCTCAAGTATGAGCCTGTACGGCGAAGGTCTGTATGTGGGTCCAGATGGTGCGACCTGGGAGGGCGTTGAGCGTACCTTGGACCAGCTCCGAGCAAGGCAATGGGACGCTATGAGTCCAAGCGGTGAGCGCCTTGCCCCAGTCCCTACGCCAGAAACAAAGCCTCCATCGGTCTCTTCCATATATGCATTAGGGAAGTACGATCAAGAAAGGATGTGCCTGCTTGTCGGAGGCGCGTACGGAATTGCGACCGTTGCGCTGCGGTTTTTCAATGTCTATGGCCCGCGACAAGCTCTCTCCAATCCGTATACGGGCGCCTTGGCAATCTTCGCTTCTCGAATGCTGAATGGTAAAGCGCCCCTGATTTTTGAGGACGGGCGGCAGCAGCGCGACTTCGTTCATGTAACGGACGTTGCGACGGCGGCTAGGCTCGCCTTAGAGGCTCAAAACGTCAAAGGCCAAGTCATCAATGTTGGGAGCGGTCAGCACTTTACCATTGGTGACATCGCTCGACGGCTCGGCGCTCTGTTGGGGAGGCATGATCTGGAGCCTGAGATCACCGGAAAGTACCGGATTGGCGACATCCGCCACTGCTTCGCAGATGTCAGTCGCGCCCGCGCCCTACTTAATTTTGCTCCGGCCATAAGCCTAGAACAAGGTCTTATGACCCTGGCTGAGTGGCTCACGCGACAGGTGGCCGTCGATCGTGTCGACGTTGCCCGACAAGAACTAGAGGCTCGCGGCCTGGCGTTGTAAATTGGCCATACTGGGCCATCGGTTCTCGACGGGCGTCCGGCCCGAGCTTGCGCCGCAGGGTGCATCGGACCAGAGCTGGCTAAGCACGGGTCGCCGTACGATCGCTGCCGGCGCACTAGCGGGCCTAGGGCTTATTGCCTTGCTCGGCGAGAAAACTGTGACCGCGAACGTCGCAGTCGGTTGCCTTGTCCTTCTCGCGGCGACGGCGGTCCTGGGTTTCGTTGAGGCTATTAGGGCAGCGCGCCCCGCATTACCTACGACGGGTCCACTGCCTCGGAATCTACACGGATGGTATTTGACGCTGGGACTTGGATCTGCGTTGGTTGGGCAGACATGGTTTCATTTTGGAAGTGTTATTGGTGGTGGCGATATTCCTCCGCCAGTCGGTACAGCTTGGTTACCGCGTGTGTTTGCTTCTTGGTCGTGGACCGGTGTCGACCTCGGAGCTCCCGTAACCATTGGGCAACAATTGCCCTGGGCCGCTCTGTTAGGGGGACTTCACGCCGTCGGTGGGTCGCCTGAACTTGCTCAACGGATCTGGTATTCGTCGCTCTTCGCAGCCGCGGCCATCGCCGCCATGGCCCTACTCCGGCAGCTTGGCCTCCCGCCGTTCGCCAGCCTATTCGGTGCCTGCGCTTACGTGCTAAACGGGTATGTGCTAAGCACGGCCAATATTAACCCGGTCTATTTAGCGGCCATGGTGTCTCTGGCCGCCGTGCCAGCGGTCTTGCTTGCGGCCGCAAACCGGCGATTGCGTGTTCGCGATGCTGCAATACTTCTCGGCCTTTCCGGGCCGCTGCTCGGATACGTCTTTCAAAACCCGCCCCTAACCGGCATGACACTCGTGATGGCCTTGCTCACGCCTCTCCTCGCGCGTTGGACACTCGGTGGGGAGGCCAGCCGGCGTTCAGCACGCGCGCTAGGCTGGGGGCTACCCCTACTCGCCCTCACCTCCACTTACTGGATCATCCCGGCGATCGTGCAGTTCAGTTGGGTTGCAAGTAATCAGCTTGCCACGGTCTCGAGTTGGGCATGGACGGAGGCGCGCGCCACACTATTCAATGCCTTCTGGCTGAACACGTCCTGGACGTGGAATTTTGAGCAATATGTACCGTTCGCCAGAAACTATGCGAGCCTGCCACTTTCCGCACTCAGATTCGGGTTCCCTTTACTGGCCTTTTCAGCATTCGCACTTGCTTCGCCATCGGGTCGCATTGGGGGTCATCGAGTCGACCGTCTGAGGCTTGGTGTGGCGGCTGGCTCGCTAGCCATCATCCTGCTTTTTCTCAGTACGGGGACTAATCCGCCAGGTAATGCATTGTTCGACCTGCTCTACGGTCTTCCTTTTGGATGGCTCCTGCGAGAACCCGGCAGATTCCTGATGGCGGTGGCCTTGGGGTATGCGATTATGAGCGGGCTGGCAATCGAGGCACTTGGCCGGGCTCCGATCGCTGATAAGCTTGCGACCGGACGGTACGCAGTCTGGCCGCGTCGAGGACTAGGATTTCTAGCCCTCCTGGTGCTCCTAATTATTCCCGCGTACCCATTAGTAACAGGGGCAGTGGTTCCTGACCAGAGGCCAATTCTCCCATCCGAACACGTGCGTGTGCCTACTTATTGGCTCGGCATGGCAAACTTTCTTAACGAATCGGCCGCGCCTGGGGCCATCCTAGTCCTGCCCCCCGACGATTTTTATCAGATGCCTTACTCCTGGGGATACTACGGCGTGGATGGCTTCATCCCGCAGCTCATTTCAAGGCCAGTCCTCGTCCCAAACGGCCAGGGTTACGCTCCTGCCAGCCAACCCCTTCTAAACGCGGTGAACTCAACCGCAACGAGCATTATTCAGCACGACTGGCCGAACGCTGAGAGCATACTGCAGGTGCTGCACACCCCACTGGTCCTAGTTCGCGGCGATATCCAAGCTCCATATCCAAATCGTCACATAGTTTCGCCACAAGCTCTGAGCGCAGCGCTGTTGACCTCTCCGGCGTTTGAGTTGGTTGACCGCGAGGGTCCGCTTAGCCTCTTCCGTCTGAAGTCGGCCGTAGCTAGTGAGATTCAGGAGGCGTCAGCGATCGCCACAGTCAATGTGACTGCCCCCGACTTAAGGCTGTTGTCCGTTCTCCCTCCTGGAGCTGCGCTCGTAACCGGGTCGCCGATCGAAGGAATCCCGTCTGTCTTGCAGGCGCCACCGGTTGAGACTTGGAGGGTAGTCGATGGCGGGCTCGCGGCCACGCTTCAAGAACCGGTGGGTTGGGATTACAAGCTAGTAACGCTTGGCAACAACGTTGGGCCAAATGGGCCATCCGGAACCGAGGGCAACTCGACCAAAACGTTCGTGCGAGCCGAGACCGCCCAGTCAGTTTCGGGGCGACAATCGATGCAAGTTACCTTGCCGGCTCGCCAGACTGTGACGAACGGGGGCTTCGTCGATGGGCTATGGCGCAGCGTGTCAGACTGCAATGCGGTAATGGGCGCGGCCGCCATCCCTCATCTTTACGCCGCCGTTCTACCATCCGGTGGGCCCGGGTTTTCGGCCGCCCTGCGTCTTTCGACAGACGTCGACACCGCTTGCGAATTCCAATGGCTGGACTGGCATGGCGGACCAGCCGTGATTTCACTCATGGCGCGCCACGTACGGGGGCTTGCGCCCCGGATATGTCTTTGGGAGGAGGGGCCGCAGCGGTGTGTGGAGTTGCCCGACATGAAGATTTCGAACGGCTGGACGGAATATCGAGCAGCACTGACGCCCGACCCAGGTACAACAGGCTTGGCGCTGCACCTATATGCGGATGCGCCCGGTGATGGCAAATTCACGACAAATGACTACGCGAACGTTAAAGTGCTGGAACTACCCGCACTTCCCCACGTAGCCCTCGTCGGGTCGCCACGATCGGCGGCCAATGCTAATGAACACTTGCTGATCCTGCACAACAGTTTCTCGAACCTCTGGAATGGCCCTGCGGGAGCGCGCCATGTACTCGTCGATGGCCTGCTTAATGGATGGCTATATGATCCGACAGCCCAAGCCACGCTTACATATGCGCCAGCGGCGTGGCTAGAGGTCGGATGGATAATCTCCACGACGCTCTTCGTGTTCTTGATGCTGGCGGGTGCGGTGCGGATCTGGACGACCTTAAGAGGGCGTAGTCTTGCATCAAGGCCGGACGCCGGCGGAGGTCCGACACCGTCCCGCTGATAGCCCCTTACTTCTTTCGCTTTGTCGAAGCGGATGCCTCCCACATCTCGGAATCTGAGCGCCCGCGGAATCGCTTTAAGTTCGCCCTGCACCAGAGCCGCGCTACGGCGTACATCGAGGCGCCTACCGGGTCACGAACTGCCTCAACTATTGCAGCGAGATACTCCCGACCGGGTCGATTATGGTCCGGCGCGGCTGCGCCCCAGCGAACCGTCGCTAAGCACAGGTCCTGAAACGAGCTTGGGGGTATCTTATAAACGAAGGCGTCGACCGCGTTGGTCACCCGAGCGCCAGCTTTCGATAGCGTGCGTGCTAGCTCGACATCATCGTGTATCGAGCCGGTTCGAATCGGATACCTGAAGCCGCTATAAAATTCGCGCCAAGCTCCCCAAAAGGCGCCTTCAGCTCTTACCTGATTTCGCGGTGATAAGGAAGCTGCCCGCCACACCGCCCGGATCTGCCAACTGCCGGCCCTCGAGCGAAGGTTCCTCTTGGCGGCCGGATCCGGCAGCACGCCGCCGATCGCAACAACGGGTCGGGGTTGCGCGAGCAGGTGTCGTAAAAGGATTGCCAGGCTCTCATCGGGGACGATGACATCAGCAACAGATATGATCAAAATGTCGGATAGTGCGCGCCCAAGGATAATATTGAGCGCCTCCTTCAGCGAGCGCCGTGTGCTGCCGTGCTCAATGAGCAAAGATACTCCCGAGGACTCCGCCCAGCCACGTGCCCAAGGGACGCTGCATAACGCCTTTGAGTCGCAGCTTTCGCTAAGGATAAATTGAGGGTCTTTCAGTCCGAGATGGCTAGAGCCGCTTAATAGCGACTGAAGTGTAGGCACGACCCCTTCTCCCTCGTTGTAGGCGGGCACGCCGAAGGCTACTGACGACATTACATCGTCAGCTGGGCGTGGGTTATCTGTTCGGCTTGGGCCTGAGATGGACATTGTCACGTTCAAAATCTTAACCGGGGGCTCCGAGTCGAGACCGGAACCCGGGCCCGTCCTTTCGGCAAGAGACGCCGGAAGAACTCGCGAGCCTGTGCGATGCCGGATGACTCGACCACGCAGAGTAAAATTTGGCGTGTGAGAACACCCTTCGGCTACTTCAAGGTCGCGGTTCAGCGCGGACTGAGAGGGTTGGGCTTCGAGATCGTTAAATGGCCCGCTTGGCCCGAAGACTTCGGTCTTGCTGAGCGGGAGGTTATCGATCGAGTGCGCCCCTACACAATGACGCCGCCTGAACGCACTTACGCATTGATCAAGGCGATCGAGTACATCGTCACTGCTAGCGTCCCAGGCTCGATTGTGGAATGCGGTGTGTGGAGGGGCGGGAGTATGATGGCCGCCGCTCTTACACTTAAGCGTCTTGGTGACGAGAGGAAACTCTACCTCTTCGATACCTTCGAAGGGATGACTGAGCCGACTCCAGTTGATGTAAACCCTATCGGAGTGCCAGCCAAAGCCCTATTGCAGAAGCAGCGTCGGGCAGTGGACTTGGTGAATGACTGGGCCTTCGCTCCCCTCGACACTGTTCGGAACGCAATGATGAGTACGGGCTACGAAGCGGCAGCGGTCCACCTAATCAAAGGACGGGTGGAGGATACGATCCCAGATGCTGCCCCGGAGCAGATCGCGCTCTTACGGCTAGACACAGACTGGTACTCGTCAACTAAACACGAACTCGAGCACCTCTATCCTCGGGTATCTTCGGGCGGAGTCGTAATCATCGACGACTACGGTCACTGGGCAGGAGCACGGCAAGCCACGGATGAGTATTTGGCGAAGAACCGGATTCCTCTCTTGCTTTGCCGTATCGACTATGCAGCAAGGATAGGCACTAAGGTCGCCGGTCCTTTTGTCGAGCGCAAGGCTGGAAGATGATCCGCGATCGCTGATCCCGAGGCATGCGTTCGGTTTCGTTGTCCGCGACATTCGTACGGGAACACCACTCCTTGGCACAACACTTTGAGGCGGTGCTCCGGTTACGGTCATCCGGTTGGCTACGAGGGCATATTTAGGCCGGGCGGAGGTTATCCTTAGAGGAATCCTGGTAAACGTCGAGCAAACTTGCTCGCTATTCCTCTTTCTAAGGCTACCCTAGGAATATGCCAGAGACAACGGCGTTGTAGCCAGCGGTATGATCCACGGTCACCGTAACCGAGCCGCCAGCGGTCACATTGATGGATGCGGTGATCCAGGCTCCCTGA